>Ga0194121_10010032_pt1 | contig 11581 bp, 8 predicted proteins | sample TA2MahCa50mmetaG_FD_148609 | JGI IMG/M metagenome (GOLD analysis project Ga0194121, IMG submission 148609) | Freshwater microbial communities from Lake Tanganyika, Tanzania - TA2015020 Mahale Deep Cast 50m | ecosystem: Environmental > Aquatic > Freshwater > Lake | place: Tanzania: Lake...
GACGGGCCTTGCTGGTCATCATTCGGGCGAAGGCCGCCTCGTCGCCGCCCAGAGCCTCGGCGAGCACGACGGCGGCGTCGTTGGCCGAACGAGTGATCAAGGCCATGGCGGCGTCACGGACATTGACCGTACCGCCAGGCGGCAGGCCCATCTTGGTCGGCGGCGCGTTCAAGGCGTTGATCGAAACAGGTAGCGCGTCGCCCAACGACAGGCGCCCCGAATCGAGCGCCGAGAACGTCAGGTAGATCGTCATCAGCTTGGTGAGCGAGGCCGGATAACGCAGCTCGTCCGGCTGCTCGGAAGAAAGCTCGCGCCCGCTGGTGGCGTCGAGGATTAGATAGGCGTCCTTGCCGCTGACCGCGGGATTGCCGACCCACGCCGCTGCCGGACGGGCAGCAGGCTTGCTCTTTGCCTTGCTGGAGGGCGCGGCATGCTTGAGCGACGCCGATTGGGCCGCCGCAACCGAAGGCAGGACAGCGCCAAAAATAAAGAAACCGACCGCGAGCCACGCCACGCTGGCCGCGCCACGACAAAGGGGGAATGTCATCGCGATTACGCCATTACGCTCGAGTCTTAATTTTTGTTCCCGCACACATACTTACGAGTATTTCCTCTACAATACTGAAAACTGGAGGAATATGCAACGCCGACGCTGCCGCCGTGGTGCCCCACTTGCCAGGGAAGCTCGCGTCGGTGTCGAGGAGGACCTGCATGAAATCGTTTGCCGCTGCTCTGGGTGCGGTCCTGCTGGTGGCCACGGCGGCGTCGGCACAGCGGCCGGACCGCACTGTCGATCCGCCGATCGTCCGCAGCTTCAACTGGTTCAGCTATGTCGCCGGCGACGACATCCGCTCGAACTGCGGCAAGGACGGCCGCAACCGGCTGCGTCTCGTCTACAATGCGATCTACACCGAACAGGTCAGGACCTATGAGATTTTCCTCCAGCCGGACGGGACTGCAGGAATGACCGTGGGCGTCCTGGCCGACCAAGGCGTCGTTTCCAACCTGTTGATCCGCGATGGCGGTGATGTGCTGAAGCCCTGGAGCATGCGGCGCGGCGAGCGCATCCTGAAACCGGAGGAAACTCGCGAACTGTTGAACTTGCTGCAGGCAAGCGCCGCCTTCGGTCCGCCGCGCGACGGCCTGCGCCTGCCCGATGTCGACTTCTGGTGGACGGTCGCATCGTGTCGCGACGGCGTTTGGGGATTTCAGGCCTACCACCATCCGACCGACGGCTTTGTGAACGTGAAATTCGCGCAGCAACTCTTTGCATGGGACACGGTGCTGGTGCCGGTCAATCCGCCGCGCAAGCTCGTGCCTGCCGAATTGCGTCGTGATCCCAATGCGCCGGTCAATCACATGAAAGCCAACCAGTGGACCCTGACGGTGGGTAAGGATGGATTGCGACCGAGGTAGCGGAAATGGCCGGGCTGCCTATATAATTCAGCAGGCTAGGCTTATTGGGGATTGTGAACCGCACGATGGTTTGCCTGCACGACGCATGCGAATGGCGATTGGACGGCAGCCGGCTGGGTGGGCCCAAGGAACCGCCGGGCGGCCCGCCGGCGCAACCGCCGCGCCGTGACGGTGGCGAAGGCGATGGCGAGGGCCGCAGCGGTGCGCTGACGCTGACCCGCGCCAAGACCAAGAAGCCGTCGATGTACAAGGTTCTGATGCTGAACGACGACTACACGCCGATGGAGTTCGTCGTCGACGTCCTTCAGCACATCTTTCAGAAGAACCGCGAAGAGGCGACCAAGATCATGCTCCACGTCCATCAGAAGGGCGTCGGGGTGTGCGGCGTTTACACTTACGAGATCGCCGAGACCAAGGTGACGCAGACGGTGGATTACGCGCGCAAGAACCAGCATCCTCTCCAGTGTACGTTGGAGAAGGAGTGAACGGCGTAGCGAGTAGTTCGTTTTTCCAGTCGAGGTAGTTCGATGTCCATGTTGTCCAAGAACCTCGAGAGATCCCTCCACCGGGCGTTCGGGCTCGCCGGCGAGCGGCGACACGAATATGCCACCCTGGAGCACCTGCTGCTGGCCATGACCGAGGACGACGATGCGGTGCCCGTGCTCAAGGCGTGCGGCGTCGATATCGATCGCCTGCGCCACGACCTCGAAGCATTCGTCGACAATCGGCTGAAGGGGATCGTCACCCAGACGCCGAGCGAGCCACTGCCGACCGCGGGCTTCCAGCGCGTCGTCCAGCGCGCCGCCGTCCACGTGCAGTCGTCCGGCCGCAAGGAGGTGACCGGCGCCAACGTGCTGGTGGCGCTGTTCTCCGAGCGCGACAGTCATGCCGTATCGTTCCTCGAGAACCAGGGCATGACCCGCCTCGATGCGGTCGACTATATCAGCCACGGCAAGGCCAAGGTTCCCGGCCGCGCGCGGAGCCGCCGCGTCAGCGGCGCCGACGACGAAAACGGCGGCGAGGCCGCGGTCAAGCAGGGCAACGAGGCGCTCGGCGCCTATTGCGTGGATCTCAACCAGAAGGCTCGCGAAGGCCGGGTCGATCCGCTGATCGGCCGTGACCACGAGGTCGAGCGCACCATCCAGGTGCTGTGCCGGCGAACCAAGAACAACCCGCTCTATGTCGGCGAGCCCGGCGTCGGCAAGACGGCGATCGCCGAGGGCCTGGCCCGCAAGATCGTCGAGGGCGAGGTGCCCGAGGTCCTGAAGGAAGCCGTGATCTACGCCCTCGACATGGGCGCGCTGCTGGCCGGCACGCGCTATCGCGGCGACTTCGAGGAGCGGTTGAAGGCGGTGCTCGCCGAGCTGAAGAAGAAGCCCAACTCGGTGCTGTTCATCGACGAGATCCACACCATCATCGGCGCCGGCGCCACGTCGGGCGGCTCGATGGACGCCTCGAACCTGCTCAAGCCGTCGCTGCAGTCGGGCGAGCTGCGCTGCATCGGCTCGACGACCTACAAGGAGTATCGCAATTACTTCGAGAAGGACCGCGCGCTGGTCCGCCGCTTCCAGAAGATCGACGTGCCGGAGCCGACGATCGCCGACGCCGTGCAGATCATGCAGGGCCTGAAGCCGGTCTATGAGAAGCACCACCACGTCACCTACACCGACGATGCCATCAAGGCGTCGGTCGAGCTGTCGGCCCGCTACATCCACGACCGCAAGCTGCCCGACAAGTCGATCGACGTGATCGACGAGGTCGGCGCCGCGCAGATGCTGCGGCCGCAGGATCAGCGCAAGTCGACCATCGACGTGCCCGACATCGAGGAGATCGTCGCCAAGATCGCCCGCATCCCGCCCAAGAGCGTGTCCAAGGACGACACCGAGATGCTGCGCAACATCGACCGCGACCTCAAGACCGTGGTGTTCGGCCAGGACAAGGCGATCGACCAGCTGGCCGCCGCCATCAAGCTGGCGCGCGCGGGCCTGCGCTCGCCGGAGAAGCCGATCGGCTCGTATCTGCTGGCGGGGCCGACCGGCGTCGGCAAGACCGAGGTGACGCGCCAGCTCGCCCGGCTGCTCGGGCTCGAGCTGATCCGCTTCGACATGTCCGAATACATGGAGCGCCACTCGGTCTCGCGCCTGATCGGCGCGCCGCCGGGCTATGTCGGCTTCGACCAGGGCGGCCTGCTGACCGATCAGGTCAATCAGCATCCGCATTGCGTGATCCTGTTCGACGAGATCGAGAAGGCGCATCCCGACGTGTTCAATGTGCTCCTGCAGGTCATGGACTACGGCAAGCTGACCGACCACAACGGCCGGTCGGTCGACTTCCGCAACGTCATCCTGTGCATGACGACCAATGCCGGCGCCGCCGACATCGCCAAGCCGGCGCTGGGCTTCGGCCGCGAGGCACGCCACGACGAGGACGACGACGCGATCAACCGGCTGTTCCAGCCGGAATTCCGCAACCGTCTCGATGCGGTCATCAAGTTCGCCAACCTCGGCCCCGAGAGCATGGGCAAGGTGGTGGACAAGTTCGTGGCCGAGCTCGAGGCGCAGCTGGCCGACCGCAAGGTGTTCATCGAGCTGTCGGAAGCGGCGCGCCGCTGGCTGGCGGAGAAGGGCTATGACCGGCTGTTTGGCGCCCGTCCGCTGGCCCGCATCATCCAGGAGCACCTGAAGAAGCCGCTGGCCGAGGAGGTTCTGTTCGGCAAGCTGGCCGGTGGTGGCGGCACGGTTCAGGTCGATGCCAAGGGCGAGGGGGCGGCGGCCGAGCTGGTCTTCACCTTCCGGCCGCCCGAACGCGACGCTCTGCCGCCGGCCACGCAAGAGCCCGTGCTGGCCGAGTGAAGTTCCTGCGGCCGATTTGGGTCGCGTTGCGCGCCGCGGTGCTCGCGACCGCGGTGTTCTGGGTCGGCTTGATCATCGTCGACAAGTCGGGCTGGCACGCGCCGCTCGGCGCCACCGAGCCGCTGCTGTTCTTCGTCGTCTTCTTCCTGGGCATGCTGATGGTCGGCAAGGGCTGACAGCCGCTCTACTCGTCGCCTTTGCGGAACGGCGAGTACTGCATCAGCTCCTCGATCTCCTGCTCGACGGCCGGCCGCTCGCGCTTCAGGAAGTCGTCGACGGCGCGGCGGAAGCCGGGATCGACGATCCAGTGCGCCGAGAAGGTCGGGACGGGAAGATAGCCACGCTGGATCTTGTGGTCGCCCTGGGCACCGGCTTCGACGTGCTTCAGGCCATGGGCGATGGCGTAGTCGATCGCCTGGTAGTAGCAGGCCTCGAAATGCAGGAAGGCGTGGCTTTCCAGGCAGCCCCAATAGCGGCCGTAGAGCGTATCGTCGCCCTTGAGGTTGAGCGCGCCGCCGACCGGCCGGCCGTCGGCTTCGGCCATCACCAGTACGACCTTGTCGGCCATGGTGTCGCCCAGGATGTCGAAGAACGAGCGCGTGAGGTAGGGCGAGCCCCACTTGCGGCCGCCGGTGTCCATGTAGAAGGCGAAGAAGGCGTCCCAGTGCTCGGGCTTGATGTCGGCCCCCGAAAGCGCCCGCAGGGTGAGCCCCTCGCGCCGCACCGAGTCGCGCTCCTTGCGGATCGCCTTGCGCTTGCGCGAGGCGAGTGCGGCCAGGAAATCGTCGAAGCAGCCGTAGCCGTCATTGTGCCAGTGATATTGCCGGCCGAGCCGCAGCAGCCAGCCGCGTTCGCCGAAGCGCTTCCAGTCGGCTTGGCTGCAGAAGGTGGCATGAACCGAGCTGATGCCGTTGTCGCCGGCGATCTTGGCCATCATGTCGATCATGGCGTCGCAGACGCCCGAGGCGTAGGGGCCGGGCCGCGTGAAAAGGCGCGGGCCCGGCACCGGCGTGAAGGGAACCGCGACTTGCAGCTTGGGATAGTAGCGGCCGCCGGCGCGCTCGAAGGCCTGAGCCCAGCCGTGATCGAAGACATATTCGCCCTGGCTGTGGCCTTTGACGTAAAGCGGCGCGGCGCCGAGCAGCGTGCCGTCGCCGGCCTCGGCCAGCAGGTATTGCGGCTGCCAGCCGGTTCGTCGTCCGACCGACTTGGAATCCTCCAGCGCCTTGAGAAAGCGGTGGCTCAGGAAGGGGCTGCCGGCCGCGCCCGGCGCCAGCGCACAGGCATCCCATTGGTCGGCGTCGACCGCCGCCAGGGACTCGACCAGGCGCAGACCGACGGTCGGTGAATCGTCCAGCATGGTCCGAGCATAGCGCGAATCGCGGCGGAAATTGCGCCCCGATTCGGGCGGCGCTACTCGGCCGGCTTGTGTCGGCCGGCGAGCTCGTCGGCCGACCGGCTGAAGCGGCGTTTTGCCCACAGGCTGAGCCGATCGATGTAGACCAGCACGACCGGCACCACGACCAGGGTGAGCAGGGTCGAGCTGATCAGGCCGCCGATCACCGCGTGCGCCATCGGCGCGCGTTGGCTGGCGCCTTCGCCGAGGCCGAGCGCCAGCGGCATCATGCCGAAGATCATGGCGAGCGTGGTCATCAGGATCGGCCGCAGCCGGATCGAGCCCGCCTCGAGCAAGGCGGCATCGACCGGCGTGCCGCGGGCGCGCGCCTGGTTGAAGAAATCGACCAAGAGGATGGCGTTCTTGACGACCAGGCCCATCAGCATGATGAAGCCGATGGCGCTGAAGATGTTGAGCGTGGTGCCGGCGATCAGCAAGCCGAGGAACACGCCGATCAGCGACATCGGCAGCGACATCATGATGGCGATCGGCTGCAGGAAGCTGCCGAACTGCGACGCCAGGATCAGGTAGATCAGGATCACCGCCAGCAGCAGGGCCTGGCCGGCATAGGCGGCACTCTCGGCCATGTCCTTGGTCGAGCCGCCGAACACGAAGCGGTAGCCGGCCGGCAGCGGCGTGTCGGCCAGGATCTTCTGCAGGTCGCTGCTGACCTCGCCGGTCGAGCGGCCCGACACGTTGGCCGTGATCTGGACCTCGCGATTGAGGTCGCGGCGGTTGATCTGCGAGGCGCCGACGTCGCTCACGATGTCGGCGATCTGGGCGATGTGGATCATGCGCGGCAGGCCGTTGGGCTCGGTGCCGGCGGTGAACCAGATGCGCTGCAGGTCGGCGACGCCGCTGCGATCATCGACCGGCAGGCGGACCATGACGGTGTAGTTCTCGCCGTCCGGCGCGCGCCACAGGCTGGTTTCGTCGCCGGCGAACAACGGCCGCAGCGACTGGGCGACCAGCGCCGAACCCAGGCCGAGATCGGAGGCGGCATCGCGGCGCAGGCGCACCGACAGCACCGGCTTGGCGGCCTTCAGGTTGCGGTCGAGGTCGACCAGGCCGGGGATGGCGGCGGCGCGGCGCATGACCGCCTGGGAGATCGCATCGAGCTGGTTGGTGTCGGGGCCTTGCAGCGAGAGCTGCAGCTGCTTCTGCACGCCGCCGCCCGGTCCGCCGGGAATGTTGATCGACACCAGGATGCCGGGAATGCTCGCCAGCCGTTCGCGGATCGGCCGCGCCAGCTGCTCGGGCGAACGTGTTCGCTCCTTGAGCGGCTTGAGCTTGAGATAGAGGCTCGCCTGGTTCTTGCCCGAGGCATAGCCGGTGTTGACCGTGCCGTAGGTGTAGTCGATCTCGGGAAACTCGCGCACCGCCGCATCGACCTGGCGCAACTTGGCCTCGGTATAGTCGAGCGACGAGCCGACCGGCGTCTCGATCGACACCACGGTTTCGCCGAGGTCGGCCTGGGGCACGAACTCGAAGCCGATGTACTTGGGCAGGGCGAAGCTGCCCACGAAGGTCGCGAGCGCGATCAGCAGCGTGGTCTTGGGCCAGCGCAGCGACCAGCCCAGCACGGCGCGATAGACGCCGTTGGCGCGCTCCTGGGTGGCGTTGACGGCGCGGGCGAAGCGGCCGGTGCCGTGCGCCTGCGGGTCGTACCAGACCGACGACAGCATGGGATCGAGGGTGAACGACACGAACAGCGAGATCAGCACGGCGGCCGACACCATGACGCCGAACTGGAAGAAGAAGCGGCCGATGATGCCGCCCATGAAGGCCACCGGCAGGAACACCGCGACGATGCAGAAGGTGGTGGCGAGCACCGCAAGGCCGATCTCGTTGGTGCCGTCGAGCGCCGCCTGGCGGTGGCTCTTGCCGAAGCCGATATGGCGCATGATGTTCTCGCGCACCACGATCGCGTCGTCGATCAGGATGCCGATCGCCAGGCTGAGCGCCATCAGGGTCAGCACGTTCAAGGTGAAGCCGAAGGCCGCCATCACCATGAACGAGCCGAGCACCGAGATCGGCAGCGCGAGGCCGGTGATCACCGTGCTGCGCCAGGAGTGCAGGAACAGGAAGACGATGGCGATGGTCAGGATGCCGCCTTCGACCATCGTGCGCTGCACGTTGTCGACCGAGTTCTGGATGCCGCGCGAGCTGTCGCGCACGATCTCGAGCTTGACGTCGGGCGGCAGGGTCCGCTGCAGCTCGGCGACGGCGCGGCGCACGCCGCGCGCCACCTCGATGGTGTTGGAACCCTGGGTCTTGACGACATCGAGCGCGACCGCCCGCTCGCCGTTCACCATCGCGACGTTCTCCAGCTCCTGCTGGCCGTCGACCACGGTGGCGACTTCGCGCAGATAGACCGGCGCCAGGCCGCGGCGAGCGACGATCAGATCGGCGAAGCGGCCGGGCTCGGCGATGCGGCCGGTGATCTCGATCAGCCGGTCGTCGTTGCCGCGCTGCACGTTGCCGGCCGGGAAATTCTGGTTCTCGTCGCGGATCGCGCGCAGGATGTCGTTGACGCCGACCCGCAGCGAATGCATGCGCCCGGGGTCGAGCTCGATGTTGATCTGGCGCTTCAGCCCGCCCGCGATGGTGACGCGGCCGACGTCGCGCACCGTCTGCAGGCGCTTGGCGACCACCTGATCGGCCAGGGTCGTGAGGTCGCGCACGGAGCGGATGTCGGAGCGCACGGCGATCGACACGATCGGCTGGTCGTCCGGATTGAAGCGCTGGATCAGCGGCTCCTTGACCTCGGGCTTGAAGCCGGCGCGGACCTGCTGGACCTTCTCGCGGACGTCCTGGAGGGCGGCGGGCGACGGCACCGACAGCTCGAACTCGGCGATGACGATCGACTGGCCTTCGAGCGAGCGCGAGGTCAGGGTTTTTAGCCCGGCGATGGCGTTGACCGCCTCCTCGATCTTGCGGCTGATCTCGGTTTCGACCGTTTCCGGCGCCGCGCCGGGATAGTTGGTCGTGACCACGACCACCGGGAAATCGACATTGGGGAACTGATCGATGCCGAGCTGGCGATAGGAGAACAGGCCCATCACCAGCAGCGCCACCATCATCATGGTGGCGAAGACGGGATTGTCGACCGCGATCTGGGTGAGCTTCACGGCCGGCGCCCTAGCGCGTCTCGACGATCTTGACCGGCTGTCCCGCCCTGAGGCCGGGCAGGGGAGCAGACACGACGGTGACGCCGGGATCGAGCCCCTTGACCTCGACCAGCTCGCCGCGCGACCAGGTGCGCACCGTGCCGACCGGTTTGCGCACCAGCACGTCGCCCTCGATCGTCAGGACGAAATCGCCCTGGTCGTCCTTGCGCAGGGCGGCGGCCGGCACGGCGAGCGCGTGGGCCTTCTCGGCGACGGCGACCGAGCCGGTGGCGAACAGGCCGCCGCGCAGCGCCTCGTGGCGGTCGGTGATCTCGACGAAGACCGGGATCGAGCGCGAACCGGCCTGGGTGGTCGGGCTGATGCGCGTGATGCGGCCTGTGAACTCGCGGTCGCCGAAACCTTCCAGAGTCACGGTCGCGGCCTGGCCGATCTTCAGCCGCACGACATCAGCCGCCGGCATCTGGGCCGCGACCTCGACATGGCTGGTGTCGAGCAGGGTCAGGATCCTGCCGTCGATCGGCAGCGACTCGCCTTGGTTGGCCAGCCGCTCGCCGACCACGCCGTCGAACGGCGCGCGCACGTCGGCGTCGGCCAGGTTCTTTTTGGCGACCTCGAGCTGCGCCTCGGCGACCGCGACCATCGAGGCGCGGTTCTCGGCCGTCGACTTCGCCTGGTCGGCGACCGATTGCGAGACGATGTTGCGGTTGGCCAGGGTCTCCTTGTCGGCGCGGTCGCGCGCCGTCCAGCGCGCATCGGCCCGCGCCGCGTCGAGCGCCGACTGCCGCTCGTTGACCTTGGCCTGCAGCTCGGTCGTCTCGAAGCGCGCCAGCAGCTGGTTCTTCGCGACGCGATCGCCCTCGCGCAACAACACTTCGGCCAGCCGGCCCGCAACGCGCGCCTTGACGATCGTCTGGTCGATCGGCTGGGTGGTGCCGGTGAAGCGCACCACGTCGACCAGGCCGCGCGGCTTGACGGTGTGCAACTCGGCGGCGATCAGCTCGATCGGCCGGCTTGACGTGGCGGCGGCGGCGCCGGTCTTGGCAGGCTGAGGTGACCTGCCGTTCTTCCAGGCAAAGGCCGCGCCGCCCAGCACGACGATGCCGGCCGCGGCGAGAAAGAGGAGCTTGCGCTTGGTGATGATCATCGGCGCAGGGCCTTCAGGACGAAGTCGAGGTACGCGGCGTAGAATTGATCGTTGTCGATCGGCGGGCCGTTATCGTGCGGTGCGAGCGAGCGCTGCCAGATCGAGTGCATGGCGAGCGGCTGGACGAGGATGATCGCCGTCGTTTCGATGTCGGCGATTGGGCCGAACTCACCGCGCGCGACACCGCGGCGCAGCGTCTTGGCGAACAGCTCGCGGCCCTGGCGATCGAAGTTCGAGCAGAAGAAGCGGGCTACGTCGGGGAAGTTGCCGGCTTCGGCCAGGATCAGCTTGATCACGCCGCCTGCTGGGCTTTCGGCAAACAAGCGGAAGTAGGCAATCAAGGCGCGAAGCAGTTCTTCCGTCGTGCCGTCGAAAGACTCAACCAGCTCACTGGCGCGGCCGAGCGGCTCACCCAGGGCCTCGACGATCACCGCTTTGAACAGCTCGTCCTTGCTGCGGAAGTAGAGGTAGGGCAGGCCCTTGCTCACGCCGGCAGCCTTGGCGACATCGTCGAGCTTGGTGGCGGCGAAGCCCTTGGTGACGAACAATTCCAGAGCAGCCCGGGCGATCTCTGGTGCCCGACCGTCAGGCCGGCGGACTCGGACGGCCGATTCGGGCGTTGGGTCAAGAATATTGACTGACTGGTCAGTATCCATGTTTCGCTATGTAGGGTGGAAACAGGACGGCATCAAGACGGACAAAAAAAGTCCGGCAGACCGAAGTCGCCGGACCCGAACAGTTACGCCTTTCCACGCCCGTTGAGCGGGGTGTTATTGGCTGAAATGCTTATCGTTGAAGATGGCTTCCGGTGGGGCCATGAGGGCGCCCACGCGGAAGCCGAAAGGCGTTTGGTTAGAGGGGCCAAAGCATGAGGCTTTGGCCTTCGCCCTCTGCTTGCTTAGATCTTCTTCTTCTTAGCAGCTTTCTTCTTAGCAGCCTTCTTCTTAGCAGCCATGACTGTCTCCTATGGTTAGCTTTGAGGCACCCAACCGTGGGAACCCCGGGGTACGCGGGTACGCTTCGCCACGCATGCTCAACTGCATCCGGTGGTGCCGCCGCAGGTCGTGCATTTGAGGCACGTTCCGTTGCGGACCATGGTGAAGTTGCCGCATTCCGGACAGGCATCCCCTTCGAAACCCTTGGCCTTCGCCTCGAGGGCGAGGCCGAGGGCGGAGGAGGATGCCTCTCCGACCGCGACGCCGACGACGGCCGCTCGGGCGCCAGGCGCCAAAGCGACGGTTGAGCCGTCTGTCAGTTCGGTGGGCCGCGGGCCGGCGGCGATCGCCGGCTCGGCGATCGCGACATTGCCGGCCGTTCGGCCGTTCAGGACGTAAAGGTTGCTGCGCACATAGCCGACGCTGGCGATGCGGTTGACCGCGACGGCGGCGGCTTGTGCGGCGTCGGTGCCGGGTGCGGGCAGTTCGCCCTCGACCTCACCCCGGCCGACACTGTCGGGCCGCAGGTCCGACTGCTCGACATGGGCAAGGTCGCTGCGGCCGAGATAGGAGATCGCCAGCTCGCGGAAGATGTAGTCGAGCACCGACGTCGACATCTTGATGGCGTCGTTGCCCTCGACCAGGCCGGACGGCTCGAAGCGCGTGAACGTGTAGGCCTCGACGAACTCCTCGAGCGGCACGCCGTA
>Ga0194121_10010036_pt1 | contig 11576 bp, 10 predicted proteins | sample TA2MahCa50mmetaG_FD_148609 | JGI IMG/M metagenome (GOLD analysis project Ga0194121, IMG submission 148609) | Freshwater microbial communities from Lake Tanganyika, Tanzania - TA2015020 Mahale Deep Cast 50m | ecosystem: Environmental > Aquatic > Freshwater > Lake | place: Tanzania: Lake...
CATGGAGGCGCGCGGCTGGGCGCCCAAGAACGAGAACGCCTTGAGCAGCTGGTGGAACCGCGTGTCGACCTTCAATACGAGCAAGTAGTCGTTTCTAGAACGCTCGCGCGACGCGCAGGGCGGCGCGGGCGAAGAACTCGACGATGACGCCCGACAGCACCAGCACGAAGGCGTTCACTGGCATGGCGTAGCTGTGGCTGGGCAGGGCCGCCATCGCTTGCGCGAGGAACAGGGCCATGAAGGCCACCGCCACGCTCTCGATCGCCAAGCCCTGGACGAAGGCGATGCGGCGCCAGGCCCCGAGCGCCGTCGCTGCCGCGAGATGGCCAAGCCCGATCATGAGCACGATGCCGAACGGCGGCCCGGGATGGAGCGTCGGCGAGCCGAGCAGCATCCACGCCTTCGCCAGGTAGATGCGCAGCACTTCACCCGGATCCTCCAGCCAGCGCGTGATATAGAGCCGCCACATCAGGCGGAAATATTCGGGCGAGCAGAACACGACCGGCGGCGTGGCCTTGGCCGCGATCTCCTTGCCGTGCTCGTCGTCGTAGCGGATGTCCCACTTGTTGGGCACGAAGCCCAGGCCGAGATAGAGCGTGTGCGACAGGCCGTGCGTGGCCAATCGCTGGGCCGGCTGCATGTCGAAGGCGGCGTCGCGCGCCCCGCGACGGCGAGCGGCAGCACGGCGACGAGGCTCACCAGGCCGATATAGGCCCAATGCGGCGAGGTGCCCATCCAGCCGAGATACTGCAGCGGCCCCAGCCACAGCACGGTGAGCGAGGTGAGGTAGGCGCGTAGCGCGAACAGCAGGCCGGCCAGCGCCAGCAGGCCCAGCGTGTCGACCAGGGCGTTGAGCCGCGCCACCTCGGGCAGGGCGGCGCGGCGCTGGGTCGCCATCGACCACAGGTCGAGGATCAGGGCGTGGCCCGGATCGTCGGCGATGGCGCGCTCCGACATCGGCACCAGCTTGCCGTCCTCGCACAGCGCCAGCCAGGCGCCGCGCTGCGCGGCGCAGTCGGTGGTGTCGAGCCAGACGTTGGTCGCCTTCCAGTCCGCCGGCATGATGTCGGTGAGGTAGCCGTAGCGCTCGGCGTCCTGGTAGGTGTGTCGGAACTGTCCCAGCACCAGGACCAGCGCACAAAGAACGAAGACCAGCCCTCTCACGACTCCCCCTGGCGTGCGGCGCCGCCGCGCCGCACCATCTTCCAGCCAGATTCGCCGGTCAATCTGATGCCTTCGGTCGGGAGATCGCATGGTCGTGGCGCGTGTCCTTGTTTTCGCCCTGCTCGTGGCGGCGTGCGCTGTTCAGACCGGTCCGGATTTCGATCGCAGGCTGGGCGAGATGGGCGGCGGCGACGAACGCGCCTTGCTGGCCGCCATGGGTTGCATCCCCGACAACAGCTACCAGCTCGACGACGAAACCAGAATCCTGCAGTGGCGGTGGGACACCTCGTACATCGCCGGCGGCTGGGCGCCGGCCTATCGGCGCGTCGGCGGCCTGTGGGTGCCGATGGGTGGCTTCCCGCCGACGCTGGTGCGCCAAGGCTGCATCGTCGAATGGACCCTGTCGCGCGGGCGCACCCAGTCCTACCGCTGGCAGGGCAGCGGCTGCAGTGCCGCGCTGCTGCACGGCGCGCCGTAGCCCGACTACAGGAACGTGCCGTCGGGATCGCCGTTCAGCAGGATGCGGCCGACCGTCTCGAAATGCGCCTCGCGCGCCTGGATCTGCTGCGACAGCGTGTGCAGGTCGCGGAAGCGCCGCTCGAACGGCGTGCCGCGGAAGATCGCCGAGGTGCCGGCAGCCTTGTAGACCCAGTCGGCGGTCTTCTCGGCGGCGTGAATGGCCTGCGTGCAGCCGAGCCGCACCTTGACGCGGTCGGCGCTGCCGATCGGCGCCACGTTGTCGGCGCGGGCATGGACATCCTGCAGGATCTCGACCAGCCAGGCGCGCGCCGAGCCGATATCGGCCTCGCGGCGCGCCACGTCGGCCTGCACCGTCGGGCTGTCGGCCAGCCGTGTCATGTAGCGCGGCGTCTTGCCGGCGGCGAGCGCGATGAAGGCGTCGAGCATGGCCCGCGCGAGGCCGAGCGCCACCGCCGCCACGCCACAGGCATAGAGGCCCTGCATGGTGAAGGCATAGAGTGGGCCCCTGTCGCGGCGCAGGCTCGGGTCCTCGCGCGTGCCGGAGAAGGCTTCGGGCACGAATACGTCGCGGCAGGCATAGCCTTCCGATGCCGTGCCGCGCATGCCGAGCGTGTCCCAGTCGTGGATCGACGTGGTCGCGCTCTTGGGCATCAGCACCGTGCGCACGGTCGGCCGGCCGAAGCGGTTGAGCCGCAGCGATCCGTCGGGCTCGACGACATGGCCGTGCGCGCCGATCCAGCTGGCCTGGCGGTAGCCCGACGAGAAATGCCACTGGCCGGTGACGCGATAGCCGCCGGGCGCCGCCGCGAGCTTGTGCTGGTTGGGCGGGCCCCAGGAGACGAGCCCGCGCGGGTCGCCGTAGATCGCTCGCGCCGCCTCGAGCGAGATGAACGGGGCGATCAGGGCCGAGCTGTTGGCGACGAACATGTTCCAGCCGAGCGAGCCGTCGTGCCGGGCGATCTCCTCGACCGCCGCGGTGTAGACCCAAGGCTCGACCTCTTCGCCGCCCAGCACGCGCGGCAGCAGCAGACGGAACAGCTTGGCGTCGTGCAGCGCCGTGAGCAGCGGCTCGGGAAAGTCCTGGGTCGCCTCGATCTCGTCGGCTGCAGCCTCGATCGCCGGCCCCAGCGCGCGGGCGCGGGTCACCGGATCGGGCTTGCGGGTCGACACGCCAACGACGTTCATGCCGAGGACGATTGGGCGCGCCTCGCCGCGCCCTTGTCAATGGAGTGCACGCGCTGCCGGGTCGCCCGCGCTCGCTGTGCGGGCACCGGCGATGTCCTACTCAGCGGCTGCCTTCAGCGCCGACGGACTGCGCCAGCGCGCAAGCAAGGCGGCCTGCTTGCGCTTGACCTTCTCGATGTTGGCTTCCTTGACGTGGCCATAGCCCTTGATGTCCTGGGCAGCACCGGCGAACTCGACGGCCAGCCCATGATTGGCCGCGTTGAGGCCGGCGAGCAGCTCGCCGATCAAGGTCTCGTACTCGCCGCTCAACGCCCGTTCGGTCTTGCGTTCGGCGGTGCGGCCGAACGGATCGAAGGCGGTGCCGCGCAGGAATTTCAGCCGGGCCAGCACCTTGAAGCCGCGAAGCATCCAGCTTCCGTAGGCCTGCTTGAGAAGGTGGCCGGTCTTGCCATCGCGCTCGGCAAGCAGAGGCGGGGCGAGGTGGAATTTTAGCCGATAGTCGCCTTCGAACTGGCGCGCGACCTCGGCCTGGAAGTCGGTCTCGGCGTAGAGCCGTGCCACCTCGTACTCGTCCTTGTAGGCGAGCAGCTTGGCGAAGCTGCGCGCCACGGCCTCGGCCAATCCACTTTGACCGATGGCTTGCTCGGCGGTGCGCACTCTGTCGACCAGCGCCGTGTAGCGACCGGCGAGGTCGGCGTTCTGGTAGGCCGTGAGGTGGCGCACGCGAGAGGCCACGATCTCGTCCAGGGTTTGGGGCTGCCGGGGGAAGGCGACGACGGTAGCCGGCGGGCCGACGATCCGCTCGACCGCCGTCCAGTCGTGCGCGGCGCGGCGGCCCCAGCGGAACGACGCGGTGTTCATGGCGACGGCGGCGCCGTTCAGCTCGATGGCGCGCTCGATCGCCTCGTGCCCGATCGGCACCAGGCCCTTCTGGTAGGCATAGCCCAGCATGAACATGTTGGTGGCGATCGAATCGCCCATCAGGCCGGTGGCGAGCGCGCTGGCCTCGCGGAAATCGCAAGCCTCGCCGCCGGCCGCCGCCTCGATCGCCAGGCGCAAGGTATGGGCGGGGAAGGCAAGGTCGGGTCGGCGCGCGAAGTCGCCGGTGATGGTCTCGTGGGTGTTGATGACGGCGCGCGACTGACCGGGCTCGAGCCGCGCCAGGGCATCGGCGCTGGCACTCACCACCAGGTCGCAGCCGAGCAGCAGATCGGCGCCGCCCGCGCCCAGCCGCACGGCGTGCAGCGCTTCGGGTGAAGCGCCGATGCGGACATGGCTGATCACCGCGCCGCCCTTCTGCGCCATGCCGAGCTGGTCGAGCACGCTCGCACCCTTGCCTTCGATATGGGCCGCCATGCCCATGATGGCGCCGACCGTGACGACGCCGGTGCCGCCGACGCCGGTGATCAGAACGCCATAGGGCTTGTCGGTGATCGCCGGCACGGTGGGCGCGGGCGGCAATGGCAACTCCGGCGGCGTCGACGCCGCAGCGGCATCGGCCTTGCCCTTGCGCAGCCTGCCGCCTTCGATGGTGACGAAGCTCGGGCAGAAGCCGGCGAGACAGGAGAAGTCCTTGTTGCACGACGACTGGTCGATCGCCCGTTTGGTGCCGAACTCGGTCTCGACCGGCACGACGGACAGGCAATTGGACTGCGCCGAACAGTCGCCGCAGCCCTCGCACACGGCTTGGTTGATGAAGACGCGCCGCGCCGGGTCGGGGAAAGTGCCGCGCTTGCGTCGGCGGCGCTTCTCGGCCGCGCAGGTCTGGTCGTAAATCAGCACCGACACGCCCTTCCAGCCGCGCAAGTCCCTCTGCACGTCGTCGAGCTCGCTGCGGTGATGGAAGGTGACGCCGGGCGCCCACTCGGTGCCGACCGGATATTTGTGCGGCTCGTCGCTCACCAGCGCGATGCGCCGCACGCCCTCGGCATGGACCTGCTGGCTGATCGTCCACGGCCGCACATTGCCGTCGTGCGGCTGACCGCCGGTCATGGCGACGGCGTCGTTGTAGAGGATCTTGTAGGTGATGGGGGTGCCGGTCGCGACGGCATGGCGGATCGCAAGATAGCCGGAGTGGAAGTAGGTGCCGTCGCCCAGATTCTGGAACACATGCGGCATGTCGGAGAAGTGATGTGCGCCGACCCATGTCGCGCCCTCGGCGCCCATGTGGGTGAAGGTCTTGGTGTTGCGCTCCATGTTGATGGCGAGCGTGTGGCAGCCGATGCCGGCCATCGCCATCGAGCCGTCCGGCACCTTGGTCGAGGAGTTGTGCGGGCAGCCGGAGCAGAAGTAGGGCACGCGGGCAAGTCCGGCTTCGTTGCGCACCTGCCGGCCGGCGCGGCGCTGCAGCGCCTCGAAGCGCTGCTTGGCGCGTGCGCCGAGCGAATCGAGCCCGAGCCGCACCACCAGGGCGGTCGCGATCTCGAACGGCGTCAGCTCGCCGTCGCTCTTGAGCAGCGGCCGGCCGCGCTCGTCGGTCTTGCCGACGACCAGCGGCCGTCGGTCGGCCGGCGCGTTGAACAGGGCATCCTTGACCTGCTGCTCGATCAGCGGCCGCTTCTCCTCGACCACCAAAAGCTCGCGCTTGCCCTGGACGAAGGCTGCGATGCCTTCGCTTTCCAGCGGCCAGACCATCGCCACCTTGTAGATCGCGAGGCCCATACGCTCGGCCTCCGCCTCGTCGATGCCGAGCTCGTCGAGCGCCTGCCGCACGTCGAGGTAGGACTTGCCGACCGTCACGATGCCGAAGCGCGCGTCGGGCCGGCCCATCGCCAGCCGGTCGAGTCGGTTGGCGCGCCAGTAGGCGAGGGCGGCCGGCTGCTTGACCGTGAAGACGCGGCGCTCCTGGCCGACCCAGTCGTCGGGCCAGCGGATATGCACGCCGTCGGGCGGCGGGGCGAAGTCGGTCGGCGTCCTGATTTCGATGCGATGCGGATCGATATGCACCGAAGCCGACGAATCGACGGTCTCGCTCAGCACCTTGAAGCCGACCCACAGGCCCGAGTAGCGCGACAGCGCGAAGGCGTGCAGGCCGAGGTCGAGATACTCCTGGACGGAGGCGGCATGGATCACCGGAATGCCGGCGGCGATCAGCGCCGGCTCGCTCTGGTGCGCCGTGGTCGACGACTTGGCCATGTGATCGTCGCCGGCCAGTGCCACGATGCCGCCGTGGCGCGCCGTGCCGGCGTAGTTGGCATGCTTCAGCACGTCGCCCGAGCGGTCGACGCCCGGCCCTTTGCCGTACCAGATGCCGAACACGCCATCGTAGCGCGCGCCGGGGTAGAGGTGGATCTGCTGCGTGCCCCACAGGGCCGTGGCGGCAAGGTCCTCGTTGGTGCCGGGCTGGAATTCGATGTGGCTCTGCTTGATGAAGCGCTTGGCTTGCCACAGCGCCTGGTCGAAGCCGCCCAAAGGCGAGCCGCGGTAGCCGGAGATGTAGCCCGCTGTGTCGAGCCCGGCCGCCTGGTCGCGCTGGCGTTGCATCATCGGCAGGCGGACCAGCGCCTGCGTGCCGGTCAGGTAGATGCGTCCGCTGTCCAGGACGTACTTGTCGTCCAGGGTCACCGCATGGGCCATGGCCCCCTCCCTGACTGTCATGCCGCAACGGTAACGACAGATGCGCGGCGCATGCAATCAGGAACGCCGGTGCAGCGGAATAAAGACGTTTTGCACGCTGCGACGGTGGTTTGCCGGGTGCGGCGTTTCACGGTTTCGTCGGCGAATGAAACGTTGTAAGCGTGCGGCCCGTTCGCTTTCGCCCAGCGTTTTCGTCACGCAGACCAACTCATGACCGTCCTCGTCACCGGCGCCGCGGGTTTCATCGGCAGCCACATCGCGCGCGCTCTACTGGCGCGCGGTGAGACGGTATTGGGCGTCGACAATTTCAGCCCCTACTACGATCCCGTCCTGAAGTTCGCGCGCCTGAAGCCCTTGCGAGAAGAACGGTCTTTCACCTTCCTCGAGGCCGACATCGCCGATCGCGAGGCCATGCTGGCGTTGGCCGACCGACACGCCATCGATCGCATCGTCCACCTTGCCGCCCAGCCGGGCGTGCGCCACTCGCTGGTCGATCCATTCGTCTACGTCCAGGCCAACGTCATGGGCCACCTGGTCATGCTCGAACTGACGCGGCGGCTGAAGGACCTGAAGCACTTCGTCTATGCCTCGTCTTCGTCGGTCTACGGCGCCAACCGCAAGCAGCCCTTCGCCGTCGCCGATCGGGTCGACCGGCCAGTATCGCTCTACGCCGCCACCAAGCGGGCCGATGAGCTGATGACCGAAGCCTACGTGCACCAATTCGGCTTGCGCGCCAGCGGCCTGCGCTACTTCACCGTCTACGGTCCGTGGGGCCGACCCGACATGTCGCCCTATATCTTCGCCAAGGCGATCCACGGGGGGCGGCCGATCACGCTGTTCCACGGCGGCGCGGTGAAACGCGACTACAGCTACATCGACGATATCGTCGCCGGCACGCTGGTCGTGCTCGACAAACCCGCCGTGGCGCCCGGCCATAGGCTCTACAATCTCGGCGCGGCGCGGAGCGAGGACATCACGCGCGTGGTCGCCCTGTTCGAAGAAGCGCTGGGTCGCGAAGCCCGGACCGAGCTGAAGCCCGGTGATCCTTCCGACATGCAGGAAACCGCCGCCGACATTTCCGACACCACCCGCGATTTCGGCTGGACGCCCAAAGTGTCGGTCGAGGAGGGCATTCCCCGGTTCGTCGACTGGTTCAAGAGTTACCATCGGCTGTAGCCGCGGGATGGGGTATGTAGTAGCGCCATGCCTCTGCTCGAGATCGAGAACCTGCGCCGTGCCTTTTATGGCCTGGAAGTGTTGCGTGGCGTCGATCTTGCGGTGGCGGCAGGGTCGATCACCGGCCTGATCGGGCCCAACGGAGCAGGCAAGACCACCTTGTTCAATGTCGTGTCGGGCCTGGTGCCGCCCGATGCCGGATCGGTGCGCTTCGAGGGCGAGGAGATCGGCGGCTGGTCGCCCGATCGCATCAGTCGCCGCGGCCTGGTGCGCACCTTCCAGGTGGCGCGCGGCTTTCCCAAGCTCTCGGTGTTCCAGCATCTGATGCTCTATGGCCGCGACCAGCCGGGCGAGAGCCTGTGGCGGGCGGTCGTGGGCAGCCGTGCGGCACGTGAGCGCGAGGCGGTGCTGGCCGAGCGCGCGTGGCAGACGGCGCGTTTCCTGAAGCTGGATCACCTGATCGACAATCCCGCCACCGCCCTGTCGGGTGGCCAGAAGAAACTGCTGGAGATCGGCCGGGCACTGATGGCCGAGCCGCGCCTGGTGCTGCTCGACGAGCCCACCGCCGGCGTCAACCCGACACTGCAGAACGAGATCGGCGAGCGGTTGCTGGAATTGCCCCGGCGCGGCATCACGGTGCTGTTGATCGAGCACGATATGGGCTTCATCGCCCGCCTGTGCGATCCGGTGATCGTCATGGCCGAGGGCGAGGTGCTGACCGAAGGCACATTCGATGCGGTGCGCGCCGATCACCGCGTGCGCGAGGCCTATCTCGGCCGGAGAGCGGCATGAGCCTGCTCGAGATTGCGGGCCTGCGGGGCGGCTATGCCGCAGCCGACGAGATCGTGAAGGGCGCCGACCTCAGCGTCGCCCACGGCGAGATCGTCGCCCTGATCGGTCCCAACGGGGCGGGCAAGTCGACGCTGCTGAAGCTGGTGGCGGGGCTGCTGAAGCCGAGCGGCGGCGATGTCCGCTTCAAGGGTCGTGACATCGCCGGCCAAAGTGCGCCTGCGATCAGCCGCCAGGGCCTGTCCTTCGTGCCGCAGGAGCGCAATGTATTCGGTGCCATGAGCGTGGCCGAGAATTTGGTGATGGGCGGCTACATCGACGGCGGCCACACCAGGCAACGCATCGCCGACCTCTATGAGCGGTTTCCCATGCTGGGCGAGAAGCGTCGCGCGGCGGCGCGGACGCTGAGCGGCGGGCAGCGGCAAATCCTCGCCATGGCGATCGCGTTGATGAATGCGCCGGATTTGCTGCTGCTCGACGAACCGACGGCGGGCTTGAGCCCGCGCGCCGCCGAGGAGCTGTTCGGCACCATCGTGGGCCTCAACCGGTCGGGCGTGGCCATCCTGATGGTCGAGCAGAATGCACTCGAGGCTCTATCGGTGTCGGCGCGCGGCTATGTGCTGGTCCAGGGCCGGCCGGAGCGCGAGGGCCGGGCGGCCGAGCTGGCGGCCGATCCGACCGTCCGCGATCTCTTTCTTGGCGGTAAGTCCCAGCCTATGCTTGGCGACAACGGCGAAAGGTCACACCGGGGAATGGGAGGCTCGACATGAACAAAATCCGAATCACACGCCGCACGACGATGGCCGGCAGCGTCGCTTTGCTGGCGAATCCGGCGATCGTGCGCGCGCAAGCCGACCCGATCAAGCTCGCCACGCTGACGCCGCTCACCGGCGCGGGCGGTCCCTATGGGCCGGTGATGGCCAAGGCCGCGGCCTCGGTGGTCGAGGAAGTCAACAAGGCGGGCGGCGTGCTCGGCCGGCGCATCGTGCTGGTCAGCGAGGACGACCAGACCAACCCCGAAGCCGCCGTGCGCGCCGCGCGCAAGCTGATCGACGTCGACAAGGTCACGGCCATCATGGGCACCTGGGCCTCGTCGGTGACCACGGCGGTGGCGCCGTTGTGCTGGGAGAGCAAGACTTTCCTGTGCACCGTGTCGGGCGCCGACTCGATCACGCTGCTGCCGCACCAAGGCTATCTGATCCGCACTCAGCCCAATTCCCGGCTGCAGGTGACGCGGGTCGGCGAGTTCATCCTGTCGTTGGGGGCCAAGAAGGCCTTCACCATGATCCCGCAGACGCCGTTCACGCAGTCGACTTTCGATGTCCTGAACCAGGTTCTGCCGAAGGGCGGCGCCACGCATCAGAGCCTGATCTACGACGACAAGAAGACGACCTATCGCACCGAGGTCGACCAGGCGCTGCGCACCAGTCCCGACGTGATCCTGGCCAACGGCTACACGCCCGACACCGTCGTGCTGCTGAAGGACCTTTATCGCGCCGGTTTCAAGGGCAAGATCCTGGGCTTCGCCTACTCGATCAACCAGAAGCTGGTCGATCAGATCGGCCAGAACGAGGTCGTCGAGGGTGTCTATACCTTCGCGCCGTCGTCGGCGGAGGGTGGCTCGGCGTATGAGAAGGTCAAGGTCGCGGTCGGCTCGGCCAATCCCGACCCCTACACCTGCCAAGTCTACGATCACGTCAACATGGTCTTGATGGCCATTGCCGTCGGCAAAGCGGCGAGCGGCGAAGCGATCAAGGACAATATCCGCAAGGTCACGCAAGGCAGCGGCAAGTCGGTCGACAATGCGGTTGATGGCCTGAAGGCGATCGCGGCCGGCGAGAAGGTCGACTACAGCGGCGCCTCCGGTCCCTGCGATTTCGACGAAAAGGGCGACATCCTCGACTGCAAGTTCCGCTATGAGCAGATCAAGGGCGGCAAGTTCACGCTGGTGAAGATTGCTTGAGGTCGAATAGGGCGCGGGCCTCTGGGCCCGCTCGCGGCAAAGACGAAGATGCGGGCCTGGAAGTCCGCGCTCCGGCATGATCGTCGTCCAAGCCTTGGTCAACGGGCTGGTGTCGGGCACGCTTCTCGCCGTGCCCGCCATCGGCTTCACGGCGATGTTCGCCGTCCTGCGCTTTCCCAACTTCGCGGTGTCGGGTGTGGCGACGCTGGGCGCCTTCGCCGGCTACTTGGCCTATGGCGCGGGCCTGCAGATGGCGGGATCGCTGGCGGCGGCGTTCGTCGCGGCAGGCCTCGCCGGTCTGTTGTTCGACAAGATCGCCCACCTGCCGCTAGTCAAGGAGGGCGCGCTGCCCGCCGCCATCGCCTCGATCGCGACCGGCCTGGTGCTGGAGAACGTGGTGCGGCTGGGCTTCGGCAACGAGCCCCGAGGTTATGACCGGCCGATCGCCCGCGACGTCTTCTTCGGCGAGATCCGTGTCAGCCCCCAGCAGCTCGAGACCATGGGGCTGGCGCTGGCGCTCATGCTGGCCGTCTTCGCCGCGCTCGCCTTCACGCGCATCGGCAAGGCCATGCGCGCCACCGCCGACAACCCGGACCTCGCGGCGCTGAAGGGCATCCGACCCGAACGCATCGCCACGCTGGCGAGCCTGATCGGCATGGGGCTGGTCGGCGTCGGCGGCATGTTGTTGGGATTGGACAGCTCGATCGATCCCCTGACCGGCACGCGCATCCTGTTGTCGCTGTTCGCCGCCGCCGTGCTGGGCGGCTTGGGCAGTGTGCCGGGCGCCGTATTGGGCGCCTTCCTGATCGGCATCGCCGAGGAATTGTCGGTGCTGGTCGTCGGCTCGCAATACCGGGCCGCCGTCGGCTTTGTCGCCATTCTCGCCGTGCTGACGCTGCGCCCGCGCGGGCTGCTCGGCGAGCGAGCGTTCTGATCCGACGATGCTGAGCTACCTCCTCTTCATCGCCACCATCGGCGGCATCTACGGCCTGCTGGCGCTCAGCCTCAATCTGATCTGGGGCGGGGCCGGCATGGTCAATCTCGGCCTGGCCGGCTTTTTCGCCGTCGGCGCCTACGCCTCGGCGCTGCTGACCACGGCAGGCCAGGCGCCGATCGCCGCCGGCTGGCTGGTCGCCTTCGTGGCGGCGGGCATCGCCGGCCTGACCGTGACATTGTCGACGACGCGCTTGCGCGAGGACTATCTCGCCATCGTCACCCTGGGCTTCGCCGAGGTGGTTCGTCT
>Ga0194121_10010039_pt1 | contig 11575 bp, 7 predicted proteins | sample TA2MahCa50mmetaG_FD_148609 | JGI IMG/M metagenome (GOLD analysis project Ga0194121, IMG submission 148609) | Freshwater microbial communities from Lake Tanganyika, Tanzania - TA2015020 Mahale Deep Cast 50m | ecosystem: Environmental > Aquatic > Freshwater > Lake | place: Tanzania: Lake...
TTGAAGCGATGGTAGAGCCAGACCGCGTACTGGATGATGTCCGGTGGGAAACGGTGCCGCTTATAGGGGTTGGTGGATCGGTTCATGCCGGGAAGGTTGCCCAAGGCCGCTTAATTTGACAGTACTAACGCGTGGGTGACGTTGCTCCCCGTACTCAGTGGCAGTGGCGATGGTGACGATCGAAGCTGCCCCCCTTTGGACAGAAAGTCGTAAAACGCTCCGTAAATAGCATGATTTGCGCAGGAGGACGGGAGATCTTCTGGGGCGGCGGGATGGCTCCATGCGCCATCGTCACCATCGTCACGGTCTCCAAGATAGTCCTGCGGCATCGGGTTCGCCGCCAGATGAAGCCGACATCACATCGAACCAGCCCACGAGAGGACCGATGACTCTAGAAGCGCACATCGAAAGGACTCTTGCGGCGATCCCGCAGGGCATGCGACTGCCGGCCTACTCATGTGCCGATCTTGATCGACTGCTGCGCCGCGGCCCTATTCCACTAAGCCCCCGCAAGCTGGCGAACGTCCTGCCCAAGCTCGGATGGCGCAAGCATAGGGTGTGGAGGCCCGACGCCGTCGGTCGCCGTCGATTGGTAACACTCTGGGTCGCGCCAGGTGCCACGGTGCGCCGGAATGGCATTCACCCTGGTATCGACAGCGCTAAGGCCGAGCAGAAGCACATGCCTGGCGTCCTGCGGTAATCGGTTCATCACGGAACCTGGGAGAAGATTCCCAGGTCTTTCAGCATGTCCCAAAAGCTTGAAATCTCAGTCGCCTTGTCCCCACGAAACAGCACGCCCATCTCCAAGTGGCCATTTAGGCCTGGACTCGTAAAGTTCGCGCTACCGAGGTAGGCGGCCGTTGAGTCTGAGATGCAGAACTTCGCGTGCGATCCGAGCCGGCTTTCACCCTCGATGTTTGCGTTTGAAGAGTAGAGGACAAGGCGGCTTCCCGCGCGTCTACGCTGTACCGCTTCTGGCAGGCTCCGTACTTGATTGCCCGTGGACGCGAGCTCCACCAACACCCCGCGATCCAGTGCGCTATGGATGCTTGCAGCCAGTACGCCAGCCTCGAAGACTTCCTCGCTAAGATACGGCGCCGCCAGCACCAATCGACTCTTGGCGCCAACTACAAGCTCCGTGAGCACGCCGAGAGTCATTCGCGCGGAAGCCAAGTAGGCCAGCCGAGCCCCAAACGGTTCCGGTGCAGTAATTACCAAGTCAGCCGAATCGGCCATACGGAACTCGCGTCGTATTGCAAATTCACGGCACCACGTCGAGGTAGCCCACCTTGATTTCACCCAGCTCGGAATCATGCCCGCCGAACAAGAAGGCTCGGGACAGGTTCATATTGAAGAACCTACAGCTGGTTTCCGACAGGTGAGTACAGGCGTGACAGGACCCGCCATCATGTCGACAGACCGGATCATATACACACCGCCTGTGATTCCGAACGGCTCCCAACCACTCCTGCAACGACTGTTCAAAAAGAGCGGTCAGTGCGCCGATACTCTGACCTGACCGATGGTTGCAATAGATAGCAAACGACAACGCTTTGGGCAGCAAATACTCCGCAATACTTGTACGCTCCAATCCGCAAAGCAGCGCCGCCTCCTTGACCATGACGTGCGCAATTGTGTGCAGGAGTCCAAAAACTAAGCGTGCTTCTCTCTCTGTTCCCGGAATCGTGTCCCGTAGCTGCTGCCCACTTAACAGCCTAACAATGTAAGCGCGAGCCGCCGCTTGAGGGTTCTCGGCGACAGGCAACTGAGCTGCGACATCATTTGTCGCCAGCCAGTCAACAACACGTTCCGGACTCAGCCGCACTAGAATCGCATCTGCTGTCGTCTCATCCACGTAGATCGGCCACTTTCCTCCGTGCTCGCGGTCGGGCGGGAATGGATTCAGCCTGCACAGCACGTCGTTTCGACCAGCTCTACGCGGCGCCGGCTCCAGGCGCGAAAATCCGTACGTCGCTACGATGATCGGAAAGTCACCCAGAAGCTCTAGGTCACTGATGCCCATGCGGTCAATCAGCTCTCGCCCGCCCGGATCTGACCCACTGTTACGCAGGCTTCGTGCCTGAGCCAATTCCGTCGGTAGGATTGACTCAAGCAACTCCTGGCTAGCGTCTTCCCATACTTTCATGGGTAGGCCAGAGAATCGGGGCAGCTCCGTACGAACATCGCTGCCATTAGCGGGGCTGTCTCCCCCCGCATTGGCCACACTAATACGTTCAAGCTCTCGAACCATCTCTTCCGCGGAAAGCTCACCGGCCTGCTGCCGTCGCAATAGCTCGGCAAGCTGGACACGCGACACGCCACCAGGATCCGCCGCTCGATGGTCCGCAGGCGCACGCATCTCATCAAGGCGCCGTTCCGCAAATCCTGGCATTTGAAGGAACTTGGCTCCAACAAGCGCTTTCCATTCGGGCGCCGCCAGCAATCCGGCGTAGCGCGCTGTCGGCACATTCAGCAGAGTCGTTGTATGCGCGTAAAATGTTCGCCCGGCGCGATGCACCTCAATAGAACTCAGCTTGAGCTTCGGGTCACCCGGCCAATCGCACGCCCTGCAGTTCCCCGAATACATCGATTGCGGCGCCCCACAGGACCGACAAACCCATCGAAATCCCTGAATTAGCTCGCTGCCGCGAGTATCTAGCGCCATTTGATCCGCTGACTGGCATTGACCGCAGCGGGGTGGGGCAAGCACTGCAATATCCCCACATCTGTGGACACGCACAAATCGGATCTGACTCAGCTTGCCCCCGCAGCTGGGGCATACACGACGAGCCCGCCCTCGTCGACTCGTCATGTCAATCACACGACCGCAACTGGAGTTTTCGCACCAGAACACTTTCGGATAGAACTCTGCCTCTACGGATCGCGGGTCCAGGACGACAAAACGGCTCGCATCCCTCAGTGCATCGTCCCTAAGGCCCGGCCGAAAGTCCTCGGGCCAAGCACTCGCCTGCTCCTGAACTCGCCCAAGCAGCATCGGGACATTCAAATCGCGAACCTGCACCCCACGTATATGTCCGACTCGCGCGATTACGCCCCCTTCGAAATCGAAAGTACGACCGGGGAGGTAATTGAAGAGTATCTGTTGCTTTCCACGACTCATTTGCTTGCGCATAACCCACCCTCACCCCTGCCCACTCAGCCAGTCACTTCCTTCTGTATCCAGCTCAATTGGCACGGCCTCCTCAACGTCCCGAAGACTCATCATGGGAGTCGGAATCAGAGCTCTCGCTACAAACCGATCGCTGCCCCCTGGCTGAACAATCTGGTCCATGAACTGCCGGACCTTCAGAGCAATCTGTTGCTCGAATCGCGCGCGGCTCGCCACATCGCCCCCGCCGATGTTTATGTATGCATCCCTCAGTAGCCCCTCAAAGTCAGCCGCAGAGATTTCTCCCGTGCTGATCTTCTGCTGAACCACCTGCCTCATATAGATTGAGTTTGGATTTGGAAGCGCAAGGCGCTTTGCCATCAATTGAAGAAGGATCCCCATAAACAGGCCCGGCATCGTGCGCGCAATGCTGTATGTCGCCCATCTATTTATAGCAACCGGCTCAACTAGCTGGCCCAGGTACTCGTGATACTTGCCGAAATACTGGAAGTGACTTTGGTCCCTTTCACGTGCGCTGTGAAAGCAAAGGAATACGATTCCCACATGGGCCCGACCAACACGACTTGATGCTTGTATGTATTCTGCAGTTGACCGCGGCATGCCGTAGAACACCATGGCATTAAGTCGATCAATATCGACGCCGTGGCTCACCATCTGGTTTGCCAAAACAGCGTCCGGGGGCTCGCTAGATACGAGACTTGTCTCTAGCTTTCGCAGTGTGCGTGTCACATCCGCTGTCGAGGTCGATCCAGTCAACTCACGGATCTGCAGTGGCAAGTAGCCGTTCTCCTGGAGACGGGGATTTGTATCGGCCTCCAGATCAGTGCGGATCGAGTTGAGCTCTCGATTCGCCAGGAAGTAAGTAAGTGAGGTCTGATACAGGTCCGCGCGCTCGACTGACACTCGATCCCCTGCTCCCTCCGCCTCACGTCGCAGGTCCGACGCTTCAATGTGGTAGTACTCAACTAGCTCAAGTATTGAGTTGAATATCGTCTTGTTGTGGGGAAGTACTCCGACAAAGATGCGTTGCGGCTCTTCAAGCGTTCGCGCGTAGAAAGACTCTGCGAGTCGCGGCCCCAAGCCTGGGAAGATTCGTGCTTGGCCTCGATCTTTCCCGTACAAATGCTCAACCTGACGTTCGAATTGCTCAATTGTTGCCGACGACGCTATCACCTTGATCGGGCGCTTCTGACCCAACTCGTTTACTAGTCGCTGCACGAAGGTTTCGTAATGACTATCGAAGGTGCCGAGACCCTCCTTTAAGAGGTGCAATTCGTCCTGCACAAAGAGAGTCGGACCAGACAGACCGGCGGGCACACCAAGTCGAAGAAGAGAGCGCTCTCTGCATCCCTTTTGCGAGCAAATGCCCGCATAGTACCCGTGCTTCGCACACCTGCCCTCGGCTCCCCCGAGCAATATCGAAAACAGCCGCTGATTGCCTACAGCCGCGAGCTTATCGACGGTACCGACAACCACGCTTGGGAGGTAGCGGTAGATCTCACTATCAACCACGTAGACGGGTAGCTTTCCGCCGGGGAACGCGCAGTGACTGTTTACGCAACGATGTATCAGCTGTATCGCACTGCGATCAAAATCCACTGAGACGCTGTCCGTCTGACAACTCGGACACGTGACGACACGTTTCCACCTTTGTCTCGCTTCGACGTCCTCAGCGATTCCCCAATTCACGTCATCGCGTGCAGCTCGATCCTCCTGATTGCCTCCGGGCGGCACCAGCGCATTGGGGGTTCCCTCGGACCCAACAAAGTAGCCGACTGCGAACGGATCGACTCCCTTCCCCGACAGTCGCGGATCCGCGTTCTGCACTCTAACCAACTCGGCCATACCAATGACGTCGGCCATTCTTTGTGTCTGCTGGAGCGTCAGCAAACGAAGCGGAAAGCGCGTCCAACAGGTTACGCCAGCGCTCTTTCCTCTAAGTCGATCAAAAAAGCAGTGATAGACAATTGTGCCGAGATAGGCCTCCGTCTTTCCGCCTCCCGTCGGGAAGTAGACTACGTCGACCGTCGCCAATTCCGCGTCGGCCTCCTCCGAAGGGCTCTTGAGTCCGAAGAGAGCCGGCACTTGCGAGACGATGAACACGATCTGAAAGAGACGCCACTTCTCTTTTCGTTTGGACGGCGCTGCCGCTGCGCCCAATCGTCGAAATGACTCATTTGCAAGGCAGAAGGCCGATCTGCAGTCCGCGTCAGACTCTATTAGCTGAACCCCCCGCGCGAATCTCTGGATCTCCGTGTCGAACCTGTGCATGTCACGCTGAAACTCGTCATCGTGAAGCGCCTGCCAGCTTGGGTCACGACTGATGTATTCGTGTCGTATTTCGACCCAGCGCTCGCGATACGCGCGCATTGCCGCTTCAATTCTTCGAAGAACCGGAATTGGATTGGCCGCTAAGTCCGCGAATTTCGCCGCCGGTTCGTCCCGGGTGACGTATCGCGCCTGATGCAGGATCGGTGCATGTGTTGTACGAAACTCGCGCGGCCCCACCCGCTCCAAAGCACAGTTAAAGCCTTGTCCCCACAGATCCCTTGAATAGCGGAATCCGCGCGGCGCTAGGTCAATCTTGAAGGGCTTCGGCTGACATTCAGAAGCGCGAATGCCGATCCCGACATCAAAGATGTAGAACTCCAAATTTGCATTTCTGGATACGGCCGATGCGTTGGTGACGTCCAGTGCGAATACCACATCTTCGTGACTGTCCGCACTTCGGCGTCCAGTTGCAGCGACTTCGATGCTCCATGTGGGACGCACTTCAACTCGCAGCGAGCGGAGAAATTCTTCGAACGCCGCTGGATTCTGGAGTGCCGACTCAGGGACCCGCGTTGCTTCGTCAATATCCTTTTTGGCTCGATAGTGCTCCGCGTCGTCCGCAATCAGGGCGAGGCAGCGATGCAACTCCGAGTCAACCGCGGCCTGCAGAGCAGCGGCATCTATTACCCAATTTGGCGACGACTCAGGCCTCAGCACAAGACGCGCGTTTGCCGTCGCATCGATCCGGCGGAACCGTAGCGCCAGACTGTCTGACCGGCCTTTCGATTTCCTTCTGACGTGTGGCGTCGCAGGCGCATCCACTGCAATCGATTCGCTGAGCCCCGATGCCTGGTCTGCGATGTCGGTCGCCTCCTCGGAGGCTATCGCAGCCCCTTGTGCCGCTGCCGACTCGGCGATAGCGTCGTCATTGCTCCCACGCTGGCCATGCGCCGCCTGATGGCGACGCTGCTGGTCATACGTTGGGAATACTCGGTAGTAAAGCGACCAAGACAGTGCCACCTCCACACTCGCATCCACATGATTTGGCGCCAGTAGTACCTCTAGCCCCAATGCGCAGGGCGACAACTTGTTCAGTAGCTCGCCCGGGAGGGGCGAAGGTCCGGCCCCGTCCAGCCGTGACCGTAGATTGCCTATGAAATAGATGTCGTGCGGGTAGTTCTGTAGACATTCACGGCTCGCCTGCCCAGTAGCCCGACCTATTACGCCCTGAATGAGCCGCTCGGCCGCACGTACTTCGGCGCTTGATACATTGTCGATCACGTTTAGGTTGTTCATTCACTCTTGATCCGGCTCAAAGATGTTCTTAGGAATGGCCCCGTAACCGGTTGAACTGAGCTTACGGCGAGAATTTCAAGTGACGCCCTGAAGTCGCCCAGCGTCAGTCCAAGCTCCTCATCAAAGACGCTGTCATCGTCATCCGACGGTATACCGGCCGCCTGCGATCTAAGCCAGTTATTCAGGCGGTTAGCGAGACCTCTGTGCAATCCGCGCAGTCGATCGGCCGCTTTCGACACACGAAGGTAGTGCTCCTTGATAAAGGCTATGCCAAGCACGTCGGCCATTCGGCGCAAGTCTTCGGGGTCACTTGGACAGATGATCTCCCCCGTTACCCAAAACCTGATTGTGAGCGCCGCCGACCTCTGACATCCACGCGCACGGACCTCGCGGAGCAAGTCCTCGTATCCCCGCCCCTCTTGCCGAGACCACGTTCGATAGGCTCGCCCTACCTCTTCGTGCCAAGCATTTATTAGAGCAAGGTGAAGGCGAATGGCAGGGTGCGCATGCACACGCTGAATTAGCATTTCGTATAGCGACTGTCGCCGCTGGCCGTGAATGAATACGATTCGATCTCCCGGTCGAAGCTCGGCCGCAGGACGCTCCTTCATCGTCTCGTATTGCCCGGCGCCGCGAATCGAGTTGAATCGCGCGTCTTCCGGCAACAGGATGTGGCGCCCATCCGTGAGATCCACACGAATAGCGCTATCGAGAAACAGCGACTCTTCAATTTGGCCTGTCTGTTCCGAGAGCTCCTCTTCGTTCTGAAGAGACGGGGAATCGGAGAGATCGTCCGCGTCATCATCCAACCGCAGAATTAGCTCGGCCTCCGCTTGCGCGTCCGGCGTGGACCAGAGTGACCGCTTGAGGTCCAAGGGTGCATCACGGAGCGTCCCAGTTGCATCGATAAACTCTGGGTCATGGACAGTGACCGGCGACAGTCGCTCTGCCCCGCCTACTGTCTGCACGGGGACACCTATGCTCTGCAGAGCGCCGCGCACTTCCTCACAACTGATCGACAGGGCGCTCGCTAGGCCCGCAATTCGTCGCCGTAACTCACCTTCCTGGTGAGGCAGTATCAATACTTTGATGCATGATGAACCAAGCACTGCATGCAGTGTTGCCTGGCGATCCGCGCTCGGCCAGCCAACCATGTAGATGTCATCGCGGGTGCTTACCGCTCCGGCCGCCGTCGCCGGCCGATTTGGCGTGTCGTCAATTTCTAGGCGCCTCTGCGATCTAAGCTCCGTTAGGCTAGACAACGACACTGCCAGCGGAGCTAGATCAGACACGACGATACCCTCGATACTCAGGAGCGCCAGCTCGAACAGCTTTCTCCTGGCAGCGCTGCCGAACACCACACATCGCGGGTGCGCCGGGTCGGCGTCGGCCACACATGTAGCCAATAGCGCCATCCAAATCGGCGGATCAGCCCGGCCTAAGAGCTCGTGCGCACTTTCCAGGGCCGACAGAGCCTCCAGAAGATCCTTTCGAGCATCCGGCCACTTTGTTCCCAGCGCGTCAGTGAACCTTGCGAAGGTCTCACGCCGGGAGGCAATTCTTCGGACACCCCAGAACTGCCTACACTCCGCCTCGAAGAAGCGCAGCGGAACGTGAAGCCCTTCGAGGGCCCTTAGGTAACCCCATCCAGACCGAATGCAATCATTAAGGAGCGGCCCCGCACCACCTTTCGTTGCTCGAAAGAGACTTGCGCGAGCCTTCGCCAGTGATTCCGCGATACTTCGAGTTTCGTCTCCAACCACGATCAAAGGCAGAACAGTTGGTCGCGCCGCTTGGCCGAATAGTGACTCAGCGGAGAGCTGCAAATCGTCGGTCGATGCACCTCCGTGACCATTTTGTGGCGGCCAACTCAGGATGCGTGCCCCCGTCTGTTGCAGCAGTTCAACTGCAGGAGATAGGCGCCCGGTCACCCAACCAATGATCGGGACTCCCTGAGCCTTGGCAAGGCGCAACAAGTCCGGAAGCCACTCCAGGTGAACGGCTCCGTCACAGTCCGCTGCGATCCAAGTCGGCTTGTACCGCCGCAGAACCTCAGCGACGGACGCAGGTGACAATGCAGACACGACCTCGGGGAAGTACTCGCTCAGCTGCTGCGCTAGGTCCCCGGCGCCCTGCGCTTTCTTGGCATTCTTCTGAAGATGAACCTGGTGGAACACCTGGGCGAGGCTTAGACCATGCACAGTAATGTTCGCGAGACTCGACCGCATTGCTACGCTGGTGCCGAATACGACAACGCGGCGAACACGCTTATCCTGCGTAGTCAGCTTATCGATCGAATCGAGTAGCAAAGCCGTCGCAAATAGTGCCGGCGTGCATCGCGCTTCGTCTGATGGCAACACGACAAAGAGGCTGCTGCGGCGACGCACGGCAGTCGCCAGTACGCGCGCGCTCAACTCTTCTATGCCACCGGCTGCAAGCGTCTCGCCTCTATATCGCAGTCGGCCGTCCCGCCACAGCCGCCGAAAGAACTCGTCCTGCCCGACAGGGACAAGGCGCATTTTTGCGATGGCATCGCCCCAGAACTGAACCAGCGCATTCACCGGTGCTTGTCGACTCCTTGTTCGGCACCCAACGACTACAAGACGCCGCTATCCGGACCGCGAATCGGTTCGGCCAGAACGCCTCTGTCGTATCGAGAGAAATTCGGCTCCAGTCTTGATCGTCGCTTCGCCGTACGTTCCAAGTAATATCACCTTATCGGGCCGCAACGACTCGACGAATGTGTCACAGTGCGCCGCAGCCGCAATAACAGTAATTCCTAGTTGTGTCGCGAGTCGGCGAACTCCGAGCGCAACAACGCTCCCCGTAACCGGATCAAGGGTCGAGCAAAATTCGTCGATGAGGGCTACGTTGACCGCTCGCTGCACCAAGTCAGCCAACATCGCGCGGTGTTGTTGGCCGGCACTCAACTGATCGAACCGACGCAGGAACAGGTAGGCATCAGACAGGCCCACGCGACTCAAAACATCGAGACCGGCGGCAACGTCGTCCTTCCCGAAGATTTCAACCAGCGCGCGCGTCGCCGGTAGTGGCTCGAAGCTTCCGAATCGGGCGTTTTTTGGACGCCGAACATCTCCAGCCACTTTCAGCCCTTTCCGGCGACGCCCAGCGATTAGATCGAGCAGTAGGCTCTTTCCCGCACCGGATGGGCCAGTTATTAAGACAACCTCTCCTGGAAGTACTTCTAGGTTTAGGTCTCTAATCACTTCGGCAACTATCCGTTCCGGCGCGATGCCGAACGCCTGGTGTACCGCGTTGGTTCTCGCGTTCAGGTTTGCTCGCGATACGAACTCGGCAGAAAGGCCTTCAATGACGATGGAAGACCCAATTTTGTCAATGGACTTCAGCCTGACCCGGCGCCGCCTGCCAATCCCAAGCTCATTGACACGGGCATTCACAAATTGATCAACCGGACCATAAAGCCCGCCGAGATAACTCGGCTTGGGCAAGCTCACAATCTGAGCAAATAAAGAATAGTCTCGAAGCGCCTTAGACTCGGTAATGAGATTCAGTCTTCGGAGAAATTCCGAACGGGGAATCCCGTTCTCTCGCATAGCAGTGAGAGCGTGCTCCATGCGACGCACCTGCTGATCGACGATGCCGCAGGAGTCTTCCTGCACGATCTCTCTTGCTCTCACTCTCCGTGCATTTCGCGTTAGGTACTCGATGTCGGTCGCAACGCGTGACAGATTTCCCTCTGTCTCGCCGATGTAGTGCAGTCCGGCTTTTTCAGCAATCGGCACAAACTTGAGCATGTCCGCCGAGATTTCCATAAAGATCGGCCGGACGCCTCCTGTCTGCCATCGCCCGCGAGCGAAGTTCCGTGCATGCTCTACCAAGATAGTGGATAGCCCTAGGCCTCGAAACTCCGGAGCGACCACGCATCTTGCTATTCGGACAAACAAGCCTAGGTACTTCTTGGTCGTCTCCGCGTTCCACGCGTCCCACGAAATATCGTGATATCTGAATCGCGTGTTCACCAATCGTGTTCGTGGCTTGTTGAAGTAGAACGGCGTTGCAAGTTCCAAGTACCCAAGAACCGTCGGAAGGTCTGCGTCGTACGCTCGAATTACAAGAACAGCAGAGCGACCATGTTTCCCGTGGTTCCGATAGTGCAACTGCGCCAGTCGCTCATAGGTTCGGAACTCGAGCTCGTCAGTGATCTCCTTTATGGAAACGTCAACCTTGCGATTCCCAACAAGAATCGATTCCCGCGTTTTGTACGGGGGCCAGATCTTGTGCCGCGAACCCGACCGAGCGACGACAAACACGGAACTGGCCTTCAGCTCCAGAGAGTCTCCAACGCTCACGCAGGCCGATCGCGGCAGCGTCAGCCGAAGGCCTGGCACGTCTGTCGCAACTATCTTGCTGTGCCCTTTCCACGAAACACTGCGCACGCGCGCCAACGAGCTTCGTTTTGCCACGGGTAGGTCAATCTGCGCGCCGCTGGCGTCGTGCTCTGATTGGGAGTGATCTCGGCGCACCTACGGACTATCTCCACTCCAATACCTGGCGGCGAGTCGCGAGCGCCGGGTGCCCCCGGGTAACTCGCTGCCATGCAAAAACGCACCTTTCCTTGACGCTTTCAATTCAATTGGTACGCCCGGAGATGCTACGCGAATTTCGCTTGAATTGCCTATGCACCATCCCGCGCTTTTCCAGTGCGGCACACCCCTGCGCGGGACTGTTCGCAATTGATTACTGGTCCTGTCTTGGCGACCCAAACATACAAGGAAATTCAAAGGGCCACTTGCGCACAGCCAACTTCGCCGAACGAGCCTTATGGTGTGCCCGAGCCCGCCATCGCTTGCCCCCGCCCGTGAATCCGGCAGCCAAGAACCCCTCCGGACCACCCGG
>Ga0194121_10010042_pt1 | contig 11572 bp, 14 predicted proteins | sample TA2MahCa50mmetaG_FD_148609 | JGI IMG/M metagenome (GOLD analysis project Ga0194121, IMG submission 148609) | Freshwater microbial communities from Lake Tanganyika, Tanzania - TA2015020 Mahale Deep Cast 50m | ecosystem: Environmental > Aquatic > Freshwater > Lake | place: Tanzania: Lake...
CGACGGCATGTCGGTTACGTTGCCCTCGACGTCGAACTTCCAGCCGTGGTACAGGCAGCGCAGGCCGCAGTCCTCGTTGCGCCCGAACGCGAGCGAGGCGCGGCGGTGCGGGCAGTGCTCGCCGAGCGCGCCGAGCCGGCCGTCGGAGTCGCGGAACACGACCAGGTCCTCGCCGAGCAGCCGGGCGCGCGCCGGAGCGCCGTCGCGCTCGGCGACTTCCTCGAGCAGGCACACCGGCAGCCAGTGCCGCCGCATGATCTGCCCCATCGGCGCCGCGCCCTCGACGCGGCACAGCAGCTCGTTCTCCTCGCGGGTCGGCATGGCTATACTTAGCCTCCTAATGACCTGGCGATGCTACCCCTGACGCCCGCGCGTGTCGAGGGCGCCGGCCGGTGAAGCGCATCCGGTTTGGCGTTGCCGGGCTCGGGCGCGCGTTCACGCTGCTCGCGCCGACGCTCGCGCGCGACCCGCGCATCGAGCTGGTCGCGGCGGCCGATCCGCGCGCGCCCGCGCGCGAGCGCTTCGCGGCCGAGTTCGGCGCGCGCGTATATGCCAGCGTCGAGGCGCTGTGCGCGGACCCCGCGGTCGAGGCGGTCTACGTCGCGACGCCGCATGCGCTCCACGCGCAGCACGCCTGCCTCGCCGCCGCCGCCGGCAAGCACGTGCTGGTCGAGAAGCCGATGGCGCTCACGCTCGGGGAGTGCCGCGCGATGATCGAGGCGGCGCGCGCCGCCGGCGTGCAGCTGCTGGTCGGGCCGAGCCACAGCTTCGATCCTCCGGTGCGCCAGGCGCGCGCGCTGATCGAGCACGGCGAGCTCGGCCGCGTGCGCATGGTGAGCGCGCTCAACTACACCGACTTTCTGTACCGGCCGCGCCGGCCCGAGGAGCTCGACACCGCGGCCGGCGGCGGCGTCGTGTTCAGCCAGGGCGCGCACCAAGTCGACGTCGTGCGGCTGCTCGCGGGAGGCCGCGCGCGCTCGGTGCGCGCGGCGACCGGCAACTGGGATCGGGCGCGGCCGACCGAGGGCGCCTATTGCGCCTGGCTCGCGTTCGAGGACGGCGTCGCAGCCGTGCTGGTATACAGCGGCTACGCGCATTTCGACTCCGACGCATGGATGGAGTGGAGCGGCGAGATGGGACGCCGCAAGGACCCTGCCGCCTACGGCGAGACGCGCCGCTTGCTCGCCGCCGCCGGCGGCCCGGCGCAGGAGTCCGCGCTCAAGCAGGCGCGCAGCTACGGCGGCGACGGCTACCGCGCGCCGGCCGGCGAGGCGCGCGCGCATCCGCACTTCGGCGCCGTGGTCGTGTCGTGCGAGCGCGCCGACCTGCGCCTGACGCCGGCCGGCGTCGAAGTGTACGGCGACACCGCGCAGCGGCTCGAGCCCGCGCCGCTGCCCCCGGTGCCGCGCGCCGAGGTCATCGACGAGCTGGCCGCTGCGCTCGACGGCGAGCCGCCGCTTCACGGCGGCGCATGGTCGATGGCGACGCTCGAGGTCTGTCTCGCGATCCTGCGCTCGGCGCGCGAGGCGCGCGAAGTCGCGCTCGAGCACCAGGTTGGGGTGCTTGCATGAGTACGCGGCGGCGCGGCGACGGCGAGGGCGAGCCACTACAATTCCCGCTGGAGGCCGATGCGATGAACGACACCACCGGTCCGCGCGCACGCCACGCCGCCGCGCCGCTGCCGCGCGGCGTGCACCACCTGGCGCTCAACACCGACGACATGAAGCTCACGATCGACTTCTACGCGCGCGTGCTTGGCATGCCGCTGGTGCACGCGCTCAAGGTGCCGCCGGGCCTCGGCACCGGGCCGGGCAACCGCGGCAATCCGCCGTTCGAGAACCTGCGGCACTACTTCTTCGATGCAGGCGGCGACACGATGGTGGCGTTCTTCGAGATCCCGCGCGGCGCCAAGCCGAAGGGCGACCGCGACGCGATCGCGGCGATGCAGCACGTCTCGTTCACGGTGACCAAGCGGCGCTTCGGCGAGGTCAAGGCGCGGCTCGAGGCCGCACGGGTCCCGCTCCTCGGGCCGATCCACGTCGGCGCGCGCACCTGGTCGATCTACCTGTTCGACCCGAACGGCATCCGGCTCGAGTTCTCGTACCAGCAAGGCGACGGCGCCGAGGTGCGCGTGATCGAGCGCTGGACGCAGACGCGCGACGAGGCGCTGGCCGAGCTGCGCACGCTGTGCGAGGACGCCGGCTGGCTCACCGAGACGGTCGCGCACCTGCCCGAGCGGCGCGGCGCACCCTGATATCCTTCCCCGCTTTCCCGAGACCCAGGAGCCCGTGAATGGCCGATCCGCAACTCAAGGTACTAGGCGTGTGCGGCAGCCTGCGCAAGAAGTCGTTCAACATGGCCGCGCTGCGCGCCGCCGGCGAGCTGCTGCCGGCCGGCATGGCGCTCACGATCGCGCGCATCGACGACCTGCCGATGTTCAACCAGGACGTGCTCGACGCCGGGATTCCCGAGCCGGTCAGGCGCCTGCGTAGCGAGCTCGCGCAGGCCGACGGGCTGCTGATCGCGAGCCCGGAATACAATTTCTCGCTGACGCCGGCGCTCAAGAACGCGATCGACTGGGCATCGCGCCCGCCCGACCAGCCCTTCCAGGACAAGCCGGTCGCGATCTTCTCGGCCTCGCTCGGCCCGCTCGGCGGCGCGCGCGTGCAGTACGACCTGCGCCGCATCCTGACGCAGCTATGGGGTCACGTGATGCCGCGCCCCGAGGTGTTCATCGGCATGGCGCCGGGCAAGTTCGACGCCGACGGCCGCCTGACCGACGAGACGACGCGCAAGTTCCTGACCGACCTGCTGGCCGGCTTCAGGGACTGGATCGTCCGGATGCGCAAGCCGTAGGCCGCGCCGGTGGCCGCGCTGCAGCTCACGCTGGCGTGCTGGAGCTACGATCGCGTGCGCGCGCTGGTCGACGGCAGCGTGCGGCCCGAGGGGATCGACCTGGTCCACCTGCCGCTCGAGGTCGAGGAGACGTTCTTCCGGATGCTGCGCTTCCGCGAGTTCGACCTCGCCGAGATGTCGCTTTCGTCCTACGTCGTGTCGCTGCGCGCGAGCCCGCCGCCGTTCATCGCGATCCCGGTGTTCCCGTCGCGCGCGTTCCGGCATTCGGGCATCTACATCTCGGCGAAGAGCGCGATCGCGCAGCCGCAGGACCTGAAGGGCAAGCGTGTCGGCGTGCCCGAGTACCAGCTCACCGCGAACGTCTGGATCCGCGGCATTCTGGCCGACCATTACGGCGTGCCGGTCGACAGCGTAGAGTACTTCGCGGGCGGCGAGGAGCAGCCCGGGCGCGAGGAAAAGGTGAAGCTCGAGCTGCCTGCCTCGATCCGGCTGCGCCCGATCGGCCCGCGCCAGACGCTCTCGAGGATGCTCGCCGAGGGCGAGCTCGACGCACTCCAGGCGCCGCGCGCGCCCTCGACGCTGCAGTCGCGGCCCGACGCGGTGAGGCGCCTGTTCGGCGACACCGCGGCCGCCGAGCTCGACTACTACCGGCGTACCCGGATCTTCCCGATCATGCACACGATCGCGATCCGGCGCGAGGTCTACGAGCGCGACCGCTGGATCGCGCAGTCGCTCTGCAAGGCGTTCGGCGCCGCGAAGGCGCTTGCCTGCGAGGGGCTCAAGCGCGTGCACGCGCTCGATACGATGCTGCCGTGGCAGGCCGCGCAGGTCGAGGAAGTGCGGCGCGAGATGGGCGAGGACTGGTGGCCTTACGGGCTGGCGCCGAACCGGCACGTACTCGAGACGTTCCTGCGCTACCACCACGAGCAGGGCCTGTCGCCGCGCCGGCTCGAGCCCGAGGCGCTGTTCGCGCCCGAGACGCTGGAATCCTACCGCGTCTGACTCAGCCCGCGGCGGCGAGCGCGAAGTACAGGTTCGGCAGGTCGGCGCGGCGCGCCAGCCGCTCGGTCGTTTCGTGCAGCGCCACGCGCCCCTTGATCAGCACGTAGGCGCGCTGCGCGAACGGCAGCGCGATGTCGAGCTTCTGCTCGACGATCAGCAGCGTCAGGCCGCCGGCGCGCAGCTCACCGAGCGCGCGCCGGATCTCGGCCACGACCAGCGGTGCGAGCCCGAGGAACGGCTCGTCGAGCAGGAGCAGGCGCGGCCGGCTCATCAGCGCGCGGCCGATCGCCAGCATCTGCTGCTCGCCACCGGACAGCGTCCCCGCCCGCTGCGCGCGCCGCTCGGCAAGGCGCGGGAACAGCCGATAGACGGCATCGAAGCGCTCGCGCAGGGCCGCCGCGCCGCCGGCAAGGCGCACCGCGCCCAGGCGCAGGTTGTCCTCCACGCTGAAGGGCGCGAATACGTGGCGGCCTTCAGGCACCAGCACCACGCCGCGCTGGACGATGCGGTGGCTGGGCTCGCGACAGAGGTCGGTTCCCTCGAGGACGATGCCGCCCGAGCGGCGCGCGATCGTTCCCGTCACCGCCGCCAACAGCGTCGACTTGCCCGCGCCGTTGGGCCCGAGCAGCGCGACCGTCTCGCCCGCGCGCACCTCGAGCGCCACCCCGCTCAGCACCGGCGCCGCGCCATAGCCCGCGCTGAGGTGCTCAAGCCGGAGCATGGCTTCCGAGGTAGGCATTCAGGACCGCAGGATCCGCGCGCACGGCCTCCGGCGTGCCCTCGGCGATCTTTGCCCCGAAGTTGAGCACCACGACCCGATGCGCGAGCGGCAGCAGAAACCGCATGTCGTGCTCGATCAGCAGCACCGCGATGCCGCGCGCCGCGATGCCGCGGATGAGCCCGGCGATCCGCTCCGCCTCCACCGGCGTCAAGCCCGCCGCCGGCTCGTCCAGCAGCAGCAGGCGTGGTTCGCCGGCAAGCGCGCGCGCGATCTCTAGCAGGCGTCCCTGGCCGAACGAGAGGGTGACGACGTCCGCCGCCTGCAAGCCGGACAGGCCCACGAATTCGACCAGGCCTTCGGCGCGATCCCGCTGCGCGCGCTCCTCGCCGGCGTTGCCGAACACGCGCCGGCTGAAACGAACGTGCGCGCCGACCAGCACGTTGTCGGTCACGCTCATCCCGGCGAACGGGCGGTTGTGCTGGAACGTGCGCATGATGCCGCGGCGCGCGATCTGGTGCGGCGCGAGGCCGAGGATGGGCTCGCCGGCGAAGCATACCTCGCCCGCGTCGGCGCCGCTGACGCCCGCGATCAGGTTGAAGGTAGTGCTCTTGCCGGCGCCGTTCGGGCCGATCAGGCCGAGGATCTCGCCCTTGCCGACCACGAAATCGAGGCCCGCAACGGCGGTGAGCCCGCCGAAGCGCTTGCTGAGGCCAGCGACGGCGAGGATCACGCCCGCGCCCTCCGGACGAGGCCGGCCAGGCCCACCAGTCCTTTGGGCTGCAGGAGAATCGCCGCCACCATGACCACGCCGAAAACGAGCGCATGGTGGTGCCCGATCAGCGGCGAGAGCCCGAAGGGCAGGAGATAAAGCAGCACCGCGCCGATCACCGCGCCCGCGTGGCTGCCCGAGCCGCCGATGATCACCATGAACAGCAGCAGGAACGCGTTCTCCAGGCCGAAGATGGTCGGGCTCACCGTGTTGTCGACGAAGGCGTAGGCCATTCCCGCGAACCCGGCGAGGGTGCTGGCGAGGGTGAACGCGATCACCTTGGTGCGCGCCACGTCCACGCCCATCGCCGCCGCGGCCTCGGGGCTGTCGCGCACCGCGCGGCAGGCGCGGCCGAACCACGAGCGGTCCAGGCGCCAGAGCAGCGCGGCGGTGCCGAGCACGAGGAGCACGATCAACGCCGTGTACCAGGGCCCGGCGAGGCGAAAGCCCAGGATCTCCGGCAGCCGGTAGTCGGCGAGGCCACCGGGGCCGCCGGTCACCTTGCCGCCTTCGTTCAGCACCACGACGAAGAGCTGCGCGAAGGCGAGGGTCGCGAGCGCGAGGTAGAAGCCCTCCAGCCGCGTCGACGGAATCGCCACCGCCGCCGCGAGTACGGCGCAGAGCCCGGCCGCGGCGAGAACCGCGAGCGGCAGCGGGAGCCCGAGCTGGAAGACGAAGATCACGACCGCGTAGGCGCCGATGCCGTAGAACGAGAAGTGCGAGAACGCCACCTGGCCGGAAATGCCGAAGAGGAAGTTGTAGCTGAGCGCGAGCGCGACCCACAGCAGCAGCTTGCGGTAGACGTCGTTGGCGTAGCCGCCCATGAAAAAAGCGATGCCTGAGAGCACGACGGCCGCCAGCACCCAGGAGAGGAGCCGCTTCATGCGCGGGCGCGCAGCAGGCCGGTTGGGCGCACCACGAGGAACAGCATCAGCAGAAGGAGCGGCACGCCTTGCGCGTAGCCTGCGGGGATCGGCGCGTAGCGCACCGTCAGCTGCTCGGCGAAGGCGAGCAGCAGGCCGCCCAGCAGCGCCCCCTCCACGCGCCCGACGCCGCCGATCACGAGCGCGGTGAACCCCTGGATGGCGAGGGGCACGCCCATGAGGTAGTGCGCCGAAACGTTGGGAGAGACGAGGATCCCGGCCAGGCCGGCGACCGCGGCGCCGCCCGCGAACGAGGCCGCGGTGACGCGCGGCAGGTTGATGCCCATCAGCGCCGCCGCCTTGCGATCGAGCGCCACCGCCTCGAAGGAGCGCCCGGCGAGCGTGCGCTCGAAGAACAGCCACGCGCCGGCGAACACGGCGAGCGTCACGCCGACCATGTATTCCTTCTGCCAGGCGAAGCCGAAGGGCTCGGGCACCTGGTGCGGGTCCGGGCCGAAGCCGATGGAGACCGACTCGCGCACTACCACCAGCATGCCCAGCAGCGCCAGGATCGGCGCCAGGGGCGGCGCCCCTGTGTGCACCAGCGGCCGCACCGCGACGCGCTCGGTCGCCCAGCCCAGGAGCAGCATGAAGCCCAGCATCGCCGCCATGCCCGCGGGATACGGCCAGTTGAGCTTCGAGAGGGTGAGGTAGCCGGCGAACGCGCCGACCATGGCCCACTCGCCCACCGCGAAGTTGATGATCCCGGTCGGGCGGATCATCAGCAGGTAGGCGAGCGCGATCAGGGCATAGACGCAGCCCGAGGCCGTCGCGCTGACGGCCAGCTCGAGGAAATCCCGCAATTACTTCGCGCCGACGTGAACCACGCGGCCCTGGCTGTCTCCCTCATAAACGCGGACCACCATGCCGGTCGGGTCGAAGCCGGTGCGCTTGCCCTCGGGGAAGCTGTACTTCATCCCCTTCGCGCCCATGATCCCGGCGAAGCTGCTCGCCTGCATCGCGGCACGGATCTTCTCCTTGTCCGGGCCGCCCGCGCGCCGGATCGCATCCGCCACCAGCAGGATGCCGTCGTAGCCGTAGCCGTGCAGGTTGTAGGGCGTCTTGCCGGTCGCCTTCTGGTACTCCGCCTCGAACTGCTTCACCTCGGGCTTGTCCGGGTCGTAGGCATCGACGAAGGTAAGGCCGTTGAGCAGCCCCTTCGCCACCTGCATGTACTGCGGCACCGAAAGGTTGTACGAGGAATGGATCGGGAACTTGAGTCCGAGCTGCCGGTGGGCGCGCAGGATGAGCACGTTTTCCGGCGTGAGCACGCCCGCCATGAACATCGCGTCCGGGTTGGCGGCGCGGACCTTCTGCATCTGCGGCTCGGCGGTGGTGGCGCCGCGCGGGATCACCTCCTCGACCGCCACCTCGATGCCCGATTTCTCCAGCCCGCCGCGGAAGAACCTGGCGAGCAGCTGGCCCAGGTCGGAGTTGTCGCTGATCAGGGCGACGCGCTTCAGGTTTTTCGCACGCGCGTGCGAGAGCAGCGTCGCGATCTGGGTGGAGCCCAGAGGCCCGGTCTGCCAGAAATACGGATTGTTGATCTGCGTGGTGAGCGTGTCCCCCGAGTTGCTCGGCGTGAGCTGCGGCGTCTTCGTCTCCAGGGTCACGTTCTGCTGCTGCTGCGTGGCCGGCGTGAGCGACATGCTGAGGATGAAGACGGCGCCCGCCTCGACGAGCTTCCTCGCCATGGTGGCCGAAATGTCCGGCCGCCCCTGGTCGTCCTCGATCAGGAGCTCGATCTTGCGGCCGAGCACGCCGCCTTTCCTGTTGATCTCGTTGGCGCCGAACACGGCCCCCTCGGTGACGGGTTCGGCGTAGGGCTTGGCCGGACCCACCTTGTCGGTGATCACGCCGATCTTGATCGTGTCCTGCGCCCCGGCGCCCCCTGAAAACGCGTGCGCGAGCGCCAGCAATCCGACGGCCAGCAGTCTTTTCATGGTCCCCTCCCCCTTAGTCCAGTAGTTTGCGTTCGCCCATCCAGCCCAGGCAAGTCTGCACCGCCTCGCGCAGCAGCTCGGGCTGGCCCTGATAGTAATGCGTCGCGCCCCTGATCACCCGGAATGTCTTGTCGCGGCTCGCGGCGGCGTCGTGGATGATGCGCGCGTGCGGCTGCGGCACCGCGTCGTCGGCCGAATTCTCGATCGCCAGCATCGGCACGGTGATGCGGCCCGCGCAGCGTGGGCCGTCGGCATTGGAATCGTCCACCGACCACTGCGAGAGCCACGCGCGCAGTGTCGAGAAGCGGCCGATGCCCACCGGCCCCGTGTTGGCGGTCTCCGGGTCGCCGAGAAAGGTCCAGCGCGGCTTGCGGTCGTTCGGCTCGATCGCTGGGTCCATGAAGCGCACGTCGCACATGGTCCGGTAGGTGACAAAGCCCCGCTCCATCTCGGCGCCCTTTGCCTGCTTCAGCACCTCCAGCCTTTCCTTCACCCAGGCGGTCTTCCTACGCACACGCGCGAGCTGCGCGGCGCGGAAGCGCGCGACAAATTCCTTCGAATACGGCGGCTGGTTGGGGCAGCGCGGGTTGTGGATGTCAAGCTCGAGGTCGCGCCGGTCCGGGTCGGCTTCATCGGTCACGCTCGGATCGATCCACTCGGAGAAGATGCGCGCGCGCGAAAGGTGTGCCGCCTGGAAGATGAGCGCGTCGGCGGCGACCAGCTTCGCCTCCTTGAGGTTGACCGGGTCGCCGGCCGGCGTCTGCGTAATCGAGGGCTTCTCGGCCTGCGACTGGTAAAAGAGCGCGAGCGACCCGCCGCCCGACCAGCCGCAGAGGAGGATCTTCTCGTAGCCCCACTTCTCCTTGGCGTGCCGCAGGTAGGCGCCGAGGTCCAGCGCCACCTTCTCCATGATGAGCGGCGTGTCGTTCTTGGCGAAGCGCGAGGCCGCGCACAGCACGTGCACGCCCGCCTTCGCCATCGCCTGCGGCATCGGCATCAACTGCAGCGTGGTGGCCGGATGCATGTACACGGCGAGCGTCTTCGAGGGCTTGCCCTTCGGCACGAAGCGGATGCCCTCGAGGTTGACCATGCCGCCCGCGCCCGCAAAGCCATACACCTCGCGGAATTGCGCGTTCTCCGGATACGCGATGTGCACCCACTCGGGTGCGAACTCAAACTTCACTTCTTGTGAACCCAGTCGGCGTGATGCGGTGCCTTCTTGGTCTTGGTCCACTCCTCCAGCATGGCCTCGCTTACCTCCGCGAGGTCCCTTGCCATCTTCGGCGTCGTGGTGTCGACGGCGAGTTCCAGGCGATGCCCGTTCGGATCGAAGAAGTAGATCGACTTGCAGATGGTGTGGTCGACCGGCCCGAGCACCTCGACGCCGTGCGACTCGATGCGCTGCTTGTAGCGCATCAGCGTCTCCTCGTCCTTCACCCGCAGCGCGAGGTGCTGCACCCAGAGCGGCGTGTTGTCGTCGCGCCCCATCTCCTTCTCCTCGGGCAGCTCGAAGAAGGCCACATAGCTGCCGTCGTCGATGCGGAAGAAGATGTGCATGTACGGGTGCTCCTCGCCCGTGCTCGGCACGCGATCCTCCGCGACCGCCATCGCGTACTCAAGGTCGAGGACCTTGGTGTAGAACTCCGCGGTCTGCTTCGCGTCCCTGCAGCGGTACGCGACGTGGTGCAGCGACTTGATTTCCATCAGTTGGGCGCTTCCATGCCGCGATCGGCGAACGCCATGCGCGCGGTCGGTCCGGTCAAGTACTTCATCAAGGCGCGCGCGGTGCCGGCATTGGCCGAGTCGGCCATCAGGCCGGCGCTATAGGTTGTCCAGAGCTGCAGCTCGGCCGGCAGCTGGCCCACCATCTTCAAGCCCTTCACCGGCAGGATCTCGCTGATCTGGTGCACGACGAGGTCGGCCTCGCCCCTGGCCACGCGCTCGGCGGCATAGCCGCCCGGCACGAGCACCGCTTTCGCGTTCACCTGCGGCGCGATGCCCGGCTTCTCCAGTACGCCGGCGAAATGCCTGCCGCTGGTGCCGCCCGCCTTCGGGTCGATGTAGGCCACCGCGCGCGCCGCGCCCGCGCAGAGCACGCTCAGCTCCGCGGAGAAAGCCGGGGTGGAAATCAGGAATATCAGGAATGCCTTGAGAAGTTTCATTCTTGCAACGGCCTTTCCACAAGCTTTTTCAGCGGGTCCGGCAGCTTCAACCCAGGAGCCTCCTGCTGGCCGCGCGGGGACATCTTAGTCCAGGTCCTGCTCAGGATGTCGATCCCTTTGCGTCGTGCGCATCACCGAGGCCTGGCTGGCGATCGGATTGAGCGGGCGGATCGGGCTGGACTCGCCTGCAAAGTCCGCTTCCTAGTCCGGCTCGACGAAGGCGAAGTTGATCGTCTCCACGTAGTCGCAGTCCGCGAGCCGCTCGCGCAAGGCGTGCAGCGAGCGCCGGCCCTCGGGCGGCGCCACCATCCGCAGCGGCGCGCGCGGCGGCTGGGCCGGGATGCGCTCGGAGTATAGGAATTTCAAACCACCTTTTCCCTGATGGACAACGGTACCGCCATTCCGAGCAGAAGTCCATCGCGGCCAAGCGTGCGCTGTTTGGCGAAGACTCCCCGCTCTCGATGAGGATTCACCCCACTGATTCGACCCGAGTTTCCGCCCTTCGACGCACCCTGCCCCCCCGCCACACAAGCCCAGGCCGAGCGGGATGCTCGGCCCGGTTGCAGAGCCGTTCTGGCCTTCGGGGGATCAGGCCGCCTGGAACAGGGCCAGCGGCCGCGCCGGCGCGCCGTGCGCCTGTCCGTCTGAAGGGACACTGGTATCTTGTGCCGGGCCCGGCACGACCTCCACCCGCAGCCGGGCGTTGGGTGCGAGCTCCCCGTGAAAGCGCCTCAGGTGCAGCCGCGGTCGCGGCACCAGCCCCGCCAGGGGCTGCAGGAATTCCAGCGGCGACATCTTGAGGTTCGTGGTGCCGTCGCGCCAGGGGCTCTTCAGTTGCAGCAGGACATTGCCCGCGCCAGCTTCCCTGACGGACTCATTCGGCCTTCAGGTTGGCACGCTTGGCGGCCACAGCCACCCGCGCGCCCTCGGCCGCCATGGCCTTGGCCAAGTCGTCCGGCGTGCCGCCAATCGGGTCCACGCCGGCGGTGCGCAGGGCCTCAGCCGCCTCGGGCTGGCGGATCGCCGCGGCGACCGCCTGGGACAGACGCGTGACGGCGACCGCCGGCGTGCCTGTCTTGGCGAGCACGACCACGGTGAAGGCGAAGTCGAAGCCGGGGATCTTCTCGGCCAGCGCGGGCACGTCCGGCGCCAGCGCGGAGCGCTTGGCGGCGTTGATCGCGATGAGTCGCGCCTGG
>Ga0194121_10010044_pt1 | contig 11572 bp, 14 predicted proteins | sample TA2MahCa50mmetaG_FD_148609 | JGI IMG/M metagenome (GOLD analysis project Ga0194121, IMG submission 148609) | Freshwater microbial communities from Lake Tanganyika, Tanzania - TA2015020 Mahale Deep Cast 50m | ecosystem: Environmental > Aquatic > Freshwater > Lake | place: Tanzania: Lake...
ACCACCAAGGCAGCAGCTTCGTAGAGCGCTTCGATCCCAACTCCTATCTCTACATCACTCGCGCCGTCGATCATTTTGATCTTGAAAAAGATTTTGGTGGAAATCTAAGCGACGCCTTCACTGCTTTCTCCGCCAATCGTGACAGAAAATTCTGTGTAATTTCCTTCTCCGACGACTGGCTCTTTCCACCATCCGAATCTAAAAAACTCACTCAAGCTCTTGCTGCTTGCGGCATTAATGTCAGCTCCGTCATCATCAACAGCAATGCCGGTCACGATTCGTTTCTCTTAGAAAACGAAGAGCTGAAGAAAATAATCAGGGGTTTCGTAGCTTAAGCTAAGCCACACGAGCAACAGAGTAGAACAACCAATCTTTCCAAGATTCTTACTTACACATAAAATCTCTAAAAAAGCTGCAACTCCTTGTAAATAAAGGCTAGATACGATGAGAAGATGGTCTGGGTTTTGCGGGTTGTCATAGATTGGTTAGAATCTAAACTCCACCTCCACAATCTCCCCGACTAGCAATCCATACTTATCCGCAAGCTTCACCTCTAAAAAATTTTCCGCTCGCCCCACCCCATCTTTCTCGATTAGCACCTTCATCATCTGTCCGGTTTGATGCTTTAAAAATAACCCCAACTGCCTTTCTCCCGCTTTCCGCAAAATCCGCGCCCGTTCTTTGATTAACTTGCCATTAACTTGTGGCATCTTGGCCGCCGGGGTTCCATCGCGTTTGGAGTAAGGAAATATGTGCGTAAAAATAATTCCTGCCTCCTCAATCAACCTTACAGAATTCTGGAACATCTCGTCAGTTTCGGTAGGAAATCCGGCAATAATGTCAGCACCGAAAGTCATATTAGGCCTGATCTGACGCGCTCTAGTACAAAAGTCTAAAACTTGTTGGCGGTTATGACGACGCTTCATACGCTTTAGGATCATGTCATCACCAGACTGCACACTTAAGTGTAGGTAAGGCATGAAGCGCTGCTCGTCGCGCAGAATATCAAAAAAATCCTCGTCAATTTCAGCAACGTCGATTGAAGAAAGACGTAGACGTGGCAGTTCTGGAACTAGCTTGAGCAAGCGTTTGATCATCTGCGAAAGAGTGATGGGGGCAGGTAGATCTTCGCCATATCCCGAAATATCAACGCCGGTAAACACCACCTCTTTGTGACCAGCCGCAACCATTTTTTTGACCTGCGCAACAATCTCGCCAAACGCCACTGAGCGGCTGTTACCTCGACCAAAAGGGATTATACAAAAAGTGCAGCGATGGTTGCATCCATTCTGAATTTCCAAAAAAGCACGCGTCCGATTTTCAAAATATGAAACCAACTGCGGCGCCGTATCCCGCACCGACATGATGTCATTAACCTTGATTTTGGCCGATTCATGGTCGGTTAAAAAAACTCGCGACGACTGCTTCGCTTCAAAAAAGACGCGATCCGCACGCAAACCACCCACCTGACCACTTACCACTGACCACTTACCACTAACCTCATAACTCTCCGCCCTTCCCTTCTCATCATTCCCCAGCACCAAATCCACCTCCTCCATCTTTGCATATTTTTCGGGATCGATTTGCGCGGCACAGCCGGTGACAACAATTTTGGCCTGCGGATTTTGCCGATGGGCGCGGCGTATAGCCTGTCGTAACTCACGCTCAGCCTGTGCGGTAACTGCGCAGGAGTTAAAGACTACAAGATTTTCTTGATTGGAATTTTTGAGAGCCTCCTTTATCGCCTCCGATTCATAGGCGTTTAAGCGACAGCCAAAGGTTATGACTTTATTACCCGCGTTGTCTTCTCTCGTCATCCTTCAACATCACGTGATTCACAACACTCTCTACGCCGCGGATCTTGGAAACTACTGTCAAGACACGCTGCATCTCAAAATCATTTTGCGCAATACCAAGTAAATACACGGTTCCAGCGATCGTTGTGATTTTGTAATTCGGCCAAACAACATCGCGCGCTAAGAGTAATTTAGTTTCAACCGCAGCTGTAACTAAATAATCACCCAATAAACGCATGATTTTTCTAGCAGAAAGTTTTTCTTCACTGATTTTAATTTCATTCATAACTTCTTTTACACCAAGCGCTTTCCAAGTAAGCTCCTCAGCAAGTTTTGACTTTTCCTCTTCGTTCACATTTCCAACCAATAACACCCTTCCCTCATTAACCATGCAATCGATGTAGTTGTCAGGAAGCTTGAGTTTATGAGTTATAAAATCTGCCTCGAGAGTTACAAAAATTGAGAGATCAGTTCGCATGTTTTGTAGCGTTTTTTCACGTGTTGCTACGACAGCACCACCAACCGATCCGACGATAACAGTTTCAACGCAAGAGGTGGCAAAGATTAGCAAGAAAATGGAGAGGAATTTCATGTTCTTAATGCTTGAAAATAGAGGCGTAGAAAGGCGCGGCAAAGTATTTTGGACTTCGTCCTTTGCAAATTATTTTTCGGTTCATAGGTTGCATAGCCTTTTTAATTTTAGACTTCAAAATGCGGGTGTAGCTCAGTGGTAGAGTACAACCTTGCCAAGGTTGGTGTCGAGGGTTCGAGTCCCTTCACCCGCTCCATATAATCATACAAGTCCCAACTAATGAAAAAGACGCTACTGATCACCGTTTCCATAGTTTGTTTTTTAGTGGAAGAATGTCTCGCAGGTACGAAATATGTCTCAATCGGAACGGGGGCGATCACTGGTGTCTACTATCCCGCAGGTGGAGCGATTTGTCGTTTAGTTAATCGTGGTCGTAAGGAGCATGGAATACGTTGTTCAGTTGAATCAACTGGTGGCTCAGTTTCTAACCTTAATGCTATTCACAATGGTGCGATCGATTTCGGTATCGTGCAATCCGACTGGCAATATCACGCTTACAACGGTACAGGCTTTTTCGCTGACCAAAAACCATTCAAAGAACTTCGTTCCGTTTTTTCTCTTCACTCAGAAACATTTACCCTAGCTGCGCTAGAAAAATCTAACATCAAGAATCTTGATGACATAGTTGGCAAGAAAATTAATTTCGGTCCGCAGGGCTCTGGTGTTAATGCCACGATGGAAGTTTTGATGAATGCAAAAGGTTGGACGAAGCAAGATTTTTCTACCGTGACCTATTTACAACCATCTGAACAACCACGCGCTTTGTGTGATGAAAAAATTGATGTGATGGTTTACGCGGCTGGCAACCCAAATGGTGTATTACAAGAAGCTACACAGACTTGTAAGGTTAGAATCATCCCAATCGATCGCGCTACAATCGACAAGCTGATTGCCATCAACCCATTTTATGTTCGCGCTTCTATTCCTGGAGGAGTTTATGCGGGTAATCCGAGCAGCACTGAAACATTTGGCGTAAAGGCCAGCTTGGTAACCTCAGAAAAACAAAGTACCGAAGCTGTTTACAACATGACCAAGGCAGTGTTTGAGAATTTTGATAATTTCAAAACCCTACATCCAGTATTCTCCTCATTAAAGAAAGAAGAGATGACTAAGGAAGGCAATTCTACTCCACTACATCCTGGAGCTACGCGCTATTTCAGAGAAGTAAAGCTATTAAGAGAATAGACGCGTTGACCAATACCACTCCATCCTTTTTGTTAACCTCCAAATTTCCAAAATATGGCAACGGAACTGACTTTGTCGATTATCAAACCCGACGCAACAGAGCGCAACCTCACCGGCAAGATCAATACAAAATTTGAGGAAGCTGGATTAAAAATTGTCGCACAAAAACGCCTGTGGCTCTCAGAAAAAATGGCGCAGGATTTTTATGCTGTGCATCGCGAGCGTCCATTTTATGCTAGTTTAGTTAAGTTTATGACTTCTGGTCCTACTGTTGTGCAGGTGTTAAAGGGTGAAAATGCCGTTGCCTGCAATCGCGAAATTATGGGAGCAACAAATCCAGCAAATGCAAGTGCTGGAACAATCCGTAAAGAATTTGCGCTTTCAATTGAGGCTAACTCGGTTCATGGATCTGACAGTTTAGAAAATGCTAAAAACGAAATAGCTTTCTTCTTCGCTGGCTACGAAATCGCCGAATAATTTGACATTAGACAAACCAATTTTACGTATCTCGCCCACAAGACTCGCCCCCCTCCAACGCTCCAAGAAATCTCCCTTCCATTAAACTAAATCAGTTAAGAAATGAAACTTTGGCAACAGGTTCTTATTGGCCTTCTTTTGGGTGTTATTACTGGACTTCTTTTGGGAGATGATGCGGCTGGTTTAAAAATCTTCGGCACGATTTTTATTAGTTTGATCAAGATGGTGATTGTTCCGCTAATCTTTTTTGCGTTGTTATCAGGAATTACTTCTATGCATGGCCAAGGAAACTTTACTCGCGTAGGCATTAAAGGTTTTAGCACCTACATCCTCACTGCAGTTTTTGCGGTAATAATTGGACTTATCGCTGGCACTGTTTTTCAACCAGGATCAGGGGTTGATCTCCACTCAATGTTGGCTAATAGCAGCGCATCAGCTCCAACTACTGCTAAAGCCCCACCAACAATTTCAGAATTTTTGATTGGCCTAATCCCTACTAACCCAATCAACTCAATGGCCAGTGACAATTTTTTACAGATCATCATCTTCTCCATCTTTACTGGCGTTGTAATCAACCTAGTTGGCGAAAAGGCTAAGCCTCTCAAAGAAATCATCTACGCTACTTCGCAAGTAACTTTCCGTATGATCGAGATCATCATCAAACTCGCCCCTCTCGGTGTTTTTGGATTCATCTCCTGGGTTATTGGCACGCAAGGAGCCGATATTTTGGCAGCACTTGCTAAACTAATTATTGCCGTGCTTACAGCTTGCGCTTTCCAATATCTTGTCTTTGGCGCGATGATTATCCTCTTCGCCCGCCTCTCCCCAATGCCTTTCTATCGCAAAATCTTAGTTACCCAATCGCTAGCCTTTGCAACAAGTAGCAGCAAGGCGACCCTCTCCACTGCAATGAATCAACTTCAGGAAAGAATGGGCGTTTCCAAAACCAACTCCAGCTTTTTGATGCCACTTGGGGTCTGCATTAATATGGATGGAGCAGCTATTTATCTCGGCATTTGCGCCCTCTTCTTCGCGCAAGCTTACGGTATCGACCTTACCATACAGAGCTACATGATGTTGGTTCTAACCTGCACTCTAGGCTCAATCGGCGCCGCTGGAATTCCTAGCGGTTCAATAATTTTTATGGGAATGGTGCTTGGATCTGTTGGCCTACCAATCGAAGGAATCGGCGTTATTCTCGGCGTTGATCGCGTCCTAGACATGGTGCGCACCGTCATAAACATCACTGGCGATAGCGCGATCACTCTAATAGTTGATAAAACCGAGGGCGGACTTGATGAAAATCTGTATTACAAAAAAGATATTTAAGACATGCTGCGCGGCCTTATTCTTACTGGTCGCGCAAGCATCAGCTGCTGAAGATTTTCTTACGGAATATTCCTTAGAACTAGCACAAATCGAGTCTTACTTAAACAACATCAAAAACCTCTCCGCCCACTTCACTCAAGTCTCCGAAGCTTCAACTATTGAAGGAAAATTTTATTTAGTTCGTAGCCCCGAAAGCGCTGGCAAGATGCGCGTAGAATATCTTTCCGATCCAAAAATCCTGATCGTCGTTAATGGGGCGATTCTTTCTTATTATGATGTAGAGCTCGATGAAATCTCACATCTAAGCACAAACACAACTCCCGCCTCCTTCCTCACTCGCCCAAATATTTCTTTCTCAGCTAAAGATATCGAGATCACTGATATCGAGAAAAAATCCGACCAGATCAAAATCTCACTGATGAAAAAGAATCGTAAGGATGCCGGTGAGTTCAGCCTGATCTTCGCTTTGAATCCGCTGCGATTTGTGAAGATGGAAGTAAAAAATGATCTTGGCCAAATTATTCAAGTAACCCTTTCCGACCTTGATTTTGTCAGCTCTATTTCGAACAAACTCTTTGTGTTAAAGGGCAAGTAGCTAGGATTAGTGCTTAGTATGGATTGCCGCGGCTTACTTCGTAAGCCTCGCAATGACAATCTACTTTCAACATCATCGTGATCCCTACTGAGCACTGAGCACTGGACACTGAATCAAAATAAATGGCCTTCTCCATTCCCTCAAAATCTCGCAGTAAAAAACGTCAGGCGATTGCTGAAATTAATGTCACGCCTTTTGTTGATGTGCTTCTTGTGTTGTTGATTATCTTCATGGTTGCTGCGCCGATGATGACCAGTTCGGTTAATCTTGACCTCCCTAAAGGTGCTGCCGATCCAAATAACGAGAAGATTCAGCCAATCACCATCTCGGTTAAGTCCGATGGAGCGGTTTTTTTGCAGGATGAGTCAGTTAAGTTAGGAGCACTTGCCTCTAAGCTTCTCGACGCCACCGGTAAAAATCTAAACAACAAAATCTTCGTGCGCGCCGACAAAAATCTGGATTATGGACGCGTCATGGAAGTGGTGCGCACCATCAATGTTGCTGGGTTTAGCCAAGTCGTGTTGGTCACGGAACTAGCCCAATGATCAAAAACCTGCTCTACTCGCTGTTCCTGCATTTCATCTTGCTGTTGGTCATCTATCTCAACTTCAATCTGCGCCGACTTGATGAAGATAAATCAAACGAGCTCACGGTGAGCCTAGTTGCCATGCAGGGCGATGAGAACTCAAACCTGCTCAAGCCGCGCGTAAGTAGGTCGGAAGAGGCAATAAATAGCGATGAGAATAAGCAAGCGAAAGAAAAAACTGAGGCGAAATCGCCGATCAAATCCGAGCAAAATAAAGTTCGTAAAAAACCAAAAAAACTAATGCATGCCAAACCGGCTAAAGTACTAAAAAAGCAGACAGCTCCTGAATCAGTGCAAGAGTTTAAGCCACAAGAAAAAGAAGAGGTTAAGCAGGATGACGCCAAGCAATCAGAAGATGATAAAACACAAAATGAGCATGAGGATAAGGAGCAAAATCAGCGCATAAAAAATGAAGAAAATCTTGGCGCAAAAAATGAATCGCCGCAGGAGTTGGAGAATAAAAATCAACAAGCAGCTGAGATGCGCAATTCTGCTGATATGGCAAATAGCCTAGAAAATATTGACCTCTCGCCACGTGAAAAGTTTAACATTCAAACTCAACTCAATTTTTGTTATCACATGGCAACCAGTGGCAACAAGGATGGGGTGGCCAAATCAAGAACTGCAGTAAAGGTACAAATCAGCCGCGATGGTCATATTGATGCTGAGTCCAACGACGAAATGGAGATTAACGAACAAGTGAAACGCGCCTTAGATCTGTGCAGTCCGTTACGCAATCTTCCACAGGAAAAATATGATATCTGGAAAGAAGTAGTGCTGGAATTTGATTAGTTATTCACTTCTCAACAGCAACTCCTTTAACCTTTCAACACTCTCCTCGCTTTGCTCCGGCGTTAGCTTCTCAGGATTATTTGGATCTGGCATTTCGGCAAAATTTGGCGGCAAGATCATTGGATCGGTTTTGGTTTTGTTACAGGCAGCGGCGAGTAGGACTAAGGAAAGTATTAGGATTTTTTTGTGCATAAAACCTCGTCAAAAAGTAGAATCATCACACCGATGAATATACAGGAATCCGCTAGATTAAAGGCTGGCCAATGATAGATACCTAGATGAAAATCTAAAAAATCCGCCACCGCTCCGTTTTGAATTCGATCAATAACATTGCCGAAAGCGCCACCAATAACGAGTCCAAGCGCCCAAGCAAAATGCGGCTTCTCATTATTCCACAGCCAATAAAACAGTGCCAAACCAATCCCACCCTGTAAGCAGGAAAAAATAATGTGGCTATTTTCAAGATCGTGAAACATCCCAAAACTCACACCGCGATTCCAAACTTTTACCAAAGAAAAAAAGCTAAATATTTCGATCTCACCTTGCTGCTCTAGCATAACAAAGATCATCTGCTTGCTCAGCAAATCAAAAAAAGTCACCGTGATTGCCACGGCAACTCCGAGTAAAAATAATTTTTTTGGCATGAAAATAATCTTCATGGGCACGCCGAATTTTGCTTGCCCAACTTTGCAAAAACTGATCGCTGATCCTGATTTTGAAATCTTAGCTGTCTACACACGCGAGCCCCAGCCTGCTGGGCGTGGGCATAGGTTACAAAACTCCCCAATTCATGATTTAGCACTACGGCATAAGATCCCGGTTTTTACGCCAAAAACTTTACGCGATACGGAGGTACAAAAACGGTTTTGTGATTTTAATGCCGATGCCGCAGTGGTCGTGGCTTACGGGCTGATTTTGCCAAAAGAAATTTTGCAGGGGGTAAGGCTTGGCTGTTTTAATATTCACCCTTCTCTTCTTCCTAGATGGCGCGGAGCCGCGCCAATCCAGCGCACAATCATGGCAGGAGATAAGGAGACCGCGGTTTGTGTGATTAAGATGGATGAAGGTTTGGATAGTGGCGATGTTGTGGCGAAGCACGATTATAAACTATCCGACACAGAAACTTACCTCGAGCTCGAAAAAAAATTCGCCGAGATTGGCGCAGAGATTTTGATCGATGCACTAAAAGGTGATATGCGCGGAACCAAGCAGAACGAGCTTGGAATCACCTACGCCAAAAAAATCGACAAGTCAGAAAGAGAGATTGATTGGACAAAATCAGCAGAAGAAATCGAGCGCCAAATCCGCGCCCTCAGCCCCACCACCATCATCAATACTGAACGAATAAAAATTTTTGCGGCGGAGATTGTGGATCGCAATTCCAAGCTAAACACGCCTGGAAAAATTTTAGATGATAAGTTTTCCATTCAATGCGGCCAAGGAATCATCCAGCCATTAACCTTACAGCGCCAAGGAAAGAGAGCTATGTTGTTAGCTGAATTTCTGCTCGGATTCAAATCCCAACTTTAAAAATCGCGGAAAAGAAAAAGAAGCTAGTAAGTGGCACAAGGATTATCTCAACTCACTACTCGAACGTGATCTAACAGACATCATCAACATCAAACACCAAAGCAGCATAAAAAACTATTCGAGGTTTTGGCGGCATGGTCTGGCAAGTTTATGGACATCTCCGCAATCGGCTCTGGACTTGGGCTGGCGCGACAAACTCTCGAATCCTACATTAATGCAGTTGAAGCGCTTTATCTCATCGAGCGTGTGCACCCCTGGACAAAAACAGATTATGATCGCGCCAGTAAGCAGGATAAATTTTTCATGACGGATAGTGGGTTGATGGCGTCAATACTTCGTTGGCAGCCAGAGCAAGTGAAGTTTGATGGCGAAGAAGAAAAAATTTACCGGAATAATTCTCTATGCCGGCGAAAATATTTTATCTTTTGGCAAGGATTTGTGGGCTTTGCCGATTGGCTCAATGTGGGGTTAAGAAGGGTTAGAGGATTTCGTCATGCTGAGTTAAGCCTGTCCTTATCTTGTCGAAGGATCGAAGCATGACAGCTAGAGGCGGTAAAAAAACTTGCTTCACTCATCTTACCAAGAAAATTCCTACACCGCTGGAATGCCTAACCCATTCCACATTCAAACCAAATCACAATTAAATCAGGAGGTTGTATGGGAGGGGGAGCGAGTACTTTAAGAGCCGAGCGAGATGATATAATGAGGAGATATTGTCCTCCGATTGGTGTCTATGGAGAAGAAAGAGATAATTATGCGTTCAATAATATGAGCGATGATGACAGGTGGCGTTTAGATCAAATAGATAATGAATTGTCTAGATTGGAAGGGGAGGCAGAAGAAAGAAGAAGAGAAGAGAGAGAAGAGAGAGAAGAGAGAGAAGAGCAAGAACAAAGAGAAATAGAGGAGTGGGAACGAGGAAGGGAGGGTAGGGAAAAAGAATTAAGGAAAGAAATAGAAAGGGAAAATAGGAAAGAAATGGAAAGGAAAGAAAGAGAAGAGCAAGAAAGGGTAGATAAAGAGAGGAAGAAAGAAGTAGAAAAAGTACGAGCACTTCAAGACCAAGCCAGAGGATTGGGAGTAACTTGGGCAGTAGCGCGAGGAAATATCGCATTGCTTAAAGATGCTATTGAAGATGGAAGAAGTAGCATTATCGGAATAAGCAAACCTCATATAGCAACGCAGTATAGAGCGGACTATGTATTTCCTGGTAATGATTTTGTTTCAGAACATTTGTCTGTGCTAGATATCGCGGCTGGCTATGGATATTTAAAGATGTGCGAATTTCTTGTTGAAGAATGTAAAATGAATCCTGGCGAAAAAAATAAAGACGATAATAGCGCCTTACACAAAGCTGCATATTATGGCCATGAATCGGTAGCAAAATATTTAGTTGAAAAATGTCACGTTAATCCAAATCAAGCAAATAGATGGGGATATACCCCACTTCATTCTGCCGCCGCAAATGGAAATGATGGAATCTGTAGATTTTTAATTGAGTCAGGAGCGGACACTTCTGCTAAAACCCATGAAGGGAAAACGGCATTGCAAATTAGTTGGAGAAGTGAAACCTGGCAACAAAGTCAACACAATCCAAATATTGCAACAAGCTACACAACCAAGTAACAGCGCATCAGCCACTACTTATTCCGGCCTAACAAGCTCAAATTCTAAAACGAAGTAAACAAAATGTCGAAGAAGGTTAAAGATATTACGCAGATTGCCTCAAACGATGAAAAAAAATCGGGAAATTTATTAAAAGATGGGCTTACTAGGCCAATTGGTCGTGTGGGAGAATTTACCACAAATTTTGTTACAGAAGATTTAAAAGAGCAGTTTACTAAGGATAAAGATCAGGCCGGGAATCTTACGGCTGTAGGAGTTTTCAGAGCAACTCTTCAAAAAAAAGAGATTGGTCATCTATCATGGATAGCAGATCTATTACAATTTTTTGCCGGACTCGCTTTCGACGTGCTCGACAAGACTTTAAAACTCCTCAATCTCGTCGACGAGAAACTACTCGGTGGCACGATTAACAAAATCTTTGGGGCGGAGAAGGAAGCGAAGAAGGAAGAAGAGAAAAAGAAAACCACAACATCACCAGTGGTGAACATTACCACAAATCCACTGCAACAAACCACCACCGAGGAAGCGGAAAAGAAAGCTAAAGAAGAAACTAAAAAACTTGTCGGAGACTCATTATCTGACTCAACAACCAATCCCGACAACCCTACCAATCCAATAGTCGGGACACATACCGCAAAAGTACTTGAACAAAAAAACAGAGATGCGGGAAAGAGTAACTCAGTTTAAGAACACCCACCTCATCTCAACTCTCTATAACCCAAATCACAACTCGTCATTCCCAACCAACTAGTCGTTCCAGACTTAGATTTTCTTGGATGCGTTAGCGTCCTATAAGCTGTAAGTTGAAAATGACGAGTTAGGATTTCTTCTTAAAGCTCAATACAAAAAATATGAAACCAAGCCAAACAACGGATAGTCAGCAAGACAACCTTCAGGAACTGCTGACAAGAATAGAGTTGATTGCTGAACCGAAAAAAGATGAGGAGCTAGGCGATCCCGATAAAGAGGAGGGGAAGAGGAAAAGTGACAACAAAGAGACCGAAAAAGAAAATGGAAAACAGACGCCGTATAGGGATGTGCAAGATAAGGGTGGGCTGGAAGGA
>Ga0194121_10010046_pt1 | contig 11571 bp, 10 predicted proteins | sample TA2MahCa50mmetaG_FD_148609 | JGI IMG/M metagenome (GOLD analysis project Ga0194121, IMG submission 148609) | Freshwater microbial communities from Lake Tanganyika, Tanzania - TA2015020 Mahale Deep Cast 50m | ecosystem: Environmental > Aquatic > Freshwater > Lake | place: Tanzania: Lake...
AGGGTGTTTAGAGGTGGCTCCAAAGGTTGGACTCGAACCAACAACCGTCCGGTTAACAGCCGGATGCTCTACCATTGAGCTACTTTGGAACTCAAGCGGAGGGCAAAATACAAACCGGCTCCTCGCGAGTCAATAGGCGCGGTGACCTACGGAATTGCATTTGCTTCCATTCGCGGCTTTTGGCACTTCAGTCGTAACGATGAGACGACTTCTACTCGCCTTGCTGCTCAGTCTTGCTGCGTTCGCTTTCGCTTGCCGCGAGCGAGCCGCCACCGTGCCTGCGCCCGCTGGCCCGATCTTTCGACTGCACTTCGCCGGCCTAGGCAGTGTGGCGACCAACGTCGCCTCCGCTAACCTGAATACATTGCTGAGCTCGCCCGAAGCCGTTGCCGCGCGTAAGCAAGTCCACGACCGCCTTGCGATTACGCTGCCGGCGACGCTATTTGGTTCAGCGGCAAACACCAATGCTGGTGCGATTCTCCGTCCCTTGCTGGATGAGCTGGCCGCGAACAAGTTTCTTTTTGAAACGTACGACGCGCAGGGCGCAAGTTGGATGCTTACCGTGTTCTTGGCTGCACCGCAGCGTGCGCACTGGAGCACAAACCTCTGGCAGGCGGTCAGCACAAAACCCGTCGTGCTGCCCCCGCTGAAGCCCGGAACCAGCGCGTGGAGCGCAAATGTTGGCAACGGAAACCTCCTGACCGTCGTGAATTTCGAAGACTGTTTGATGGTGTCAAAGGCCGCGCCGAACGCACCGCTCCCGAAACCCGCACGCGACCAACCTCCCGCGCTTTCCACGAACCTGATTGATCTTGTCGCCGATTTCGCCCGGCTCCAGCCCGCGCTCGATTTACCCAAGCCGATCGCCTGGCCGCACTTTTCCGTGAGCGTGACACCGCGCGGCGGCGCACTCCGCAGCGAGGCTACGCTTAAGTTTATCAATCCTGCGCCGTGGCAGCTCGCCGCCTTCCGGCTACCCACCAACTCTGTCCGCGATCCGCTCATCAGTTTCACGGCGGTGCAGGGCTTTGGCGACTGGCTCGCGCGCCTGCCGGAGTTCAAGGAGTGGGAGCTGCCGTCCGCGCCCAACCAGTTCTTCACTTGGGCGCGCTCGGACGTGCCCTACAATCTCCACGCTGCGGCCCCGATGGCCGACGCGTCGAACACCGTCGTCCGCGCCGCACCCCACGCGCTGCACACGCTGGGCACGAATTTGGCCAAGGCCGGTATCGGGCGCATCGTTTTCACGACCAACCGCACCGAGATAGGCTGGGTGGGAATGCCGATACTAGTGCCATTTGTGCGCCCCGCGCCGGAGCCGGGCGGTGACTTCCTCTTGTTTGGCAGCATGGCTGGCATAGTCCCGACGGGACCGAATACTAACCCGCCGCCCGCCGAACTGCTGAGCCAGTTCCTGCCGCGCACAAACCTCGTCTATTATGATTGGGAAATCACCGAAGCGAAGCTAGCGCAGTGGATGCCCGTCTTTCAACTCGCAGCAATGCTTTCGCCATCACTTACCTTCCCGAGAACCGCCGCCGCCAACCAGTGGCTACGCACCGTTTCGCCTAAGCTCGGCAACACCATCACCGAAGTCACCGCCGTCTCGCCGACTGAACTTAAGGCCGTGCGTCGCTCCGACTTGGGATTGACGGCCATCGAACTTACCTGGCTTGCACGCTGGCTGGACAATCCGGACTTCCCCGCGTTTTCGTATCCAACGAATGCCATGCCGGGCTTGCCGCCGGTGCCGGACAAAAAATAGCGAGCGGCTTCAATTGCTTATCGGTGCCGTTTCTTTGAAGTGGATGTCCTACGGTGGCCGGCTGAAAGCAGGGAGCTAAAATAACGGCTTCACTCCAATTACCATCGGCAGCTAAGTTTATTTGTATGCTGAAGCTCGGCGTTAACATTGATCACGTTGCCACCGTGCGCGAAGCACGCTATCGCGGACGGGGCTTCGGCGAGCCTTGCCCGGTCGACGCCGCCCTCACATGCGAGGCCGCCGGAGCGCACGGCATCACAGCACACTTGCGCGAAGATCGGCGGCACATACAGGACGCCGACGTCGTCGCGCTGCGGAAGAAGATTTCCACACGGCTGAATCTGGAGATGGCTAACGCAGAGGAAATCATCCGCATCGCGCTTAAGCTCAAGCCTAACTTCGTCTGCCTCGTGCCTGAACGCCGTCAGGAAATCACCACTGAGGGCGGCCTCGACGTGGCGGGCAATCTCGCTGCGCTCAAACGCACCGTCCGCCGCATGAATGAAGCTGGCATTGCGGTCAGCTTCTTCATTGCGCCGGACCCGATTCAAGTCGCGGCCGCCGCGATGGCGGGCAGCCAGTTCATCGAGCTGCACACGGGCGCTTACGCGGAGTGCTTCGGCAAAGCCCGCGAGCGGAAGGCCGAGTTGAAACGCCTCGCCGCTGCCGCCACACAAGCACGCGACCTCGGTCTAAAAGTCAACGCCGGCCACGGGCTCAACACGACGAACGTCCCCCCGCTGCTCGCCGTCGTACCGCAACTCATAGAGCTAAACATCGGCCATAGCATCATCAGCCGCAGCCTCACCGTTGGCCTCGCGAAAGCCGTGAAGGAGATGCTTGCGGTGATGAAGTAGTCCTGAATTCGACACCTTGGGCTGGGGCGGCTGTGGGACTTTCGTTAGCCCCATCTGAAAGGATTTTGGAAATTCAGCAGGTTTCGCTGCTTGGTGTCCGCATTTTTTGCCACCGCTTCTTCAACCAGAATTAATTGACTGAAACTCACGCGGATCTCAGGACCGGTTCCACCGCTTGCTCAGGCAGCCCTACCTCAACTAAATTCTCCCGGCCGCGAAACACATGAAAGCCCTTCAACTCGAAAAACCTCAAGCTTGGCGACGCATAGACATCGCTGAACCTGCCGCGCCCGCCGCCGGCGAAGTCCTTCTCCGCGTCCACCGCATCGGCATCTGTGGTACGGACATCTCCGGCTACCTCGGCAAAATGCCGTTCTTTAGCTACCCGCGCATCCCCGGCCATGAACTCGGCGTCGAGGTCCTCGCCGTCGGTGCGGGCGTCACCAACGTCGCACCCGGCGACCGCTGCTCCGTCGAGCCGTACATCAACTGCGGCCATTGCTATTCCTGCCGCCGCGGCCACACCAACTGTTGCGAAACTAACAAAACCCTCGGCGTCATGTGCGACGGGGGCATGACCGAGCGCATCATTTTGCCCGCGCGGAAAATGCACCCGTCCAAGAAACTCTCCTTCGACCAGCTCGCGCTCGTCGAGACGCTCGCCATCGGCTGCCACGCGGTGAACCGCGGAGAGCCAAAGCCCGGCGAGGCCGTCCTCGTCATCGGTGCCGGCCCCATTGGTCTTTCCGTCATTGAGTTCGCCAAGCTATCGGGCGCAAAAACCATCGTCATGGACATGAATGAGCAACGCCTCGCCTTTGTGCGTGAAAAGATGGGCGTATCCGACACGATTCTTGCAAAAGGAGACGGCGAAGAGCTAAAGCGCCTCGCCGAACTCACGAGCGGGCAACTGGCTGACGTGGTGGTGGACGCCACGGGCAGCAACAAGTCCATGGGCCAAGCGTTGAGCTACTGCGCCTTCAAAGGCCGGCTCGTCTATGTCGGCATCACCCAGTCGGAGATCAGCTTCCTCCAAGCCCCCGCGCTGCACCGGCGCGAGCTGGACATCCGCGCCAGCCGCAATGCCCTGCCCGGCGACTTTACGCGCATCATCCGCCTCATCGAGGACGGCCAACTCGATACTCGCCCATGGATCACACACCATGCCGACTTCGAGGATATGATCGGCGTCTTTCCAAGCTGGATTCAGCCAGAGACAGGCGTGATCAAGGCGGTGGTGAAAGTAGGCTGATTTATTTTTGACGGCATGAATCGGGGGAAAAATGCAACGGTCATAGTTTTTGAGATTGGATTGAAATTTCGCCTGCCAATCATCGTCACAAAATTCGACCGTATGCCATGCTAACCATCCGCTCCAACGCCGCCTCGCGTTTCTGTGATGGTGTGTCACGACGAAGCTTTCTGACCGTCGGCGGGCTGGGGTTGGGAGGGCTCGCCTTGCCGCAGCTCTTGGAGGCTGAGGCGCACGCGGGCATCCGCAAGTCGCACAAAGCGGTCATTATGATTTATCTGCCGGGCGGGCCGCCGCATCAGGACATGTTTGAAATCAAGAACGACGCGCCGCGCGAGATCCGCGGGCCGTTCAAGGAGATTGCTACGAAGGTGCCTGGCATTCGCATCTGCGAGCACCTGCCGCGCATGGCCGCGATGATGGATAAGCTCGTGCCCATCCGCTCAATCGTGGGCGCGGAAGATCGGCACGAGAACTATCAATGCTTTACGGGGCGGTTGCCCATCCGTGAACCGCGCGGCGGTTGGCCATCGTTCGGCTCCGTAGCATCAAAGCTACTCGGGCCAGCTCATCCCGGTGTTCCACCTTTCGTCGGATTAGAGAACCGCACGCAGCACCGGCCTTACAACGCCGCCGGCCCGGGCTTTCTCGGTGTGCCACACCGATCGTTTAAGCCCGAGGGTGATGGCAAAGCCGACCTACTGTTGAATGATCTGTCGGTCGAGCGCCTCGCAGACCGCCGCACGCTGCTAGCGGGCTTTGATCACTTTCGCCGCGACGTAGATGGCAGTGGACTGATGGACGGCCTCGACGCCTTCACCCAGCAAGCCTTCGGGGTCCTCACATCGAGCAACCTCGCCACCGCGCTGGATTACTCGAAGGAAGACCCCCGCACTGTCGCCGCCTACGGCCAAGGCGATCCGCGCATCCGGGGCGACGCCTCGCCTCGCCTCAACGAGCAGTTCCTCATCGCGCGCCGGCTTGTGGAGGCGGGCGCACGAGCCGTGACAGTGTCGTTCGGCTTCTGGGATTATCACGGGCAAAACCATAAAATTGCGAAAGAAGATTTCCCGATGCTGGATCAGGGCGTGACTGCATTGGTGCAGGACCTCCACGACCGCGGCCTCGACAAAGACGTAAGCGTGGTGGTCTGGGGCGAGTTCGGCCGCACCCCGACGATCAATAAGGAAGCGGGCCGTGACCATTGGCCGCGCGTGTCATGCGCGCTGCTCGCATGTGGCGGGATGCGAACCGGTCAGGTCATCGGCGCGACTGATCGCCTCGGCGGCGAGGCTATCGAACGTCCCGTGCGCTTTGGCGAGGTTTTCGCAACGCTTTACCAAAACCTTGGCATTGACCCGCACCAAACCGTCACTGATCTCACCGGTCGCCCGCAGTACATCGCAGACGTAGACTGCGAACCAATTCGGGAACTGGTCGGTTGATGGGCTCTGCCTTTGGGCAAACAGCGGCATGAGCCTGATCGTGCCTCGCACGCAATTCACCGTTGGAAAGCAAGGAATGGCCAAGGCCGGGCCTAGCCACGCTGGGTAAGCGGTTATTTCACCCTTTTGAGATTGCACGTCTATGGCTTAAGGCAGCTTAGTTTCGCGCTTTTCCCGCCGCGCGCTTTCGTTACAATCCGCTTATGCCGTCATTTGACATCGTATCGCAGGTAAATTCGATGGAAGTGGAAAACGCCGTGAGCCAGGCCAAGAAAGAGCTGGCGACTCGCTTCGATTTTAAAGATTCCAAGGCCGAGATCACACTCGAGAAGACTGAAATCAAACTCGTCGCGCCGGACGCCTATAAGATGAAGACGCTCGCCGAGATCGTGTTGGGCAAGCTCGCCAAGCGCGGTATCAGCCTAAAGAGCGTGGACGAGGGCGAGGCGGACCTCTCGCCGCTGGGGCACGCGCGCCAGACGCTGAAGATCAAAGAAGGCATCGAGGCTTCCGTGGCCAAGCAGATCACGGCGTTCATCCGAGACGGAAAGTTCAAGGTGACAACCAGCATCAACGGCGCGGAAGTGCGCGTGAATGGCAAGAGCCGAGACGAGTTGCAGGCGGTCATCGCCGCCGTGCGAGCGAAGGATTTCCCGGCGGCGTTGAGTTTCGTTAACTTCAGGGACTGAGTACCGTGGCCACGCAGGCAGTCAGCTACCTCGATACGCCGCTGACGCAGCTCGGTTGGAATGCCGATTGGGAAGCGGCCTTTGCGCCGCATCGTGCCGCCGGCCTCGTGCCCGCACGGGTCGCGTCTGAGGATCGGCATTACTACACCGTCTTCACGACCGATGCTGAACTATTGGCACAGGTCACGGGCCGGCTATTGCACGACTCTGCGCCCACGCAGCTCCCGAAGGCCGGCGACTGGGTGGCTGTGGCGCCACACGCGGGCGAGGGAAAAGCTACCATCCACGCCGTGCTGCCGCGCGCGACACAGGTGTCACGCAAGGTTGCCGGACGCAAGGCTGACGAGCAGGTGCTGGGTGCGAACCTCGACGTGGTATTTGTCGTGCAAGGGCTGGACGACAATTTCAACTTACGCCGACTGGAGCGCTTCCTGGTGATGGTTCACGAGGGCGGGGCCAAACCGGTCATTATTCTCAATAAAACCGACCTTTGCCCGCAAACGCCGCAGCGGCTCGCCGAGGTGCAAGCCGCCGTCGGGGAAACCCCGGTGTTGGCCGTCTGTGCGATTAGTGGCAGCGGCGTAAAGGGCCTGCAGCGGTGGATTCACGAGGGCGTGACAGTGGCCTTTCTCGGGTCGTCCGGCGTGGGTAAATCTACGCTCATTAACCGGCTCTTTGGGGAGGAGTTGCAGGATACCCTGCCAGTGCGCGCAAAAGACGCCAAGGGCCGGCACACGACCACGCGGCGCGAACTGCTAGTCCTACCGCGCGGCGGCGTGGTGATGGACACGCCGGGAATGCGTGAATTTCATCTGTGGCTGGCGGATACAGGCTTGCAGGACACATTCCCGGAGATCGAGGAGATAGCCTTGCGCTGCCACTTCAGCGGCTGCGGACATACCGTTGAGAAAAGGTGCGCCGTGATCGCCGCCGTCGAGGCCGGGCATATCACACCCGACCGGTACCGTAACTACCTCAAGCTACGCGATGATCTGAAGAAAATCTCGAAAACGGCTGCTCCGGCTCGCGAACCCCGCCAACGCAGCCCCCGCATGGCGCAGCGGAGGTTTTACAAGTCCCCACCCGGCGACCGCGACGAAGAGTGAGGACCGTACCAACCCGGCGGTCTCAAGTATTTCACTTCGGGTAGTCCCGCCAGAGCCACTTAAGCACGTCAGGAAAGATGCTGCCGCCGTGTTTGCTGTTGTGGCCACCTTCGCCGAAGTCGGCGCGCAGGTCGTAGCCGGCGAACTTCAGGGCGGAGGCCATTTGCTGATTGCAGATGTACCAGTCACCGAAGTCATTCTTCACATCATCCACGCCACTCTGGATGGAGACGCGAATGGGTTTACGCTCGGTCTTGCGGATCAGAGCGGGATACACGTGGCCGCCCCGGATGTTCGTGTAGCTGCCGATGGTGGTGAACGCCTTGCGGAACTGGTCGGGCCGCTCCCAGCAAACCGTCCAAGAGCAAATGCCGCCGCTGCTGGCGCCGCCGATGGCGCGGCCCTCGGGATTGGTGGTGAGGGTGTATTGCTTGCCGACCTCGGGCAGGATTTCCTCAGTGAGGAAGCGGGCATAGCGGTCGCCGAGCGAGTCATACTCGAAGCTGCGGTTGCTCACCTGCCATGGGCTTTTGCCGGCGGGCCGTGACGGATCATGGCCGGGGTTGAGGAAGATGCTGATGGTCACGGGCATTTCCTTCCGGTGGATGAGGTTGTCGAAGACGATCGGCGCGCGCCAGTTGCCTTTGAGGTTCACGTAATCGTGGCCGTCCTGAAAGACCATCACGGCGGCGGGCTGGCCGGCCTGATACTGCGCGGGCACATATACCCACCAATCGCGCACCGTGTTGGTAAAGATGCTGCTGCGCCACTCGGGCAGCTTGATGACTTTGCCCTGCGGCACGCCGGGCTGAACCTCATGGTAGGGCGTGATCTTAAACTCGTCGGCAGCGCGGGCGTTGAGGGCGCACCCGAGCAGGAGGCAGGGCAGAGGTAGCAGGAGACGTCTCATGATCAGTGAGCGCAGAATGCGACACCCGGCGAGGCGCATCAAGTCCCGAGCCGACGAAGGAATCTGCCTGACTCGCCGCGCGGTTGTGCCGATGCTCCGGCCCGTGAGCGTCCGTCTCGAACTTCTCCAGGTCGCGCGGCTCGGCGCGAAGCTGCTCGGTGATTCCGCCGGGCTGGTGCGCGATTTCTACCGGCGCCAATGGACCGACGCTGGTGGCGGTCGGGATCGCTCGGGCCGGCCTGACCTCTATTATACCGTGTTTACCTTGAACGGCTGCGAGGCGCTGGAGGTTCCCGTGCCCGAGGCCACACTGGCAGAATGGTTGAGTACCTTCGGCACGGGGGAAGGGCTGGACTTGGTTCACCTGACTTCGCTTGCGCGGTGCTGGGCTTCCTTGAGTAAAAAGCGAATGCCCGTCGGTCTGGCCAAGGCGTTGCTCGCGCGGCTCGAATCATTCCGCAAACTTGACGGTGGCTACGATGGCAACGCCGCAAAGCCACACGGCACTGCTTACGGATCTTTCCTGGCGCTCGGCGCGTATCAGGATCTCGGTAAGCTGCCGCCTAAGCCGCTGCGCATCGTGCAAAGCCTCAAGGGTCTCGAAACACCTGACCACGCTTGGAACAACGCGCCGGGCCTGCCCATCGGCTCGACAAATCCGACCGCCGGGGCGGTGACGTTGCTGCGGCACCTGCACCTGCCGCTCAATCCCGCCGTCGGCGACTGGCTCTTGGCGCGGTTGCATCCCCAGGGCGGCTTCACCGCCGTGCCCGGCGCGCCGATGCCCGACCTGCTCTCGACGGCCACAGCGCTGCATGCGTTGACGAGCTTGGACCGCCGGCTCACTGAGGGGCAGCGCGAGCGGTGCCTCGACTTTGTGGACACGTTGTGGTCGGCGGAAGGCGGCTTCCATGGCCATTGGGCGGATGATGATCTCGATGCGGAATACACCTTCTACGGCCTCCTCGCGCTGGGCCATTTGAGCATGTAAACCACGAGGCAAGGTGGGGATAGAAGCGGTTTGCGCCGGGAATCTGCTTGGCATCATCGACTTGCTCTGGCAAATGAGATGAGTCTTTCTAAATACACGCCATGAACTGGTATTACGCCATCGGACAGGAGCGGAAGGGTCCGGTCACGGACGATCAGTTACAAGGACTGGTCAAAGATAACGTCGTCCTAGGCGACACGCTGGTGTGGCGCGAGGGCATGCCGAACTGGCAACCCTATCGGACGGTCGCCCCGCTTGGATCGGGCGCGGTTCTCGCTGCGACACCAGAGGCTGCCCCCTTGCCCGCAGCAACAGTCGCACCACCCGCGGCCGCCAAACCAACCCAGTCGGAGGAGGAGTATTTTCGGGGCGACTACACGGTTTCAATTGGTTATGCGTGGTCGCGCGCGTGGCGAGCCGTAACCGGTAATGCCGGCGTGCTGATCGGGGGCGGCCTGCTGCTGCTATTGCTGCTGATGGCTGGAAGCTTCATCCCCCTGGCAAGCCTGTTCATCACCGGGCCGCTCCTAGCCGGGGCGTACTGGCTCTACCTGCGGTGCCTTCGCGGGCAGGGCGCGAGCGTGGGAGATGGCTTCATCGGCTTCGGGCCGCAGTTTCTACAGCTCATGCTCGGCCACATTGTACCGGCTCTGCTGCTTACGGTGTCGCTGATACCGGGCATCACGATCTTGATCGTCGGTGCCCTTGTGGCTGGCATGACGGCTGGGCGAGGCAGTGGTTTGCAGACGGTCGGTGTTGGCTTCCTCTTGGTGGGCGGATTGATATTGCTGATGGGACTAGTGCTGATGATCTACTTCTCGATCTCATGGTGCATGACACTCCCGCTGGTGCTGGACAAGCGCGTGGATTTCTGGCGAGCGATGAGCTTCAGTCGGCGACGAGTGGGCAAACACTTCATCCGCGTATTTTTTTTCTTCGTGGTGACGAGCGTAATTTCAATGCTCGGCTTGCTAGCGCTGGGCGTGGGACTTTTGCTTAGTGTCCCGGTGGCATTTGCCATGAACGTGTGCCTCTACGAGGACATGTTCCGCGAGTTCGATCCCATTACGGGCTAAAAATCCACATTAAAACCAATAGAATCAGGGGTTTATAGCATATTTTTCCGTTCTCAAAACAGCTTAGTGCTAACGCCCAGTGCTAACAAGTCCACCTGTGCCAAGGTTGTTTGTGCGTGTGTGGAAGAGGAATCAAATAGACTTGGGCTTGGGTTTTTGGAGTGCCTCACAGCCACAGTCGGCACGCCGTGATGAGCGCGGCGACCAAGAGCAGGCCAGCAAGGGCCGCAAAGAAGGCTTGTTTGCGCGAATTCACTCCGCGCCATTACACCGGGGGCAATCCGGTTGGCAAAGGCCAAAGGGCGGTGCTGACGAGGCCAGCAAACGCAGACTGGTTTGAGGCTGGACAGGGGAATACCCCGCCGATAAAACCGCATTTGATAATAAAACCGCAGGAATTGCGGTTCACTAAACTGTTAGGCACAAAAGGCAACTATGCTTCCAAAATGCGTATCTGCATTGGTCCTTTTCTTACTTTGCGCTACATGTTGCGCTTTGGATGGCAGTCCAGGGAATTTTCTCCAATTCTTTTCCACCGGAAACAGCGCTGAAGCATTAAAGTTTGTGCGGGACGATGCTATTTGCGAAGACAAGGGCCCAGGATCCGGCAAGAAAATGGTTCAATCATGGTGTAATGAGGTAAAAAGGGCCGGGAAAGTATCGATTACCAAGGAAACTGATGTTACAAATTCGCAAATGGCATCTTATAAATATGGTGCAAAAATTATCGACATGACCAGAGTCGAATACCTTGCCGCCCGAAAGGAGGCGGGAAGCAAGTCATTCATAATTGAATTCTCCGTCGAAAACAAGGTGGTTACGGCCAATCTCTATGTATTTGATCAAAGGGGAATGCTTATATTTTTGGCAGATGATTAGAGATGCGATGCATTTTATCGCTACTTAGTCATATATTGCCACTTTGAATATCCACAATGCCTAACCAGTCGCTGAAAGGGAGCCGGCATCCATGCCTATTCTGCTTCACCACGCTGGTTCGCCGGCCCCTTTAGCTTGATGTTAGGCGGCGGAAGCACCCAGGCCTTTGCGGAGGAGAGAATGCCATCCCGACAAATTCCCGAGTTGCCTTGCCCGCGCCGCTGGGTGCTGACGCTTCTCGCCCTTCTGGTGTTTGCCGCTGCTACCCCTGCTCAGGAGAAAGAACCTGAGCACCTCCTGCTCATCTTTGCTGGCCAATCCAACATGGAGGGCAAGGGCACCTCGAACACCGCGTCGAAGTTGACTGATAAAGAGAAGGCGGTCGTCCCCAACGTCAAGGGGTTCTACTGCAATGCGCTGCTCGATAAAGGCAAGCCCGACCCGTGGGGGCTGAAACTCTACGACCAGAAGGGCAAGTTCTGGTTCAACTGGGCCACCTGGAAGGACAAGACCTACCCCGCCATCAATGGCACCTGGCAGGACTACGCCTATTGGCGGAACAACTGGAAAGGCACGCACGATTACGATCACGGGGATCAAG
>Ga0194121_10010060_pt1 | contig 11562 bp, 9 predicted proteins | sample TA2MahCa50mmetaG_FD_148609 | JGI IMG/M metagenome (GOLD analysis project Ga0194121, IMG submission 148609) | Freshwater microbial communities from Lake Tanganyika, Tanzania - TA2015020 Mahale Deep Cast 50m | ecosystem: Environmental > Aquatic > Freshwater > Lake | place: Tanzania: Lake...
TGTGGGTGCTGGGCACGTCCCTCAATGACATGCCGCACATGGTCGTGGCCGGGAGAAACGTCGTGGCCGGAGCCTGCCTGGCATGACCGGTGCGAAAAACTCCGTCGCCGTTCCCTCGGAACAGTGGCGAACGGCCGGAACGCCGCACCCTGGTGTAGCGTCACCGCGTGATACCGCATGCTGCATGCTTTGGGGTATCACTGCATTATGGTTAAGACTCTGCAAAGAACCCGCGTCCGCCCTCGACAAGGATCTCCGCCCAGCGCGCGTAGCCCAGCGGCGACGGGTGGAAGCCGTCCTCGCAGAAGTGCTCCGGCGACGCGTCGCCGTGCAGCGGCACGTGGCGCACGTTCTCCATGCGGCGGGCCAGCGCGCGCAAGGCGGCGTCCAGGGCGCGCCCCCGCAAGCCAAGGACCGCGGCCAGCGGTTGGGGAAGGACGGGAAACTTCTCAATGGGCGGGACCGCGGACAACACCACCGGCACCTGCCCCAGTCGTGCCCGCGCGCGCAAGATCAATTGCCGCACGTCCCGCGCCCAGCGGCCGGGCCGCGTCAGGATCATGGAGTCGTTGACCCCCAGCGCGATGATCAGCAGGTCGGCCCGCTCGCGCGGTACCAGCGGAATCAACGTCCCCAGCGCCTTGCGCGCCGTCATTCCGTTGCGCCCGATGGCCACCCAGCGCACCCCGCGGCCGCTGCTGCGGGCGAGGTGGCCGGCAAGATTCCCCCCCAGCGCCTGCTCGTGATCCGGCGCGCCAACCCCGTCCACCGGGGATTCGCCGAGCAGGACCACGTGCAGCGGGCGGGCACCCGCCACACAGCCCCGGTTGGGACCGGCCGCCGGAGGAAGGCGCGGCGTCGCGCGTCGCACGCGCCACGCCTGGACGCCCAGCAGGGGCAACATGGGGATGGCGACGTCGGCGGCCATCCGAACCAGCAAGTCTCGCGCGGCAGCGACCATTCGCCTTTCGTTCGCCGCCTAGAGTCGGAATACCCGCACCGTCTGATCGAGCGACCCGGTGGCCAGCAACTTTCCGTCCTCGGAGAACGACAGCGACGACACCACGCCGCCGTGCCCCTCCAGGCGGCCCAGCGGGAGGCCGCTCGGCGCTTCCCACAGGCACGCCGTGGCGTCGGTGGCGCCGCTGGCCAGCAACCGCCCGTCCGCCGAGGCGGCCACCGCCAGAACCTGTCCCTGGTGCCCCTGCAGGGAGAGCGCGACCTGCAGCGTCTCGGTGACGTGCAGCCGCACCGTTCCGTCCGAGCAGGCGCACGCCAGCCCCGCCCCGGCGCCCACGAACGCCACCGAGCGCGCTTCCACGCCTTCCAGCAGCTCGACTTCGCGGATGTGCCGCCCGCTCGCGGCATCCCACAGCACCAGCCGCGTGCAAGCGGTGGCGATGCGCGTTCCGTCGGGACTGCATGCCACGCAGCGGGGTTGGTGGCCGGGCAACATCCCGACGTGCCGCACCTGCCCCGCGGCGAGGTCGTAGATCTGCAACGCTCCGTCCAGCGAGGTCGAGGCGAGAAAACTGCCGTCCGGCGAAAACGCCAGGCCGGTCACCAGATCGGTGTGCGCGTCGAACCGCATGACCTCCTCGCCGGACGGCACCCGCCAGAGAAACACGGTGCCGCTGACGCTCCCCGCGGCCAGCAGCGCGCCGTCCGGGGAGAACGCGGTGGAGGCGAGCGGCTGGCCCGCCTGCACCTGCTGCACGACCTGACCGTCGTCCACCGCGCACAAACGCACGTCGTGGCTGCCGACGGCGAGGTGCCGCCCATCCGGCGAGAGCGCCACGGCGTGGCACATCCCCTCCGCCTGGACTTCGAACGCGGGTGCCAGCAGCATGGTGGTAGGCCCGCCGACGGTCCGCTCGACGACATTCGAAGGCGGCAGGAGCGCCGCGCGCATCTCCTCCGCGCTCTGAAAGCGCTCGTCGGAATTCATGCGCAGCGCTCGGTACAAGAATCCCTGCATGCCCTCGGAAATCCCCTCGACGGGATCGAACACGAACGGCACGCTGGGCGCCTTTCCGCTGAGCAGGTGGTGCACCGTTGCGGCCAGCGCGTACAGGTCCGAGCGCGCGTCCGCTTCGCCGCGATACTGCTCCGGCGGCGCGTAGCCGGCGGTGCCGATGGCCGTGCCGGTGCCGTTCCCGCGGAGCCAGCGGGCGATGCTGAAATCCACCAGCATCAGGCGGTCGCAGGCCCGCATCACGTTGGCGGGCTTCAAGTCGCGGTGCAGAATCGGGGGATCGTGGCCGTGCAGGAACGCCAGGATGTCCAGGATGCGCAGCGCCGTCTCCCTGGCATCCGCTTCGGGGATGGCCCCGTCGCGCTCCACCTGGGCAAGCAGGGTTTCCCCCTCCACGAAATCCATCATCAAGTAGTGGCAGCCGTTCTCGGCGAAGCAGTCGAACGCGCGCGGCAGGCCCGGATGGTGCAGGTTGGAGAGCATCTGCGCCTCGCTCTTGAAGCGCGCCATGGCCTCCTCGGAATCGCCTTCCGAATGCAGTTCCTTGAGCGCCCAGCACTTCTCCAGGTGGGTGTCCCACACTTTGTACAGCGCGCCCATGGCCCCGCGCCCGATCTGGCAATCCACCCGGAAGCGGCTGGCCAGCAGCGCGCCCGGCTTGAGGGTGTTCAGCGACGTGCCGCATCCCCTGCAATAGCGGGCCGCGGGCGGGTGGGGGAAGCCGCAATCGCCGCAGTAGCAGGCGCGCGCGGCCGGCTCTGGCTGCGCGGAGGCGGCCGCGGCGGTCTTGCGGGCCGGGGATACCGCCGCCGAATGCGGCTTCACAGGCGGCCGCCCCGTCCGGTTGACGGCCGTGCCGGCGTCGCCCATCGCGGCCAGCGCGGCGGCGGCGTCCTGGGCGCGCTCGAAGCTGGAGGCCTGCAGCGCCAGGGTCCAGCCGTAGCCGTTGGACAGCACGAGCTGGCCGAATTCGCAGATGGACACCTTGCGGTAGTCCATCTGATCCCCGATGAAACGCCACTGCACGTCCGCCACGTAGGTGTCGGCGGGAACCCGATCGCTCTCCAGCACGCGCACCTGGGCAACGTCCACGGCGAGGGTCTCGTAGGGGATGACCGTGGCGCTCCCCCCTTCCAGCAAGAGCATGCAGTCAGGCAGGAGCACCAGCTGGCCGTTGGAGGTGGATAGCGTCCAGCAGGCGACGTTGGTCTTGAGGCGGCGGGGCGGTTTGCGCGCGCAGCCGACCGGATTTCTTCCCCGCGCCTCCACCAGCCGCTCGCACGCCGACAGGGCGCGTCCCACCGACTCGGCCTGCAGGCAGCGGGCCACGATCTCGGGATTCTTGCGGTCGTAGGTGAGGCGCGCCACGCGCGGGCGCTGGGAAAGCGTGGTCAACCGCGCGGCCAGCGCAATGCAGCTGGACGCCGCGGCCAGCCCGGCCAGGGCAACCGGCGCCCCCCACGGGAGCGCCACCACGCCGGCTCCGGCCATGGAGATCACCACGAGCAGCAGCGCCGCCGCCCCGAAGCCCTCCGCGCCCTGGTCCTGGGGCGCGAGGGCGCGCTGAACCCGGGCGGCGACGTCTTCGGGAAAACTGCCCGCCACCCGGACGTTGACGTTGTTTTGCAGGGCCCCTGACGAAGCCGGCATACGCAGTCGAATGTACTCGGCGGATCTGACCTGATTCAAGGTGATTTCATGCTATGGCGGGAACCTTTTGCGCCTCATGTCACCTTTGTATCAGTAATTCTTCAACAGGGTTCGCCATACCGGGCGCGAACTTTGCTTGTCTATCTCTTGAGGGGGATTGCCGCATGACGCGCGGGTCAAACAGCCTTGTCCTGGAGCTATTTCTGCTGGCGCTGCTCCTGGGCGGATGCGGCTCAGGCGCATCCCAGACCGGCGGTGGGTCCGTCGGCACGGCATCGGATGGAACCGCGGCCGGCCTGCTTGCCTCCGGGGAGCTTTCCCCGCAGCACCTCACCGCGGCGCAGCAGGCCGCCCTCGAAGCGCGTCCCGCCATGCGGGTCGCCTGGGACCACGACACCGATGTGCCCCGCTCGCTCCGCAAGATCAACGCAGCTTCCCCGGGCGAGGCCCTCGAGCAGCTCAAGGATCTGTTCCGCATCGGGGACGTGGCCCGCGACCTTTCCCTGGTGAGCACCGAGGACGGCCACTCCCGCTACCAGCAGCGCTACAACGGGCTGCGCGTGGTGGGCGGAACCGTGGTCGTGCACGCGGGCGCGGACGGGGTCTACGAGATCAGCGCCAGCTACAAGACCGGGATCTCGCTGCCCACTTCGCCGGGCGTTTCGGCCGACGACGCGTTGGCGGCATGCTGGAAGGACCGCGGTGGAGCCGAAGGCCAGACGGTGGCCAGCGGCCCTGAGCTGGTCGTCATCCCCATCGGTCCCTCGGACTACGCGCTGGCCTGGGAAGCCGTGCTGGTGGGTGAGAACGCCCGCTGGTTCTACTACGTGGATGCGGGCGGCGGCGGCGTGCTGAAGCGCTACAACGCGGTGAAGCACAACTCGGTCCCCTTCCCCTCCGACAATGGGGTCACCGTAAGCCTGACCGGCAGCCGGCTGACCGAAGAGGGCGGCGCGGTGGCCACGGTGACCGGTTTTCAGGACAACACCAACGCCGCGTTCTACATGTACAGCAGCACGCTGCGCGCCATCATTTTCAACGCCGCCACCTCCGGGTGGTCGGACAACAACACCTACGCCCACCGCCACCTGGTGGACGGCACCGACTGGGGCACCTCCGACCGCCAGGAGATTTCCGCCGCGCTCAACCTGCAATTGGTGCAGAATTTCTGGATCAACACCATCGGCCGAAACTCCTACAATAACGCGGGCGCCGTCATGCAGGCCAACATCCACGATCCGGCGGTGGCCGGCAACGCCCAGTGGAACGGCACCAGTATGCAATTCGGCGACGGTGACAACGTTGCCAGCCGCGACTTCGCGGTGCTCGACATCGTGGGCCACGAGTACGGGCACGCGGTCAACGAGACCAGCGCGAATTTGACTTATGCCGACGAGAGCGGGGCGCTCGACGAGTCTTTTGCGGATATTTTCGGGACCATCGTGGAATTTCAAAACCAGCCGGACAACTCCGGAGATTATCCCAACGAATCGGCCGGCACCGCGGACTGGCTGATCGGTGAAGACTGCTGGCTGGCGAACACCGCGCTCCGCGACATGCGCAACCCTTCCAATATCAGCACGGTGGGCGCCAGCTTCCGTCAGCCGAGCCGCTATCACGGCAGCTTCTGGAATACTTCCGGCTTGGACAACGGCGGCGTCCACCACAACGACGGCCCGCACAATTTCGTGTATTACCTGCTCAGCGACGGGGGAAGCGGGACCAACGACGGCCTCCCTTACAGCGTGACCGGCATCGGCCGGCTGAACGCGGCGCGCATCGCGGCGCGCGCGCTCACCGCTTACGGGACTGCCTCGGACGGCTTCGCTTCCATCCGCGACCGCTGGATCAGCGCGGCCACTGACCTGTTCCCGAGCAACGTTCCCAACGTGCGCGCGGCCTTTGACGCGATCGGCATCCGTGCCGTCCCCGCGACAATTACCCAGGATTTTGAGGGGACCCTTCTTCCTGCGATGCCGGCCGGTTTCACCTCCAGCGGCAACGCCAACTGGTTCACCACCGCAACGACGTCGCGCAACGGCGCGCGCTCGATGCAAGCGGGCGCCATCGGCCACAGCCAGACCAGCACCGTGGAGACGACCGTGAACGCGCCGGTCGGCGGTGCAATCCTCACCTTTTTCGCGCGCGTCTCCTCCGAGCCGTATTTCGACTACCTGATTTTCAGCGTGAACGGCACCGAGCAGACGCGCTGGTCGGGAAACGTCGGCTGGACTTCCTACTGCGTGGCGCTCAGCGAGGGTGCCAACACCCTGCGCTGGACCTATTCCAAGGACACGAACACGGTCAGCGGCAGCGACACCGCCTGGGTGGACGCCATCACCATCGCCTCCGCCCCCACCGCGCCCGGCGGATTGGGCGCCACCGCCAGCGGGAGCACGCAGATCAACCTCGCCTGGACCGACAATTCCAACAACGAGACCGGCTTCAGCATCGAGCGCCAGATCGGCTCCGGCGCCTTCGTGGAAATCGCCACCGCGGCGGCCGGCGCCACCACCTTTGGCGACAACACGGTGGGCGGCGCCACGACCTATACCTACCGTCTGCGGGCGGTGAACGCGGGAGAATATTCCGCCTATTCCGCAAGCGCATCGGCCACCACTTCGGCCGGACCGCCTGCCTCCCCGACCGGTCTGGGCGCGGTCGCCAACTCGCAAACTCAAATTGCGCTGGCATGGACCGATAACGCCGGCGACGAAACCAGCTTCCGAGTGGAGCGGGGCGCGGCCGCCGGTGGACCGTTCAGCGAAATTGGCTCGACCTCGGCCAACGTCACTACCTTTATCGACAACGGCGGCTCCACAAGCACCACCTTCTTCTATCGCGTGCGCGCCCGCAACGGCAACGGCGACTCGCCCTACACCAACGTTGCCAGCGCGACGACGCAGGCCGCGCCGACCACGACGACGCTCACCACGACCACGGCCCCCGCGGCCTCCAGCGGCGGCTCGAGCGGCGGGGGCAGCACCGACAGCACCGGCGGGGGAGGCGGCGGCTGTTTCATTGCCACCGCCGCCTACGGCTCGTATCTCGACCCGCACGTGGTCGGTCTGCGCCGCTTCCGCGACACGGTGCTGATGCCCACTGCCGCGGGCCGCATGTTCGTCACCGCTTATTATCGCCTCTCTCCGCCGCTGGCCGCCATGATTGCCCAGAGCACGCCGCTGCGCTTTGCCACGCGGCTGGCGCTGACGCCGATGGTGATGGCCGTCGAATATCCGGCGCTGCTTTGCCTGGGGATGCTGGTCGCGCTCAGCCTGCGCATGCGCCGCCGTGCGATCCGCTGATGGCCCTGGGCTGCGGCGCCTTCGTCTGCCTGGTGCTCCTGGTGATTGGAGGAATTGCCTACGAGCAATTGCTCAATCGCCTGGGCGCCGGAGTGGCCCACGTTTTTCTCGGGCTGTGCGCCATCGGCGTCGTCGGTCTGGGAATCGCGGCGATCAAGCTGTGGAAGACCCCGGCCCCTGAGGAATAGGATGGCCCACACGCCGCTGATGGACCTCGTCGGGGCCGCGGCGCCGCGGAAAATGTCCCGGCGGGCATTCCTGAGCGTTGCCGCGGCGGGGATGGTTTCCGCCGCCGTGCCGGCCTCGGTCGCCTCCGCGCGCGTCGTGGTGGTGGGCGCCGGTCTGGCCGGCATGGCGGCCGCGTGGACGCTCAAGAAATCCGGCCTCAAGGTTTTAGTCTACGAGGCTTCCGGACGAAGCGGCGGACGCGTGATGAGCGCGCGGAACGCGGTCGTGGAAGGCCTGATCAGTGAACTGGGGGCGAGCTTTATCAATTCCACGGACGCCGCGCTGCTCGGGCTGGTGCGCGAATTCCGCCTCTCACTGGATGATTTCGCGAAGGCCGGCGAAAAGCCGGTCACTTATCTCATCCGCGGCCAGCGCTACAGCGAGGCGCAGGTGGTGGCGGCCTTGCGTCCGGTAATCTCACGCGCGCAAAGGGACGCCAGTTCGCTCGGCGATGACGTGCTGGCCGGTGCCCGTGGCAAGGCCGTGGCGCTTGACTGGACGCCGCTCTCGGCTTACTTCGATCGAATCGGCCTCTCTGGCTGGCTGCGCGACGTGCTGGAAACCGCCTACGTGTGCGAGTATGGCAGCGAGCTCGACGAGCAGTCCGCGCTGAATTTCCTGCTGCAGGTGGGATCACCCGGCGCCGCGGATTTTGACGGCCTCGCCATGGCTGGCGTCGACGAGCGCTACATCGTGCGTGGCGGCAACCAGCGCGTTCCCGACGAATTGCGCAAGCGGCTGGAGCAGAATCTGCACTTCGGCCATCGCCTGGAGGCAATTCGACCGCGCGGCGACGGTTGGCGCCTGGCCTTCGCGCGCGACAATGGGCCGCTTGAGGTGGACGCCGACGCGGTCGTGCTGGCCGTGCCGTTTACCACGCTGCGCAACGTGGACATGTCGCGCGTGAAAATGCCGGGCGTCAAGCGCCGCCTCATCGCCGAGCTGGGCATGGGGCAGGGCGCGAAAATCATTTGCGGCTATGCGAAGCGCGCCTGGCCCGGGCACCTGCTCATCCGCGAGGCGCCCTTCCAGATGGCCTGGGACGACAGCTTCTTGCAGCCGGCGCCGGGTGGCGCGCTCACTTTTTTCCAGGGCGGCCTCGCGGCACTGGGCGCTGGCAGCGGCGCGGTGAAAGTGCAGGCAGCGCGGGTCTCCGAGGGGATTGCCGGCGCGTTTCCAGAGGTGGAGCCCAACGGCCGCGCGGCGCGCATGCACTGGCCGACGCATCCATTTTCGCGGGGCTCGTATTCGTGCTACCGCCCCGGCCAGTGGACCTCGTTCCGCGGCCTGGAAGGAAAGCCCATCGGAACGATCTATTTTGCCGGCGAGCAGTGCAGCGTGGACTCGCAGGGCTACATGAACGGCGCGGTGGAAACCGGCCAGGCGGCGGCGCGGGCGATTATAGGCACCGTCTGGTGAGTCCCAGAGGCACGCGGGTCTGCTCGCGCAAGTAGGGGAGCAGACCCGCGTGCTCGGTTTCTCAAAGCTCGGCCGCCTCTCACCCGCGAGCCGCAAGCGGTTCTGGATCGCATCGACGAGCGCTGATTTCCCGGCCCAGGGATAGATTTACCCGGTAGAGTGCGCGCAGCGCGTCGGCGGCCTTGTCCGCCGCGCGCGTGGCCGCCTCGGGTTCCTCCCGAAGAAGGCTCTCTCGATAGCGCGCGAGCGCGTCGACCACGTAGCGTAGCTGCTCGCGCGCGGCCTCTACGGTTTCCAGCCCCTCGGCAAGCGCGCCGACCGGGAGCGCGCGCTCGATGGCCCGCAGTGCCCCACCCATGGCGGTCTCCGCCTGGGCGGAAACGTCCAGCGCGTGCCGCCACGGCGCGCGGCCCCGCAGCACTTGATGGAGGGATTCGCGCAGCGGCCAGCTCGGCGCCGCTTCTCCGGAGACGAAGTCAAGCCGCTCTTCGTCGTCGGGGGCACAGCAATCGCGCCGCGCATGCGGCTGGCCGCAGGCGCCGCACGTTTCGTGCAGCACCCCGGCCAGCCCGTCGAGCATGCTGGCGAACACCTCAGGCAGCCTTTCCCTTGCCGCCGCTGAGCGCCATGGCGAGAATCGTCTGGACCAGCTGCATCAGCTCGTCCTGGCCGCCGTCCTTGCCGGCCTTGCCGCCGCCACCTGCTTTGCCCGCCTGCGCGGCCATTTTTGATCCGCCACCGCCGCAAACCTTGCCGGCCTGCGCGGCCATTTTCGATCCGCCACCGCCGCAAACCTTGCCTGCCGCCCCGCCGATCTTGTCAATCATTACGCTTGTCCTCCGTATTCCCGATGTCGCATCAGCATCGTATCGCGGGATTCCCAAACGGAGTCAAAACGCCGGCTCGGAATATGAACGAAAGGTAAAAAGAATATTTCAGCGCGCGCGCTGCACCTTGAGCCCCATGCGCGCGGCCTGCTCGGCCAGGCTGTCGGCGAGGCTGTCGCAGACCACCTCGCAGATGCGGAAGACGGCGGGATCGCTGACCGAATAATAGGCGGAGGTCCCGGACGGGCGGCGGGCCAGCAGCCCCGCGTCCACCATCACCTTGAGATGGCGGCTCACGTTGGCCTGGGTGGCCCCCAGCGAGTCGACGAGCTGGCCCACCGACTTCTCCCCGGACTCCAGCGCCCGCAGCAGTTTCAGCCGCATGGGCTCGCCGAGACAGCGGAAGCGTGCCGCGACCAGCTCGATCACTTCATCCGAGAGCATGTCCTTGCGCTTCATTCCAGGATTCATTCTGCGCCCTCTTGACGAGCCCCTCTAAAACTATATAATCATACAGGTATATAAAGAAAGGATCGTCGTCAATGTTCTTCAAGCAATTCTACCTGGGGTGCCTTGCCCACGCCTCTTACCTGATCGGCTCCAACGGTGAGGCCGCCGTCGTCGATCCGCGGCGCGACGTGGACATCTACCTGGACGCGGCGCGCGCCGAGGGCCTCACCATCCGCTACGTTATCGAAACCCATCTGCACGCGGATTTCGTGAGCGGGCATCGTGAGCTTGCCGACCGCACCGGCGCCGAGATCGTGTTTGGCCGCCAGGCGAATCCCAGTTTTTCTTTCCGCCCGGTGGCGGACGGCGACGAAATCCCCCTGGGTGCCCTCCTGTTGCGTTTCCTGGAAACGCCGGGCCACACGCCGGAGAGCATCTCGGTCCTGGTGGTCGAGGACGGAGTCGTGCGCATGGCGCTCACCGGCGACACCCTGTTCATCGGGGACGTGGGGCGTCCGGATCTGGTATCCGGGAAGGGCTTCACCGCCGAGCAGATGGCTTCGATGCTCTACGACTCGCTGCACGACAAGCTCCTCCGCCTCGACGACGAGGTGGGTGTCTACCCGGCGCACGGCGCCGGCTCCATGTGCGGCCGCAACATCGGCACGGACACCTTCTCCACCATCGGCGACCAGAAAAGGCTCAACTACGCGCTCCAGCCAATGCCGCGCGATGCCTTCGTGCGCCTGATGACGGTCGGCTTGCCAGAGGTCCCCGGGTATTTTCCGCATGCCGCGGAGATGAACCGGGGCGGCGAGAGCGCCACTCGCGAAGCGGACGTGCCGGCGCTATCCCCGGCGGACGTGGCGGCGCGCCAGGAGGCCGGCGCCGTGGTGCTCGACGTGCGCGGCGGGGCGGCCTTCGGCGCGGGCCACGTGCCTGGCTCGCTCAACCTGGGATTGCAGGGACAGTTCGCCAGCTGGGCGGGCACGCTGATCCCCGCGCAAGCCCCGCTGGTGGTGGTGAGCGACGATGAGGACGGCGCCCACGAGGGCATAACGCGCCTGCGCCGCGTCGGGCTGGACAACGCGGTGGGCTTTCTCGACGGCGGAATGTACGCCTGGGACGGTGCCGGCCGCACGCACGCGACGCTGCCCCAGATCGACGTGGAGGAGCTGCGGCGGCGTATGGACGAGGGGATTTTCGTGCTCGACGTGCGGCGCCCAGCGGAGTACGCCGCCGGCCACGTGCCAGGCGCGCTGTCCATCCCGCTGTCGGAGCTTGAGCGGCGGCTTGGCGAGCTGCGCCCGGACGCGCCCACCGCGGTCGTGTGCGCCAGTGGCTACCGCTCCAGCGCCGCCGCCAGCATCCTCCAGCGGCACGGGTTCGGCGCGCTTTCCAACGTGGTGGGAGGAACCTCGGCGTGGATCCAGGCGGGCCACGCGGCCGCGACGTAGGACTCCGACCCGTCGCATCACGAACCTTGTTGGTCCGCGGCGCGGGTGTTGAAGCCCCGGGTGGCGGACCACTAAGCCCAAACGGTTTGATCGTGTCGCGCGGTACGCCCCGAAGGCGAACTAACCTGTGCCGCGCGCCACTCAAGCATCTCGCTGAAGGACCTTCAAAATGCGTCTCCTGACTCTGCTCCTGGCCGCCTTCCTCGCCCTGACCGCGCTGGTCGGCGCGCAGGACACCCCCAAGCGCGTGG
>Ga0194121_10010062_pt1 | contig 11560 bp, 7 predicted proteins | sample TA2MahCa50mmetaG_FD_148609 | JGI IMG/M metagenome (GOLD analysis project Ga0194121, IMG submission 148609) | Freshwater microbial communities from Lake Tanganyika, Tanzania - TA2015020 Mahale Deep Cast 50m | ecosystem: Environmental > Aquatic > Freshwater > Lake | place: Tanzania: Lake...
GTTAAAAACCAGACCATCGGCGGGCTGCTTGCTCAGTATCGCCGTGACTTTGAGCGCGGCTCGCCGACGCCAGGTGTCCGAACTGCTGCGTCTGCTGCGCCGGCGTTAGGCGACCCTCCCACCGAGCAGGTTGTCGGCGCTCCACCGGTTGCTACAGTAGATATTATGGGCGGCCCGTCTACGGGCGCGGCAGCCGCCCCGCCCGCGCGTTCACCGATGATTGCAATGAACGCCGACATGGCGCTGATGTTGCAAACTCTAGACAGCAACCGGCTGACATCGTTCATACAGTTTGCGCAGAACATTGCAAACCGGGACATGGCTCGCGCCAGGGTCGATGTTGAGACAACGCTCTCTAATCATCGTTCAATGTTTATGAATGGCGAGACGGTGACCGCGCCGCTGCGCTATGAGGATTTTGATCTAGCCTACGGGCCGCTTGAGGCTGGCCCAAAATGGGCCTCTTACCAGGGCATGATGGCGCTTGGCGCTGATATTCAAAATCTGCAGAACGCCACACCAGCCCAGGCGATGGCAATCCTCAATAACAATCGTCCTGTGAGTAACAGCCCCGACTACGCGCTGCAGAACGAGAAATTCAACCGCTTGGCGGGAGCCTGGAATGCAATCCTGGAAGCCAGGAACAAGGATCCTGTGGCGTATGCGCGCGACCGCTTCAACGCTGATGCCGCTCGCCGCGTCAAGGACATTGATTACAGCAGCCAACAGGCGTTTGTGGCATCTGTCATGGCAAGGATCCCGATCGCTATTGCAAATCGCGAACTGTATGGCGTTGGCGGCCCCTCTGGAAATCTTATTCTGTTTGACAATCGCGAGAAGGTGCAGGCCCAGGCGATGTTCCAGCGCATGAGCGACCAGGAACGCGTCGGGTATATCAATGCCCTGGCCAAAGCTACCGAAAACTATCCAGAGGCTTACCGGTCAATCTTGCAGCAACTGTTTCCCGATCGCCCGGTCATTTTGATGGCCGGCGAAATTTCGCTGCGTCAACGTATGGTGCAAACGACCAGGTGGTTTGACGCTGATGAGACTATCACGGCGCTCGATGTCGCTGCAATCATGCTGCGCGGCGACACCCTGTTGCATCCAAACGCAACAACGCGCGCCGAGAACGGCACCGGCAAAACTTTTGTCATGCCGAAAGACACGGACATCGAAAGGGCGGCGCTCGATTATGTTGGGAATGCTTTTCGCGGCAGAGGCGAGGCGTTTGCACAAGCCATGCAGGGCGTCCGCGCTTTTTATGCCGGCTGGACAGACCGCAAGGGCACGGCCTCGCCGGATGTGGACTCAACCTCGCTGCAGCTTGCCATTCGCGCAACCATTGGCAACGTAGACAGTCATGGGAAGGGTGCCAAGTTTGTGCTGCCTTGGGGCATGGAAGTGTCGGCAGGGCGCGCCGCGATTGATCGCGCATTTGCTCAAGAAATGGAAAAGGCCGGTTTGACCGGAACGCCGCAGGCGAACATTCGCCTTTATGACATCGAAAACTATCGGCCAAACCAGTATGTGCTGCGCGTCGGCACCGACTACATGAAAGACCGCAGCGGCCAGACGATCGTTCTCAACATTTCTGGAGCGCCAGGTATTGACGGGCCGGCGTTGCCGCCGCCTCCCAGTGTTGGCGTTGTTCCTGGCCGTCCGCAGCAAATTCAAGAAGTATTCAACAGACTCACCCCCGCAGAGCGCTTTGCTTACGCCAAAATTGACATGGAGAAGTTTGGAAAGGTTGCGCAAGAGGGCGTGGCCCCGCTGGCGGTCATTACTGTTCCGCAAGGCCGTCCGTATGCCGGACGAGCTTTCATTGTTCCTACAATGGAAGGCGGAGATATGATTGTTAAAAATTCGACTGACAGCGCTGACTACGAGCAACAGCTTTTCAGTTATTGGATAGCCGACCTAATGCCGCGCAAGCTAGCAGGCACCGCAAGCAAATTGAAGAGCAGCCCCAAATTCCCGCTCTACAACACGGTAGAGGAAGCACTTACGGCGCGAAGTGGCTTGCTGCAAGTATTGAACGATGACCTGGCCCGCTTGCAAGCCTCACAAAAGCCCAAACCGCAGCCGCCGCAGCTTACGCCAGAGCTCCTATTCCCGTCCGGCGCTCCGCCTGAAAGAGGAGGGCGAGTGCCGCTTAACAAACAGGGCGGCGGTAGACAGGAACTGCGCCGATGAGTTATCTGTTTCGCGATGACACCCAAGAAGCGCGCAGCCAGGCGTTCCGCGTCGCGCAAAGCTACGGGGTGCGCGATTATAACTACAGCCTTTTATCAGATCTTGCTGCGCCGTTTATTGGCCTGGCTGCCAGCATCAACGGCGCGGCCATGCTGGCGGCCGACGCCGGCATACCGATTCTCAAAAGTGGTGTTGGCAAGCCGTTAGATGATCTTTTTAACACGGGCGGATCGGTCCAGGAATGGCTAGAGGGTCAGCGGAAGAAAACTCACGACGCCGCCAGGAACCTCGTGCCAAACCCGCTGACAAGCTCTGTGGTTGGCCACGCGGTGGCGGGCCTTACTGAAATGCTACCGCAAGCCGTTGCTGGCTTTGCCGCCGGCGGTCCTGCTGGCGCGGCTGCTCTGGTGGGCGGGATCCAGGGAAACAAGGCCATGCAACTGGCAGCGGACAAGGGCGTGGATGAGCTCACGGCGACCGTGGTTGGCGTCATCCAGGGCGGCAGCGCAGCAATCGGAGCGGTTATGCCGCTTCACATTGCGCCATACCTGACCGCGGGGCTTGGAACCGGCACTAGAGTTGCCGCCAATATTGGGTTCGGTGCAGCTAATCAGAGCGCGTTTGGCGTGGCTTCGCGCGGCGGAACCTCCGAGCTTCTTGCGGCGCGCGGCTACCCGGAAATGGCTGCTCAATACCAGACGTTTGATCGCAGCGCGATTTTGACCGACGTGATTTTGGGCGGCGCGTTTGGCTGGTTTGGCCACGGCATGGCCGTGCGCGCCGAGCGGCAGCGCAACGCGCCTAAGCCAGCAATCAACAACAACGACATCGACCTAGCACTCACCGGCAATTTGCAGCACAACGTGGAAGTGGGCACCTTGCCAGGGCTGCCCACGAATGTGCAGGCCCGTTCAGCGCACGTTGAGGCGCTGGTTAAAGCGACAGAAGATTTGCTGGCCGGTGACCCGGTGAATGTCGGAGCCGCCGTCACGCGCGTCGAATTCCTGGAAAACCCGCAGGCAACGCAGGCCAGAGTAGAAATCGGCCAGGTTATTGCAGACCATGTTGGAACGCCGATTTTAGAGCTTGGCAACACCCCGGTCGCCAGGCTGCCGGCCGAAGTGCCAAACGCCATCATGGGTATGGAAACCGAAATCAAGATTGGCGACAGCTATTTCCCGGCCCGGTATGCCCTGGTTGACGCCGCCACCATGCAGGCAACGCTTGGAAAGGCGGACAACCAATTCCGCGACCGCAGCCGCGTCGCATCGGAACTGCAGATCACTAAAATCGCTAACGCTCCAGACTGGAACCTTTTGAACGCGTCCGCCATTATGGATTTCGGCTCGCCAACCATGAGCCGCCAAGGGCTGATTGTTGGCGGCAACGGTCGATTCGAGGGCGTGTCTCGCGCTTACGATCAAAACACCGCTGGCGGCTATCAAGCGGCCCTTGAGAAAAACCTCCAGAAATTCGGGTTCTCCCCAGGCGCTGCGCTCAATATGCGCAAGCCCATACTGGTGCGCGTTCTCGAAACGGATGTTGATGTCAAAAAAGCGGCCATCGCTTCTAACGAAGGGGCCGGACTGCAAATGTCTGGCCTTGAGCAGGCAAAGGCAGATGCGCAGCGTATCGGCAACCTTGGCCAGTTGCGCGTCGGCGAGAACGGCGAAATCCTCGCCGGTGCAAACGATCAACTGATTCGTAGCTGGATTGCAGGAATGTCGGAAACCCAGGCTGGCACGATAGTTGACCGGGCTGGCCACCTTTCCCAGGACGGGATGCGCCGGCTGCGCAACGCTGTTCTTTACATGGCCTATGGGGACAGCCCGGCGCTTGAACGCCTGGTTGACAGCCTGGATCCAGGCGCGCGCAACGTCGCGTCCGCTCTTCTTAAAGCCTCGGCTACCGCAGCTAAGGCCCGTGCCGATATTGAAGCCGGATCGCTTTATCCGCTAGACATCACGCCCGATCTGATTGCCGCGGCCGACAAGCTCGAGCAACTGCGCGCCAGCAACACCAAGGTAGCGGACTATCTCGCGCAAGGAAATATGTTTGGCAGCGACCTGTCGCTTGAGGCCCGCAAGATTCTGCAATTCTTTGGCGACCACATGAAATCGGCCAAGTCGATGGCCGATCTGTTTGCAAACTACTGGGCGAGGGTGGATGCTGTTGGAGATCCGCGGCAGGGAGAGCTTCTCGGCGAGACGGCTGCCCCAAGCCGCGGCCAGTTGCTAGACGCCGCGCTTGCGGAAACCAGGAGGGTGGTGCCGCCGCCGGAGGCGGAGCTCCCGTTTGGAGCGCCGCCGCCAGAGGTTGGGGGTCTACGGCCGGCTGACGAGGCGGCGCCGGGTGATGTCAAGTCCGCAACACGCGGTCAGCCAGATCTAGTTATTCAGGGTGTTGAAATAGAACGCCTGGTGGTTGAGCAGATCCTGCGGGACAACCCCAACCTTCTAATCAAGGACGAAAACGGCAACCCTGTTTTGGCTCGCGATCTTTTTGCGCAGGCTGACGCTGATCTCACAATGGCCCGGAGGGAATCAAAAATGTATGATGTTGCGATTGCGTGTGCTCTGCGAGGATTGAAACCATGAAAGAACGCTGCATCCGCGCCGTTTCCCAGGCTCTTGGCCGGCAAATCACTGCCCAGGAGGCGCGGGACATTGAGCAGCGCATCCTTGCCAACCTACGGCGGGAGGCGCAGGCCGACCCGGCCGGGTTCCAATCGATGACCTGGGTCGAGCAGTTGCAGAAAGCGGCCGAGAGATCAGCCAGGGAACTGGTCGCCGAAGCCGCCCTTAAAAAGCGCCGTGTGGCGCTCCAGGCCGCGGCGATGGACCGGCTGCAGAACTTTGTGGCCGACCAGAGCGCGGCCGGTATGCCGGGGCTGGACGCCGTTCGTCGCACCTTGGTTGTTATCGCGGACGGCAAAAGCAACACGCTGTCAGCAGAAACGCGGGCGGACGCAATCCGCGCAAACGCGGTGCGTCAGTTGATGGATACGTTTGAGGCTGTCGATCCGCGGATGTGGGGGCTGTTCGAAAACGTCGAGGGAGTAGAAACCCTAGTCCGCGCCATTTACGGGGAGCAAACTGGCAACGCCAAAGTGGACGCCGGTGCCAAGGCGTGGCTGAATGTGGCCGAACAATTACGCAAGCAATTTAACGAGGCTGGCGGCGCAATCGGAAAGCTCGAGGACTGGGCTGTTCCGCAGCATCACTCGCAACTAAAAGTCTCAAAGGCAGGCGTCGATCAATGGGTCGCTGACACCCTGCCGCGCCTCAACCGCGACAAGTATGTAAACATGGACGGCAGCGCCATGTCCGACCAACAGGTGGTGGATTTTCTCAAAGCCGCCTGGCTGACAATCGCCACCGGCGGCATCAACAAAATTACGCCAGGCGGAAATAACGGAATCGGCATGATGGCCGGCCGCAACGCCGAGCCCAGGTCCATCCATTTTCGCGACGCAACGGCCTATCTTGAATATCAAAAACAATACGGCGAACGCTCCCTGTGGGATGTGATGGTTGGCCATGTCGGCCACCTGTCACGCGAAATCTCGATGATCGAGACATTCGGTCCAAACCCGCATCACGCCTTCAGCCTGCTGCTCGAGCAAGAGATGCAACGCCAGGCGGTGGCCAGACCTCAAAGCACCGGCAAGGTGCGTACCGAGGCCGTGCGCCTACAATCGCTTTACGATTTTGTGACCGGCCGCACCAATCCAGTCGCCAACGAACACGTTGCTCAGGCGTTTGACACTCTGCGCAACTGGCTTGTGGCGTCGCGCCTGGGGTCCGCCGTCATCACGGCGCTGTCTGACGAGGCAACAATACATCTGACCGCTCATGTGAACAATCTCCCCGAGCTCCAGTTGGTGCGCAACGAGCTCTCCGCTCTTAACATTTTGAACCAGACCGACAAGAACCTTGCGCATCGGGCCGGCTTGGCGCTGGACACAATGCTCGGCGCTCTCAATCGTTGGGGACAGGACACCATCTCAAACAACTGGTCAAACAAAATGGCCTCGAGCGTGATGCGCGCGAGCGGCATGGACGCCCTCGACGGCGCTCGCCGGCGCGCGTTCGGCACCACCATGATGTCGTCGCTTGGCGAGGTGGCCGGAAAATATCAGCGCTTGGCTGACATCGATCCAGTCGACTATCGAATCCTGCTATCAAAGGGCATCACAGAGACAGACTTTGCTATTTGGAAGATGGCGCAGCTTGAGCAGTGGGGCGCTGGTAACGGCGTGTTGACGCCGGAATCCATCATGCGAATCCCGGATACGCAACTGATGGCAAGCGGCGCGGTGCCTCGCCCTGACGGGCAGTTAAGCGTCGGGCTAACAGCGGCGGAGGCCGCGGCATACAAACGCGACGCGGTGCTGCGCTTGATTGGCGTCACGCTTGAAGAAACGAACATGGCGATGATCCGCCCCGGCTTGAACGAGCGGTTTTTTACCAGCGGCCAATTCAGCCGCGGCACTTTTTCGGGCGAGATCGCGCGCTCATTCTTCCTATTCAAGAGCTTTCCCATCGCAATGATATATCGACATTGGATGCGCGGCTTAAACATGGAAACCACCGGCGGCAAGGCGGCCTATATCGCCTCGCTGATGGCCGGCACGACCGTAATTGGCGCGGTCAGCCAAACGGTTAACGATCTGCTCGGCGGCAAAAACCCGCGCAACTACAACCCATTTGAGGGCGAGCACGGCTACAAAAACTGGATGGCGGCAATGCTCAAGGGAGGGAGCCTCGGGATCTACGGGGACTTCCTTTTCTCGCAAGCGACACATTACTCCAAAATCGGCGCGGTCGGCGCACTTCTTGGCCCGTTGGCCGGCCTGGTCGAGGAGTCCATGAATCTAACCCAGGGCAATCTTATCCAACTGGCGCAAAGCAAAGATACGAAATTTGGCGCGGAGCTTGTGCGCTTTATCCGCGGCAATCTGCCAGGCGGTAGCCTATGGTATGCCAAAGCCGCGCTCGACCATGCGGTGTTCAATCAGCTCCAGGAATATTTTTCGCCAGGGTATCTGGCGCAGATGGAGCGGCGCGCGCGCAAAGAATTCGGGCAAACCTATTTTTGGCAGCCGTCCGCTGGCTTTAGCGACATTCGCGCGCCAGAGTGGCAACGCGCGGTCGGCCAGTAACATGGGCGGTATATTTGGGTGGAGCAGGAGGAGGAGGAGGAATGAAAAACGTGAAAGGACAGCCATGACCGTTTCCTCACAAACATCAAAAGTTAGTTATTCCGGCAACGGTAGCACCGTGACGTTTACGGTCCCGTTCTATTTTTTGAACGCGACCGATCTGAAGGTGATCTATCGCGTTAATGCGACCGGCACCGAAACCGTCAAGGCTATTACAACCGACTACACGGTAAGCGGCGCTGGCAACGAGGCGGGCGGCTCGATCACGGCTACGACCGCACCGCCTACCGGCACTACCGTTTTGATTGCGCGCAACGCGCCGTATACCCAAGAGGTGGATTATCAGCCAAACGACCCATTCCCGGCAGAATCGCACGAAATGGCGCTCGACAAGCTGACGATGGAAGCGCAGCAAATCAAAGAGATAGCTGATCGATCGATCAAGCTGTCTGCTACCAACACAATGAGCTCGACAGAATTTACGATTGGGTCTTCGGATCGCGCCAACAAAATCTTTGCGTTTGATAGCGCCGGCGAACTGAGCATCACCCAGGCGGTAGGCACCTATCGCGGCGGCTGGACAACCGCCACTGCCTACTCGGTGCGCGACCTGGTGAAAGATACCACCAACAATAACGTCTATATTTGCGTGACGGCTCACACCTCGAGCGGTGCTTTGCCGATCACGAGTAACGCAGACTATGCGAAATGGAACCTCCTGGTCGATGCGGCGGCAGCCGCAGCCTCTGCGAGCGCCGCGGCGACCTCGGCCACCAGCGCGTCCGGCAGCGCGACGACCGCGACAAGCCAAGCTACGATCGCCACCACCAAGGCAGGCGAAGCAGCCACATCCGCCACCTCCGCTGCCGGCTCGGCCACCTCCGCTGCCGGCTCGGCCACCTCGGCTGCGACCCAGGCAACGAACGCTGCTACCAGTGCAACGGCCGCGGCCACGTCTGCAACCAACGCCTCTACCAGTGCAACGGCTGCCGCGACATCTGCAAGCGCAGCGGCAGCGTCTGCCAGCGAGGCTGCCGCGACCGTGGGCAGTATCTTCTCGGGTGACCACACCTGGACTGGCACTCAAACCTTCCGTGACAACAAGTTCGAGGTTACCGACGACTCGGACACGACGAAGAAGTTGGTGTTTCAGTGCAGCAGCATCGGGACGGGTACGACGCAGGCCGTCGATGCCGCGACAGTCTCGCAAGCCGTGGCCGAAGCGGGCACCGACACCACGCCGCGCATGTGGACGGCGGAACGGGTAAAGCAGGCTATCGTGGCCTACATCGTCGGAAAAATCACTTTCGGGGCGTCCGGCATTACTCAGATCAAATACGGCGACACTGGAATACTGACCGCAGACATTGGCAGCGCAGCGGCCGGCCCCGGTGGTAATGCCTATAACGGCGGCATCATCACGCAAAACGTGTCGGGCGAGTATCAGGTCAGTGCTTATCAACTCGCCCCGACTTCCCACGCCAGCAAACCGGAATGGGGGCCCATTACTGAATTCGTCTTGCAGCGCACGTCCGATCAATCGACCAATTTTCAGCGCATCAGCTTCACGGCAATGTCCGATTGGGCAGGGCCCGCGCTCAACGATGGTGCTACGGATTACCGCCTGCAACAAGAAGCGAGCGGCGCAAAGAACATCCTAGATTTCAAGATTACATCGCAGAAGAACGACACTGGGTGGTACCTGGAGTATTTCGATTTTCTGGCGGGCGGCAGCATTCAAGCCTTCCGCCGTACAGATTCACCTGCGCCGACCGGCGATGCCTTGGAGTTCTTCCTTGAGCAAGAAAAGCGCGGCACGTCCAACGTGCTGACTGCTTCTGGTACGCAGAACAGTCCGGCTTTCCGCATGACAGGCAAGGGATACGACACCAGCCTGCACGATGCGGACTGGAAGTTGTTTGTGAATGTTTCAAGCACTGGGGCAGCATCGAGCCTGCGAGTACAAACCCGAAAAGACAATGCGGCTTATTCCACAATCATTGATCTGATCGACAGCGGCACCCTTGGCCTGTACGGCTCCTTTGCGCTCGGGTCTGCGAATCCGGGCGTTAGTTCGAATCTCGTCATCAACGCCACAAACGTCGGTGCTTTTGGCACGGTTCCTGTCGATAGCGCATCCCTCCGGGTAGCCGATAAAGCAGCAGGGGCCGCCGCGTGGAAAGCGCGCGGCGAAAACGGCTTCGAGGGGTGGTTGATGCTGATGAATGCGACTAGCGCGACAGGCTCCGACGCTACAGGTTCAAACGTCTATTCGACATCGGCCGCGACGCTTGGCGCCAATGCCGGGTTCATCGTCACCGAAGGCCCGACCGGCGCCGTTATCTACATCCCCTACTGGTCATCCGTCTAATCATCAAAGGAGAAAACCGTGGTATTCGACAAGGAAGAACATAAGCAGATCGTCATTGCGCTGATCGAGAAGGCCCAATTTCCTGGGCAGATCGTCGAGCAGGTGGCTGAATTGAAAGCCGCTGTTTTGGCCGCCAAGGTCGAAACCCCGTGGGTTCCTGAACATTCTGGCCACTGTCATCCCTAGCCGGGCCACACCGTGATTGGCGGCTATCAAATGCCACAGATGGATAAGACCGAAGCTCGGCTGGATACGCACGAAGAGGTTTGCAAAATCCGCTATGAAGCTATCAATGCGCGCCTCAAGCGAATTGAGGTCATTCTAATGACAACAGCCGGTGCTATTATTACCGGCCTGGCTGCGATAGCGGTGAAGATCCACTAAAGGGGGCAGCATGAAGATCTCTGAGGCCGCGACCAAAAAATTGGTCTGTGAATTTGAGGGGTGCATTTTGACGGCGTATCCCGATCCTGGCACAAAAGGTGAGCCGTGGACCATAGGCTACGGCCACACCTCGGCGGCCGGTGATCCAGTAGTTACGCGCGGAATGAAGATCACAAGCGAGCGCGCGTGGCAGATCCTGCGGCAAGACCTCGAGAAGGTTGAGCGCCAGGTCGAGTTTCTTATAGAGGTGCCTGTCACCCAGGATCAGTTTGATGTCTTGGTTGATTTCACGTTCAACGTAGGGTCGGGCAATCTTTCGCGCTCTACGCTTTTGCGCAAGCTTAACGCCGGCGATTATGACGCGGTGCCGGGCGAGCTCGCGAAATGGAACAAAGCCGCCGGTAAGGTGTTGCCTGGTTTAGTGCGTCGGCGAGCCGCAGAAGCGGATTGGTGGATGAACGGCCCGGCAAACGATGTGCCAATCAGCGAAACGCGCATTACGCCAGACACGGCCGCGCCAAAAGGCATGGCGGCTTCCAAACAGGGCAACGGCGCAATCGCGATTGGTGCATTGAGCTCGATAGGCGCGGCCAAAGAGGTTGTCGATCATCTGCGCGACGCCAACGATGCCTTAGCAGGTTTGTGGAGCCTGGTCGTCAGCCCGACATTCCTGGTGCTAATTATTTGTTGCGGCCTGGCCGGTGCAATCTGGTGGTGGCGCAGCAAGTCGATGAAGGAAAGCGGGATATGATCTGGTCGAGAATTGTCGCCTGGGTTATTGGCCCGATCGGGTCCAAGATTGCGGCCGCTGCAGGCGCGGTGGTGGCGGTCCTGGCTTTTTACGGAAAGGCGCGGCGTGATGGCCGCAACGCCGAGCGCGTCGAGCGCCAGGCGGATGAACTTGGGAGAGTGCGAGATGCGGTTAATGCTGGCGATCGCGTTAACAGGCAGCCTGACAAGCTGCGCGAGCCTGACAAATACCTTCGGGACTAAAGAGCAGACGGTCTGCGCCGTCTGGAAACCGATCACCTATTCCCGGCGCGACACGGATGAGACTATAGTTCAGGTGCGTGTGAACAACGCCAGGCGCGATGCGTGGTGCCTCGACCGTTAAACCAAATCTGCTGCGGGCGATTGCCAGGGATCTGCTGCATTTAGCCTCGCCTCCCGATTTTTAGCTGCACCCTCCCGGCTCACCAAACCCCCCCCTTTAACCGCTCCCTGGCAATCGCCCGCAGCCGGGCCTGGATGATCCGGTATTGGACGACCAATGTCATGGTATCTCCCTAGACGCCGCACAAGCCTTCGCACTCATTGCCGAACAGACTTAATTGGTGTCGCTCAGGCAGCGTTCCGAATCGCACTTGGTCAAGCGGGATGAGAGAATTATGCAAGTAGGGCACACCCCGTAGACGAGCGGTGCCAGTTCTTTTTGTTTGAGACTC
>Ga0194121_10010064_pt1 | contig 11558 bp, 8 predicted proteins | sample TA2MahCa50mmetaG_FD_148609 | JGI IMG/M metagenome (GOLD analysis project Ga0194121, IMG submission 148609) | Freshwater microbial communities from Lake Tanganyika, Tanzania - TA2015020 Mahale Deep Cast 50m | ecosystem: Environmental > Aquatic > Freshwater > Lake | place: Tanzania: Lake...
GCCACCTCACCGGGGAGATCGATACCTGTGAGCGACCCGAGCCCCAATGCGCGAGCCCACCGGGCGAGGCGCTCGATCCCCAGGCCGTTCCAGTCCCCGCGGGGATCCCCCGCGCCGACCTGGTAGAAAAACGTGTTGCACGAGTTCGCCAGAGCACTGGCGCAATCCTGCGTGCCGTGCTTGGCCCAACACGGAAACCGCGCCGCCCCACCCGGGGTGAGCCGCGACGGAAAGACCAGTTCTCCCTGGCAATCGAGTTGAGCGTTGTCCTGAATCACCGCTTCGTGCAGGCCGGCGACAGCGGTTACCACCTTGAACAGCGACCCCGGTGAGTAGGCAGAGGTAATCGCGCCATTCAAGAAGACATCACCGCTGCTTCGCAGATCCTCGAACTCCGCATCGCTCAATCCGACGACGAGCGTGTTCGGATCGAACGATGGAAGATGCACCATCGCGATGACGTCGCCATTTCGTGGATCCAGCGCGACGACGCTCGCCGCCTCGTGAGCGGCAATTCCGAGCTGAAGCAGCCGTGTTACCTCGCGCTGGAATGGCAGATCGATCGTCACCCGGACGGTGCGCCCCGGCCGTGACGGCTCCTCGCCGATCGGGCGCTTCAGTCGTCCCTCGACATCGACTTCCGTTCGGCGTACGCCGGAAAGGCCGCGCAGGTCCCATTCCCGCGTGTACTCCACGCCCATCTTGCCGATGGTGTCGTCGAGGTCGTATCGCGCGCCCGCCGCATCACGAGCCAACCCGAGATCCTCCGCGGTGACAGGCCCCACATACCCGGTGACGTGCGCCGTCACAAGTGGATCAACATACTCGCGCCGAGCGCGCGCACGGACATCGACTCCCGGCAGTCGGGGCAGGTGTTCCTGTATGCGGTGCGCAACTTCAAGTGACTGGGCTCGCACAACCGGAACAAAGGAGAAGGGGTTCGTCCGCTTACGATTGATGAAGGCGGCGCGGAGATCGGCGGGGCTCAAGCCAAGGACGGTTGCCATGTACTCGAAGATCGCTCCTATCTCCGCTTCTCGGGTCGGCAGATTGGCCGGAATCACCCCGATGTCGAATACCGCCTGATTGCGCGCCAGAGGCACGTCGTTCCGATCCACGATCAGACCGCGATCGGCTGGAAGGGACTGCTCGGACGTGCGATTCTGATCGGCCTCGGCGCGATAGACATCTGAACCGAGCAACTGAACGACGCCCAGGCGGCCAAGCACCGCCAGCGAACCAACTGCGGCGATTGCTCCGAACGCCAACAGGCGGCGTCGGTACGGATCGGTCGGTTCGTCGGGCACCTCGCCAACGGAGCGGATCGGTTCTCTGGAGCCCACGCCCTACCTCAGGCGACCGACGATCGTGAGTGCACCTCCACGTGCCTCGAGACCTTCGACAAACATCGTCTCACTGATCCGAAGGTCCGACAGCGATCGATCGACGGTATCCGCGATGATGTTCCGAGCCGGGCCGGGAGCGGGAATCGGCCCGAAGTCGATCTCGGGGATATCGTATTGAATTCGACCGGAGACTGCCCGGGGTTCGATCACCACGCGTGCTGGTGCGTCGAACCCCCCCGGAACTCTCAACTGCCCGATGAGGGTGATACGATCGTCCTGAATCTCCGTCTGGGCGACCCGAAACGGCAACCCAGGGTTCTTTTGCGTTTCGGCCGCGATGCGCGTGGTGATGTCAGCATTCCGGACGACCAGGGCAAACGGAGCGGTCCCGCGACCTCGGAAGCCGCGCTCGAACTCTTCGATACTGTTGAATTGGACCGCTCCGGCCGGTATAGACAACGCTGCTCTCGTCGGGATCGGCGGCAGTACTAGTTCATCGCCGCCCACGAGCAGCGACCACAACGTGTAGACAATAACCCCGATCGACAGCAGGAATACAATTCCCAGTGTGAGAGCCATCGTCCCAGATGATCCCCCAGGCACGGGTGTCGCGACGGGCGGAGTTCCGGTCGGTGCCGCGCCCCGGCTCGCTCGGGTACCGCGATTGGGTGGCATCAGGCGCGACCGCTGCGGCCGGGCACCTCGTCGAGTTCGCGAGCGTGCTCCTCGGCATCTGATGCCAGCCGCATCAGGAACGCGTTGAGAAGACGTCGCGCCTCCGCAATCTGAACACCCGTCTCCGCAACGGCCAACCGCACGGACTCGACCTGCCGGTCGAACGCCTCGCGAATTGCTTGCGCATCGGAGCGAAGCGATGCCGCCCGAGCCTCGAGGTCGTTCCTCAGAATATCGATGCTCGCAACCCGGTTGCGCATCTCCTGCTGTAGAGCATCGATCGCCCGAGCCTGCTCGTCGGCACGGCGATCTAGCGCATGCCTCTCATCGACGCCGCGGCCGATGGACTCGTCGAGGCGGAGCTGCGCGCTGGCCTGCTCATCGAACCTTCGCCGCTGCGCGTCCACCACCTGGCTGACACGCCCAAGCAGGTCGCGCTGCTGCGTTGCGATGCCGTCGAGTCGGCTGTGGGCCGCAACAAGTTCATCCAGCCGGTGAGCGTGCTCGAAGAGTGCCGAATTCAACCCTCGTAATTCCTCGCGAACCTGACCGACCTGCTCCAGCGCAACACGCGCGGGACGAATCTGATCGTCCATGGACTCTCTGAAGTTCACGAGATTCTGCTGCCATTCACCGGCCTGGCGAGTCCACCGAACATCGGCGAGCTGCCGCCAGTGATTGCCTTTTTCTACCTCGGCGATCAGCGCCTCCAGCCGCTCTTGGACCGAGACGCTGTGGGCTTCGGTCCGTCGGATCGCCTCATTCTGCTGTTCGAGTCGATGGCCCATTTGGCCCACGCGTTGATCGAGCGCGTGGACGGTCGCCGGAAGCTCGATGAATGCGGCACGATCGCGCCGTACCTCGTCACCCACAACCTGGATGCGGCCGTTCTGAGCCTGCATCGCATTCTGAATCTCATCGATGGCACCGATGACCTCGGCAACGCGCCGACGATCGCGATCCGCCTCGGCTGCCCGGGACAGGATGGCCTGCGCGTGTTGCTGCCCTTGGGAGTCAAGGCGCTCCACGGACGCGGCGACCTGATCGCGGGCCTGGCGAACTCCATCCTCGAGCAGGGGGAATCGGACCATGGTGTTGCGGACGGCCTCGAGTCCCGCGCGCATCTCTGCGCCCGAGTTGACTTGCTCGCGTATCAGCGAGAACAACCGCTCGACCTCGAGCGCGAGGCGCGCGATCTCGGCACGATCCTGTCGGCGCTGGTCCTCCAGCCAGGCGATGATCCCCTGGTACTCGGCAGTGTCCGCGACCCCGAGCGGAATGGCCATCGGTCGATCTTACCATCGTGTTCGCCGATCTGGCCTGCGCGGATCGACCTAACTGGTACAGGATTCACCGATGGGCTCTCGGCGGCCTCCTCGATACCCTCTTCTGTACGACGGGGTTTCGACGCGAGACGTGACGGATCAGTCTGATTCCGCTGAGGCTCTTTTCCGACTGGGTCTGCGGCCCGGCGCCTCGGAGCGGGCGATCCGACGCGCCTTTCGCGCTCTGAGTCGTGTGCACCACCCGGATGTCAACCCGCATCCTTCGGCGACCGAACAGATGCGTGCGATCAACCTGGCGTACCGCCGGGCGCTTGCCGCCGCCGAAGGATCGCCTCGTGAAAGTCCGCCGAGCTCCCGAGCTTGTCGGTGGACGCCGCCGCGCGCCGGTCCCGCCCGTCGTAGCCCGTCGATCGCGGTGCATGAGGACAGTTCGGTCACAGGAACCGCGGTCCATTTCGGCTTCATCGACCGGGATCAGACCGCGGTTCGATCGCTTGAGATATCGGCGCGAAGTGAGTCGATCGCGACGCACATCCGTGTGGGGGCCGACTGGATTCACGTCTCGCCCGAGCGCCTCACCGGCACGGCAGCGATACGGATCACCGCTGACCCGCGGATGCTCTCCGGATTCTGGGATGGCCGCACGCGTGAGTCGGCAATGATCGAGTCGTGGATCGATCTCGTGCAGAAGTACGGGATAACCCGGGTCATTGTTCGGGCGATCCTGCGCCGTCAGGCGGGCGATGTGAGGGGGAGGTCGTCCTAGACTCTGGGGGAATGGAACTCTGGGGCGGCAGATTCGCCGAGGAGCCGAGCCTCGTGGCCTTGGAGTTTGGGGCATCGATCTCGGTGGATCGACGAATGGCGCACCAGGACATTCTCGGCTCGCTCGCGCACAGTCGGATGCTCGTGGCCACGGGGATCATCACGGTCGATGAGGGTCGGGCGATCGCCAGTGGTCTGCTGCAGGTTCTCGGGGAGATCGACGGCGGCGGGTTCGAGTTTCGCACCTCCCGTGAGGACATCCATGGGAACGTCGAGGGGCGCCTTCACGAACTCATTGGCGATGTAGCAGGGAAACTGCACACGGCGCGCAGTCGCAACGATCAGGTCGCTCTCGACACCCGGCTCTGGACTCGAGAGGCAGTCCTCGTCCTCGTCGCACGCACCCTTGACGTCATCACCACCCTACTGCACCAGGTCCGGCGCCACATCCGAACATGGATGCCGGCATACACACACCTGCAGCGTGCCCAGCCTGTGGTCCTAGGCCATCACCTGCTCGCCTATGTGGAGATGCTCCGTCGCGATGTTCAGAGGCTCCACGACTGTTTCGATCGTGCGAACATCTCTCCCCTCGGGTCGGGCGCCCTCGCGGGCGTGCCGTACCCAATCGACCGATCGATGGTCGCGCGTGACCTGGGTATGGGCGGCGTGACCCGCAACAGCATGGATGCAGTCTCGGACCGCGACTATCAGGTTGAGACGATCTACGCCTGCGCTCTCCTGATGACCCACCTGTCGCGATTCGCGGAGGAGATCGTTCTGTGGTCGACGACGGAGTTTGGCTTCGTCCGACTGTCTGACGCATTCTCGACCGGGTCCAGCATCATGCCCCAGAAGAAGAATCCCGATTACGCGGAGTTGATCCGCGGAAAGGCCGGGAGGTCGATCGCACAGATCGTGACGATTCTCACGGTGTTGAAGGGCACGGCGTTGACGTACAACAAGGACTTTCAGGAGGACAAGGCTGCGCTCTTCGACGCGGTAGACACTGCGGCGGTGTCTCTGGCCGTGCTGGCGCCCATGCTGGCGACCGCGGAGTTCGATGAGGACCGCCTCGCGGCCGCGGCCGGCGAGGGTTTCGCACTCGCAACGGACTACGCCGACCACCTGGCTTCGCGCGGCGTGCCGTTCCGGATCGCGCATCACGTCGTCGGGAGGATCGTCGCGGACTGTGTCGCCCAGAGACGCAGTCTGGCAGACCTGAGCCTGGAGGAGTTGCGCGCTCACGCACCGGAGTTCGATGAGGCAGTGTTGCGAGTCGATGTCGCGGCCTCGGTGTCGGCCCGAGACGTCCACGGAGGCACCGCGCCGCGTCAGGTGGAGGCCGCGCTGGCCGAGGCCGACGCCTGGCTCGTCCGAGAACGAGGGTGGCTGGAAGCGTGGCGATCCTCGCTGCCCACGTGCGCCGCGATCGCGGCGCTGATCGGCTGAGGACTCTCCCTCTGGACCGATAGTTATCGTCAATCTATAGTCGCGCCGCGAGGGTCAGTCGAAGACTCCGCGGGGGACGTTAGGAACCATCTGGCGGCGGAACTGGCGGCCATCGTTCGAGCCACGTGCGAAGCTGACTCCGATCGCGCCGAACTCGGCTGCGGCGCGCGTCGCCCGGCACACGGTCGTCCTCGCCCTAGCGCTCCTCGTCGCGACTAACGCTCTGGGGAGTTCGACCCGCGTCGCGATCGATCGCTATCTCGATGTGGCGCTCATCGAGGATGCGCCTGGCCGCGACGCACCCATCCTTCGCCCGGTTCAGGAGTCCCGCGCCCCGATCTTTGCACCACCGCCGGCTGCGGAGGCGGAAAGGATGCAGAGTACGGGCGCGATCCGAATCCACCGAGTCGCGCGCAACGACACCGTCAGTGCTCTCGCACAGCGCTACCGCATTTCGCCGCAAACGATCATCTGGGCCAACGGGATCGCCGATCCCGACCGGATCGCGATCGGTGGCGAGTTGATCATTCTTCCCGTGTCCGGCATCCTCTATCACGCGAGTCCCGGCGATTCGCCCGAGCGGGTGGGCGCGTTTCTCGGGATCGATCCCGGAGCGATCGCGCACTGGAACGGTCTTCCCGTCGGCGAAACTCTGGTGCGTCCGGCCGCGCTGGTGATTCCAGGCGGCCGACCGGCAACGGCGTCCTCCGGTCGAGATCGTACCGCTGCCGAGATCGTGCCAACCCAGGTGTCTGCCCGTGTTCCGCGTCCGACGCCTTCGCCGGTGCGCCCGTCAGAGGTCGGGTCCGTGAGCGCGGCCTTGACGGTCGTGGAGGTCGCGCGCGCCGCGCTCCCCGTTCCGGTCGTCGAGCCACGCGTTGTCGAGCATCTGGTGCAGCCGGGCGAGTCTCTGGCGGCGATTGCTGCGCAATTCGGCGTTCGGACTGACACGATCGTGCACGCGAACGGGATGACAGTCGAGGATGCCGATGCGTTGATGATCGGTCAGAAGATCTTGGTGCCACGAGTTGACGGAGTACTGCACCTCGTCCGGGAAGGCGAGACCGTACGATCGATCGCGGCGCGTTCCGGAATCGCGCCGCTGGCGGTGATTGAAGCCAATCGACTGCGCGAGCCGTATGTCGTGGTACCGAACCAGCGTCTGATCATTCCCGGTGTGTCGATCTCTCCGGCGCGCCGTTCTCCGTCGCCGCCCTCCGAGTATGTCATTCAGCCGGGCGATTCGATTGTGTCGATCGCGGAGCGCTTCGGTGTAGACACCCGCACGCTGGTTCGGAAGAACAATCTCCCGCCGTCGGGCCTGATCGTTCCAGGAATGAAGATCGAGTTGCCAGGTCCAACAGACCTGGCGGCACCGCCGCGAGAGGCCGTGCGCGAGGTGCCGCCCGTACCGGCTTCACGCGCGCCGAATCCCCTCCAGGTCGCGGTCTCGATCCTTCGGCCGCTGGTGCCCGTTCCGGCGGCCGCGATTGCGCCGGCCCCCGGAGCCCCTTCCGTCGTGCGGATCGCACGCGAGTACCTGGGGTTCGCGTACATTTGGGGCGGCCACTCGCCGCGGAGCGGATTCGATTGCACGGGCTTCACCTGGTTCGTCTTCGATCGGGCTGGGCGTGCCCTACCGAATCACGACCTATGGGGACAGGTTCAGTCCGGCGACCGCGTGGAACGGAAGGCACTGCAGCCCGGCGATCTCGTGTTCTTCACCGATACCTACGTGCCGGGTCTTTCCCACGTGGGGATCTACCTCTCCGGTGGCGATTTCATCCACGCCGGCAGCGAGCGGACTGGGGTGATCATCAGTTCGATGGCGGACGAGTACTGGTCCGCGCGCTACTACGGCGCGACTCGCCCAGCGTAGGCAGCGCCGCCTGGGGCCGCACCTCTAGCACCCGCTCATGGGTATAGGAGACGGCGCCGGGCGCGCCCGGGATCGATCGCACATGACGGCGTTCGGTCACATCGACCGATACACGAAGTTCCTCGTGCGCTTCGGAGTGCGCCGCCGCGATTGCCGCCGCCCAGAGCAGCGCGTCATCGTCCGGACCCGTTGGGCCGCGAAGGATTACATGTGCGCCGACGACCCCACGAGCGTGTAGCCAGAGATCGCGCGGCCGCGCCTCGCGAAAGGTGAGCCCGCGGTTCTCGATGCCCGAGCGGCCCACCAGGCACTCGTACGCCCCGCGTTCGAACTTCAGGTAGGGCCTTGCCCGCGGTGTCCGGCGAACGGGCGTGACCTCGCCGGGGAGTAAGCCCTGAGAAATCAGTTCGTCGGCGATCGCGTGCGCGGTCTCCGCGTCGCGCGCGATCACGAGGTGCACCGCGGCCTCCTGGAGGGCCGCGATCTCCGATCGGGCTCGCTGGATAAGCGGTCGCAGCGTCTCCCGCGTTTGCTTCGCGTGGCGGTATCGGGCAAAGCACGCCTGAGCGTTCTGAGCGGCGCCTAGCCGTGGGTCCAGGTGCAGCCGAACCCCCTCGAGCTCGATTTCGCTTACTCCGGCCGGCACGGCAGCTGCGTGGGTGAGGAGCAGTTGGCCTTCCCGCCGCGCATCCTCGCCTGAATCTGCCGTGGCCAGTTCACGCTCCAAAGCCCTGGCGCGTGCATGAAGGCGCTCGATCTGGTGCAGAACCCTGCTGCGGTGGCTCTCGCCCACGGAGTGGGTCAACGTCCGCTCCGGTGGCGTGAGTGCCGAAAGCGCCGCCTCAACCGCGGCGCTCATGGAGGGCAACGCTCCGGCGTGGCGGTGCGTGAGGAGAAACGGCGCGGCGGTCGCTCCAGCGCGCCCCGCCGCTTCGGCAAAGCACGGTGCCCACTGCGCTGCCCGGCGGAGAGGCGCGAGCAATTCGGCCACCGCATCGGCCACTCGCTCCGGTGCCGCGTCGCACGGCGCCGTGGCAATATTGCCGGTAGCGCGAAAGGCGATCTCGCGAGCTGTGATGGGGCCAATACCTCGGATCGCATCGATCAGCGCGCGGTCCAGGCTGTCCGACGTGGCGTCGCGCAGAGTCGCTCCGATCTGGACTGGGTCCAGTTGTCGTGGTGACAGCTTATCCTGGGGAGGTGGAGCTACGTACACAAGATGGGGCAGGATCTGGCGCACGCTGTTGATCCGGCGAGGAACGCGCTTCGCAGCGTCGATTATGCGGCCAACTTCATCGACCAGAATGAGATTCGCGAGGCGGCCGGTCGCCTCAACGATGAGGGTGATACTTCGGGGAGCTATTTCGCGGGGACGGCAGGCGAACGTGAGGTGAAGGATTCTTTCGTCCGACAGTGCCACGGCTGTCTCCAGCAATGCGCCGGTGAGCCACTTCCGTGCGACAAGACCGAACGGTGTTGGTGTCGGAGCCCGACGCGCCCGGTTGCCCGTGATCCAGATGCCCGGCGCATCGGGTCGCACCGTCGCGCGCAAGGCGGTCGACTCGCCGCGCGCATACAGTTCCAGGTGCAGCGTGCCCGGGTCGACCAGCATCACATCCTGAACGCGCGCCGGCAGACGCCCTGCGATCTCATCGGCGATTGCGGCGAGGCCAAGCGAGTCGAGCACGAGGGGTAGGTATAACGGTGTCTGTTAGCGAGCAGGGTGTGATAACAGGTCGGCTCTTCGTGCTCGCAGGGCCGTCGGGGGTTGGCAAAGACACGATCCTTCGCGCCGTCCTCGCGGCGGACTCGCGCTTGTGTCGGGTGGTCACGCTGGTGACCCGCGCGCCGCGGGCGTCGGAGACCGATGGGGTCGATCACTACTTCGTGACCCGGGAGGAGTTTGCGCGTCGCACTGCCGCCGGTGATCTCCTCGAATGGGCCGAATACGTCGGCAGTCCGCGCGGTACTCCGCGATCGGGAGTGGTCGCGGCACTCAAGTCCCGGCGCGAACCCATACTGAAGATCGACGTTCAGGGGTTCCGGCAGATTCGCGCCGCGCTGCCCCAGGTCATCTCAATCTTCATTCTGCCTCCGTCCCTCCAGTCGCTGGAGCGGCGACTACGCGGCAGCGGACCGGGGGAATACCGAGACGCGGTGCAGGGGCGAGTCGAAGCAGCGAAACAAGAGATTGCCGCAGCGGAGGAATTCGACTATCGCATCGTGAACCCCGACGGCGACCCCGCACGCTGTGTGAGCGACGTTCTTGAACTCATCCGGTTCGAACGGGAGCGTGACGTTCCGCGTCTCGTCACACTCGACGTGTGACCGTGGTCGAGAGCGACGTCGCGCCGAAGATGGGCGCGCCTTACGTTGTGGGAAGAGCGTACTGCGATGTCGCCATCGTTGAGCGTTCGCTCCCGGGACGTGCGATCTACACCTATCACGTCGATGCTCCCGCCCCGGAGTTGCCCGTGGGAACGATCGTCGCGGTTCCGTTCGGAACGCGGCGCCTGCTCGGGGTCGTCGTGCGCGACAACGTGGAGGTTCCCTCATTTCCTACCCGAGGAATCGAGGCTGTCTACTCGCGACGCTCGAGGCTCCGCCCTCAGATCGTTGCTCTCTGCCTGTGGCTGGCCTCCTACTATCTGGCGCCCCTCGCACGGGTCCTTGCGCTCGCGGCACCCGTGAGCGGGCGTCCCGGGTGGGACGATCCGGAGTGGACAGCCGGAGATCCGGGATCTCTCCCGTCACCCTTGCTGAGGTCCCAGACAGAAGCCCCCCGGCATCGGCGGGCGACGGCGGACAGCGCCCAACGCGTACGTCTGCTCAGGTCGGACCATCAGTCGACGTCGCGGCTCGGATCCCGGCAGCGTACGGTGCTCGCATCGCTCGGGGCGCGACCCGACGCCCTAGTAGACCTCGACCTGTTGCTGGTGGAGACAGGGGCTACCCGCGCCGTGATCGAAACCCTCGTGCGCCGTGGCTACATCGCGTGTGAACCCGTCGCGCGTACCTACCGCGCTCGAGGACGAGGCCAGATCGTGATGTCCGCGGCGCAGAAGGCGATCGTCCGCGATCTGAGCGCGCGAATGGACCAGCCCCGGCCCGGCAGCGTCCTCCTCCACGGCGTCACGGCAAGCGGTAAGACGAACGTTTACCTCGGCCTGATGACCGAGGCTGTTGCGCGGGGGAAGCAAGCCCTCGTCCTGGTTCCGGAGATCGCGCTCACGCCACAGTCGGTGCATCGATTCGGCGCCGCGTTTCCTGGACGGGTCGTGGCTCTTCACGGAAGGCTCGGCGCGCGAGAGAAGCGCGCGACTTGGTCCCGCATTCGAGACGGGCACGTCGACGTCGTGATCGGGACTCGCTCCGCGCTCTTCGCGCCGGTCGATCGCCTTGGACTGATCGTGATCGACGAAGAGCACGATGCCTCGTACAAGAGCCCGGCCCGACCGCGCCTCCACGCGCGCACCGTCGCGCTTCGCCTGGCCGAGATCTCCGGTGTGCTTGCGGTGCTGGGGAGCGCGACGCCCGACGTGGAGACCTGGCATCGAACGCGCAGCGGCCGATCACGCTTGATCGAACTGCCCCATCGCATCGTGGGGGGGGCGGATAACCCGGGGCCGCGGGTGGATGTGGTCGACATGAGGGCCGCAGTCCGTGGAGGAGAGGATCCAATCATCAGCGATGCTCTGCACGCGGCACTCGCGAGGGCGCTGGAGCACGGCCGGCAATCGATCCTCTTGCTGAACCGTCGCGGAACGGCGACGCTGGGGCTCTGCCCGGGATGCGGCTACGTGCCCCGGTGCCGCCGCTGCGATGTCGCCTTGACCTATCACGGAGACCTTCGTCTGCATCTTTGCCATCAGTGCGGATTCCGGGCTCAACCGGTCGAAACGTGTCCAGCGTGCGCCCTGCACGCGCTCCAGTACTTCGGCGCCGGCACGCAGCGCGTCGTCGAGGCGGTGCGCCAGCGCTTTCCGCGTGCCAGAGTTGCGCGCTGGGATAGCGACGTGCGCGGCGGCGAGGCCTCACATGCGATCACTGAGGCAATGCTCAGCAACCGCATCGACATTCTGGTGGGAACTCAGAGAGTTGGCACGGGACTCGACTTCCCTGGCGTCGCGGTCGCGGCTGCGATCAGCGCCGATA
>Ga0194121_10010073_pt1 | contig 11551 bp, 9 predicted proteins | sample TA2MahCa50mmetaG_FD_148609 | JGI IMG/M metagenome (GOLD analysis project Ga0194121, IMG submission 148609) | Freshwater microbial communities from Lake Tanganyika, Tanzania - TA2015020 Mahale Deep Cast 50m | ecosystem: Environmental > Aquatic > Freshwater > Lake | place: Tanzania: Lake...
GTGCAGGAGGGGGGGGAGCGGCTGTCCAGCTTCCGGGCGTGTCGTCATCGCGCTCCGGGGACTGGGGGTTATCACAGGCTGGGGCTTGGGGGCGGTAACGGCAGGTTGGTCGGTCACTCGAAAGCACTCCTCACAGTGCTCTGCGACTCTTTGTAGAATATGATTGACTTCGTGAGCAGGCAGGCTATCTAATGGCTGCTCGGGTGGGTTCATGGCCTGGAACTTGTACAGCGCCGATTCTTGCGCAAACCGGCTCGCGCTGACCATGACGGGAAGCATCGTGGCCGCGTTGTCGTCCGCCGCTTGCCGCAACACGGGTAACTCATCTTCGGTGAAGAAATCCGACACAAAGCAGCGAGCGCTCACCAGCAGGATGGGCACACGCGCCCGCGTCAGCCCTTGCTGCAGAGCATCAACGCAGGGTATTGAGTAGAGGAAAAACCAACAGCCTTTTCCACCGCCCTCTGCCCCTGCTGCTCGCCAGGCTGCCCCGCGGTGGGAAGCCGCAGGCCCGCGCGGCCGGGCACAAACCAGACAGCAGCCTGGGGACAGGCCGCCGGGCTGAAACCGGACACGCCCTCATGCTGTGCTAGGCAGAGTAACCCAATGCAGGTATGCTATAAGCTGATAGGGAACAATACCTTCGCCAAAATGTGCGACCTTGACAGGGCTTCTGTTGTAGCGCTGTCGTAGAGTTGTCGTCCACCACGACCTCAACTCTCAACCGACGAAGAAGCCCATGATGGCCATTGTAGCACTTTGCCAATGCCTGCAACCTCCTGTGACGGCGACGACCTGCCGGCAGTGTCGTCGGATCGTTTGGGCGAGGCTGGTGATGACAGGCCGTGTGACTATGCTGGGCCTTGCCCGCTGGGCGGGCCCAGGCGGTAGTGACCGTACTGTCCAGCGTTTTTGCTCCACGGTGCTTCCCTGGGCGATGCTCTTTGGGGTGTGCTTCCGTCAGCATGTGTACTGCCCAGGGGAGGTCTCCCTCCTCGTCGGCGATGCAGTCGTTGGCACCAAAGCCGGCAAGACCACCCATGGTCTGGATCGTTTCTTTGTGAGTGTGTCTGGCAAGCCGGTGCCAGGGCTGGCCTTCTGCGCCATGTCGCGCGTGCGTGTCCAGGCCCGGCGCGCGTTGCCGATGCGCGTCGCACAGGTCGTACGCAGCGATGCGGCGAAGGCCGCCAGCCAGGCCAAAGCGGCTGCCAAGCAACCCAAAGCGCCATGCCCACCGCGTCGGCCTGGGCGTCCCAAGGGCAGCACGCACACCCCCAAGGTCCCTGTCACCCGCACCCCAGAGCTTGGGCGGATCAACGCCATGATGGCCGCCTTGCTCGCACTGAGAGCACGGGTTGTCCCCCTGCCCTCCCTCGTCCTGGATGGGCACTTGGGCAAGCACACCGCGCTCCATAGGGCGCAGCAGCACACCTGGCCCCTCATTGCCAAGCTGCGGTGCGATGCCGCCCTGTATGGTCCTTCCACTGGACCCTATGCCGGGCGAGGCCCCCATCGTAAGTAGGGCGCCAAGGTCGATGACGCGCACCTCCCGAGGCCATACCTCCAAGAGCCCACGGGGGCGGGGCCCATCGCGACGCGTCTCTCTCAGGCGCCTCTCCGGCCCAAGGCGTGCGCGCAACCGTTGCCTATCGTGCGCATCGTCAAGACCAACCTGCGCACCCAGGCTCACGCCCATGTGCTCCTGTTGAGCAGTGACGTGGACCTGGCGTCCGGGCTACTCGTGGACGAGGATCGGCTGCGGTGCCACATCGCGTTGAACTTTCGGGACGCCACACAGGACTGGGGCCTCGAAGACTGCATGCACGTCACCCCCACCGGGGTGACGCATGCGGCGCACCTGGCGTTGTTCATGGTCAATGTGGCCTACCGTCTGCGGGCGGACGGCCATGCACGGAACCCAGACGACAGCGTCCTGGACCTGCAAGCCGATTGTCGAGGCGCCAAGTACGTGGAGGAAACGCTACAAAGGCTTCCGGAAAAACCGGAGCCGGTTTTATGCGCCAAGATGCTCCACCAGGTCGCCGGCTTAGGCCGCATTCATACCTCTCCCCCCTCCTTCAGCTTTTCGTAATTGGCGAAGGTATTGTTAAGAGAGTTATACAAATTATACAAGAGAACAACGCGAGACAATTCTGGCACTACACCTGAGGTAGGCAAAAGCATGGCAGGCTATTTGAATGTAACCAACGCCTGCTATGCTGTCACATCGACGCATTGGCGCCAGCAGTCCTACGCTCGCGCTGGCAGGCTGCATGTGGACAGGGCATGTTGTTCACAGGCCAGATGTGCTACGCTATACGGCGCAGAGGAAGTGCTGCACCAAGGTGAGTCTGATGGTGGTTGTTGTCCCCCTTGCAGGAGCGTATCATGGAACCTTCTCATCTCTCTGGCAATACGACGCTGCAGGCACTTGTGGCACGTGCTGCAGGTCTCTGGACGCTCGACGCCTGCGGGGTGACGCGTGCGCAGACCCCGATTCCCGTGCTTGTGCATCGTGATGCCTATGCCCCGGTGACGCCTCGTACGCGCCTGCTGCTCATTGGCGGTCTTACCGGGCATGCGGATGATGTGGCGCTCGCCTATCAGGCCCTCGATCTGTATTTACACGCGCGTGATCGTGTAGAACCTGGGCTGGCGTTGAGTGCGATCCCCTGTGGAAATCCCGATGGATTCGCCCTGGGCGTTGCACCAGAAAATGGGGTGGCTGGACAACCGACATGTGGCTATCCACCGACAGAGCATTTTTTCTATGATACGGTGAATCCAGAGTGCCGCTATCTCTGGCGCTGGGCTGGCTTGCAGGCTGCCGATCTTCTACTGGAAGTCCGCGCTGGCCAGCAGGTGGCCTGGGAAGTCTCTGCGACAGCCCTGCCCCTGGCCCCATCTCTGCACGCCACGCGTCTCGCGCCGTCGGACACCTTGCTCGCCGCGCTGGGGGCGGATCTCTCCAATGGTCTGGCACCGAACGGCCTGGGGCCTATTCCAGGCCTGCGTCTCACCACGCCTGCCGAGGCGCTGGCGACAGAGCTAGAGCGTCTCTGGGGGCTCGTCCAGAAAACCCCGGCGCTGCGCCCTTCCCCAGCGCGTCGTCGGCTCGATGCCCGTCGGGCGCGCGCACCGTTAGCCGTAGCCCGTAGCCTTGCAGCCGTGTATGGCCATACTCTGACTCCTGTGGTGTATACCCAGGGTATGTCGATCAGCGCCCGGTTGCGGCTGGCACGCATGGATCCTACCTATGACGATCCGGTCCCCAGCATTGTGCAACTCGTTGAACCCTGTGTCTCGGACGCCAACTATCTGCTCAATACTACAGCGCCGGCCTCAGCTCTGGCGGGACTGATCTGGGGCATGCAGCTCGCCGAAGTGACGCGGGATCGGCGCTATGCGGATATGATGATCGCCATTGCCGACCGTTACCAACCCCGTGCTGAGGGTGAAGCGCCCTTGCCCTGTGATGCGGATTTTCGCACGGAAGACATGTTTATGAATGGCGCTATGCTCGGACGCGCCTTCCGTATTACTGGCAAGACGCACTACCTGGATCTCCTCACGCAGTTTCTGCGTCATGCCCGCATTCAGCAGGACGATGGCCTGTTCTGGCACAGCCGTTCGACCCCCTACTACTGGGGGCGAGGCAATGGCTTTGCGCTGCTTGGTTTCAGCGAAACCCTGAGCTTTCTGCCTCCCGAGCATCCTGCCCACCCTGCTCTCCTGGCCATGCATGTACGTCACCTGCAGGCGTTGCAACAGTGTCAACATCCCTCGGGGATGTTTCCTCAGGTGCTCAATGTCCCCGGGTCGTACCAGGAATTTACGGTTACCTGTATGATTGGCTTTGCCATGGCCCGCGCCGTGCGCCGGGGCTGGATAGACGCGACGTATGGGCGTACCCTCGACCTCGCCTGGCAGGGCGTTGTGGAGCGTATTGACGACGCTGGTGGCCTGGTGGATTGCTGTACAAACACTGGAGCCCAGGAAAACCTGCAAGCCTACATCGACCGCCCGGCCATCTTCGGGCGAGACGACCGCGGTGGCTCGATGGCCATGTGGTTTGCTCTGGAGATGGAGCAGTTGGCGCGGACGCGGTAGCCAGAGGGGATCGTCATGCCGCAGCGCTCGTTTTTGACCTCTTTTGCTCGTGACAATTTGCCGACGCTGAATTTGCGTCGCTTTTTTGGCGACTACCGCACTTTCACCTTTGCGCCGGACGTTTTTCATCTGGGCATTGGCGAGATTGCGCACATTACCGACGCTGCTACCTGGCAACACGTCCTGCAGGAGGCCGCGGAAGACACGCGCCTGCTTACACGGGCAACGATGTATGCTGGTACGCGTGGGGAACACGAGGCCAATACGGCGATGGCAGCCCACGTTGGGGCGCTACTCGGGCGTCCGGAATTCGGCGAGGAGCATGTCGTCCCGTATGATGGGGGGCACAATGCCGTCAATGGCATCATCCGTGCCTGTGTTGCCCCATTGGGGTCAACGCGCGATGCGCGTCAGTATGTCTTGCTCCCTACCCCGTGTTATCCGTACTTTTCCACCATTGTCAATGCGCATGCTGGCGTGATCGCCTATACGGCCTACAGTGCGGAAGAGATGGTGCGCGGTATTGAAACACTGGTCAATGAGCAGGTGGGGGTGATCCTCCTCAATACACCCCACAACCCTACCGGTTATGCCCTCACGGCTGACCAGGTCGCTCGCATCAACCGTGCGGTTGCTCCCTATGATTGTGTCCTGGCAATGGATATGGTGTATGCGCTCAATGCCCTTGACGCTCAGGCGATACACGCGCTCGGGCGGCTCGATCCTGCCCGTACGATTTATATCGACAGCTTTTCCAAAAAATTCGGCCTGCCTGGTTTGCGCCTCGGCTTTGCCCTCTGTGCTAACCCCGAGCTGGTGGAAGCTCTACGCATGTTTAAGGCGGCAGAATCCATCTCCACCAGCAACGTCAAATTACTGCTGGCAGCGCATCTGTTGCGACAGCATATGGCTATTGCGGAGGCCACTGCAATGACGATTCGACAGCGCTATCATACTTTTCGAGATGGGCTAGACGGTCTGGAAGAGTATGGCGTCGAGTTGCCTCCAGCGACGGAGCATGCCAACACGTTTTATCTCCCCCTGTTCCTGGACCGTCTGCTCGCACACACGGGCTTGCAGACCGATGCGTTTGCGACGCTGTGCCATGAGCGCTACAAGCTCGAAGTCGTCCCGGGCACCCGCATGTATCCCCCCGCGGGCCTGTCCCAGGGCTGTCTCACCCTGGCGCACGGTCAAGCACGGATCACCACGCCGGGCGCGGTCATCTACGCGCCGGATTTCGCTACCACGCAGCGGCCATTGCTGCGCGTGTCGTTTGGTATTGAGCACCGCATTGCCGAGGCCGCCGCCCAAGTGTTGCGGGCCTGCGCAGAAACGTTCCGGCTGTGCTAGGAAACACCGCATGGCAGCAGGAAAAGCGCGGCCATGTGGTGCAACACCAGCGCCGTTGGAGGCGACGTCACTACTCCCATAACCTGCTTGGTTACTCTCAGGCGATAAGCTATGAAAGGAAAGGGATGGCGGCACTGGGATGGGCCTGGCGCCGCCGCCATAGGGGCTAAGCTAGAGAATCTCTACCAGGGTAATCTCAAAGATGAGATCCTGGCCTGCGAGCGGGTGATTGGCATCGAGCATGATGTGCGCCTCTGTAACCGTCGTGACCATCGCTGTGATGGTCGCGCCATCCTCCCGACTCATCTGGAGCTGCTGTCCAACCGTGGGCCGCAAATCGGCTGGAAGATGATGACGCTCAACTTGTATGACCCGCTCAGCATAATGTGGTCCATACGCTTGATCGCAGGGAATCATGGCCGTTCTGGACTCGCCTGCCATCATCCCCAGCACGGTCTGCTCGAAACCCGCGATCAGCTCTCCCTCGCCAAGGGTAAACTCCAGGGGCTCCCGCTCTACGGACGTGTCGAACAGGGTGCCGTCTGTCAACTTCCCAGTGTAATGGACTCGGACAATATCCCCAGCCTGCGCTTGTGTCATAATCACAATCCTCTTGTGTCACACGGCCAAGACATACGGATGGGAAAATGGCAAGTCCATGTGGAATAACCACGGTCCCAACAGAGCGTGCCGACCACACATCGGGACATGATAGTCTCCCATGGACCTAGGTCTGTCAAGGGAAAGGGCCGTTGACCCGGCTTGCCTCAAGGCATACGATACCCTCTGGCGCAGGCAGTACGAGGCGATGACGGGAGCACACCAGAGACGGCTGGCAACGACGAGAGGAGCGATACATGCCCGGGTTTCGCGTGGGTGTCGATATTGGGGGCACATTTACAGACATCGTCCTGCTGGGAGACCATGGGCAGTTGTACACGAAGAAAGTCTCCTCGAGTGTTGACAACTATGCCCGGGCCATTACCGAGGGACTCAGTGAGATTGTACGGGATATCGGCTTGCAGGGCGAGCAGCTCACCGAGGTCTTGCATGCTACGACGGTAGCCTCGAATGCGATTCTCGAACTGAAGGGTGCTCGGACTGGCTTAATCACCACCGAAGGCTTCCGGGATGTGCTGGAAATCCGCAATCTGCGTATGCCACGGCTTTACGACATGGCCTGGCAGAAGCCTCCACCGCTGGTAGAGCGCTATCTGCGGATGGTGGTGCCCGAGCGGGTGAACGTGCACGGTGATGTCGAGCGGCCATTAGCACGTGGCGACGCAGAACGTGCAGTGGATGCCCTGCTCGCAGAGGGCGTAGAAGCCATTGCCGTGTGCCTCTTAAACTCTTTTGCCAATCCTGTGCATGAGCGCCTACTCCAGGCCATTATCACTGAGCGGGCACCGCACCTGCCCTGCTGTATCAGTTTTGACGTTTTACCAGAAATCAAGGAATACGAGCGCACTTCAACAACGGTTATCAATACTTATGTGATGCCCATTGTCGGACGTTATCTCTCGACCCTACGTCAGGAGTTACGCCAGCAACAGATCGCTGCCCCATTGCTCCTCATGCAGTCCAACGGCGGGCTCACCACTGCCGAAGCGGCTGCCAAGATGCCGATGCACATCATCGAGTCCGGGCCTGCCGCGGGAGTCATTGGCGCTCAGGCTCTGGCCCGTACCCTGGATTTGGCGGATATCATTACCTTTGACATGGGAGGCACCACGGCGAAGGCGTCCCTGGTGGAAGGTGGTGCAGTAACCCGGTCGCTGGAATATCAGGTGGGTGGCGGCATTATGATGGGCTCACGGCTGCTGACCGGGGCTGGGTATATGCTCAAAGTCCCAGCCATTGACCTGGCTGAGGTTGGTGCAGGAGGCGGTTCCATCGTCTGGATTGATGCCGGTGGGTCCCTGCAGGTGGGGCCGCGCAGCGCCGGGGCCTTTCCCGGACCGCTGTGCTACGACCTCGGTGGCACAGAGCCGACGATTACCGACGCCAATGTTATTCTTGGCTATCTCAATCCTGCCTATCTGGTCGGAGGCGCTGTCCGACTCAAGGCTGAGAAAGCCCAGCAAGTGTTTGCCGAGACCGTCGCGACCCCTCTCGGTTTGTCTCTTGAGCATGCCGCGTATGGCGCCTACCAGATTGCTGCCTCAAACATGATGCGCGCTATCCGTGCCGTATCGACAGAGCGTGGCCGCGACCCACGGGCTTACACGCTGTTTGCCTTTGGCGGCAACGGCCCGCTGTTTGCCGCTGGCATGGCGGAAGCCTTGCAGATGCAGCGTGTCATCATCCCGCCGTCACCCGGCCTGTTTTCGTCCTTTGGCTTACTCTACGCGGATGTCGAGCACCATTACTCGCGGACATTTCGCCGTCTGCTGTCCAAGGTCAACCCCGGCGAACTCACCGCCGCCTGGGAGACCATGGAGCGGGACGCCTTTGCCCAGCTCAGCGCGGATGGTTTCGCTGCCCACCAGCGGCAGGTGCGCCGAGCTGCCAATATGCACTACCAGGGGCAAACCTTTGAGTTGACCGTCCCGGTGCCCGACGGCCGGCTGGACAGCCAGGCACTGGTAGCCCTCGCCGAGGCCTTTGGACAAGAGCATGAACGCACCTACGGTCACCGTGCTGGCCCCGAAGAACCGGTGGAGATCGTCAGCATCCAGGTCGTGGCCCAGGGACTATCCGAGCGTTCCCGCGTGCCAACGCTGCGAGCACCACTGCACCAGCGGTCTCCTCAGCCTCTGCCACCACGCCAGGCCTATTTTGGGCCACAGGTCGGCTGGCTAGAAACACCCGTACTCAACCGCGCAGACCTCGTCGCACCACGCGAAGGGCCATGTATTATTGAGGAATACGATGCAACCTGTGTGGTGCCGCCAGGCGTCAGCGCTGTGCTAGACGCGTACGGCAACATGATCCTGAGGCTGTGAACAGAGCCGCTATTGCTCTACTGGCGTATCACATGCCGCAAGTTATTATCATACAAATTCCGCCCGAGATTCCATGCGGTCACTTTTTTATTGGCCGCATAGTTCGTGTGAATCTCGCCGATGGTGATATTGTGCGCATTGTGGTACAGGAAGCGATGCATTTCGCCCACGAGTTTTTCGACTTCTTTGGTGTCAGTAGACGCCTGCGCGCGTTCAATTGCCGCCCGATGGCACTTCCGCCCACGGAATCATGCGCTGCGCCCCTAAGAAGGCCAGCGTCATACGCAATTCGCCGGTAGGTTTCTCCGCGGCGACGACCGCTGTGCAGAGCAACAAGCTTCCGGCGATGGAGAGCGCCAGGGTACTCGTGATGTCGAGCCAGCGCCGCTGGCGTCTCCCGTTGTGCCGCATTGACATAGCATCTCCTTGGAGGGTGCATTACCCGGGTTACATTTGGCGCAAGGTCGGGTCCAGGGCGTCACGCAGCCAGTCGCCGAACAAGTTGAACGCCAGCACCGTGGCGAGAATGGCCAGACCGGGGAAGAACGAAACCCACCAGGCACTGGCAATATAATCACGCCCTTCAGCGATCATCGAGCCCCAGGTTGGCGTTGGCGGGGGCACACCAGCCCCTAGGAAACTCAACGACGCTTCGACAATGATGACCCAGCCAACTTGCAGGGAGAGAAGTACCAGCAACGTGTTGAACACGTTCGGAAACAAGTGCACCAGGATGATGCGCAGCGGCGAACTGCCCGCAATACGCGCTAGCGCCACAAAATCACGTTCGCGTATGCTCAATGCCTCGCCACGGATGACACGGGCAAAGCGCGCCCACAGCACCAGGGCCACAGCACAGACGACCGTCAAAATACTCGCTCCCAGCACCACTACGAGCAGGATAGCAAAGAGAATGATGGGAAATGACAGAGCCGTATCTGTCACCCGCATGACCAACGCATCGACACGGCCACCTGCATACCCGGCAATCAGCCCGAGCGCAGCCCCGAGGCCCCCGCCAACGATTAAGCCAAGGCAGCCGACCAGGAGAGAAATACGGGTGCCGTAGATTAAGCGTGTGAGTAAATCCCGTCCCATCGGATCCGTTCCCAGGGGATGGGCCAGACTCCCACCTGCCTCCCAGAAGGGCGGACGGAGACGGTCGGGCAAGGAGATATTGATTGGCGAATAGGGCGTCAACACATTCGCCAGTAACGCTGTGAGGACCATCAATGTGATAATACCCAACGGCACCAGCGGAACCCGCTTGAGCGCTGCCAGACGCCAGCGCGCAGGACGCTCCGCAGGTTGGTCTCTGAATAATGCACCAGCAGCCATGTGTGTCATCATCCGTAGCGGATACGGGGATCCAGATAAGCGTAAAGGATATCGACCAGGAGGTTCACCGAGATCACCAGGCCAGCCGTCAGTAACACCACCGCCTGCACCACTGGAAAATCCCGAAAGACAATGCCTTGATAAATTAACTGGCCAATACCGGGCCAGGCAAAGACCGTCTCGACAAGAATCGCCCCGGTCACCAGAATAGTCAGATAGATCGCACCAAACGTGAGCACGGGAATCATGGCATTGCGCAGGGCGTGCTTCCAGACCACGAGGCCCTCTGGCACGCCTTTAATCCGCGCCAGTTTGACAAACTCACTGCCTAGAATGTCCAGCATGCTCGACCGCAACAGCCGCATCATACCAGCCACGACAAACCAGCCTAGCGTGAAGGCCGGGAGCACGTAGTGCCAGCCACTCCCCACCCCGGCTACGGGCAGCCAGCGCAGATGCACCGCAAAGATCTGAATCAGCACGATGCCAACCCAGAACTGCGGTAAGGATTGCCCCAACACTGCCACGATGTTGGCCATCGTATCAAGCGTGGTGCCTTTCTTGAGGGCTGCAATCACCCCGAGAGGAAAAGCGAGCAACACCGCAATACACAAGGCGACGGCCCCGAGTTTGATGGAATGCGGCAAACGCTCCGCAATCATGTCAATGACCGGCATCTGGCCCTTGATGGAGCGACCAAAATCTCCCTGCACGGCATTGCTCAGAAAGACCCAGTACTGTACGGGTAGCGGTGCATCGAGACCAAGGGCGTGCCGCAGCTTGGCAATATCTTCCTGCGAGGCATCGTCCGGCAGCATCAACATGGTCGGATCGCCGGTCAAGCGGCTCATCAGAAACACCAGCATGGAAAGCGCCAGCAGCGCCAGCACAGACTGCACTAAACGCCGCAGGATGTAGCGCTGCATAGCTTAGCTCTCCCCCTTAGCGACGGCGGACGAGATCACGGTCGTTATTATCATAGAGCGTCCGCCCCAGGTCCCATTGTGTCACTTTTTTCCCGTCTGCCACATACGGCGTGCTCACTTCTGCAATCGGCATGGTGGCGTGGTCAGCATACAGCCAACGGTGCAGATCACCAATGGTCTTTTGCACGTCACCGAGCTGGGTTGCGGTGGTGGCGCGCTCAATGAGCTGGTCGAGTGCCGGCACCTTGTGGTCCGTAAACTTTGAGCTGGAGTGATGCAAGTTAAATATCAGGGCCAGCAAATCGCCAGCCTGGGAACGGTTCGGCGTGCCCAGGCAGGACACATGCCCCGGCATCTTCGCGGTCATGCGCCTGGTACGTGCCACTCCGTACTCCGTGGCGAAAATTTGCATTTTCACGCCAATCTTCGCCGCATAGCCGGCAATGGCTTCGACCATGCGCGGCATTTCCGGGACATCTTCTCGCGGATACGAGTAAATAGTCGTCTCAAAGCCATTGGGATATCCCGCTTCTTTGAGCAATTGCTTGGCACGCTCCGGGTCGTAGGCATACGGTTTGAGGCTGGCATCCCCCCCTGCTGCTACGGCAAACGAACCAATGGGATACATCGCCATGGGACGCGCCTGGCCAGCGAAAATAAACTTGATGAGCTCTTCACGATTGATCGCGAGATTCAGGGCCTCGCGCACCTGCTTTTTGGCAATCGGTACGTCTTCCCATTGCTGGTGGAAGTAGCAGCCCATGACGCTCCCCTGGTCTTTCACAAAGACTTTGAAGCCACGGGCTTGTAGTTCTGGCACACGCTCACGGCTGATGCCAACAATATCGGCCTCCCCCGTCTGGATCATGGCAATGCGTG
>Ga0194121_10010076_pt1 | contig 11547 bp, 9 predicted proteins | sample TA2MahCa50mmetaG_FD_148609 | JGI IMG/M metagenome (GOLD analysis project Ga0194121, IMG submission 148609) | Freshwater microbial communities from Lake Tanganyika, Tanzania - TA2015020 Mahale Deep Cast 50m | ecosystem: Environmental > Aquatic > Freshwater > Lake | place: Tanzania: Lake...
ACGCTCACGCCGGCGCCCACCCCCACGCCGTCGCCGACGCCGCGCGTCGTCGCGAACGCGCCGCCGTGCCCGGCCACCGGTCTCGCCATCTGCGGCACCATCACCGACTCCGCGACCGGCGCGGTCATCCCGGAGGCCTGCGTCACGCTCGGCCCGCCGATCCGCTGCTGGACGACGACGGGCGGTGACGGCAAGTACGTCATCAACCTCACCGAGGTCGCGGCCCAGTCGGGTCAGACGTGGGACCTCTACGCGCTCCGGAACACGCCGGAGCCGCGGTACGCGCAGGTGTACTCCGGCACGTTCGTCGTGAGCGGCGTAGTGACGAAAAACTTCCGCCTCACGCGCCAGTAGGACGCGTTGCGATCGTTCGCTGAAGGGGCGTCCCGCAAGGGGCGCCCCTTCGTGCTCGCTGGTGTCGTCGCCGCCGCGGCGGTGGCCGGCATCGCCATCGGCCAGGTGACCGGAGCGCGGCCGGCGGCCGAGGCGACGCTGCGCGTCGCGGCCATCCCCACCTCGACCCCCGACCTGCGCACCGCCCCGCCCGCGCGCACGCTCACGCCCACCGTCGCTCCGACGGCGACCCCGGCTCCGGTCGCGATCGTCCAGACCTCGCCGGCACCGGCCACGCCCGAGCCGACGCGGTTCGTGGCGACGCCGCGACCCACGCCGACGCCCGAGCCGCGCGGCCGCGCGGTCGTGTGGTTCGCGAGCCGCCAGGGCGTGCCGGTGGCGGTCGAGGAGCCGAAGGCCAGCGGAGGGCAGAACGTGTCCGATCACGTCTTCTTCCGCTTCGCCGCGCTGCGGACGACGAAGGCGTCTGCGCCCCCCGCATACGTGAACCTCTTCCCGACGATGAAGGCCGTCTTCATGGAGACGACGGTCGTGAGCCCCAGCGTCGTCGTGGTCGGGTTCGTCGTCGGCGAGCAGTTCGGCGATTGGGGCGTGCCGTCCGACGACGTGAAGCTGCTCCTGCAGCAGATCGTGTACACCGCGACGGAGGAGCCGGGCATCGACCGCGTGCTCATCACGCAGAACGGCGGCAAGCCCGCGGTCATCAACGGCGTCACCTACGACAAGCCCCTCGCGCGCGAGGACGTCCGCTAAGAGAGGCGGTGCCGCACCTCGGCGAAGAGGTCGAGGTGCTTCTCCACCACGACCGGCCACGTGTACGTGCGGTCCACGAAGGCGCGGCCGCTCCGCCCGAGGCGATCCCCGAGCTCCGGCCGCTCGAGGAGCAGTTCGCAGGCCTCCGAGAACTCCGCCGGCGAGGCGTACGGGACGCCCGCCGCCGCGCGGCGCGACATCGACGCGAGCACCGGCGCCTTCGAGGGGCAGAGGATCGGCCGGCGCATCGCCCACGCCTCGAGCGCCGCGATGGAGAGCGACTGCAGCACCTCGGGCACGAGGAGCGCGGCGCACCCCGCGAGCGCGTCCCACTTGTCCCGGTCGCTGATCTGCCCGAGGTAGCGGATGTCCGGGCGCTCCGGGATCGGCATCTCCTGATGGCCGGCGAGGACGAGGGTCCCCGCGAAGCGCTTCGCCGCCCATAGGTCGAACAGCTCGCGGCAGCCCTTGCTCTCGACGATGCGCCCCACGTACAGGAAGTACGGGCCATCGATGCCGTGCGCCTCGCGGAAGCGCTCGGGCGAGGCGTCCGCGGGGACGTCAACGCCCACGCCGACGACGTCGTTCGGAATGCGCGCGTTCGCGAAGCGGCGCTCCACCATCGCGCGCTCCTCCGCGGTGTTGTACGCGATCGCGCGCGGCAGGTGGAACACGCGGCGGTACATGGAGAGCGCGATCGCCGGTTCCTCGTGCGCCGTCGGAACGAGCACGGCCCGCTCCGGGAGGAGCGGCAGGCCGTACACGGTCGTCCAGTAGATGTACGTGAAGAACATCACGTGGTCGAACTCGCGCCCGTGGCGCCGCAGGAACTCCGTGAGCTCGGGCGTCACCGGTCCCTGCGCGTCGAGGAAGTCGATCTCGTCGCGCAGCGAGTGGTCGCCGGCGAACGCGCGCCGCTCGTACGAGCGGAAGACGCGCGCGCGCGGCTTGACGACCGGGAAGCGGTGCACGCGGACGCCGTCCACCCACGTCATGCCCGCGGTGAGCTCGCTCCGCCACGTCCAGTAGTCGCGCGCCGTCGTCGTCGCGACCTCCACGTCGACGTGCTCGCGCAGCCGGCGCACGAGCATGCGCGCATGCGCCTCGGCGCCGCCGGCGACGTCGCCGTACCGCTGGATGACGACGAGAAGGGAGCTCTGGCCGAGCGAGGACGAGAGCGGCGGCCGCAGGCCGACGCGTGAGGACGAGCGCTGGCCGCCCGTAGGGCTACGCAAGGAACGCCGTCATCTGCACGAGGTTCGTGAGGCGCCGGTCGAACGCGTCCCAGGCGCACTCGCGCTCCACCCACGCGCGGCCCCACCCCCCGAACCGGGCGCGGTCCGCGAGGACCGCGTCGAGCGCGGCCGGGAACTCCTCGCGCGTCGCGTACGTCGCGCCGCCGGCCGCGCGCGCGACCTGGCCAGCCGTCACCGCGTTCCACGCCGGGACGACGACGGGCGTGCCCATCTGCCACGCCTCGAGGAGCACGATGCCGAGGCTCTCGAGGTGCGAGGGCAGCACGAGCGCGTCCGCAGCGGCGATCGCCGCCCACTTCTCGGCCTCGCTCACCCGGCCGAGAACGACGACGTCCGGCCGCTTCGGCACGTCCATGAGCACGTTCCCCGCGAGGACGAGCGTGGCCTCGCCGAGCGCGTTCAGGTACGCCGTCCACATGTGCAGGAGCTCGTCGACCGCCTTCGCCTCGGTCACCTGGCCGACGTAAAGGACCATCGGCCCCTTGATCCCGTGCTTCGCGCGGAACGCGGGGCCGTCCGCCGCGGGCGCCGGGTCGAGGCCGATCCCCAGGATCTCCGCCGGGATGTGGTCGTTCCGGAACTCGCGGCGGATGAGCGCGAGCTCCTCCGGCGTGAGCGCCCCGAACGCGCGCGGCAGCTGGAAGAGCGCCCGGTACGGCGCGAGGCGCAGCGGCAGCTCGTCGTGCGCCGTCGCGACGAGCGCGGCGCGCTCCGGGACGAGCGGCAGGCCGAGCGCCGTGGGCTCGTAGATGTACGTGTAGAAGAGGACCGCCTGGTATCCGGCGCCCTGCCGGTGCACGAAGTCGAGCAGCTCCGGCGAGTGCGGGCCCTGCGCGCGCAGCCAGCGGTACTCGTCCTCGAGCGTGTGCTCCTCGAACAGCACCTGCCGCTCGATCTCCTTGTAGCGCTCATCCCGGCTGGCCACGACCGGGAACCGGTGCACCGTGACGCCGTTCAGCGCGCTCGTGCCGCTGCGGTAGCGGCCGCCCCACGTCCAGTGGTCGTACGCGGTCGTGGTCGCCACGTGGACCTCGTGCGTCCGCGCGAGCCGCTCCGCGACGATCCGCGCGTGCGACTCCGACCCGCCCACGATGTCGGTCCCGTACCGCTGGACGACGACGAGGACCCTCACGCAGTTGTCCGCACGCGGGGACGACTTTGAATGCCCGCGGCGCAAGGCCCCCGCCTCTCCCGGAGCTCGTGATGTGTTTCCGTGTCAGATCGGCACGTATCCGTGCCAGATCGGCACGGATTCGCATCAGGGCCGAGAGCAGGTCCCCATGTCCGGGCGCGCATCCCCGCTCCCGCCTGCCCAGCAGGCCCCTTCAAAGCCCGTACCCCCTCAAGGTCCGTCCCCCTCCTCCCACCTCAGGGGATCGCCTCGACGTAGCGTCGCGCCATCGCCTCGGGCGAGTACTCGCGCTTCAGCTCGCGCGCGCGGCTCCGGGCGCGCTCCGCTGCCTCCGGGCGCCGCATGAGCTCGTCCATGGCCTCCCGGAGCTCCTGCTCCGAGCCGGCACGGAGCGCGGCGCCGCCGTACATGTCGAAGGCCGGGTCCGCGGGCGCGATGAGCGGCTTCTCCGCCCAGATGGCGTTCGAGGCGACGCCGGACTGGAACGCGTCGCGATAGAAGAGCACGACCGCGTCCGCGGCCATGACGTGGAGCGGCATCCGGTCGTAATCGGTGTCGATCACGACGTTCGTGAACCCGCTCAGGTGGCGCCGGATCTCGTCGAGGTAGCCATCGTCGTGCGGCGACTCGGTGCCGGCGATGACGAGGAGCGCATCGGGCGGCGTGGCGGTCATGACCTCGATGAGCCGCTTCCGCCGGACGATGAAGCCCGGCGCGACGAAGGTGAAGCGCTCGAGCGGCAGGCCGAGCCGCCGGCGCAGCTCGGCCTTGTCGGCCGCGGCCGGCTCGGGCACACCGGGGAGCGGCTCGACGAAGTGCGGGATCTCGACGACCTTGCGCGCGTCGCCGGTGACGAGCCCGGCGTTCCCCGCCGCGCGCGGCGAGTGGAAGACGATCCGGTCGGCGAACGCGCCGATCATCCAGAGGCTGAGGCGGTAGCGGAGCATGCGCTGCGCCGCCTCGAGCGTCGCCCACGCGAGGCGCGCGAGGTCGCCGAGCGGCGAGCCGCGCATCTTGTAGTGCAGCGCCGCCACGACCTTGTGGTAGTTCCAGAACTTGTCGGGCTCGAGCTCGTGCATCGAGAGGAGCACGCGCTTCCCGGCGAGCTTCAGGCGCGCCATGGCGACGGCGAGCGCGAGATTGCGGTAGAGCGCGAACTCGTGCTCGACGATGACGACGTCGGCGCGCACGCGGCCCGCCTCGCGCAGGAGCTCGCCCGAGTCCCACCAGCCGATCCCCACGAGGTCGACCTCGCGGCCGAGCGAGCGGAGCGCCTCGGCGAGCGTGGCCGCGTACGTCTGGATGCCGCAGCGCTCGCGGCTCGAAAGGATGGCGATCCGCCGCGCGGTCACAGCCCGACGAGGTAGCGCAGCGCGAGCCGCTCGGGCGCGAACATGCGCCGCGCGCCCTGCACCTGCCGCCGCAGCGCGCTCAGCGTCTCGGGCCGCTGGATGTCGCGCATCGCCCGCGCGAGCTCGGCGTCGTCGGACACGACGAGCCCCGCGCCGCGGAAGATCCTGAACCCCTCGATGTCCGAGAAGATGCAGGGGATCCCCGCCCACAGCGCCTCGGCGGCGACGGCGCTCTGGAAGATGTCGCGGTAGTAGAGGACGACGGCGTCGGAGGCGAGCATGAGCTCCGGCGTCCGGTCGTAGTCGGTGTTGAGGATGACGTTCGCCGGCTTGTGCTCCTCGAGCCAGCTGGTGACCTCGTCGTAGTAGCGCGTGTCCCACGACGGCCGCGTCCCCGAGAGGATGAGCGAAGCGTCCGCCGGCAGCGCCTTGATGACCTCGAGCAGCCGCTTGCGCGCGAAGAAGAAGCCGGGCGAGATGAAGAGGAACCGGTCGGGCGGCAGGCCGAGCCGCTCACGCAGCGCGCGCTTCGCCTCGGCGCCCGCCGGCACGGCCACGCCTTCGATGGGCATCGCCGCGAGGGGGATGACGTCGGTCTTCGCCGCATCGCCGCTCAGCAGGCCGATCCACTGGGCGCTGCGCGCGGAGTGGACGATGAGCCGCCTCGGAACGGTCCCCATGACGGTGAGGACCGCGCGGTAGCGCAGGAACGCCCACGCGATGCGCAGCGCGACCCACGGGATGCGCGCGAGCTCGAGCGGGAGCGGGTAGCGCATGCGGTAATGGATCGACGACGAGAGCACGCGGTAGTGGTGGAACTTCTCGGGCTCGAGCTCGTGCATCGAGAGCACGACCTTGTGCCCGCGGCGCCGCAGCGAGAGCAGCGCGCGCGCGAACGGCACGTCGCGGAAGATCCCCGCCTCGTGCTCGACGATGACGTCCTCGCCGCGGGCGATGTGCGAGAGCTTGCGGCGCAGGCCGGCGCTGTCGAGGTGCTTCACGCCGACGAACGTCACCTCGTGGTCGTTCGCTCGGAGGCCGCCGCACAGCGCGAGGGCGTACGAGTGGATCCCGCAGCGCTCGTCGCTCGAGACGACGGTGATGCGCCGCCGCCGCGCCTCGGGCAGCCGCCAGTCGGCGAGCGCGAACGCGCGCTCGAGGCTCTCGCTCACGCGATCGGGGGCGAAGTCGAGAAGGCGCGCGCGCGCCTTCTCGAGGAGCGCCAGGCGCAGCTCGGCGTCGCGCACGACCCGCTCGAGGGCCGCGGCGACCTCGTCGGGCGACTTGCGCTCGAGGAGCACTCCCGCAGCGCCGAGCGTCTCGGGCGTCGCGCCCGCGGCGTGCGCGACGACCGGCAGCCCCGCGCGCATGGCCTCGACCACGGGCACGTTGAAGCCCTCGTGGTCGGAGAGGTGGAGGAGGACGGTCGCGCCCTTGTAGTACGCGACGAGCTGCTCCACCGGAACGCTGCCGGTGAGCCGCGCACTCTCGCCCAGCCCGAGCGCGGCGATGCGCTCGCGGACGCGGTCGAGGTACGGCCCCGACATGCCGTACGGCCCGACGAGGTAGAGGCGCGCGGAGCGGTCGCGCTCGCGGTAGCGCGCGAAGGAGCCGAGCACGTCGAGGACGGCCTTCTGCGGGAGGATCTGCCCGACGACGAGCACGCTCGTGCGCTCGTCGGCGAGCTCGCGGGCGACGTCGGGGTCGGGCGGGACGTCGAAGAGCGACGGGTCGGTGAGGATCGGCACGACCGCGGTGCGCTCGAAGCCGGCCTCGGTGAGCTCCTGGCGGCTGAACTCGCTGTCGGCGATCCCGAGGACGCACGCGCGCGCGAGCTCGCGCAGCTGCTCGCGGCCGAGCTCGCTGTGGCGCACGAGCTGGTCGCTGATCCCCTCGAAGAACGTCGCGGGCGTGATGTTGTGGTAGACGACGGCCTTCGGGTGCGGCAGCCGCGCGACCTCGCTCGTCGCCTCGTTGCCCATCGAGTGGTGGATGAGGAGCGCGGTGCCCGCGGTCGGCTCCGCGCGCAGCTCGTGCCACGGGCGCGTGAACGCCTCGACGCCGGGCTTCGCCTCCTGCGCGAACACGTCGCTCGCGACGCCGCGCCGCCAGAAGAGCCGCTGCAGCTCGAACGTGTCGTTCCCCACCGCGTCGCCATACGCGACGGTCGGCGTGAACTGGTAGGCGCGGCGGAGCATCACAGCCCGAGCGCCGCCTTCGTGCGCCGCGCGACGGCCTCGGTGTCGAAGTCGCGCACGCGGCGGTGCCCCGCCTCGACGACGCGCTCGCGCAGGTCGGCGCGCTCCACGACGAGCGCGCACGCCTCGGCCGCCTCGGCGAGGTCCTTGCGCGGCAGGCGGATCCCGCCCTCGCCGACGGTCTCGCCGACCGCGGCCGCGTCGTACGCGACGACCGGGACGCCGAGGTGCATCGCCTCGAGGAGCGGCACGCCGAACCCCTCGTGCTCGGAGAGCGAGCAGAACACCGACGCGCGCCGGTAGTACGCGACGAGCGCCGCGGGCGGCACGGACCCGGTGAGCACGACCGCGCCCCGCAGGCCGAGCGCCTCGATGAGCGACCAGAGGCGCGCGTGGTACTGCGGCTGGTCGCGGTACGAGCCCACGAGGTACAGCATCGCCTCGGGGTCGATGCACGCGCGGTAGTACGCGAGCATGCGGACGAGCTCGTCCTGGCGCTTGTTCGGCGAGATGCGCCCGACGAAGAGGATCCGCGTGCGCCGGCTCGACATCGACGCGAGCGTGCTCTCGTCGGGGGCCGCGCCGTACTGCGTCCAGTCGATGAGGATCGGCACCGCCGTCACGTTCGTGAACCCGACCTCGCCGAGGTCGCGCGCGTTGAACTCGGACACGCCGACGGCGAGGTCGACGCGCGGCGCGAGCCCCGCGAGCTGCCGCAGCCCGAGCCGCGCGTGCACCGCGGCGTGGTCGTTCAGCCCGGTGAAGAACTCGGGCGGCGTGACGTTGTGGTAGACGAGCACCCTCCGCGCCTCGATGCGCGCGAGCTGGTCGAAGACCTCGTGCCCGATCGAGAAGTGGAGGATGAGCATGTCGGTGGGCCGCACCGCGCGGTAGAGCCGGCGGTACGGGAGCACGCCCTCGACGCCGGCCTTCGTCTCCACCGCATACGCGTGCGACCCGTAGCCCCACTCGCGCAGGTGCGCGCGCAGCGCGAAGACGTGGTTGCTCATCGCGTCGCCGGGCGCGAGGACGGGGTGGAACTGGTGGACGGCGGACGGCGGCCCGCCGAACCGCCACGCCTTCGGGACGGTCACGCCGGCGTGGCGTACGGCGTCCGGCCCACTACCGCGTAGTCGCGGTCGCCGAAGAGCGTCTCGTTCAGCAGCCGGAAGTTCTCGCGCGCGGCGTCGTCGCCGGTCTCGCTCAGGCGCGGCCCCTCGGCCGGCTCGAACGTCGCGACCTCGACGCCCTCGAACCCCTCGACCTCGAGGTAGAAGCGGAAGAGGTCGGGCGGGATCGGCCGCAGGTGCGCCGGGTCCATCCAGAACGTGTGCGCGCCCACGGTGAGCGTGCGCGGGTTCGGCGTGACGAACACGAGCGGAGAGCCCGGCGCGAGGGCGCGGCGGCAGAGGCGCAGGAGCGCGACGAGCTCGCCCGGGAGGATGTGCTCGGCGAGGTGCCGCGCGTACAGGCCGTCGACGCTCGCGGGCTCGAGGCCGCGCAGGTGCTCGACCGCGTCCCCCGCGACGACGCTCAGCCCGCGCGAGCGCGCCTGCTCGATCATCCGCTCGTCGAGGTCGACGCCGTACGCGCCGACGCCGTGGTCGCGCATGAGCTCGAGGAACGTGCCGCGCCCGCTCCCGAGGTCGAGCACGCGGTGCCGCCCGCGGAAGAGGTCGAGGAAGCGCTCCGACTGCGCGCGGATGACGCGCTCCTCGCCGCCGAACGTCGCCTGGAAGTACACGCTGTGCAGGTCGGCCGCGACCTGGTCGCGCCGGTAGCGCGACCACTCGGTCTCGAGGCGGCGCAGGCGCTCGTCGAAGCCGGGGCTCGGGCGATCGCGCAGGTCGACCAGCGCGCGGAACGTGAGCCGGTCGATGCGCTCCTGGCGCTCCTGCGCCGCGGTGATCCACCAGCGCACGAGCCCCACGACGACCTTGCGCGCGAGCGTGATGAGCGGCCCCACGAACGGCTTGCGGCTGCGCGGGTCGTACTCCACGCGCTCGTCGAGCGCGTCGCGCAGCGCCGGCATCGCGTCGCCGAGCTCCTCGACGAAGAGCGGACGGCCGCCGGGGAGCGGCAGGCGCAGGGCGGCGTCGACCTCCGGCCCGTAGGCGCCCGACTCCCGCTTGCGGCGGATGCGGTCGCGGACCTCGGCCAGGACCTCGTCGATCACGGTCCTAGTACCCCCTCACGGCGCCCATTCTGACCGCGGCGCTCATGACGGCCCTTGCTCGCCAGCGTTCTAGGGATCATCGAACCGATATTCCTCAAATTCCTCCTGTCCGGGGCCATCCTCGTCGCCGGGACGCTCGTCACGGTGACCGCGGCGGCGGCGTCACGACCATCACCATCGACCAGGGCGGGTCGCCCGCCGCCATCGAGCGCCCGGCCGGGACCGACCCCCAGCCGGACGACGACGACATGGAGCCCGCCGACGAGGCGGACGAGGTCGAGGACGACGGAGACGAGGACGAGGACGAGGACCGCGAGGACGACGACGATGCCGCAGCGTCCAAGCCCGAGCGCGCGTGCGCCGTGGCCGACGACGTCCGCGCCCAGGCGCGCGAGCGCGTCGCCTCCGCCCTCGTCCAGATGCGCGCGACGATCGAGGAGCTGCGCGCCGCGCACCGGAGCGAGCGCAGCGCGAAGGCGCTCGACCAGGCCGACGAGATGCTGCGCGAGCTCGCCGACAAGGCCGACCGCGCGCTCGTCGAGACGTGCGACGACGTGCAGACCGTCGCCGGCCGCGCCGTCTCCGCGATGGAGACGGTCGTCAGCCTCGCGCGCCAGGCCGCGACGGTGACCCCCACGCCGAAGCCGACCGCGCGGCCCACGGCGAAGCCGTCGCGCACGCCCTCGTGCGACGACCGCCTCTACGAGACGAAGCTGCGGAGGCGCGCGGCCTTCGAGCGGTACCTCGCGCTCCACGACAAGCTGTACTTCGCGCACAAGCGGTCCGGCACCGAGCTCGCGAAGATCGTCATCGCGAACGACGAGCAGATGCACCGCGCGTACGACGAGTCGAAGCGGCAGATCCTCGGCGCGGGCGGTCGCCGCGCGGAGCCGCTGACCTAGCCCTTTCCGCCTCTGCGCTCCTCGAGCTCTTCGAGCGTGCGGGGCCGGTCGTCGCCGAGCAGGCGCGACAGGGCGCGGTCCGCGAGCAGCTTCCCGCCGGTCTGGCACGCGGCGCAGTAGTTCGCCTCGTTGTCGGCGTAGCGGATGCGCTGCACCGGATTCGCGCAGGCGGGGCAGGGCTTGCCGTACCGCCCGTGCACCGCGAACTCGGGGCGGAACGCCGTCACCTTCTCGGGGAACGCGACGCGCGCCTCGGCGACGAGCCGGTCGGTCCATTCCGTGAGCACCTCGCGCGTCGCGTCGTAGAGGCGCACGACCTCGTCGCCGGAGAGCGCGCGCGTCAGCTTCGTCGGCGCGAGCCGCGCGCGGTGGAGGATCTCGTCCGAATACGCGTTGCCGATGCCGCTGAAGAGCGTCGGGTCGGTGAGCGCGCGCTTCACGGTGTGGCTCTCGCGCGTGAGCGCGTCGCGGAACGTCGCGAGCGTCGCCTCGAGCGGCTCGACGCCGCCGCGGCGGAACTCGTCGAGCGCCGCCTCGCCGCGGACGAGGTGGAGAGACGCGCGCTTCGTCGCGCTCGCCTCGGTGAGCATGAGCGTGCCCACATCCAGGTCGATCGCCGCGTGGCCCACGCGCGCGGGTACGCGCGCGCCGGGCGCCTTCCAGTGGAAGCGCCCCGCGATCATGAGGTGGACGACGAGGAAGAGGTCGCCCTCGAGCGCGAAGGCGATGCGCTTGCCGATGCGCCGCGCGCCGAGGATGCGCTTCCCCTCGGCCGCGCCGATCGGCGGGTCGATGGTGCGCAGGATGATCGGGCTCGCGACGCGGATGCGACGGATGACGTGCCCGACGGCCATGCGCCGGAGCGCCTCGAGGTACGCCTCGATGTCGGGGAGCTCAGACAAGGGGTACGACTTTGAAGGAGGACGCGGGCAGCGTCAGCCGGCGAGGGATCCGCTGAGGGGCTGCATGCGAATTCGTCGCCAAGCGCGACAGGACCGTCACGAAGAGCGACGATCTCACATACCGGCTGATCGGAGGCTCACCGGCGGGGCGTGACGACGGTCGTGACGACGGTGCCCATGCGCGCGCGGTACGTGCTGTTCACCGTGACGGCGACGTAGCCGTCCTTGGAGAAGCGGAACGACCAGTTCGACGCCGCCGGCGGCACGCTGTATTCGAGGTCGAGCCAGAAGTAGCCGTTCAGGTTCGTGTGCGGGTCGTTCGGGCCGCACGTGAGCGTGCCGTAGATGACGCACACGTCCTCGAGCGGGCGGCCGGTGCGCGAGTCGACGACGCGGAAGAGGAAGCGATCCGTGCCGGCCGCGAGGGGCGGCGGGTCGAGCGGGAGCACGTTCACCGTGAGCGACGGCGTCGCGCGGCCGGTCGCGCCGGGCACGCCTCCGACGACGCCGCCCGGCGTGCCG
>Ga0194121_10010078_pt1 | contig 11547 bp, 7 predicted proteins | sample TA2MahCa50mmetaG_FD_148609 | JGI IMG/M metagenome (GOLD analysis project Ga0194121, IMG submission 148609) | Freshwater microbial communities from Lake Tanganyika, Tanzania - TA2015020 Mahale Deep Cast 50m | ecosystem: Environmental > Aquatic > Freshwater > Lake | place: Tanzania: Lake...
ATAACTGTCTGTATATTTAATGCAAGAAACTTCGCTTTAGCACTTGATTTAAGTGTATAAGCGATAGAATGTTTCGTATATAAACAAGTTAGCAGAAAGCGTATTTGACAGTATCGCAACCATGAAACAGACGACTAAAAAATTAAATTAAGCAACACGACAAACTATTTTGACAGGTGGACACATACATAACAGCAACTCGACATCGGGACACATCAGCTTGACAGGCAGAATCACAAGCCAACGCAATAAAAAAATTAAAACACCCCCACCGCACGAAAAAAAATTGAATTTCTATTGCCTACACACAAGCGGCACATTTGGAGTTGCCGCCTCGCAAATGGCAACCCAAAAGCAACTCCAAAAGAGCCGCTTCACCCACGCTTTGACAGCAGTTCTACAGAGCAAATTATTAACAATCATACTTCAAACCATAAGCAAAACAACACTTTGCTTTTTGTTAATAACATATTCACAGGACAGAGGGATAAATCGGCAATATTTTCATTACTTTACGAGGGTAAAATGACAGTTATACAAGCAGTTAAAAAATGAGTTTAGCAAGTTCAGACATAATAAAATATACATTTTCAGGACACGACTCCTTCCAGTGCCGACAACTTTGGCTTAAAAAGGGTTACGACTACATTCACTCCAAAAAATCATTCAATGACGAGGATGCTGTTGTGAAGTTGGGAGTTGGTAAGAACATGGTTTCTGCCATTCGCTATTGGATGAAGGCTTTCAATATCATTGACAGCAAGGACAATCCGACAGAATTCGGGACAAAACTACTGGACGATGACGGCTACGACCCATTCCTTGAAGACGATGCAAGTTTGTGGTTACTTCATTATCAACTCATCAAGACAGGGATTGCTTCAACTTACAGCATCATATTCAACGAGTTTAGAAAGGAAAAACTCCTATTCAATAAGGACACCTTTGTAAACTACCTCAAACGCAGACGTGAAACAGAACCCACACTTGCGTTCAACGAAAATACAGTTGCAGACGATTTTATTGTGTTCGTGAAAATGTATCAGAACAGCGAAGGAAACAAAGATGTTGAGGACAGCTTTTCAGGAATACTTTCTGAAATTGAATTACTCAAAACAATTGGCAAAGGCAAAGACGAACAATACCAAATTGAAAATAATGAAAGAGACAAACTGCCAGAGGCAGTTTTGCTCTTTTCAATTTTGGATAACCAAAGTTATGGAGATTCCATCGGTCTAAATGCTTTGGAGTATGACAACAACAGTCCGGGTTCTATTTTCTGCTTAAATCGTTCAGGGCTGACAAATAAAATTTCTGAAATTGTGCATGACAACAAACAAATAACTTTTACCGACCATGCAGGAATAAAAGAGTTACAGTTCAAAAAGAAACCAAATGCTTATTCAATCTTAGATACATACTATGGCAAATAATTTCACAACATCGGTAAATATTCTCAGAGACACTGAGAGGGATTTTCACTACATCCCAACACCAAATGCCAAGCAGGTTGTAAGTCAGATTGTGAACGACTTCAAAAAAGGAATCCGTTCATTCAATATCATTGGAACTTACGGCACGGGAAAATCTTCGTTCCTATTAGCATTGGAACAAAGTATCAGAGGAACGAAAAGATATTTTGACCCAAACTTTATTACCAATCCTAAAGTTGACTTTGTAAAAATTGTTGGCTCATACGCTTCAATCGTTGAACAGTTTGCAGACACATTTGAAGTAACCACTGCGAAAAACAAACACGAAAATATTCTTTCAGAAATTTTCAACCGCTACCACTCACTTGGAAAAAACAACGGAGTTTTATTTTTATTCCTTGATGAATTTGGAAAATTTTTGGAGTATGCAGCAAAACACAATCCTGAAACGGAATTGTATTTCATCCAGCAGTTAGCAGAGTTTTGCAATGACCCGAAATACAATATTGTTCTTATTTCAACAGTTCATCAAAGTTTTGAATCTTACGCTTACTCACTTACAAGCACACAAAAACAAGAATGGACAAAAGTAAAAGGCAGATTTAGAGAAATAACTTTCAACGAACCAGTTGAACAACTTCTTTACTTAGCGGCAGAGCATGTTGCAAATAATTTTGAGAATAAAACTTCCAAGACAGCAGTTGAAAAATGTTTGAAGTTGGCAGCAGCAACAAAGGCGTTCAACTTCAATAAAGATTTTCTGAATGAGATTGCTACAAAACTATTCCCACTAGATATTATTTCTGCAAACGTTCTCACTTTGTCTTTACAGCGTTACGGACAAAACGAAAGAAGTTTGTTTTCATTCCTTGAATCAACCGACCACACAGGACTTTCAAAATTCAACAAACGGGAAAACCCGTTTTACAATTTGAGTTGTGTGTTTGATTACTTAAATTTCAACTTCTATTCATTTCTCACTTCAAAATACAACCCCGACTTTTCTGCATGGAGTTCAATCCGTTCTTCGCTTGAAGAAGTTGAGAGAGCCTTTGACAGTAACATAAACGACTACTCAAAAGCAATAAAAACAATTGGGTTGTTGAATATTTTTTCTGCAAGTGGAGCCATACTCGATGAAACCTTTTTAAGCGGCTATCTTGAAAATGCTTGCGGAGTTTCAAACGCAAGCGGCATCATTGACAATCTTGAAAAGAAAAGAATTATTCGTTTCCGTTCACACAGCAAGCGTTACATCTTGTTTGAGGGAACCGATTTGGATATTCAAACGGCACTTATAGAAGCAGGGAATAAAATTTCAGAAGTTGGTGATGTAACTACTTTGCTGAATAAATATTTTCAGTTCACACCAGTATTTGCAAAACTCTATTCTTACGAAAAAGGAACGCCAAGATTTTTTGAGTTCATAATTTCCGAACATCCAATTTCAAGAGTTCCCAAAGGAGAAATTGACGGTTTTGTAAATCTTGTTTTTAACAGCAAGATGAAAATTGCAGAAGTTCAGGAAGCATCCCAACATCAGAAAGAAGCAATCGTGTATTGCTTCTTCAAAAACTCAACGGAAATAAAATCCTTGCTTTTTGAAATTGAGAAAATTCAAAAAGTAATTGAAGAAAACAAAGATGATAAAGTTGCAAAACGAGAATTGGAGAACATTGTTGAATCGCAAATACGATTGTTGAATCACTACATCACAGACAGTATTTACACTGGAAGTAAAGAAGTGAAATGGTTTTTCAAAGGCGAGGAAAAGAAAATTGCAGACAAGAAAGATTTCAATAAACTCCTTTCACAAGTGTGCAGCAGCGTGTATGATGCAACGCCTGTATTCAAGAACGAGTTGGTGAACAAGCACCGCATATCTGCAAGCATACACACAGCGAAAAGAAATTACTTCAAAGCCCTTGCGAATAATTGGGATAAAGAAAATTTAGGTTTTGAAGAAGCGAAGTTCCCACCTGAAAAGACAATCTTTTTATCACTACTTAAAGAAAATGGAATTTCTCCTATTCGAGAAGGTTCTTTTGATGTTCCAACCATTGACAAACATTCCAGTTTCAATAAACTTTGGAAAGTCTCAGAGAAATTTATTGAGAGTGCCAAGTCTGAACAAAGGAAAATATCTGACTTTGTTGAACTGTTGCAAAAGCGACCACTAAAACTAAAACAAGGTTTGATTGACTTTTGGGTTCCAACCTTTCTTTTTATCAAGAGTGATGATTTCGCAATCTTTAATGATGATGGCTATATCCCAACTCTTTCAGACGAGAATTTAGAACTGATTGCAAAATATCCCGAGAAATACACCATCAAAACTTTTGACATTGAGGGTGTGAAGTTAGACATCTTCAATAGCTATAGAACATTTCTTAATCAGTCAACAGAATTAAAGTTCAACAATAACTCTTTCATTGAAACAATTAAGCCATTCATCACTTTCTACAAAGGGTTGCCTGAATATTCTAAGCAAACAAAACGATTAAGTGTTTCTGCTTTAAAAATCAGAACGGCTATTGCGAGCAGTAAAGACCCCGAAGAAACATTCTTTGAAGCATTTCCAACTGCTTTAGGAATTTCGTTAAGCACTTTGCAAAAAGACAAATCAAAGTTGCAGAGCTATACGACTAGTTTACAAAATGCAGTTCGTGAACTACGGACTTCTTACGATGGACTTGTAAAACGATTTGAAGAATTTATTTGCAATGAGTTTATTGGAAAAACAGTTGACTTTGAAGATTACAAAGCACAACTGCAAAGTCGTTTTAAAAAGTTGAAAAAACATTTGCTTTTGGCAAACCAAAAAACATTTGTGCAGCGAATTGATTCTTTATTGGATGATAAAAAAGCGTGGCTTAATTCCATTGCACAAGCAGTAACAGGAAAAACACTTGAAAATTTTTCTGATGAAGATGAAATAATGCTTTATGAAAAATTCAAGTCAATTATTTTAGAACTGGATAGTTTGACAAATCTATCTAAGGGCGATATTGATGAGGCAAACGAAGAAATAATTGGGGTAAAGATTGATACTTTCTTTAGTAGTATAAATCCCAAAATAGTGAGAGTGCCAAAGAACAAGGCAGCCGAAATTGACCAATTGAAAATTGCATTGAAGAAGAAATTGTCTGGTGACAAAACTTCTGATATTGCAGCAGTTTTGAACTTATTAAAAGAACTTTTGCAATGAGTAGAAAAGTTAGACATGTATTAGGTATTTCAGGCGGCAAAGACAGTGCTGCCTTGGCTATCTATGTAAAAACAAAGTATCCGAATTTGGATTTGGAATTTTATTCGTGTGATACTGGAAAAGAGTTGGATGAAACATATCAACTTGTAAAAAATTTAGAAGTTTATTTAGGCATCAAAATAAAATTGCTGCAAGCAGCAGAGAATAGTTCCGAAGACCCGTTTGACCATTTTTTAAAAATGTATGGTGGCTATTTGCCATCATCAAATTCCCGTTGGTGCACTAAGAAGTTAAAACTTGAACCGTTTGAAAAATATGTTGGCACTGATCCAGTTGTTTCTTATGTGGGTATACGAGGCGATGAAGAACGAGAAGGATATATTTCAACCAAAATAAACATTCAATCCATTTTTCCTTTCAGGAAAAATATTTGGAGCGAAGATGTAATTGCAAAAATGTTTTCTAATCAAAACTACGATAAGCTCCAATCTCTTGCAAGTAATGTTGACTTTGGAAATTCACAAGAGAAAGCAATCCAACTAATTTCAAGAAAATTAGAGCCATCATTTACCCAAGCACAGAAACTAAATTCATTGCTTGACACCGATGTGAAAGGGTTCAATCATTTAGTTTTTGAATTTCTGAAAACAACTGATTACCCATTGGCAACCGAAACTTCGTTTCCACTTTTAGATAATGACGAAGTTTTAATCCGAGAAGACATTTTCAGAATTCTTGAAGAAAGCGGAGTTGGAGTTCCTGCTTATTATAACAAAGTTGATTTTGAAGTGAACGGGAAAACAGGGCAATATTCAAGAAGCCGTTCAGGTTGTTACTTCTGTTTCTTTCAACAAAAAATCGAATGGGTTTGGCTCTATGAACAGCATCCTGATTTATACAAGAAAGCAATGCAATACGAGAAAGACGGCTACACATGGGGGCAAACGGAAAGTTTGGAAGAACTGATTCAGCCAGCGAGAATGGAGCAGATTAAAACAGAATACATGAAACGCATGGAAAAAAAATCACAAAGCAAATCACCATACCTTGTTGACATTTTAGGAGAAGAAGAAGGTATCGGTTGTGCAGCGTGTTTTGTTTAATATGCAAGAAATATTTTTTTACAGTAGCAGTTTAAAATGGAATTCAAAGAGCAACTTATTTACCTTGACAACAACGCCACCACTCCAATTGACAAGCGAGTGTTGGATGCAATGCTCCCATTTCTGACAAACTATTTTGCCAACCCAAGCAGCACACATCATTTCGGAATCACAGCAAACGAAGCAGTCAAGAAAGCAAGAACACAAGTTGCTGATTTGATTGGTGCAGATGAAAATGAAATCATTTTCACAAGCGGCTCAACCGAAGCAATAAACATTGCTTTGAAAGGTGTTGCAGAAAACTATTCTGATAAAGGCAAACACATCATTACCGTTTCAACAGAACATTATGCAGTGTTAGACACTTGCAAGCATCTTGAAAGCAAAGGATATGAAGTAACCTATTTGCCTGTGAGCAAAGACGGTGTTATTGATTTAACTGAATTGAAAAATTCTTTGCGTGCTGACACAATACTTGCGTGTGTGATGTATGCAAATAACGAAACGGGTGTAATTCAACCGATAAAAAAAATTGCTTCGCTTGCACATGAAGCAGGTGCATTATTAATGACAGATGCAACACAAGCAGCAGGGAAAATTGATATTGATGATTTGGGAATTGATTTGTTGTGCATGAGTGGACACAAGATGTATGCCCCCAAAGGCATAGGTGCGTTGTATGCAAGGCAACGTATAAATCGTGTGAAAATACCTGCATACATACACGGAGGCGGACACGAACAAGGTGTGCGTAGCGGAACGCTTAATGTAGCGGGCATAGTTGCACTTGCAAAAGCGTGTGAGATTGCACAAGCGGAAATGAAACAAGATGCCGAAAGAATTGCTGCATTGAGAAATGAATTGGAAAATGAGTTGTTGAAAATTGAAGGAACATTTGTGAATGGAAAAACAGAGAACAGAATTTTCAACACAACGAATATTTGTTTTCGTGGCAGCGATGCCAATGTGATGATTGGCAGAATGAAAAATGTTGCAGTGTCAAACGGTTCAGCTTGCACAGCAGCAGTAGTTGAACCTTCTCATGTTTTGACTGCAATGGGATTGAGTGATGATGATGCTTTTGCTTCAATCCGTTTTTCATTGGGAAAGTTTAATACAAGAGACGAAATAAAAAATGTAGTTCAAATAATTTACAAAACACTAATACCAACTTTGACTTAAAGATAAATTTATGAAAGAAGAAAAAGTCCGAATATTTTCTGATGCTCAAGCAATACAATCTGAAAGAGCATCTGACTTTGATGTTTACAGTGCTTACGGAGAAGTGCTTGATAATTCTGTTGAGGCAGATGCATCAAATATCAAAATGAAGTTCAGCACTTCCACTGACAAAGGCAGAGGAAAAAATTTTCTAAACATAAATTCTGTTGCATTTGGAGACGATGGAAACGGAATGGATGATGAAGTTTTACATCACTGTTTACAGTTAGGATATTCTTCACGATATGGAAGTAGAAAAGGCATAGGCAGGTTTGGAGTTGGAATGACTAAAGGAGCAATAAGCCAGTGTCAAAAAATTGAAGTGTATTCAAAGGAAGAAAAAGCACCACATTGGTCATATACTTATTTTGATATTGAAGAAATTGAAACAACGGGTGAAGCCACAATTGGAGAACCAACAAAAGCAACCATTCCTGACGAGTATAAAGATTTGGTTGGAGCAAAAAAAGGAACGCTTGTAATTTGGAGTAAAATTGACAGGCAAGATAAAAGTGCAAGTGAAATAATTGAAGAATCAAAAATTTGGATTGGTAGAACATTTAGGAAGTTCATTTTTGACAAGAGAAAATTTTTTATTGACGGTCAAGAAATAAAAGCAATTGACCCTCTTTACATGAACCCTGAGTTTACAGAATTTCCAAATGACCCGAAAGGTTTTGATTATGGTGAGGATGTTATTGAATGGGAAATTGATGACCCTGAAATTTTAAAGAAAGGTGGACCAAAGAAATCTAAAATTACAATCAGGTATTCTTTGTTGCCGAAAGAGTTCATGGCAAAAGGTGGTGGAAGAAGATTAGCAGGAGACTTTGATGATAACAATAAAAGGTTTGTTAATCGCAATGAAGGAATTTCCATTCTTAGAAATAATCGTGAAGTAAGAGACCCCGACTTTGATATTCCGCATTGGCAACCAAAGTTTAAAGAAATTGACAGATGGTGGGGTTGCGAAATTTGCTTTGAAGCTGAATTGGATACTTGGTTTCAAGTAAAAAATATTAAGAGAGGTGCAGCACCTTTAAAGGAATTGAGAGAAGAATTAGAGAAACAAGTAAATCCGAAGAGAGCCAGTTTAGTAAAGGAAGTTCAGAAGTATTGGGATAAAATTGAAGAACCACCACCACCACCAACAGGAGTAGGTGTTCCAACTACTCACGGCAAGTCAGCAAAGATTGCTTCAGATACTATTCAAGATACAAAACCGAAAGACAATCTTTCAAAAGATAAAGAACCTGAAAACGAAATTGACAAGTTTATTAAAAGCAGATTTGGTGATGTGCCTCCAGATAAAGCGAAAGCGTTTGTAGAATATTTCAGAAACAATTTGATTACAATTCTTGAACGACCTTCCAACTCTGCAAACTTTTTTGAGATAACACATTTTGGAAGTGGAAAGTCAAACATCACTTACAACACGAATCATGTTTTCAACAGTAAATATTTTCAAATTCTGAATGACTTAAAATCTGAGGACACAGCGAATCTCAATCAGCAACAAATTCTTATTCTCATTGACTTGCTACTGATAGCATATTCAATGGCAGAAAGTCAGTTTGACCCCGAAGCAACTTACAAAGCAGAAGTTTTCTTTGAAGACATGATGAGAAATTGGGGTAGGTTTCTGAGAGACCTTTTTAAAACATGGTCAGAGTATGAATCAAAGTAATGAATATACTTTACTGGATTTTGATTTTTCCAATGGAAGAAAAAAACTCAAAGTGGTTTTGACTTACTTCAATGATGTTCCGAAGATTGATATAAGAGAATATTATCTTGACGAAGATGATGGAACATTCAAGCACACAAAAAAAGGTGTGCAATTAGACCCGAAGAAAGCAGAAGCATTGAGAGCTGCATTGGAACAGAACGCAAAAATTATTGACCAGCATTTAATAAGTGACGACCTTGATAAATGGGCAAACAAGATTAAGAAGATTGAAACTTCTGCTGACTTCTTTTCTCATTTTGAATTTTTTAAAACAGTTTCTACTGCAACGAAAGAAGAAATTGTTTTCAATAGCAATCATCCATTCGGCAGAAAAGTTTTAGCACTTGAATCCAAAATAAAAAATGATGAAAATGCTGTTGAACTCATGTCGCTTATCAAATGCTTACTTATCAGTTACAATCATTCTCTAAGTCAGTTTGATGAATTGAGCAAAACCACAGTTGGTGATTTTGTTCAAGACCAAAACCAAACTTGGAGCGGTTTACTAAAACGAATTACAAGCACTGCCAAATAAAATATGAGTTTTAAATCATTTCCTATACACCGATTAGAAGCTTTAATTGGAGAAAAGACACTGAAAAAAGTTGCTAATATTTTACCTGCCTTTGATTCAACCATTGACATTGATAATATCTATACGAAAAGCAATTTGGTAAAAGTCATTTATTCTTTTTTTGACTCAACAGAATTTTCAGACAGTGATTTACGAAGAGAATTTTTATCGTATCAAAGAGAGGATAAGTTGAATGAGTTCTGCGAACAGGTTAAAGTCAGCAAGAGTTTACCGTTTGATGAAAAGGTAAATAAAATTGTGAGCAAGGGTTGGGCAAAGCCCGATTACTGCAAATTGTTTTGTGACTTTTTTGAATTGCCTGAAAAATTTATTCCGCAAGAAAAAATTGACTATCCAAATTTTGAAATTCTTCCTAATTGTGATTCACCTTTCAAAGTCCTAAAGGATTATCAAGCATCAATATGTTTTAAGGCGATAAACAATTTAGCATACAGAAATAAGAGATTCATTGTTCAAATGCCGACAGGTTCAGGAAAGACAAGAACGGCAATGGAAATAATTTCAGATTCATTTAATAGAAATAAAGAAGGTTGTTTGATTTTTTGGCTTGTGTATTCAGAAGAACTTTGTGAGCAAGCGGTTGAATGCTTTGTAGATATTTGGAAGCATGTTGGAAACAAGCAAGTCAAATTAATTAGGGCTTGGGGGAAAAATAATTTGGCGATAACAGAGGAAGATAAATTTGCTTTTGTTGTCGGAGGTTTTCAAAAATTATTTTACCAGTTGGAAAAAAATCCTGAACTCTTTGAAGGGTTGAAGGACAAAACATTTTTGATTGTTGTTGATGAAGCGCACCGTGTATTAGCTCCTACTTACAAAACCGTTACAGATTCATTATTTGGAATCAATTGCCGTTTAATTGGTTTGACAGCGACACCAGGCAGAGGAATAAATGATGCTGATGAAAACAAAAGATTGTCAGAATATTTCAATGAAGAAAAGTTAGACATTGATACACCACAAGACAAAACAGTTTTTACTTATCTCAAAAGTAAAGGTGTTATGGCTTATGCTAATTATTCTCCTCTTGTTACATCACCCTCATTTTCGCTGACAACAAGAGAAGTGAAATACCTTGAAGATAATTTTGATTTTCCACCAGCGTTTGTGAAAAAAATTGGTGAAGATGAAACAAGAAATTTTGAAATAATAAATGAGTTGATGGCAAAACTCAAAACACATCGTAAAGCTCTATTCTTTGGATGCAGCGTTGAGCATTCAAAATTCATTTGCTCAATGTTAAACTACTTAGGTGTAACCGCTGCCCATGTGGACGGTAACACAAACAGAGGTGCAAGACAAGCAACCTTAAGTGAGTTCAAGAATGGTGAACTTCAAATCATTTGCAACTTTGGAATACTCAGCACTGGGTTTGATGCACCGAAAACAGATTTGGTTTTCATTGCCCGACCAACTCAATCAATTGTTCTTTACAGTCAAATGATAGGTAGAGGTTTGAGAGGAAAAGAAGTTGGCGGAACAGAAAACTGCACGATTGTAACAGTGAGAGATAACATCACAGGATTACCTAACGAATCAAACATCTTCACATACTTTGACGAATACTTTGAAAACTGATATGCTTTTTAAAAACGGAATAGACCTTCAACCGAAACTCAGCGAATACATAAGTAGTTCGCAAGCACTTTTTATTTTCTCCCCATACATCAAACTTGAAACACTCAAAGCATTGATTGAGGGAAGCAATAAGGTAAAAGCAGTTTTTGTTCGTTGGGAAACAAAGGACTTGATACTTGGTGCATCCGATTTAGAAATTTATCCTTACCTCAAAGCAAAAGGAATTGCACTTTACAGAAATCCACGACTGCATTTGAAAGCATACTTGGACGGATACAAAAATTGTTTTCTCACAAGTGCAAACATTTCTTCACGGGCTTTGAATCTTCCACCCTATTCAAATTACAATTATGAAATTGGAACTTTGGTTGAAGATTTAGGAATTGAAGACCGTTTGTATTTCAGCATCATTGAAAGCGATTCCATTCTTATCACTGATAATATTTACAAGCAATTAAGTGAGCAGTTACCAGAGAAGAAAAAGGAATTTCCTGAAGAAGAAGATTTTCATTTCAAGTTTGAGGCACCCGACAAAGATTTTTTGATTTCTGCTTTACCAATGACTTACAGCATTGAAACGCTTTACAGAATTTATGAGGACAAAGAATTTGTTACCGACTTAGAATTGAATTGTGTCTTGCATGACTTAGCGATTTATAAAATTCCGTTAGGCTTACCTT
>Ga0194121_10010081_pt1 | contig 11544 bp, 21 predicted proteins | sample TA2MahCa50mmetaG_FD_148609 | JGI IMG/M metagenome (GOLD analysis project Ga0194121, IMG submission 148609) | Freshwater microbial communities from Lake Tanganyika, Tanzania - TA2015020 Mahale Deep Cast 50m | ecosystem: Environmental > Aquatic > Freshwater > Lake | place: Tanzania: Lake...
GAAAATCGCTATCACTGGCGGCTGCGGATTCATTGGGTCTTCATTGGTTCGTTATTTAAATGATAAGAAATTCTATAATATAGACATTTGCGAACCTGTTTCGTCATATCAGTCTCTTTGGAGAAATTTAATTGATTTAAGATATAATAAAATTATTTCTCCTGATGCTTTATTGAATGTATTAACTCATGAGTATGATGTAATTATTCATCTGGGGGCTAATTCTGATACTAGACAAGAAGCGAATCCAGATAATTGGGATAATAATATCACTTTCTCAAAAAATCTAATAGATAAAATCAATTCCTGTCATGTTGATAACAAGCCTTTCTTTATTTTTGCTTCTTCTGCTGCTGTTTATGGCAAGGAAACAGAAAACTTCAGGGAATCGATCAATGCAAAGCCTACTAATTTTTATGGTTTTACTAAATTAGATGTAGAAAAATACATTCTAAATCTTAGTGATAATAAAAATTTCTACTCTCTCAGATTTTTTAATGTTTATGGAGGCAGAGAGTTTCACAAGGAACAAAATGGGATTTCAAGCCCAATTTTTAAGTGGTTAAATCAACAAGAATCTAAAATAACTCTCTTCCAGAGCGAGAATCCTAGCTTTAAGAATTCTCAAATGAGAAGAGATTTTATTTATGTTTATGATGTTTGTGATATTATTTATCATTGCATTCATCATGCTCCATGCGTTGGAGGAATTTATAACGTAGGAACTGGCGAGGCTAAATCATGGGAGCAAGTCGCTAAAGCTGTTTTTGATGCTAAAAAGATTGCTGGAACAGTAAGTTTTGATAATATGCCCAATTCTATTCGAAATCACTATCAATACTATACATGTTCAAATAATAACTCTCTAAGAAATGTATTAAATTACAAAAAAGACTTTACAAGCCTTGCAGAGGGTGTCAAACTTGCATATGAAGAGATGAAGTCTCTGTATTAATTTATGTCAGAAGAAATAATAAAATCTCCACATAAAGCTCTAAAAAAAGCTTTTCCTAAAATATTCAGTAAAGATTTTTATTTTGAATGTGATGAGGGATGGAGTGATTTATTATTTGAATTATGCCGCAAAATACAAGATCATTGCAATGAAGGCAAATGCCAACAAGTTGTAGCTTTGCAAGTTAAAGAAAAGTTTGCGACCCTTCGTTTTTATCACTCAGGTGGCGATGAATATGTATATAAACTTATTGACGAAGCTGAAGCGAAATCTGCTGATACTTGTGAAGTAACTGGTGGATATGGTATACTTCATAGAAAAGGTTATTTTTATAAAACTCTTTGCAAGGAAACTGGAGTACTTATGGAATTTAAAGAAGTAAAGTCTAGGAAACTATTTCAAAAATAATTTATGGGAATGTTTGACGATATAAGATGTAAATATACACTACCTATGCCAGAAAACCCTCAAGGGTACACTGGCAGTCAAGAGTTTCAAACTAAACATCTTGATTGTTTGATGAATTACTATGAGATTCGTGAAGATGGTTCTCTTTGGGTAGAGAGAAGAGAACTGGAATTCATAGAAGGAAATCTAAAAGACAAAACTTTTGCTGAAAGATTTGGTCAAATCAAGACTGTTAAGAAATGGTTCGAGCAAGTAAATATTACAACAACTATAGTAATGTATCATTATGCAGAATATGATGATAAAGAATTTGATTATGATATTGAATATTCTGTAGAGTTTATTAAAGGTGTGCTAAGTACAGTCAAATTAGTTTCTTTCAATGCTATCAATAATGAGAAAAGAAAGATTCTCCATGAAAAGCATGAGAAACGGCAGGCAGAATGGTATGCATATACCCAGACAAGAAGGTACAGGTACTTTTGGAAGTACGTTAATAAATTTTTGCGCTTGACTCTACGCAAGATCAATGATACTTTTGGCTTCATACAACATAAGATAAATCAAATAAACACCAATTTTGGCTTATGAATATAAGTGAATTTGAACGTACTAGGCCATTAGTAATAATGAGAAAAATTACAGATTTGATTCTGTTAATTAAACAAGAAGAAGTGGAGACTGAGATCTTATATAAAGATAGAATTAGAAGTTTAAATGAAATTCATGATCTTTTGGTAGATATGAAAAACAGTTTTAAAAAGGGAGAATAATAGTAAATATATATTAATTATTACTAATATGATTATTGAATGCTGTGGGTGTCACAAGAAGGAAGACTTTAAGGATACAAAGAAAGCTTGGATGTCGGGTTGGAACTTTGTGACAGATAAATTCAGCAATCAACAGGTTATTTGTGACTCTTGCAACGTGCAAGATGCTCTTCAGGTGGTATATAACAAAGCAAAAAATGATGCTTTCTTTAATATATCAATTGGCTCTAAATAGTATTTATTACAATTTAGAATAATGCATTCTTCTAGATATAGAAATACCCCCTATTTGGGGGCTAAAATTAACTACTTTTTTGTGTGTTTTTTAAGGGTAAAAAAGAGCAGTATTTTTAATAAAAATTAAAGGTGATTTTATTTACATAAGTACTTAATAATAAAAGGTTTATACTATGGTGCTAGTATAGTAAAAATATTATTAATTAATTAGTATAAAGTATATATAGATATATAGAGTAAATAAAAAGAAAATAATAGTATTAAATAGTAATTATTTGGAACTACGACATTTTTCTCGCAAAAATATCATCTCATTAAAAATCATCAAAAACCCCAATAAAATGGCACTTTTTTGAAATTTTATTGCACTGACAGCGCACAAAAATTAAAATAAATTTATGTCATATTGTGGTTAGATGAGTTAAATAAGAGTATTCTGACAGGTAGTTTTGTTTACTTTTCTCTAGGGGTAAATATAAAAAAACTCTATTAAAACACTAAAAAATCTAATACTAAATATATAGTATATACTTACTAAATAATAGTAAATAATAAGTAATTAGAGTTTATTTGGGATTGTTTTAAATAATACTATAGTAGAATAAAATGAAATCAAAAATTAAGAAACTAGACTCAAATAAAGTTATTGAGTTTGTTTATTGTAGTAGTGATAAGATTAGGTGGCGCAAAATTAATGTGATTGAAGAGAACTCTAAGTATCTTGGCGGGTTTGATCTTGAGGACAGCAATCATTTTAAGCTTTTCAAGAAGAAAAATATCTTGGGCGGCAAGATGTTCGTGCTGGAAGAAACCGAAAAAGACTCTTGACCTGCGCTAAAAACTCCTCTAAGCTGCGGGCTCACACTTGAACTCTTGATCTAATACTTATATGGGACTCGACTCGATGCTGTATATTCGTCGTACACTTGGATATTTTCCGGGCGATGATAAGCTTAAAAGTTTAATTCAAAAATCAATTACCAGTAATACTTACATTGAAGAATCAAGCATTGAGATTAAGTATTGTGTTGGATATTGGTGCAAATGCTATTCTATTGATCAGTGGTTTGTTGGCGAGGGCACGCCAGAAGGAAATCGTGACGGCGGCGTTGTGATTCCTCTGTATAAATTAAGTGAGCTAAAAGATATTTGTATAGAGATACTTAGAGATAAATCAAAAGCCAAAGACTTATTACCGCAATCGTCTTCGGATTCTGATCAAACTTATATGTTTAGTGTTTTAGAAACAATCAGGATTCTAAATGGTATACTAGGTGACGCTTCATTATATCCAACAGAAACAAAATTCATTTTTAAAAATAGTTGGTAATTAATTATATATGCAGTTAAATGAAAACACACAACCCACATTATTTATTATTTATGTTTTATTACTTGGAATATTATTTGTAAACTTGCCGGTCGGTATATTTTTCTTGTTTTTAGCTGCAATTTTTCTTTACAAAAAGCTCTCCGGTGGATAGTATATTAGTGCATATGACACTAAACAATGCTCTAAATAACACCTCCGGTCGATTCACTACTCTAGTGGTCGGAAACAAGAACGATAATCAATCTTATTGCGCCCAAATTATCTCGGCGTCCGATAAGACTGTATCATTCCGAGACGTTAACTCTGATACTAACCGCCGGGTTCCGGCCAGTAAGATTCTCTCGGTTAAGTCCGGGCGCACATCTTATTCGCGAGCCTGAAGTAATTAACATATCTGTTGTCAAGCCACCGGTGAAAGCCGGTGGTTTTTTTGTTTTTACCGGCGCGAATTTTAAATAAAGTTTAATTAAATAATACCTAAATACACTAGAGAGAGATATATATATACAAATAATGCCAGCTAAAATAAGAAATAATGCCCCATATCTATTGAAATAATGTCTTATATTTTTGTAAATAATGCCTGATATTTATTGAAATAATGCCTGATAAAATCATAAATAATGCCCGAATTATTGCTAAATAAGTAAAGTTAATTGTAAGTATTTTTTGAGTTGGCACTGGACTTGCTCGCAGCAAGATTTATGCCAAGTTTTTTTTCGCGCTTGGGGGGTTGGGGGGCCCCCCTACCCCCCGCCCATAAAAAAAAATCGAGCTGGCACGCTTCTTGCGTACCAACTCGATGAGATTCTAAGCTAGGGGGCAGCTTAGTTGTTGACGAGCTTCTTAAACTCAGCCTCGATTAGGGTCGCCCTGTTCAGGACGTGCAAGCTGCCCTTGTTGATGCGCTGAGCCAATTCATAGCTGGTAGGCTCGACCTGATGAGTGGTGAACTCGGTAATGGCATTGTAAAGGGTCCAGAGGTTCCGATCCTTGTCCTCGGTGCGCTTGGGGCCATTCCACAAAATCTTGACCTTGTCAACGTTCCTGTCGGCAATAACCTTTCGCTTCTGAAGCGAGTCAAGGATAGTGTTCCCTTGTTCGTTGTTGATAGTAAACTCAGCAAGACGTCCGAAGACGTCAGTCGACTTGCCGAAGGCTTCAATCGAACCCTTGACAACGTCCACCAGCTTGGCCACATCCAGATTGTCGCTGTGCTTCTGAGTGATAGAATACTCGTCTTGCAAAGTCTTGAGGCCATTGAGACAGGCCAAGCGCAAGACACCCATCTCAAAAGACACGCGGCAAGAGCGGTCAAAAGAGTTGTTCAGGGTCAGGCGCAACCCAAGGTCGTCGCCCACCTTGGGCAATCTCACCAGATGGTTTTTGAAATCGTATTGAACGTACACGCGAGCACCATCACGCATGACGTGCTCCTTGCGTTCAAAATCGCCAAGGCCATTGTCGGCAAAGGCATTCTCTACAGTGTCGAGCAGAGTCTGGTTCTGGACCAGACTGTATCGGTCAGTGCAGATGCCCAGCACCTGCTTAGTGTCGGTGCGGCGATTGCCCAGCCAGCCGCTGTCATTGCCCTCGGGGGTGAGGAGCTTCACGGTTTCCACGGTGTAATCAAGGGAGTTGCTCATTTTTGGTTTTTGTTTGGTTAATTGTCGAACTGCAAGCAAGACCTTATCAGAAGGGATTTCAGTGGCAAACTCTTTTTTCATTTTTTTCAGAGTCATCACTGAGCTTCCGAGATACTAATTCAGAGCGACCGTCAAGCTTTTTTTGTAAAAAAAAATTTTTTCACCCTTGGGGGGTAGGGGGGTCCCCCTACCCCCTAATCACAGAAAAAAATTTCATTAGCATTGGCACAGCAGTTGCTCCGCATTTCGCCACATATTTTAACTTCGCCTTGCACTTGAAGGGACAATGCATAGACTAGCTGAACCATGAGCGACGAACTTGAACTGATCAAAGCAGTAAAAAAACGAATCGAAGAAGTGTATGAAATCGCAGAGCAGAAATTTGAAACAAAACTTGCTAGACCAACAATAACTTTCAAAGTCAAAGGAAAAGTAGCGGGTCGCGCTTATCATAATCAAAATCGAATTGATCTCAACAAAACTCTTCTAATTGAAAACAGAGAGAGTTTCATTTCTAATACTCCGGGGCATGAAGCAGCACACTTGATTGCTCGTCAAGTTTTTGGTAACAATATTAAACCTCATGGCGTTGTGTGGAAGCACGTCATGAAAGAAATTGGACAAAACCCTACTCGTTGTCACACTTATGAAGTAAAAACTCCTTACATTTATCTTTGCAAATGTGAGAAAGTAAAGTATCTTTCTACAAGACTACATAATTCTGTTCAAAAAGGAACTCATCGGGTTACTTGTACTGATTGCAACACAAAACTTATTTGGGAAAAGCTAACTAATTAATTATATGGAAACTCGTAATCTAGTCACTATTAAGTATTATGTTGAAAACGTTTACGGCGTGCGTAGAGAAAAGTTCGCCGACAAATCGCAGCAAGATGTATTCTTGAAGTTGACAGGCCGCAAGACTCTTGATAGTGTATCACGAGAATTGATTCGTGACTTTACAGGTGGTGCTGTCACTTTTGAGCAAATCTTGCCAGCATGATTCTTATTTTTTTAATAGGTATTATTCTTTTATTTATGTATCTTGAGAAGAAGGAGTAAGTTATGATTCTTATTTTTGTTGTTGTTATTTTTATTATTGCAGCGATTAACAAGTAATTTTTATGAGCGAAATTCAATTCAAATCTCGAATCACAAACCGTCATGATGTGAGCTTGGAAGGAATCTATTTTTTAGATATCCCTGATGGCACATATAAAATGATCAATGATGCATTCAAGAAATGGGAGGTACGCAGAGGTTTTATTTCTGAAGACAAACAGAAATTAGGTCTTCGCGGTCGCGCATATAGTTACGGACAATTCGCTAATAAAAAGAAACAAGAGCAACAAAAAACAGTCAAGAAAAAAGCTCCAAAGAAAACTTGCAAAGTTATTTCAAAGAAAAAGAAATAACAAATAACTCATGTCAGGTTTACGGTTATCCTTGAAACCGTTTTTTTTCTTAGTTAGGGGGTAGGGGCCCCCCCTACCCCCAAGGCGCAAAAAAAATCTTTTGCCGCTCGGCATAGTAATTGCTTCGGCAAGCAACTCGTGTGCCGAACTATCTTCAACTTTTTTTCTAAACCGCTTGACTCATTTAGTAAATCTTTGTAATTTCTTGGCCATGAAGTTCGACCTCTCTAAGAAGCTCGTCCGCTACTACTCTCGTCCTGATGTAAACCGCGAGTTCCTCGCCTTTGATATATCTGATTGGGATGAGGTTAATGAAATTCGCCGCAAGGTTCTGACCTTTGGTGGACGTGATTTCGTTTTCAGCGCGTGGGACTCTGACAAGCTCGAATGCTATTTTTATCGTTTTCTGAATCAGCCTTTAACTATTGCAACTGTGAAATGATTTATGGAATATACTCTCTACTATTTAGATCAGCAAGGTGAAGAATGGGAAATCACCTTAGAAGTAGAATACGAAACTAGTAATGATGGCATTGGGCCATATGAGTTTTGGGGATTTAGGGGATTTGATAAAGGGAACTTGTGTGTCGATATTAGCAAAATCTCATACGATAAAGATGGATTGTCTCAAGAAGAAATAGATTTAATTGAGAAACAAATACAAAAAGAAATGGAAGACATTCACGCCGCTTGTCTTCAGGACATTGAAGATATAAAATCAGCTAGAGAAGAATCAGATTACGATATTAGAAAAGAATCAGAAGAATAAAATTATGAATACACTTAAAGCTGAAAACTATTTGCCAGTTGCGCGTCTTGCAAAGGAAATGAGATTTACTTTTTCCGTCCTTTGAATGGTGGTTTGAACATTGCAAAAATTAATTGATATGACATACAAAGAATTGCTAGAAATGTTGAGCAAATTAAATCAAGAACAGTTGAATCAAACTGTTACTGTCCATACTCATTTCTTCGGCCCGCTGGGCCTGTCTTCTGATGAGTATTATCCAGTATCTCAATGTGGAATAGTTTGCGATACTGATGTTCTTGACGAGAATCATTTTGTTTTAATGGTTAATTGATATGAAAATTGTTACTGTTATTGTCGAGTTTAGAAATGCTGGTTCTTGTGTTTATCAATTTGAAAAAAATCAAGAAATACCGCTTGATAAGTGGGTTAATGAGATTCATAAATGGCTAATTGAAAATGAAGATTTCAATGAAATGAAAGATAATTTTTGTATTGTTGACGAAGTTACGAAAATTAAATTGAATTGATTAAGTATACTGAACACAATATATGAAAACATACAAGATACCTTGCACTTGGCAAATGTATGGCTACTATCATATCGAAGCAGAGAGTGTAAAGGAAGCGTTGGAAAAGACAGAAGACATGGCTTTGCCAACTGATACAGATTATGTAGAGGGCAGCTTTGAGATTGATTCAGGTATGATTCCCTTCTACAATCAATTAACTGAAGAAGATAAAAATATATGACCACACTTAAATCGGAAAACTATTTGCCAGTTGCGCGTCTTGCAAAAGAATATGGATATGAAAACATATTTGATTTTATGCAAGAAGAATGTAATGATTGTGTTGTTCCAGCTTGTTGCATACACGGCTGCGAAGTAGAACCAGATGGACATTGCGAACATAACTGTCCATCTCCACTATTAGTTATGGGATTTATCTAATAGTCAAAGCTGAAAGATTAAATAGTAAATACTAAATACTAAATAATAGTTCCCCTGGTATTTAGTATTTTTTTAAGGGGGGGTAGGGGGGGATCCCCCCCTACCCCCCCAAGAAAAAAAAATTGAGGGGCTCACGCCCCTCTTTTTTACTTGCCCATTGTGATCCAAGCCTTGCAGGAAGATATGGTGCCCTTTGAAAAGTTTAGCTTCACCATGATTTCTTCCGTTGACATTCCAGCCTTGAGCGCCGCATAAATCGGAGCCTTGTCCACCTTGATTTGCTGTGGCTTCTTTTCCTTTGTATTTTTTGTCTTCTTCCAAATTTTTAAGGCTTTTTGAAAGGAAGACTTGCTAACTTTGACATCTTTAGAAAAGAAAGACTTGCCAATAACGCTTTCATCATCACTGATGGCAATCAAGATCATGGGAGTACGCGAGGATACATATTCAAGATCGAAAACGATCTTGTATCCTGAGCCTTCAATTTTCTTTGTAAAGTATTCCAAGATCGCTTCTCGACCAGAACTATTTGCAGCAGCTTGTCGAATGCTCGACTCGACATTGTCCTCGCAACGCCAACCTGTCGCGAAGGTGAAAATCTGCACGCTGTTTTTTCTGGTCAAGTCAATTTTGTTCAATCGTTCGACGCTTGGATTGCCGCAAAAATCGTACCAAGCGAAAAGGTTTTGATTATCAAAATCAAGCCAGCTTGTATCTATGTCTAAATTAAAATAACCAAAATGAAGAAAATTATCTTCATGTTCCTTTTGAATTTCTAAATCAATTTCAATTTTACCGTTTTCGATGTATTTCCTTTCATATATAAAATCTTTCAATACATTTTTTCCAATATCGTAGTTGACTGTAAATAAATCAAAATCATGCTCATAACACAACAAAATGGTAGATCCTATTCTTTTTATATAGTGATTGAGGAGAACACTCTTTTCGAATTCCCATGATTTACCGGGAAGACTGGAAACGCAAATGTTTATTTTGTTTTCTGCGAAAGTCTCAAAGACCCTTGTGACGATTTGACGAGTAATATCCTTCGCAACTGTTCCGTTGATTCTCATGTGTTTTGCAATTTTGTGTTTGTATTGACAAGGCAAACACTAAGGGGAAACGGCACTCGTTGCAAGCGTTTTTATAAAAAAAGTTTTCTGCCTGGATTTTTTTCTATGGGGGGGTAGGGGGGGACTCCCCCCTACCCCCCTCTAAAAAAATCTCACCCAGGGTGAGATTTTGCTTGACTCTTAGTGTTGTTTGTAGTTTACGTTGGCGACGCTCTGATTCCAGCAAGCGCGACACGTCAAACATTTTCCACCCTGATTCGATGACGGGCAGGTGAAGCCTTCCTTCGAAACGCCGGACGTTGTCAAACCAAAACGTTTGGCAATTCCAACCGGAGGTGCTCCGTCCAACATAAGAGCAGACAACCGAACCGTCAGGTTTGAAGGGAAGGAACCGTGCTTTTTGAGATACTCGGCAACGAAACCATATTCCCGCGTCGGCAACCAAAACTTGACATCCGGCAATCGCTTGGCAACTGCCACGATTTTCTCTAGGTGCTGCACGTCCTGCACGTCACCCGAATCATGCCAGCGGAAAAATCCGCTGGATTCGGAAAGTTGAATTGCGGCAACCATTGCGTCCACCCAAAGCGGATTGAAAAGGGATTGAAAACGCCTTTCAAGGGCGGCCTGAACGTTAGGGAAGGGATAACGTCCCTTCAACGCATAACACTTCGAACAAATTGAACCGACAACGTCGCGAAGTTTCATTCCAGTCTTGCACCGCTTGGCCGGAATTGACCAAGACTGGCAAGGCATTTTCGAAGGGGCGGAAAAGTTTCCGATGATCTCAAGAGCGTGAGCAAGTTTCATGTTGGGGAAATCCTATTCTAGAAGTTTGATTCGTGCAAGTTTTTTGTTCTCAATTTCTTTCTCAATTTCCAATCGCATTTTGTTTAGTTCCAGCCAAAACATCCTTGACATGGCGCGAGCGTTTCGCGCTTCAGTTTCGCGCTGTTTTCTTTCTTCAGTTGTCCAGCGTTTTTCTCGGGGAATCCAGTTTGTTTCCATGCGAATATCTTAGTCTTGACGTGGCAGCGTACAAACTTTTTTTTGAAAATGTGGCGAAATGCGGAGCAATTCGCGTGCCAGCCTGGATTTTTTCTATGGGGGGGTAGGGGGGGAACTCCCCCCTACCCCCCTCTAAAAAAAAGTCCTGCTTTTATGTGGTTACAGGACAGGTGATGAAAATGACCAGCTCAAACAAAAAAGCCGCCACAATACCAAAAATATCAAGCGAAAACAAATTCGCTTTTTGTAATTCGATCAAATCGAAAAGACCGCCAACCGGGATCTTCATTCACACCGGAATTTCGGAGTTTCCACGCCTTGAAACCAACCACGTTTCCTTTCTTTGTCAAGATGCTTTTTGTAGGGCGGAACACTTTGTAAATGGCTTCGTTGCCATCTTCGCGGACGTATCGAACCACTTCGAATGGTGCAAGATATTTCTTTAGGATATTCATTTTTTTTAGTTGTTAGAGTTTTCGGAACTCCAAATCAAACCGTCGCGTTCACTGACGATCTTCGCACCAACGAAACCAGACTCTGTTCGCGCCGCATCAATTCGTTGGAAGGCGTCGTCCAAACCTTGACGGTTGTGGTCGTGAGAAGAGAAGCGAGCGCAAGCGGAAGTGACGATTAACAGTTCGTATTTCATGGAAAGACCTTAGCTGTTTTGAATGAGGGCTTCAACTGCTTTTTTTGCTTTTGCGAGATTTTCGTAGTCGCCTCTGTAAAAAATTTCTGCAAAATTATCCTTGTCAAGTTTTGACAGCCTTGCAAGCGCAAAGTCAAGACTGTTGAGCGCAACGCGCAGGTCAATAATTTGGTCGGATTCAATTTCTGTTTTAATCTTCATGGGGAACATGATGAACGAATCGCCTGGGTTTGCAAATCAATTTATTTCAGAAAAAAACATCTCATTCTTTTAACTTGGCATGAAAAACGCTGATAGCTGAACGTCAATAGCTAAATAAGATTTGACTAAATAATATATTTTG
>Ga0194121_10010082_pt1 | contig 11544 bp, 7 predicted proteins | sample TA2MahCa50mmetaG_FD_148609 | JGI IMG/M metagenome (GOLD analysis project Ga0194121, IMG submission 148609) | Freshwater microbial communities from Lake Tanganyika, Tanzania - TA2015020 Mahale Deep Cast 50m | ecosystem: Environmental > Aquatic > Freshwater > Lake | place: Tanzania: Lake...
GGGCCACGGTTGCCACGTCGCTCGTTTCCGCGCGGGCGGCGGGTCGGGGGAAAGGAAGGATTGTCGGGGAAGTCGTGATGGTCATTATTCTGGCGTCTCCTTTCAAGAGATCACCGGCAGTATAAATGGCCCGCGGACGCGGCACACGCCCCGTCGGACGAGTCGCGCCCGCCTGGGATCAAAATGCCGGGACGCGCGACCGGCTGCAGGCGCCAACGGTCAATCGGGTACCCGCTCGGGCCGCCCGATGAGGTAGGTGACCACGGCCATGTGGTGGCGCGCCTCGCCCGCCTCCCACCTGTAGCCCACCTCGCCCAGGTCGCCGGCCAGGGCAAGCATCTCCCTGGCCTCGTACGAGCGCAGGCACGACAAGATCCCGTCGAGGGTCACGATCAACGGCGAGCGCGTGGGCCTGGAGGCGGACGTACACGTGTTTCGCGGCGGGGGGTTCCGCTCGACGGTCATCCACGCGCGCTGCGCCGAGCGCTACAGCCTCTATGCTCGGGACTACGCGGCCTTTGACCTGGGCGTGCGGCCCGCCCGCGCGGTGGAGTTGCCGGGATCAGGACCGATCGTTCAAGCCGGCGGGTCCCGCCACGGGGGAACGGGAGGGGCGCGTAGAATCCCGCTCTAACGGGAGGACCTACCCTGATCGACCGCACGGCTACTCTCCAAATTTCCGGCCTGAGCGTCCTCGAAGAGGTCGGACGCAGCGATCGGAGCATCGTCTACCGCGCCACCCGAGGAGAGCGCCAGGTGGCCGTCAAGGTCTTGCGCCCGCACGCGTCCTCCGATCCCAGCCGCTGGATCCGGCAGTTCCACCGGGAGGCGGGTCTGCAAGCGCGGGTGCGCCATCCCGGCCTGGCCGCCGTTCTCGAGGTCGGTAAGGCATCCGGGCGTCCCTACCTGGTCATGGAGTTCGTGGAGGGACGCACCCTGGCCGCGATGCTGGCCGACGGCACGCTTCCGGAGGAGCGACTGGTGTCGATCGCGCGCGCGGTGGCCAGCGTGCTCCAGGAAATCCACCGCCATCGCCTGGTGCACCGCGACTTGAAGCCCCACAACATCGTCATCGATCGGAGCGGCATCGCGCGGGTCATCGACTTCGGCTTTGCCGCCCGCATGGGCGGGGCGGAGCCCGGAGCGGAGGTGGTGGGGACCTTCGCCTACAGCTCGCCGGAGCAGACCGGCATGATGCGCCGCGCGATCGACGGCCGCTCCGACCTGTATGCCCTTGGCGCCATCCTCTTCGAGTGCGCCGCGGGCCGACCCCCGTTCCAGAGCTCAGACGTGGGCGAGTTGCTGCGACTGCACGCCACCCAGACCCCGCCCCCGCTGGCTGAGCTAAACCCCAACACCAGCCCCGGGCTGTGCGCCATCATTGCCAGGCTGCTCGCCAAGGATCCCAACGACCGCTACCAGACGGCGGCCGGCCTCATCGCGGACCTGGACCGGCTTCCCGGGATCAACGCCGCGTGGCACGTTGGCGGCACCGTGTCCCTGGGAGGTCCGGAAGACGTCGAGCAGGCGCCGTCCGTGGGGATCATGGTGGGCCGCGAAGCGGAGATGAACCTGATTACCGTGCACTGGCGCGCCGCGCTGCGCGGCAGTGGTTCCGCGGTCGTCATTGAGGGCGGCGCCGGCAGCGGAAAGACCCGCCTGGTGCAGGAAGTGGCCCGCGGAGCCCGCCAGGCCGGCGCGCTGGTCCTTTACGGGCGCAGCTCGGCCGAGAACCCGATCCCCCTCGAGCCGCTGCGCGAAGCGCTGGAGGACTACCGGGCCCAGGTCGCCGCGCAGCCGGCCTTGCTGCGCGCGCGGACCGAGGAAGCGGTGCGCGGCGATTGGGCAGCGGCAGCCCCGCTCCTGCGTCGACTGTCCCCCACCCTGGCCGACATGCTCGACGCGCCCTCCGACACGGCCCCCCCCGCCGAGAGCACCGATGGCACCTACGACGCGCTGGTGGACTTGCTGGTGCTCACCGCCGCACGGCACCGGGCGCTGCTGCTTTGCGTGGAGGATGCGCATCGCATGGATGAGGCCAGCCGGGAAGTCTTGCGGCGCCTGGCGGGACGCCTCGGGAGCGCCCCGGTGCTGCTGCTGGTCACGACACGGCTGGAGGCGCGGGATGCGACGGGGGCCCTGGCGGACGCCCTGGGAGAGGCGGTGGCCGCCCGCGTGCAACTGGCGCCGCTCGACGAGAAATCACTGGCCCGCATGATCGGTGGCCACCTGGGCGCGCAGCGCTTGCCCGGGCGGCTCGTCGAGGTGATTTCGGGGCGCTGCCACGGCAACCCGCTGGCCGCGGAGGAGCTGCTGTACGTCATGATCGAGGAAGGGTACCTGCGCCCTTCCTGGGGCCGCTGGGTGCTCTCCGAGGAAGGTCTCGAGGCGCTCGAGCTCAGTGGTGACGTCGCGCGAATGGTGGTGCAGCGCATACACGAGCTGGACGCGCCGGACCAGGCGATCATGCGGCTTGCCGCGGCGATGGGCGCGAGGGTCCATCCGGCCCTGGTCGCCGCTACCTGCGATGTCGACCCGTCGCGCATCGAGGATTGCCTGGCCAGGGCCGCCCAGCACAAGCTCGTGGAGCTGGCTCGGGGCGAGTACCGGTTCATGCACGATCGCATCCGCGAGGCGCTCCTCGAAGAATTGCCGGCCGAACGGCTCCGCGACCTGCATCAATCAATCGCGCGGACCCTGGACGCGGCTCGCGTTCCCGTCCCCGGATCCATCTATGCCCTGGCCCGCCACTATGCCAGTGGGAACGTCGGGGAGGATCCGCGCCGCGTCTACCTTGCCTGCCTCCAGGCCGGGCTGGCCGCCACCGCTGACGGCGCCGACAACGACGCGCGCGGCTATCTTGAGCAGGCGCTGCGGATCGGCCAGGATCACGATCTGCCCCTGGAGCCGCTGCTGCCGGAGACGCTCGGTGACGTTTGCTACCGCACCGGCCGCCTCGAGGAGGCGGAACACTTCTACAGTCGGGCGCTGGAGCTCACCAGCGACAGCTTCGCGCGGGGGTGGCTGCGGGCGCGCGTGGCCCGCGCCCACCTGGCGGCGTATCGTACCGCGGAGGCCTGCGCGGAGGCGCAGCGCGCCTTCGAGGAGCTCGGCGAGGGGTGCCCGTCCAACGACGCCCGCATGCTGCTTCCGGTCTTGGGCAGCGCCATGCGCCTGGCCATCGGTGGACGCCGCTTGCCGCCGGAACTTCCGGCCGGCGAGCGCGAGCGACGGCGGCTGCTGCACTACCTTTACGAGCTTTGCGGGCACATCGGCTACCTGGAAGTCTGGCCGTGGATCTTCGCCCACACCTACCTGAAGTCGCACCAGGCCCGCATGGACCTGGGCATCTCGCCTGAGTTCTCGCGCAACCGGAGCGGACACGCCGTGGTGCTCTCGCAAATCGGCCGCTCCCGAGAGGCCTGCCGGGCGCTCGACGAGGCCATGGCCACCGCCGAGTCCCTGAAGGACCTTCGCCTGGCCGCCCACTGTCGCACCTACCGCTACCTGGCCTTCGACGTCATGGGAGACGCCATACGGGCGGCGGACGAGGGTCGGAATTGTCTTACCGGGCACGCCCGCCACCTCGACACCTGGGACATGCGCAACACCGCGGCCGGCCTCGCGTCGAACCTCCTGTTGCGGGGGCACTTCGGGGAAGCCTGGCGCTGGGTGGACTTCGGCCTGGGGCACTCGCCGCAGGCCGCGGACGTGCGCCAGCGCTGGAACATCCTCAAGCCGGTGGCCGGGTCGACCCTGGCCCTGCTGGGGCGTGTTGCGGAGGGGTTCGCGCAGGTGCAGGGGGCGCACCACACGCTGGCGGACGCCGCCGACGGGCGATTTCGCCGCAGCTGGACACTGCAACACCTGCTGCTCCTGCTGCTCGAGCGGGAGGCGCCGGAGGCGGACGTGGACGCGCTCATCACGCAGCATGAGGCGCTGGGCATCCCGCTGCACCTGACCCCCTTCCACATCCGCCCCTACTACATCTATGCGGCCTATGCGCGGGTGGTTCAGGCGCTGGCCGGCACGACCGAGCGGGCAAAACGGGTTCAGCAGCTCGCGCGCGCCCTGGTGAAGCTTCGGCAGATTGCCGGGGTGCCCGCGCTGGCCTGCCACCGCTGGGTGCTCGAAGCCTATCTCGCCTACGCGCGCCACGACGACGCCCGCGCGCTTCGCCACCTGGGCCGCGCGGAGTCCCTGGCGGCGGAGGTGGATCACCGATGGGGCGCCCTGGAAGTATCCCACCTGAAAGCGGCGATCTTCCTCCGCGGGGGATGGACCGCCGCCAGCCAGCGCGAGGCGGCCCGGGCCCTTGAGCTGGCCACCGCCTGCGGCTGGACCCGCCGGGCGCGCCGTCTGCGCCAGGAGTTCATCCTCGAAGACGCTCGGTCCTCAGCGAGCAGCGCCAGCGCCTCGCGGGACGCACTCGGAGCCTCCGGGGCCACCGCCAGCCGCCGCCATCGCCAGCTGGACCTGCTGCTGCAAATGAGCGCGGAGTGGTCCCGCGTGTTCGACCCGGGAGAGCTGATCCGGCTCGCCCTGGGTGAGCTGATCCGCACGCTGGGAGCCGAGCGCGCCTTCCTGTTCCTGTGCGACGACGCGCAGGGTCCCTTAAACCTCGCCGCCGGGCGCAACATGGCGGGCCAGGAGCTGTTCGATCTGGCCGGTTACAGCCGCACCGTGGTCGAGCAGGTGCGCGACTCGGGGCGCCCGCTGCTGGTCAGCGCCAGTGAAGAAGGCGTCCTGCTCGGCTCGCAGAGCGTGGTGGCCCACGACCTGCGCAGCATCGTCGCGGCGCCCCTGAAGTTCCATCGGCGCGTCGTTGGCGTCCTCTACCTGGATAATCGCATTGCGCGCGGGCTGTTTGGTCCCGAGGACGTGGCCCTCTTGCAGGCGCTGGGAGCGCAGCTTGCGGTCGCCCTGGAGACGGCGCGCGCGGCGCGGGTCGAGATCCACCAGGAGTCCGAGCGACAGCACCACCTGCTGGCGGAGAGCCTGCACGACCTCACCGCCTCCAGCCTGGACCTGGCCGACGTCTTTGAGCGCCTGCTCAACGGCATCCAGCGCCTCGTGCGGTTCGACTCGGCGCTGGGCGTCCTGGCGGACGCCCGCCAGTTCCGCCCGGTGGTCTGCCGCATCGGCACGGAACGCGTGGCGGCCGAGGAAATCCCCAGGAACGCTCAGGACGCGCCCTTCCTGGCCCGATTGGCGGAGGAGCGGGCTCCCCTCCTGGCCGAGGACGTGTCGGGCGAGACCAGCCCCGACCTGCTCGCCGCGCTCGACTATCCGGTCAGCCTTCTCGGCATTCCCCTCCTGGTGAGGGACCGCCTGGCCGGCATGGTCTGCCTGGGCCGCAAGAGCGGCTCGCCGTTCACCACGGCGGAGGCCAGCCTGGCCTTCGCGCTGACCTCGCAGGCCAGCGCGTCGGTCGAGAACGCCCGGCTCTACGGCGAGCAGAACCTGCTCCTGGCGCAAACCCGGCATCGTTTCCTGATGGCCCAGATCCGTCCCCATTTCCTCTTCAACGCGCTGAACACCATCGCCGCCGTGGTGGCCGTGAACCCGGCCCAAGCCGAGGACCTGATCGTCGACCTGGCGGACTTTCTCCACCAGACCTTCGCCATCGGCGACGACTGGATCACGCTGCGCGAGGAGAAGCAATACCTGGAAGCCTACCTGGCCCTGGAACGGGTCCGCTTCGGGGATCGGCTGCGCTTCGAGGTGGACTTCGACCAGACCGTGCTCGACCATCGCCTGCCCTCCATGCTGCTCCAGCCCCTGGTGGAAAACGCGATCCGTCACGGCGTCTCGGTGAAGTCGGAGGGCGGCCGCGTCGAAATTTCAGCCCGACCCAGCGGCGACGCCATGGAATTACGGGTGGAGGACGACGGAGTGGGCTTTGATGCCGCCGGTCCCGTCCGGCCCAGTGGCACCGGCGTCGGGCTCGGAAACGTGCGCGAGCGCGCCGCCGCCCTGTTGGGGCCCCGGGCGGAGTTCACCGTCGACTCCGGGCCGGGACTGGGCACGCGGATCCGGTTTCGGGTGCCGGGACCTTCAAAACCCGGTTAACCGCGCATTGCGTGGTAATGTTACCGGGCAATGCGCGGTTATCCACGCATTGCGTGGCAAGGCAGCGGAGGTCCTGACCGACTCCTCCACGAAAATCACCGGGTGGACAGCGTGGTTGGCGGACGCTTCCATCGTCTCGCCCTCGTGAGGTCCGGGCAGGGCGTGGAAACCTGGCGGGGGCGCGATCTGGAAGCCGGTGACGAAGTTGCAATCAAGATCGCCGCGGCATCGGCGGTACCCCTGGGCGTGCAGGCGCGCGCCGCGCAGATCGTGGAAGCGCTGCAGGGCGTGGACATTCCGTGCCTGGTGCCCCCCGCCACGTCGGGCGTGAGGGCGACTCCTTCCTGATTGCCTCGCCCTGGAGCCCGGGGCGAGGTCTGGACGTGGTCTTGCGGGGCGGCCGACTGGGCGCCGGCGAGGCCCTCGCGGTCGGCCGCGACCTGCTCGGGTGCCTGCGGGACATGCACGGGCGCGGAATGCTGCACGGCAACCTCCGTCCGGGCAACTGCATCGTGGCCGAGACCGCGGCCGGCGTCGGGGTTCGCGTGATCGATCTGGGAGGGCTCCGCCGCGGGGATCTCGGGGACCCTTCCCGGGACGGGTCGCCCGAGGTCGTCCCCTACCTGTCGCCGGAGCAGGCGGGGCTTCTGCACACCGACGTCTACGCGCGCTCCGACCTCTATGCCGCCGGACTTGTCCTGTATGCCTGCCTGGCGGGACGGCCACCGTTCGTCGGGGACACGGTGGGCGAGGTCCTGCGCCAGCACCTGACCTCTCGCCCGGCCGGCCTGCGCGCCGAGGGCGCCCAGGTCCCCGCGGCACTGGAGGACCTGGTCATGCGCCTGCTGCGCCAGGCAGCCGAGGCGACCCCGGCGGTCGCGGTCGCGGCCCGCCGGCGGGCCGTCCGGCAAGCGCGCTGGGCAGCCCGCGAGGCCCTGTGGTGGGCGCGCTCGTTCCCCAACAACCTGCCCCACGCGCTGCGAAAAGCCGGGCTCGCGGCGGCCCTGGCGGGTCGCTCGGGGGAGGCTCGCCGACGGCTGGATGAGAGTGTCGCCCGGGCGGCGAGCGAAGGACGGCGTCACGAGGAGGCGCTGTCTCGTTGGTGCCGGGGTCGCCTGGGAGGTGCCCTGGGCTGGGCAGACGCGGAGGCCGACGTGGGCGCCGCCCAGGCCGCCCTGTCCGCCCTCGGGGTCAGTGGCGCGCCGGTGGAATGTGGCCCTGGCTACGGTGAGGTGGAGGCCTCCGCCACCTTCTCGCTGGCCGATCGGTTCGCCACCCTCCTCGACGCCGGCCGCGCCATCGTCGCCGCCCTCTCCCGCGAAGCGGTGCTGGCCGCCACCCGAGAGGCGGTGTTGAAGCTGTTGCGCGCGGAGCGCTGCGACGTCCTGCTCTGCGATAGCGGAGTGTCCTTCTGGTCGTTGTGGTCCGCCGGTGACCCCACGCCACCTGACGCGCCCTGGCGGGAGGCGCTGGCGCGTGCCGCGGCGTCCGGGCACGTGGTGGTCCTGGCGCCGGTGGGCGACGAGGCCCCGGACCGATCCGCCCTGGCCGCCGCCATCCAGGCCCGGGGAGCCGTGGTGGCGGGCTTCTTCGCCACCCATTCCCAGGTTGACGGTCTCTTTGGAGAGGAGGAGGAGCGCCTCGCCGCCTACATCGCCACGCTGGCCGGCGCCGCGCTGGAGAACGCCGAGGGCTTCGCGGAGATCGAGGCGCTCTCGCGCGGGCTTGAGCAGCGCGTGGCGGAGCGCACCGCGGAGCTGGCCGCCGCCAAGGCCGGCGCGGAAAGCGCCAGCCGCGCCAAGTCAGAGTTCCTGGCAGTGATGAGCCACGAGATCCGCACCCCCATGAACGGCGTCCTGGGTATGCTGAGCCTGCTCGAGGACACCCCGCTCACCGACGAGCAGCGTGAGCTGGCGGGCCTGGCGGGCAGCAGCGCCGAGGCGCTGCTGCGGGTCATCAACGACATCCTGGACTTTTCGTCCATCGAGTCCGGACGGCTGACGCTGGAGTCGACCGTACTCGACCTTCAGGAGCTGGTGGAGGAAGTGGGCGACCTGCTCGCGTTGCCGGCCCAGAAGAAGGGCCTGGACCTGGTGGTCAACTGCGGCTCGCTCGCCCACCGCCATTTCATCGGAGACCCGGGACGCCTCCGCCAGGTCCTGCTGAACCTGGCCGGCAACGCAGTAAAGTTCACCCACCAGGGTCACGTGCTCATCACCGTCCGGGTGGCGGACAGCCTCATCGAGATCGCCGTGGAGGACACCGGCGTCGGCATTCCCTCCGAGAAGCAGGAGCACATCTTCGGGCACTTCACCCAGGCTGACGCCTCCATGACGAGGAAGTACGGCGGCAGCGGGCCTGGGGCTGGCCATCTGCCGGCGGTTGATGGAGATGATGGGGGGAAGCCTGACCGTGTCGAGCGCGCCCGACCGAGGCTCCACCTTCTCGATGGCGCTCCGCCTGCCCGCCGTCAGCCCGCCGGACGGCTTCAAGTCGGCCGCGCTTCCAGCATCTCTGCGGGGGGTGCGGGTCCTCGTCGTGGACGACAACGAGGTCAGCCGACGGACCCTGGAAGAGCAGGTGGTGGAGGCCGGGACGTGCGCCGGTGGCGAGGAGGCCCTTGCCGCCCTGCGCCAGGCGCAGGCGCAGGGAGACCCCTACCAGGTCGCCATCGTGGACGACGACATGCCCGGGATGACCGGAGAGCGGCTCGGCCGGGTCGTGCGAACCTTCCCCGAGTTCCAGGGACTGGCGATGATCCTGCTCACCTCGGTGGAGCGCAGCCTGGACGGACGCGCCCTGCGCGAGGCCGGGTTCGACGCCTGCCTGGTCAAGCCGCCGCGGCGCGCCCGTCTCCTCGACGCGGTGGCCGGCGCCTGGGCCCGGCGAGGCCGGAACGACCCCGGGCCGGCCTCGGATCGCACCCCGTGGCGATCCGCCCGGGTGCTGGTCGTGGATGACAACGCGATCAACGCGCGAGTGGCCCTGATGGTCCTGGAGAGCCTCGGGTGTCGGGGCGAAGTGGCCGGCGACGGGCCCGAGGCAGTGGCCCGGGTCGCGGCCGGGGCCTATGACCTGGTGCTGATGGATTGCCAGACGCCGGAGGAGACCACGGCCGCCATCCGGGCGGGCGAGAATGCGGCGAGGCGGCTTCCCATCGTCGGCGTGACCGCCGACGTGATGCCCGGCACCCGCCAGCACTGCCTGGAGGCGGGCATGGACGATTGCGTCGGCAAACCGCTGGCCCGCGAGGAGCTGGCGTCCCTCCTTGATCGCTGGTGCCCGGCGGCCACCTGGGGCCAGGGTTAGGAGCCAGCGGGGCCTATCGGCTCACAGCCACGCGAAACCCGAGCCTGTCGTTGGTGTCGCCGGGCGCGGCGTGGTCGCGCGCGGCGCCCCGGAAGTAGCTGTCGAGCACGAAGTACCACGCGCCGCCGCGGCAGACGCGAGCCTGCTGGCCGAACGCACCGTCGGGCACGCTGTTGCCGGGATAGGCGTCGTAGAAGTCGTCCACCCACTCCCGCACGTTGCCGGCCATGTCCAGGCAGCGATAGGGTGAAGCGTCCTGCGGACAACCTCCCACCGGCTGCGCGCGGCCGCCGCTGTTGGCGCGGTTGACGCAGCGGGTCGCATCCCAGCGGGCTCCCCACGGGTAAATCCGACCCACCGCCCCGCGCGCGGCGAGCTCCCACTCGGCTTCCCCTGGAAGGCGCACGCCGGCCCAGCGGCAGTAAGCGTTTGCGTCGTTCCACGAGACCCCCACCACCGGGCACTTCTCGCCCCAGGCTCGCGCGTATTTCTCCCAATCCCCTTCCCCCTGGTGGCCGCTGGCGCGCACGAAGCGGCGGTATTGCGCGTTGGTCACTTCGTATCTTCCCATCCAGAAGGGGGCCACCCGCACCTGGTGCGGCGGCTTCTCGTTGTCGTGGTCGTTGGAGCCCATGGTGAAGCTGCCACCGGGGATTCGCACCAACACCGATCCGTCGGTGGGGTTTACCGTCTCGCCGGGGGCAGCCGCTGGGAGGTGCAGCGAAACCGGGGCCGGGACCGGCGTGGGCGCCTTCGCCGGCGTGGGCGCCTTCGCCGGCGTGGGCGTCGGCGGGGCCGGGGCCGCCGTCATCGGTGACTCCACCGGGCGAGTGCTGACGCTCGCGGGACGGGCCAGCACCCAGTCCATGGCGCGCGAGCCCTCGGCCACGAACCAGGGTTCCTGCTCCTGACCGTACTCCTCGAGCTTGACCGTGTCGCGGACCTTGCGCTGCAGGTAGCGCACCAGGCTGGGAACGGTCACCTCGCCGCCGCCTTCCCGCGCTTCGCCGCGCAGGCCCTCCACCAGGAAATAGGTGAAGTAGCCGTGCCCCCGGTATCCCTCGAACGACTTCTGTCCCACCTTGCACGAGAACACCGTGACGGCGGCCTCCCGCTCGCCCCCGGCGCGGTTGGCGCGCAGCACGAGGTCGCGGGAAAGGCCGTCGGTCAGCCTTGCGTCGCGGATGTCCCGGGCGGCCCAGGGATCGGTGGCGCAGGCGTCCACCAGTTGCAGCACCCGGGACGCCCGCATCTCACGCAGGCACTGCTGCAGCTCCACCACGCCCAGCCCGGTCTTGCGCAGCAGGGCGCGGGTGCCGGGATTGGTGTCCTGGGTAAGCAGCCAGCGCTCGCCCTCCACTTCCACCCCGTGTCCGGAGAAGTAGAAGACAAACTCGTCGCCTGGCTGCATGGCCACGCGCACCTTTTCCAGGCGGGTGAGCACGTTCTCGGTGGTGGGTTCTTCCCCCCGCTCCGAGTTGAGCAGGAAGACGTGCCCGGGGTCAAACCCGGCCACCCCGGAGAGCACCTCGGCCACCGCGCGCGCGTCCGCGCCGGCGAATCTCAGCGCGGGAATGGCGGCCTTGTCGTAGCGGTCCACCCCCACGACGATCGCCCACTTCGCGCCCCCGCCGGCCCAGGCCCGCGGGTGCGCGCTCCACAGCGCCGCGCACAGGGGCAGCAGCAGCAGCACCACCAGGGTTCGCATCGCGGAACGCATCTTGAGTAACTTCGCGAGCCGGGCCGGTCTCCCTGGGAGCGGGCGACTCGCCCCTCCCCTGCCCCGCTTCTCCGGAACGAGCTGACACACCGGGTCGATCACGTCTACCATCTCGCCGCGGTCGTGGGCGTCCGCCTAGTGGTGGAAAGCCCGGTACGGACCCTGGAGGTCAACCTGCGGGGCACCGAGGTGGTGCTCAAACTGGCGCACCGCTTCGGCAAGAGGGTGCTGCTCGCGTCCACTTCCGCTTCTTGCGATACCCGTCCCCTCTGCCGCGAAAGGACTATCCCCTCTATTCTATTCGGGGAGCGATACCTACCAGGGGTCGGAGCTGTTCGGGTTCGTCACGCGCACGGAGGACCTGGCGGATCCGGGGCGGGCATCGGTACCGGCTACGCCGTCCTGGACACGCATTGGTCCCTGGCTGCCGTGGATGGAGATGG
>Ga0194121_10010089_pt1 | contig 11541 bp, 10 predicted proteins | sample TA2MahCa50mmetaG_FD_148609 | JGI IMG/M metagenome (GOLD analysis project Ga0194121, IMG submission 148609) | Freshwater microbial communities from Lake Tanganyika, Tanzania - TA2015020 Mahale Deep Cast 50m | ecosystem: Environmental > Aquatic > Freshwater > Lake | place: Tanzania: Lake...
ACCGACACGCGGCGATGGTGTTCGTCGCCGCGGGCCGGAGCAAATAGTGCGCGAACGTATCGCGCTGCGGACCGGGTATCTTGATTGGTGTCGGCAGGCGGAAGAAGCTGGCGCGGCGAGAGCAACGACAAGCGCAAGGCGGCGACGGGCCCGCATCTGGACGGGCCCGCATCTGGGTGAGCGGTGTCGTCACTGCGCGGAGGGGAAGACGGGTGCGGTTTGAATCGGTGCTTGGCGCCTTGTGTGGCGGCGCGGTGACCCGCGGCGCGCGGCGCCCAGCTCGTTGGCTCACCTCGGCGAGCGCACGGCCAGCAGCGGTCGCGGGCTTCCAAAGGACGCGCTGATGCTTGTCCTGCTGAGGATAAGCGACGCGATCAAGCGCCGTCTGGAAACAGTGGCCTTCGTGGCGGGATGGCTGCTGGTGGTGCTGGCCGCGATCACCTGCTTCGACGTCTTCTGCCGCAAATTCGGCATCCCGATCCCGCTCACCAAGTTCCAGGAGCTGGAGTGGCACACGCACTGCGCGCTGTTCTCGCTCTGGATGGGCTACAACTACACGATCAACGCCCATCCGCGGGTCGACTCGTACACGGAAACCCTCGGATTTCGCGTCAAGGCCTGGATCGAGTTCATCGGCTGCGTCGTCTTCGCCCTTCCGTTCATCGGCCTGATGGTCTGGTTCGGCTGGGACTTTTTCTGGACATCGTTTCAGCAGAACGAGAGCTCGGAGCACGCGATCGGGCTGCCCCATCGATGGATCATCAAGGGCGTCTTCTATGTCGGGCTGATCCTGGTGCTGCTCGGCGTCGTCAGCGTGTGGTTGCGCCTGTTGGCGTATCTGTTCGGCGGCCGCACGCGCGAAGAAGCCGATCTGCAGATCGGCCATTCCGAGCTCGAGGCATAGGGCGCGACGATGATCGGGTGGTTCATCGACAATCTCGCGCTGATCATGTTCGTGGCGATGTTCGCCATCATCTTCTGCGGCTATCCGGTGGCCTTCGTGATGGGCGGCACCGGTCTGGTGTTCGGGTTCATCGCCTGGTGCGCCGGCCTGTTCGACATCGGCAGCCTGTCCAACGTGCTGTTGCGCATGTGGGGCGGCGTCGCGATGGACTCGACGCTGGTCTCGATACCGAGCTTCATCTTCATGGGCACCATCCTGGAGCGCAGCGGCTCGGCGAAGGAGATGCTGCTGGCGACCGAGATCCTCCTGCGCAGGGTGCCGGGCGCGCTGGCCGTGTCGGTGATGGTCATGGGCACCATCCTGGCGGCGCCGATCGGCGTCGTCGGCGCCGCTGTGGTGATGCTGTCGGTCATCGCGCTCAAGCCGATGCTCGACGCCGGCTACGATACGCGGCTGGCCATCGGCACCATCGCGTCGGCCGGCACGCTGGGGATCCTGATCCCGCCGGCCATCATGATCGTGGTGATGGCCGAGATGCTCAACACGTCGGCCGGCGCGCTGTTCGCGGCGGCGACCTTGCCGGGGTTCCTGCTGGCCGGCCTCTATCTCGCCTATATCCTGGCCGTGGCTGTTCTGCGGCCGGCCAAAGCGCCGAAGCTGCCGGCCGACTACGGGCCGCAGACCCGCGGCGAGTTCTGGCGCACCATGTGGACCGGCCTGGTGCCGATGACGGTGCTGATGGTGCTGGTCATGGGCTCGATCTTCGCCGGCTGGGCCACCGCCACCGAGAGCGCCGGCGTCGGCGTGCTGGGCGCCTTCCTGATCGCGGCGATCAACAAGCGCCTGACATGGCGCATGACCAACGACGCGATCCGCTCGGCGGCGCGCGCCAACGCCATGGTGTTCCTGATCTTCCTCGGCGCGACCTGCTTTTCCTACGTCTTCCGCTCGCTCGGCGGCGACGATCTGATGATCTCGACGCTGGCCTATTTCGGCATCGATACCAAGTGGAAGCTGCTGTGGTTCGTGATGATCCTGGTCTTTCTGCTCGGCTTCCCCTTCGAGTGGATCGAGATCTGTCTGATCGTGCTGCCGATCTTCGCGCCGATCCTGGCCAAGTACGATTTCTCCGACTGGATCGGGCCGGGAGATTCCACCCACTTCATGGCCTGGTTCGCCACGCTGGTCGCGGTCAATCTGCAGACCTCGTTCATGAGTCCGCCGTTCGGCGCCACACTGTTCTACATGAAAGGCACGGTGCCGCCCGGCACGACCATGACCGACGTCTTTCGCGGCATGTATCCGTTCGTGTTCCTGCAGGTGGTGGGCCTGTTCATGTGCATGTACTGGCCCGGGATCATCTTGTGGCTGCCGCGCGTCACCGGATTGCTGGAGTAGGCCGCTGCGGGCTCGCGGCCCGCTGAACCGATGCCCGGACGTCTTGATCCGCACGATGCGGCCGGTCATCGTGGCCGGCGATGAGCGACACCGTGACCGACGACTTCGCCCACGAACCCCTGCGCTTCCGCGCCTACCCACCCGATGAGATGCGGGCGCGCGCCCGCACCTGCGCCGATGACCTGATACGTCGCCGCACCGTGCGCGAATTCGACGATCATCCGGTCGATCCCGCCATCGTCGAGGCCGCGATCGATGCCGCGCGCTACGCGGCCTGGTCTTCGAGCTGGCCGAGCGCGGCATCGCAGAGGCCGGCGGCCACGGCCGCCGCCGAGCCCGACGAGGAGCCACCCGGCACTCGGCCGGGCGCGCGCGCATTGACCGGCGTGCCGTCGAAGGCGTTCTCGCCCAAGATGCCGAGCGAGACCTCGTCGGTGACGGTCTTGCCGATCAGTGTGGCGCCGGCGTCGAGCAAAGTCTGGACCGCCCAGGCATGCCGGGTAGGCACCGAGCGGCCGGTCGGCCAATCATGGTTGCCGCCGCCGGTCGGTACCCCGGCCACATCGAACAGGTCCTTGGCGGCGAACGTGAGCCCGGCGAGCGGGCCGCCACGCCGGCCCTCGATACGCAGGCGCGGGCCCGGCACAAAGGCGCCGCTGTCGATCATGCGCAGCGCGGACTTCCCGGTCCGCTCGCAAGCATGATGCGGGCCGGGAAGTCCGCGCTCGGGACGTTCACTACTCGGCCGGAGCGGCGGGTGCACCGCGCGAGCGCCACCACCGCCAGCGCGGACTGAACCTCACGCCGGTGAGCCTGTCGAACCAGATGTAGACCACCGGCGTGATGAACAGGGTGAGGAGCTGGGAGACCAAAAGACCGCCGACCACGGTGATGCCGAGCGGCTGGCGCAGTTCGGCGCCGGCGCCGGCGCCGATCGCAATCGGTAGCGCACCCAGCAGGGCGCAGGCGGTCGTCATCATGATCGGCCGGAAGCGCAACAGCGCCGCCTCGACGATCGCCTGCTCGGCCGTCGCGCCTTGGGCGCGCCGCTCGATCGCGAAGTCGACCATCATGATGGCGTTCTTCTTGACGATGCCGATCAGCATGACGACGCCGATCATGGCGATGACGCTGAGATCCATGCCGAACAGCATGAGAATGGCGAGCGCGCCGATGCCGGCCGACGGCAAGCCGGACAGAATGGTCAGCGGATGGATGAAGCTTTCGTAGAGAACGCCGAGGATGATGTAGATCACCAGAACCGCCGCGAACAGCAACATGCCCTGATTGGCGACCGCCTGCTGGAAGACCTGCGCGCTGCCCTCGAAGCTGGTGGTGATGAAGGCCGGCAGACCGATCTCCGCGGCGGCGGCGTTGATGTCGGCGACCGCCTGCCCGAGCGCCACGCCGGGCGCCAGGTTGAACGAGATGATGACCGACGGCAGCTGCGCGATGTGGTTGACGGTGAGCGAGGTCGGCTTGTCACTGCGTTTGGCCACCGTATCGAGCGGCACCAGCGCGCCGCTCGGCGTTCGCATCTGGATGCGGCGCAGGATGTCGTTGACATCGGCATATCTGGGGTCGGCTTCGAGGATCACCTGGTAGGTGTCGTCGGGAGCGTAGATCGTCGAGACCTGGCGGCTGCCGAACGCCGAGTAGAGCAGCAGGCGGATCTGGTCGACCGACAGGCCGAGGCGCGACGCCGTATCGCGGTCGACATCGATCACCGTGGAGCGCGCTCTGACCTGCAGATCGGAGTTAACGTCGAGAATGCTGGGAATGCGCCGCATCCGCTGCTCCATCAGCGGTGCGTACTCGCGCAGCGCCGCGAGGTTGCTCGAGCGCATGCCGAACTGATACTGCGCACGCGTCTGGGTCGTGCCGATGTTGATCGACTGAACCGGTTGGAAGAAGACATTGATGCCGGGCACCGTGGTGGTGGCGCGCCGCAAGCGGGCGATCACCTGCAGGGCGCTGTCTTTCCGCTCCGGCTTGTCGCGCAGGATGATGAACATGCGGCCCGAGTTGACGGTGTTCGCCGCGTTGCCGCCGCCGACGATCGACAGAACCGACTTCACGTCCGGATCACGCCTGACGACTTCGGCCAGCGCGCCCTGGCGGGCGACCATGGCGTCGAAGGATGCATCATCGGGCCCGACCGTCGAACCGGTGATCTGGCCGATGTCCTCGGACGGGAAGAAACCCTTGGGGATCGCCTCGAACAGGATCGCGGTCAGGACGAAGGTGCCGAGCGTGATGGCCAGCACCGTCTTCGGTATCGCGATCGTCCGCTTGAGCGCCCAGGAGTAGCCGCTCGTGACCTTGTTGAAGCTCCATTCGAAGGAGCGCAGCAGGAAATTGTGCTTCTCGTGGTGGTCGATCGGCTTCAGGAGCCGCGAGCAGAGCATCGGCGTCAGCGTCAGCGACACGACGCCGGAGATCAGGATGGCGAAGCTGATGACCAGCCCGAATTCGTTGAACATGCGGCCGACGACGCCGCCCATGAACAGCACCGGGATGAACACCGCGACCAGCGACAGGGTCATGGAGATGATGGTGAAGCCCACCTCCTTGGAGCCCTTGAACGCGGCTTCCATCGGCTTCTCGCCCGCCTCGATGTAGCGGACGATGTTCTCGAGCATGACAATGGCATCGTCGACCACGAAGCCGACCGCCAGGGTCAGGGCGAGCAGGGAGATGTTGTCGATCGAGTGGCCGCAGACATACATCGCGGCGAACGTGCCGATGATGGAGATCGGCAGGGCGATCGCCGGGATCAGCGTGGCGCGGGCGCTGCGGAGGAAGAAATAGATCGCGACGATGACCAGCAAGGCGGCCAGCAGCAGGGTGAATTCGACGTCGGCGATGGCGTGGCGGATCGACACCGACCGGTCGGCGAGCTGCTCGATCTCGACGCCGGGCGGCAGCTCCGCCTGGATGGCCGGCAGCATCGCCTTCACCCGATCGACCACTTCGACGGTGTTGCCGTCGGGCTGGCGATAGACGCCGAGCACGATCGCCCGCGTGCCGTTCAGCCAGCTCGCAACCTTGTCGTTCTCGACGCTGTCGATTGCCGTCGCGACGTCCGATACGCGCACCGGCGCGCCATTCTGCCATGTCACGATTACCGGCATGTAGTCGGCAGCCTTCGTGATCGGCCCGGTCGCATCGAGGATCGAGCTCTGGCGATTGTCGGCGATGGCGCCTACCGGCTTGCTCGAATTAGCGTTGACCACCGCGCTCTGCAGCTCTTGCAAGGTCAAGCCGCGGACCGCAAGCTGGTCGAGGTTGGCGCGCACGCGCACCGCATATTTCTGCGAGCCGAAGATGACGACCTGTGCCACGCCCGGCAGCGTCGAGATGCGCGGCAGGATCGAACGGTTGGCGAAGGCGTCGATGTCGGACAGGCGGACCTGCGACGATCGCAGCGCCAGGAACATCACCGCCCAGTCGGCGGGATTGACCTTGCGGAACGACGGCGGCGTCGTGAGCTCGGGCGGCAGGCGGCGCATGGCCGAGGAGATTGCCGACTGGACGTCGAGCGCGGCGCCGTCGATCGAGCGGTTGAAGTCGAATTGCAGGACGATCGAGGTGTTGCCGAGCGACGACGTCGAGGTCATCGACGTCACGCCGGCGATGGTCGAGAACTGACGCTCGAGGATCGACGCCACCGAGGCCGCCATGGTCTCGGGGCTGGCACCCGGAAGCTGCGCCGTGACCTGGATGGTCGGGAACTCGACCCGGGGGATGGCGGCGACGGGCAGTTGCTTGTAGCCGAAGGCGCCGGCGATGATGAACGACGCCATCAGCAGGATGGTCATGACCGGGCGGCGAATACAGAGCGCTGACAGCATGTCCCGTCCTGCCTCTCTTTGGTGTCAGCCGCGCGGCGGCGCGGCGGCGGTCGATGGCGGTTCAGCGGTGGGCGGCCGGACGGCGACGTTGGCGCCGTTGACCAGGCGGAGCTGGCCGTCGACCACGACCTGCTCGCCGCCCTCGAGACCTTTGCCGATCACCGATTCGCCCTTCTGCGTGCGCTTGATGACGACGTTGCGCAGTTCGGCGACGCCGTCCTTGACCACGAACAAGTACGGCCCCTGCGGGCCGAGCTGGATGGCGGGAGCGGGAACGGCGATCGCCTCGGGATCGACGCCGAGCACGATCTCGACCTTGACGAACTGGCCGGGCCACAGGCCTTCGCTGGCGTTGTCGATGCGCGCCTTGGCGGTCACCGTGCCGGTCAAGGGATCGACCGTGTTCTCGATGAAGGCGATCGATCCCGACTGCCGTCGACTCTCGTCGACCAGGGCGTAGACCTTCACCTCGCCCTTGGCCATCGCAGCGCGCAGGTCGGGCAGGAAAACCTGTGGCACGGCAAAGGCGACATAGATCGGGTCAACCTGGTTGATGGTGGCGAGCGCGCTGCTCGGCGAGTTGTCGCCGACGCGAACCACCGTCCCGGCCTTGCTGCCGATCGAACCGATGCGGCCCGACACCGGTGCGCGGATCTCGGTGTAGCTGAGCTGCGTGACGACGGCCGCCTTGTTGGCCTCGTCGGCCTCGAGCTGGGCCTCGGCTGCCTTGAGGGCGGTCTGCGCGGAATCACGGCTGACCACCGTACCGGCGTTCCTGGCCAGCAACTCCTCGAAGCGGGTCACATCGCGCTTGGCCTGCGCCACCTGGGCCTGGTCCTTGCGAATCTGTGCTTCGATCTGGCCGAGTTGGGCTCTGAGCGTGCGGGAATCGAGCTCGAACAGGAGGTCGCCTTCCTTCACCAGGGCGCCTTCGGCGACGTTCACCTTCATGATCTGGCTGTCGATGCGCGACTTGATCTGGATCGAAGCGATGGCCTGTACGGTGCCGACCGCCTCGATGACGATCGGCAATGGCTTCTTGGCCACCTTGGTCACGACCACCGGAACCGGCCCCCCGGGGTTTGCGCGACCCCGGCGGCCTTGCGGCTGCGCTGAGGCTGCAGGACTGGTCGGACTGCCCTTCTCCGCCGCGCTCGCCGTGCCACCCAGCCCCAACTTTCGTGCCAAGTCGTCACGATAGATGTAGGCCGCCCCGCCGACCGCAACCGCGACCACCGCGAAAACCGCCAACCGGACCATCCGCATCCCAGACTCTCCAGACCCCCGACCCTTATCGGAAGTATAGGCGCTGCCCGCACTCCCGCACAGTCGGAACCGGCGACAATAATACACCTAATCGCGAGGTGATTGGCTTGGCGACACCGACGATATGACCCGTCGACACTCGGATCCCTCGGCCCGGAATTGCTACGCTGGCCGCCTGACATCGTTGACAGCTGAGGGATCGAAATGGCGGGGGTGGCGCCATGTCGGAGAGCATCCAGACTTGCCAGCACGAGTTTGATCGCGCTGTTGGCAGCAGCGCCGCTTACGCCGGCAGCTGGGAGTGATTTTTTACGGGAACTGCAACGCTTCCTGCACGACGAAGCAACGGCCGTCGTGCACCTGCGCAGCATGTATCTCGACCGCACCAATCCACCGGAAACCCGCAATAGTGCAGCCTGGGCAGGTGGCGGCTGGGTCGGGCTGGAGACCGGCTGGCTCTACGACACCTTGCAGCTTGGCGCCGTGGGCTACACCACGCAGCCATTGTGGGCACTGCCGCCGACGGCGGATGGAACGGCACTGCTGAAGCCGGGTGGCTACGGCTTCTTCGCGTTGGGACAGGCCTACGCATCGGCCCGCGCCTTGGGGCAGGTCTTCACCGGTTATCGCCAGTTCATCAACGAGCTGTAGGTCAACCCGAACGACACCCGCATGATCCCCAACACGTTCGAGGCCTACGCCCTTCGCGGCCGGGTCAGTGCCGCCGAGTACTTCGCCGGCTATGTCGCGGCCATCAAGCCGCGCGATCAGTCGAGCTTCGTCAATATGGCACAGCAGGCGGGCGCGCCCAACGTCGACGCCGGCATGTGGCTGGCAACCGTCAAGTACGGCAGCCTCGAGACGTTTGGCGCCCGCACGTCACTCTACCACGTGCCCGACATCCTGACGTCCAACTACAACGACGTTGCGGTGACCTTTCCGATCAGCGATCAGGTCAGGATCCGGTTGTTGGGTCAAGCCATGGCGCAAGGCAGCAACGGCGCGAACCAGCTCACTGGCGCGCCATTCAGCACGTTCGCGGCAGGCGGCCGCATCAACGTCATCTACGGCCCGCTGTCGGTGTTCGGCGCTTACACCCAAACCGGCAGCGCCGCCGCCTACAGGACGCCCTATGGCGTATGGCTCGGCTTCACTTCACAACAGGTAAAAGACTTCAACCGAGCGGGCGAGCGCGCCGTGCAGGCAGGCGCCGCCTTCGACTTCAGGGTCTTCGGCTGGCGTGGGCTGCTGTTCGTCGGCTCTGCGACTTTCGGCGACCGCGCCATCGACGCCGCGACAGGACAACCGCTTGCCAACACCAACGAATACGATTTCGAGCTGGCCTTTCGAGCCGATCTCCAGTCGGCCCCGGACTGGCTGAAGCCGCTTCAATTGCGGGCCCGCGCCGCAATCGTCGATCAGTTTCTCGCCGGAACGCTGTCGTCGATCAACGAATACCGGCTCTACTTCAACTACGAGCTCACCTTCAGCGGCGCAAAACGACTACAGCGCCAGCCCTGAAGCAGAAGACCCGCCACAGGGCGGGTCTTCGTTCCGTTGCCGTGATGGCACCGATCAGCGGCTGTAGTACTCGACCACCAGCGACGGCTCCATCTGCACTGGATAAGGCACGTCAGCGAGCTTGGGGCCGCGCACGAACGTGCCCTTCATGTCCTTGTGATCGACCGTCATGTATTCCGGCACGTCACGCTCGGCGGTTTGCGTCGCTTCCAGGACACGCGCCATCTCCTTGGCCTTGGAAGCGAGCTCGATGACGTCGTCGTCCTTCACAAGGTAGGACGCGATGTTGACCCGTCGGCCGTTCACTTTGACATGGCCATGGCTCACGAGCTGGCGGCTGGCGAACACCGTGATGGCGAACTTCATGCGGTAGACGACCGCGTCCAGGCGGCGCTCCAGCAGCTCGACCAGGTTCTCACCGGTGTCGCCCTTGCGGCGCACCGCCTCGAGATAGTAGCGGCGCAATTGACGCTCGGAGACCGAGCCGTAGTAGCCCTTGAGGCGCTGCTTGGCCATCAGCTGCAGACGGTAGTCGGTCGGCTTGGTGCGGGCCTGGCCGTGCTGGCCGGGGCCGTATTCGCGCTTGTTGATCGGGCTCTTCGGCCGGCCCCACAGATTGACCCTGAGGCGGCGGTCGATCTTGTACTTCGAATTCTCGCGCTTGCTCACGCGATCGCTCCTTCGTTACGCGCCGGTTGGCGCTGTTGTCCGGATAGGCCTTGGTCCAACACGGGTTGGGGCGGGATGAGGGCGCAGGAGCCCGCAGCCACGTTCTCCGGAGAAGGGCGGAACATACTGGCGAGGCCGATCCAGTCAAGCGCCGGTTCGCCCTTGCAAATCAAGGAGTTAGACCTCCACCAGCACGACTTCATGGGTGATTTGCGCCGATTTGCGCACCATCGCCGTGGCCGAGCAGTACTTCTCGTCCGACAGGCTCACCGCCCGCTCGACCAGCGCTCGGCTCAGTTTGCGGCCGCGCACCGTATAGACGAGCTTCACCGAGGTGAACACCTTGGGATGGTCGTCGGCCCGTTCGGCAACCAGCGCCACCTCGACTCCTTCGATGTCCTGGCGCTGCTTCTTCAGCATCGACACGACATCGATCGCCGTGCAGCCGCCCATGCCCATCAGCACCACCTCCATCGGCCGCGAGGCGAGGTTGCGGCCACCGATGTCCGGCGCGCCATCCATGGTGATGGTGTGGCCGCTGCCGCCTTCGGCGACGAACAGCGCGCCGTCGACCCAGGAAATCTTGGCGGTGGTGGACATGCTCACTCCTCGCTGTGCTTGCGTTTGGCCAGATATTTGATGACGCCGTGGAAAGTCCGCACTTCCTGCTCGGTCATGCCGGCGCGCTGCAGAAAAGCACGCAGATTCTGCACCATGGCCGGTCGCGCCGCCTTGTTGCGCAGGAAGCCCGACTGGTCGAGCGCGCGTTCGAGCTGGCGGAACAGGTTCTGCAGCTCCTCCTTGTTCGCCGGCCGCGTCGCGAAGTCTGACAGCCGCTCGGCCGGCACCTCGGCGCCGGCCATCGCCCAGTCGTAGGCGACCACCAGCACGGCCTGCGCGACATTGAGCGAGGAGAATTGCGGGTTGAGCGGGATCGAAAGCGCAGTATCGGCCTGCACCATGTCGTCGTTGGTGAGCCCGGTGCGCTCGGGTCCGAACAGGACCCCTACCCGCTCACCACGGCCGAGCCAGATCCGCACCTCGCTGACGGCGCGGCGGGACGTGACAATGCGCTGGGTGAGCTCGCGATTGCGTGCCGTGGTGGCGATCACATGCTCGAGGTCCGCCACCGCCGCCGCCACCGAGTCGAACAGCTCGGCCTCCTCCAGCACGACATCGGCGCCCGAAGCGGCGCGCTTGGCCTTGATGTTGGGCCAGCCGTCACGTGGCGCCACCAGACGCAGGCGCGACAGGCCACAGTTCAGCATGGCGCGCGCTGCCATGCCGATATTTTCGCCGAGCTGCGGCCGCACCAAGATGATCACTGGCGCTTTGTCGTTGGTGGCGCGGCCTTTGGCAGGTCGTCCCATGGGACGACCTTTTAGAACATTATGAGTTCAGCTGGAATCAGCTGAACTCATAATGCCTGCTGCAACACGCAACACCGCTGCGCGTGAATGAGATGAAGTGGAACCGCAAGCGGTTCCACTTCATGTCATTCCGCTCTAGCGCGCGAGCATCGGCTTGCGCATGAAAAACAGCAGCGGAATGACCACGAGCGTGCAGAGGGTCATGGCGCGGAAATCGTTGAGATAGCCGATCATCGCTGCCTGCCGGTTGATCTCGGCGTCCCACGCCGCGAGCATCTGGGAGTCGGGACCCGGAATGACCCGGCCGAACGGCCAGCCGGCGCTGTACGGCGTGAGCTGACCGACCAGCTCGGCGCGATTGGCCTGGGTCGAGCGGGCGAGCAGAGACACCAGCACCGCGATGCCGACGGAGGCGCCGAGGTTGCGCATCAGCGCGTTGATCGCCGCGCCTTCTGTGCGCAGCCGCGGTGGCAGAGTTGCGAAGGTGAGCGTGGTGAGCGGCGGAAAGACCAAGCCGAGACCGAAGCCCAGCGCAACGCCGTTCCATATGATCCGGCTT
>Ga0194121_10010090_pt1 | contig 11541 bp, 9 predicted proteins | sample TA2MahCa50mmetaG_FD_148609 | JGI IMG/M metagenome (GOLD analysis project Ga0194121, IMG submission 148609) | Freshwater microbial communities from Lake Tanganyika, Tanzania - TA2015020 Mahale Deep Cast 50m | ecosystem: Environmental > Aquatic > Freshwater > Lake | place: Tanzania: Lake...
ATGGCTCGGCCCGTGTCCATGCGGAGAACAGCGTCGCCTCCTGGGCCGATGCCGCCGAGCCAAGGAGAAAAAGAAAGGCGATGCAAGAGTAGGACGTTGTCTGCAAGCGAGGGTTCATGAGACGCTCCGTGTCTGTCAAAGTTGTCGTTCCTGGTGTGCGAAGGATCGCTACAGTCATCGGCAGTCCAAGAGGCGCCGGTTGAGGGGTAAGCGTTTGACAACTTGAATCACGGCATGCCTTCCTCACGGTGGCGCGGCGGCTATGGGTTGTACGGATGGGAACGCAATCGGCGCGACAGTCCGTACAACGAACATTGCCTGTCCGATGACAATGTCCACGGCTCGCCCATCTGGGAGATCCACTCATGCGGCTTCCTATCGTACTCTTTTCACTCGCCGCGTTGCTGCCGCTCGGCGCCGCCGGGTCGCAAGGCGACAACGCCAAAAAAGGAACTTGAAAAGTTTCAGGGCGATTGGCAAGTTCTCAGCTCCGAGGAGGACGGATTCGCCACCCCGGAGTTTATCGTGCAGAACCTCAAGCTCACGATAAAAGGCGACGTAATCACCCTCAAGGGCGTCGACGGGCTAAAGCTCAAGTTCGGCAAGGTCAAGCTCACCGTCGATCCGGCATCGAACCCCAAGCTCATCGATTTCAAAGTTGAAGCGGGTTCGGAAAAGGACAATCTTTACGAGGGAATCTATGAGCTCAAGGACGGCAAGCTCAAGATCTGCGCCTCGACGCGCACCGGCGGCAATCGGCCTGACGAGTTCAAAACCAAGGCCGACTCCAATCGCGTGCTCTTCGTTCTGAAGCGGGAGAAGCCTTGAGCCGAGCTGGAGGCGCACCGCGCCGACGCGGATGCCTCGCTTACGCGTCGGGTTGGTATCCAGGGGATTCGCAAGTGACGATACGCATGCTTGCCGGGATCGTCGGCCTCGTTGCTGCAGTCGCCGCGAACGCTCAGGAAACCGTTGGCTGGCGTGGCAACTGGACCGGGCTATGGCCCAACGCCAAGACGCCGATGCATTGGCATCGTATACGCCAAAGGCGTTCTGGCCAGCATGCGCACCCAGGCGGAGCGTCCCAAGCCGGGCGATGAAACGACCGCGGCCCGCATGTCGATGGGCCTCATTCCTCATTGGCAGATTCTCGGGCCGATCGCTGTCAAGGACTCAATAAAGGATCTCGACACCGCTCTCATCAAGGAAGCAACCGCGGAACCGACGCCGGCATGGAAAAAGATCGTGGCGCCTTTCGACGATCTGGAGGTTTTCGGGACCGCTGGTCTGCCGTTCGTGGATCTCGCAAAGGAATCGGGCGGCTTCGCACTGAACCAGTTCGTCTATGCTCATGCATATCTGTACGTGCCGAAGGCCGGCACGCTGCGTGCGCTGGCGGAGCACACACTGGGCATGAAGGTTTGGCTGAACGGCGACGTCGTCTATCGCGAGCCGCAGCGGAAGGAAGTGCTCGCCACGTATCCGAACCTGAGCCGGCTTGAATTGGCGCACAATCGAACGTCGTCGGCGCGTTTTGACCTGTCGCTGAAAGCAGGTTGGAACAGGTTGCTTCTGAAGGTGAGTTCCGCGAACACACAAGGTTGGACGGCCCATCACTTTCTGATTCGTCTCATGGATTTGCCGAGCGTGGCGTATGACGAGAAGAACATTGCCTGGATGACGGAGTTGCCGAACCGTTCGAGTTCGACGCCGGTTCTTTCGGGCGATCGCATTTTCGCGATGGCGGAGCCGGATGAGCTTCTGTGCTTGGATCGTGTGACGGGCAAGACTCGTTGGTCGCGCTACGTCAATCTCTACGAAGCGCTGACGCCGGAGGAACAGAAATCGATCCCGGGTATGGACGCGCTCGAGTCGCTTGTCGCGCAGCTGCGCAAGGAACCCGATTATGAAAAGCGGTTCACGTGGCGGAAGCAAATTCAAGACGCGCTCAAGAAAGCCGACGCGAGACGATTCTCGCTCATCCTCGATGGGCATTACGAGGCGCCTTTCGCGATCGTCGGTTTCACCGTGCCGACGCCGGTCTGCGACGGGAAATTCATCTACGTCTGGAACGGCATGGGCGTCGCCGCGTGCTTCGATCTCGAAGGCAATCGCCAGTGGATCACGCGCATCCCCGGCGAGCCGAGCTATGCGTCGTCTCCTGCTCTCGTCGATGGCAAACTCATCGTGTTCATGAATCGGCTCTACGGCCTTGACGCCAAGAGCGGGAAGGTGGTTTGGCAGCAGAAGAAGATCAATCACAACGTCGCCGCGGTCGTACCGGCCCGTCTCGCGAACACGCCGGTCGTCGTGACGCAGCGAGGGCATCTCGTTCGCGCAAAGGACGGAAACATCCTTTGGCTGCGCGGCCGCGACGAAGGCTCCGGCGACACTGGTTGGGCGCCGCCGGTCGTCCTCGGCAATACGATCTATGCTCTGAAATACGGCGTCACGAACGTGAGCAAAATCGATTGTAGCGCATGCACCGGCGACGATTGGACGCCGAAGGTCGAGAATTTCAGCATGCCGGAGAAGGTGAGTCGCAAGCCGAACGGTGGCTGGATCGATCGCTGGACCGCCGGCGGACCATTAATCGTAAACGAGACGGCATACACGGCCGACATCTGGCGCAATGCTTTTGCATACGATCTCAAGATGAAGAAGATGAACTATCAGCAGAACACGGGGCTGGGCGGTTTCTTTCATTACAACGCTTTTCCCGTCGCCGCCAGCCCAGCGTTGATCGGCGAGCATATCCTGGTACAAAACAACCAAGGGACGGCCCTCTTGCTCAAGCCGGGGCCGACGTACGAAGTCGTGGCGAAGAACCAGATCGGCACGGTTCTCGATCGCCTCTGGCCGTTGCCCGGCCAGGAGATTCTCAGCTATTCCGCCCCAATCACCGACGGCCGTCGGCTCTACTTGCGAGGCGAGAGATACCTCTACTGCATAGGCGAACGTTGACTTGATTCCACAATCCTCGGAGGCTTCCATGCAACGGCGTATTCTCGGCTTTCTCCTCATCATCGGGTGCGTCCTGCCCGTAACCGCCAATGCCGGCGACGACGATGCCAAGCAGCTTCAAGGCACGTGGCAACTCGTCGCCGCACGCGTGGGCGCCAAGGACGCTGCTGCCGATCGGCTCAAGGACGTCAAGATGATCTTCCACGGGGACAAAGTCACCTATCTGGCGCCGAACGATACCGACACCGCGACCTTCTCCATCGACGCAACGAAAAAGCCACGCCAGATGAATACTCTGGTGCAAACCGGTAAGAGCAAGGGCGAGGCACGCCTGGCGATCTATGAACTCAACGGAGACAACCTGAAGATCCGCTGGGGCAAAGCCGACAAACGGCCGCGTGGCTTCGGCGCCGACGACGGCGAGAACTTCATCTACATGGAACTGAAACGGGTGAGCGACGGAAAATGAGCCACGATTGGACATGGCCACCCTGCTCAATGCAAACGCAGAGTGCGCGGAGAACGCGGAGAGCACAAGCAGAAAACGCTCCGCGTTCTCCGCGCACTCTGCGTTTCAATAATCGACGCGCTCCTGGTCATCCATTTCCATTGGCAGTTCACCGTCGCTTGGCCTTGTGAATTTGGGCCGATTTGCGTATATGCGGGGCATGGAATCGACCGCGCCGCCGATTGAGCCGAGTTGGATACGCCGAGCGATCGTCGCCACCATTGTCGTCGGTGTCGCGTGGCGGCTCCTGCGCTACCTTTGCCAATTTCCGATCTGGGGCGACGAGGCGATGTTGCTGCTCAACATCCTCGAGCGCGACTACCTCGGCCTCACCGAACACCTTCGTTTCGCCCAGGTCGCGCCGCTGCTCTTTCTTTGGCTCGAAAAAACGGCGCTCGTGCTCCTCGGCACGGCGGAATGGTCGGTCCATCTCTTCCCCATGCTGGCGGGCCTTCTGGCACTCGGCCTCTTTTTTCGAGCCTGCCGAAAATCCCTTGCGCCGACGGCGGCCGCATTCGCGGTTTGCGTTCTGGCTGTCTCGTATTATCCCGTGCGGCATGCGTGCGAAGTGAAGCCGTATGCGTTCGACTTGCTGTACGCGGTGGTGTTCTTGGCGCTCGCGCTCGAGCATCTACGAACCGACGACATAGACGACAATCGTTGGCTCATAGTCCTCTGCGCCGTGACGCCGATCGCCGTGTTTTCGTCGTACCCGTCGGTGTTCGTCGGCGGCAGCGTGAGCTTGGTCCTCTTGCCTACGATGATTTCCGCTGCATGGACGCGGCGAGCTTGGTATGCCGCCTTCAACCTTGCGCTTCTCGGATCCTTCCTGATTCACTACACGATGATCGGCCGCGGTCACGTTGACGCCGAGGAAGCAGTGCGGACCCGTGAGTTCTTGCACAACTACTGGAAGGACGCTTTCCCTCCCGAGCAGTTCATTCAATGGCCCGTTTGGCTGATCAAGGTCTTCACCGGCAACATGCTCGCCTATCCGATCGGCGCCAAGAACGGCGGCAGCACGGTGACCTTCCTCCTCGTGCTCCTTGGCACGTACTCACTCTGGCGGCAAGGCAAGAGCATGCTGCTTGCCCTATGTTGGCTGCCGTTCGGCCTCAATCTCGTCGCAGCGATTGTCCACAAGTATCCGTTCGGCGATAGCGCACGCATTACGTTGCATCTGGCGCCGTTCATCTGCGTGCTTACGGGATACGGCCTGGCAGCGATCGTCGAGGCGATCACCGATTCAGCCTGGCAGGCGCGCGTTCACCTGGCGATTCACGTGGCGCTCTTGGCTTATGGCAGCGTCAGCATCGCGTGCGACCTCGTTGTGCCATACAAAACCGAGCACGATCGCGATGTCCGCTTATTGGCTCGCCACATCGGCTCGAGCGTCGTATCGGGCGAGCCGATCGTCTTGCTTCACGAGCGCGACGAGGATCTACTGGCCGAGTTTCTGTGGAACCTTCGCGCAGAGCGATTGGAACCTCGCTTCCAGTCGGCGCACATCAACAGTCAATCGCGATCCTACTGGCTGGTCCAGTGCGGCAATCACGAACCGGCGCCCTTCGTCGCGCCGCCGGGATGGCGGATCACCTCGAGTGAGGTGCGCCATGTGCCGCCGGAAAACGCGAAGATGCCGCCGATGTACTGCCGCTGGGCGCAGGTCGTGCGGTATTAACGATTCCCTCGGAGCCTGAGCGTCAGCGAAGGAGCGGCCCCTGGTTGGCGCTCGGGCTGTGAGCACTCCGATTCGGCTCGTCTCCCAATTCCTATAACAACGCCAAGACGCATTCTGAGGAATCGAGCATGTCCGCGCCGAGTGAGCCGAGCGAACCGAGCAATCCGTTCTATTATTTGCTGCTAGTCGTTGGGCTGGTGTTCATCGTGACGGTGTTGGCCTATGCGGTGATACCGGTGATCGAACAGAAGGCAATGGACGCGGGACAGATGCCGCCGGACTCGCCGTTCCGCGATGCCTTGCGCAACGATGGCTGGAAATGGGTGCTGGCCGAGGTTGCTTTGCTCGTCGTGCTCGGGTTGGCGAGCATGGGCCTCGATCGCTGGCGGCGCTGGCATGCCGAGAGTGAGACCTCGGCCGCGCCGAATGAGGATCCGAAGCCGCCCTCGGCATGCTAGAAAAGTGCGCATCACGAAAACACGAAACACGAAAGACACGAAAGGTAGGGAATAGAACCACGGGGAGCACGGGGGAAACAGGGGGAACACAGGTCGAGTAACAGCGTGAAACCGCACTCCGCACGGTACAAACGTGTGTGATAAGTGCTTCTCCCAACTCTCTCAATCCCCCGTGCTCCTCTTTGTTGAACCAGGACCTCTTTCGTGCATTTCGTTTTTCGCTCTTTCGTGATTCAAATCTTCGTGTCTGAGGTTAATCATGAATCCGGTCGAGAAGCGCATGCGTGAGTTGTACCTGCAAATCGAACACCACAATCAAAAATACTACGTCGACGCCAATCCCGAGATTTCCGATCGCGATTTCGATCGGCTTCTTGACGAGCTCAAGACCCTCGAAGAACAGCATCCCCAATTCGCCACGCCGGACAGCCCGACGCAGCGCGTCGGCGGCAAACCGATCGAGGGCTTCGCTACCGTTCGACATCGCGAGCCGATGCTGTCGATCGACAATTCCTACAGTTCCGACGATCTGCGTGAATTCGATCAGCGCGTTTGCAAATTGCTGTCAGGGCTAACGCCGACTTATGTGGTGGAACTGAAGATCGACGGCGTCGCCATGTCGCTCATCTACGAGAACGGCGTATTCACGACCGGGGCGACGCGCGGGGACGGCGAGCAAGGCGACGACGTCACGCACAATTTGAAGACGATTCCCGACGTGCCGTTGAAGTTACCGGAATCGCCAGCGCATTTTGAGGCGCGCGGCGAGGTTTACATGACACATGCCGACTTCGCCGCCAACAATCGCCGGCGTGTCGAAGCGGGCGACGAACCGGCCGCCAATCCGCGCAACTTCACCGCGGGCTCGCTCAAGCTGCTCGACCCAAAAGAGAGCCGTAAGCGCCGGCTGCATTTCTTCGCCTACGCGCTCGGTTCGTGCGATGGGATCGAAGTCGCGACGCATCTCGACGGGCTGGCGCTGCTCAAGCGATTCGGCTTCAGTGTCAATCCGCACATCGTCTCCTTCGACTCGATCGAAGGCGTCATCGACTACTGCAACAGTTGGGCAACCAAGCGAAACGACCTGCCTTACGAGACCGACGGTATGGTAATCAAGGTCAACGATTTCGCCCAGCGCAAGAAGCTCGGCACGACGTCGAAGTCGCCGCGCTGGGTGATCGCGTACAAGTTTGCGGCCGAGCAGGGCTTGACCAAGCTGACCAGCATTGACCTTCAGGTGGGCAAGCTCGGCACGTTGACGCCGGTTGCCAATCTTGAGCCGGTGAAGTTGGCGGGCACGACGGTAAGCCGGGCGAGCTTGCACAACGCCGACTTCATCGAGTCGAAGGACATCCGCGTCGGCGACACGGTCGTCGTCGAGAAGGCGGGCGAGATCATCCCGTATGTCGTCCGCTCGGAGCCGGAGGCGCGAACTGGGACCGAGAAGGTGTTTCATTTTCCAAAATCGTGCCCATCATGCGGCAGCCCGGTCGAGCGCGACAAGAACGGCACGTTTTATCGCTGCACGGGCGGACGCAAATGCACGGCCCAGATCAAGGAAGTGCTTCGCGCCTACGCTCGCCGCAGCGCCATGGACATCGAAGGGCTGGGCGAGAAGATCATCGAGCAACTCGTCGACGCCGGGTTGGTGAACACGATCGCCGACCTCTATCGGCTCACGCTCGATCAACTGGTCGCCCTTGAGCGCATGGGAAAGAAATCGGCCCAGAACCTGCTGGATGGGATCGCCGCCAGCAAGGAGCGCGGTCTGGCGCGAGTGTTAGCCGGATTAGCGATCCCCCATGTCGGCGATAGCGTCGCGGACCTGTTGGCCAGTGAGTTCGGCGACATCGACGCGCTGATGCACGCCGGCGCCGATCGTCTCTCGCAAGTCATGGGCATCGGGCCGATCATGGCCGAAGCGATTCACGAGTTCTTTCACGACAGCCACAATCACAAGCTCATCGAGGAGCTAAAAGCGTTGGGCCTGAAGTTGTCGCAGGATCGTCGGCCCACCCCGGCGCAACTCGGCGGCGCGGACCTCGCCGGCAAGACGTTCGTCGTCACCGGCACGCTTGCGAAATACTCGCGCGAAGAAATCGAATCGCTTATCCGCCAACTCGGCGGCAAGGCGTCCGGCAGCGTCTCCAAAAATACGCACTTCCTCGTCGCCGGCGAAAAAGCCGGCAGCAAGCTCGACAAAGCCAGGCAGCTCGGCGTCACCGTTCTCAGCGAGGAGGAATTTGAAAAGCTGATCGGACGATAGAATCGACTGTTGCAGCTCTGCCGCGCTGGTTCTGTCTTCGCTGAGAGTTTATCCGGGAAGGCCCGTGGGACACGTTTTCAACGTGCCACGTCCCGTGTTTTCCGGGTTCTGGCACGTTAAAACGTGCCCCACGTAACTTGCCGGATAGACTCTGACACGTTGGGAGTGACCTTGACCCGATTTTGCGACTTTGGGTAAAGTTAACGAAGCATTCAGCTTGACACTCGTCTATCCAGAGATGGTCATGGCGTTACCTAGCGGCTCGTCGAATCCTCCTGCGCCGAAGGCCGGCGCGGGTCCGCATGCTCCAGCATCTTCCTTACTCGCCACGCCTCCGGACGACCGCATGCGAGTGGAGGCTGAGTCCGTGCTGTTTGCGGAACTGCTCGACGGCGCCGACGTCCGCGATACGCCTGCGATCTTCATCCTCGGTTCGCCGCGCACCGGCAGCACGCTTTTCTATCAGTGTCTTGTGCACTACCTGAGGCTGCCGTACTTCTCCAACCTTGCCAACCAAATATCGCCGAATCAGCCAGTTCTTCTGGCGCCGGCCCATCGGCAAATTCAATCGCGGATCGACATTCAGTTCACCAGCGCCTACGGCAAGACCGATGGCGCTTGGCAGCCGTCCGAAGCGTCGGCCGTCATGCGCCACTGGTTCGGCGGCGAGCATCCGTCGCAGCTGGCCAGCGCAACGTTTCTGCCTGAGAAGGTCGATCACATGGTTCGGACACTGGCCGCGATGCATCGTGTGTTTGGCGCCCCCGTGGTGATCAAGAACGCCTGGAACTGTTTTCGCATCGCCGCCATCGCACAGGCCATGCCGCGCGCTTACTTCCTTTGGATTCGCCGCGACCTGGTTGCCAGCGCTTTGTCTGATTTGGCCGCGCGCTATGCCGTGAAGGGCGATCCGAATCAATGGAATTCCGCGACGCCGGCCAATGTTGCGTCCTTGCGTCAACTGCCTCATTGGGCTCAGGTCGTCGAGAATCAATTCGAGTATGCCAGAGCGATCTCCGGCGACTTGACAGAGCATGCATCGGACCGGCACGCGATTGTCTGGTATGAGTCCTTTTTGCGACAACCGGCCGAGATGATCGAAGACATTGCCCGGAAAATGCCAAGCCTCCACCACAATCAAGATCGCTTGCCTCTGACTTTGACAAAGGTCGCGCGCAGTCCTCGCCCATACCCCGAGAGCGACGAAGTCAATCTCCATCGCTACATCGTCGAGCATGACGCTCGGCTAAGCGCGCTTCGCCATAAAGCGGCTTGATCACGTTCGCGTGTCACCGGCGTCGGAGTCTTCATGCTTGAGATTGTTCATTTCACTCCGGTGTGCTTCGAGCGCGACCGCATTCAGGCCGACGCCTGGCTGCTACCGCTGCTGAGGGAGTCGACGCAGCACTTTCAGACCATCGGCGTTCACGGCATAAGTAACGATTGGCTCGGGCAGCAGCCGTGGAAACGCGTGCTTGCATTTCAGGTCTTTCATGATCTTCTCGAACCCGCGTCGCCCCAGCGGCGCATTCTCGAAGTCGGCGGCGGCCTCTCGGCAATCACCGAGCGACTCGCGATTCAGCACGACTATTCCCTGATCGAACTGGCCACGCATGAAAAGGAAGAGAACTACCGAAAGCTCGAAGCCAGCCTCGGCCGGACCTTCGTCACGCTGGCGGATTGGTCCGATACGCCGTTCACCGCGCCGCGTGACCTCGTTATCGCCAACGACCTGTTCCCGAACGTCGATCAGCGCCTCTATGCCTTTATCGATGCTGCGTGGCCGATGTGCCGTGAGTTGCGCTTGACGCTCACGTATTACGAAAACACGGTCTGGCACGTGAAAAGAATCCCCTCGGGCGAACAACTCATCGTTCGGCCCTGGGGTCTGCGTGAAGTCCGCGTATTCCTAGACCATCTCGTCGAGTGTCACCCGCACGATTTTCCGTCGTACGATCGAACCCAACTCGTGTATCACGACTACGAGAAGATCCTGTTCACCAACCGGCGCAACATCCTCCGTGTTCGCATGACAAAACAGACGTAAGTCAGGCTTTCCAGCCTGACGTCGAACCCCCCTCGCCAGGCAAGCAGGGCGCTGCACAACGTTCGGCGGCGCTTTGCGCGAAGGCGTGATGAACTTCAGGTTGCTCGCAATCGAACTCGGGCTTAACTTCTACGCAATTACGGCGTCGGTTCTCGTTGTCACCGATGACCTTCCGGAGTTTTTCAACTGCTTGCTAGGTTGGAAAATTCGGCGTAACACGACCTTGTCGTTGATTTGTTTTCGCGAGCCAACCATCCTGCAATCGCCGAATCCGAGAATGTCAGCGAAGCGCTTGCCGCAGGGCGTCGAGAACGCGCGTTTGCGCTTCGGCCATCGACGTGTGCAGCGTAGCGCCGGAGGCAAGCTTGTGCCCGCCGCCGCCGAACGATTCGGCGATGGCTGCGACATCGACTTTGCCGCGCGAACGAAAGCTGACTTTGATGCCGCCGACCGGTTGTTCAAGAAACAAAAGACCGACTTCGACGCCGACGACGCTGCGTGTGTAGCCGACGGCGTCTTCCGTGTCCTGAGGAATGGCGCCGGTTTTGGCGTAATCGTCCTTGAAGACTTCGGAATAGGCGATCTTGCCATCGTCGATCACGCGCATGCGCTGCAGTACGAGGCCAAGCAGGTTAATGCGGGCCACGGTGTTCTGCTCATAGATCGCGTCATAGAGCGCATTCGGATCTGCGCCGGCTTGCTGCAATTTCTCGGCGAGCGCGAACGTGGCCGGCGTGGTGTTCTTGTGCCGAAACCAGCCGGTATCGGTAGCGACGGCGGCGAACAAGCACGACGCGGCCCGCGGCGAGATTGTCGCGCCAAGGGCTTGCGCCGCTTCATACACCAGCCGCCCGGTCGCTTCGGACGAAATATCTTGCAGCAGGACGCCGCCGAGATCGTCCTGCGAGACGTGATGATCGATGACGACTTTCTTGGCGCGAGACGATTTCATCCAGTCGCCGAAGTCGCCGAGTTGGTTCCACGTGCCGGTGTCGAGCACCATGATGACCTGCACTTCTTTGTGCGCCTCCCCAGGGGGCGCGAAGCGAGCGATACGCCGATCCGGATCGAGAAACGTGTAGCGCGGCGGCCAGTTGCTGGCGATCACCATCTGCACGGACTTGCCCATGCCCTCGAGGACGTCAGCCATGGCGAGCTGTGAGCCAAGCCCATCCGGATCGGGCCGAACATGCGTCGTGATGAGGAAGCGTTGGTGCGTGCGAACGATTTCGACGAAAGGGGACCAGTCGATAGGCATGGTGGGTTCCTAATCTCTACGTCTCTGCATCTGAAATTGAACGAGCATCTGATGGCTCCCGTGTTCCATGGTAGCAAGCGGTTTCTGCGTCACGCGAATAACCCCGCGATCACGCGGCCCGCAGGCAGGACCGGCAGCGGTCGGCGCTGGCGGTCGTAAAGCGTCGTTTCGGGATCGATACCGATGGCGTGGTAGATGCTGGCGGCGACGTCGGCGGGGCCCCACGGCGCGGTGACGGGATTGGCGGCGTGGCGGTCGGTGGCGCCGATGACTTGGCCGCCGAGCACACCGCCGCCGGCGAAGAAGAGCGAGCCCGCGGCGCCCCAGTGGTCGCGGCCCCCTTCGCGATTGATTCGCGG
>Ga0194121_10010100_pt1 | contig 11537 bp, 12 predicted proteins | sample TA2MahCa50mmetaG_FD_148609 | JGI IMG/M metagenome (GOLD analysis project Ga0194121, IMG submission 148609) | Freshwater microbial communities from Lake Tanganyika, Tanzania - TA2015020 Mahale Deep Cast 50m | ecosystem: Environmental > Aquatic > Freshwater > Lake | place: Tanzania: Lake...
ATGTACACTTTCAAGACTTTAAGACAATGGACCGATTTGATCTATAATCCTTTGACGGGAGCTATGGGCATTAAATTAGATTACACCGGCACCATCATCATTTCTATCTTTAACAAAAATGGCGATGTTTTCAGAAGAATTACCTGCCGAGAATGTTTTCCTCTCAAGGCAATCGACCCCATGGAACTTGATTACACTAATGGCACAACACTGTATGAAATCAACATGAATTGGGCAGTTGATTATTGGGAAGATCTTTTCCTCTAAAAAATAAAATTCATTATGTCCGGTTTACCACATTTCAATAATTCACTAGCAGCCAGGAACAATTTCGAACCGGTTTTCTTAAACCAGTTCGAAGTTATTATTACTCCACCCGCTGCCGTGACTTTAGCAAATGTCAGATTCAACGGTGAGTCCATTATGACCCAGCAGGTTAAAAGTATTGGGGGTAGCTTGGCTGTAGACATTCAACCAGCCGCTCCTGTAACTCAGTACTACAAATTCGCCGAAAGAAGATATGCAGGGGGTGAACCCTCAACTTCAGATGTCGAGTTCACCGTTAATTTCGAGGTGAATTTAGACGAGAATAACTCGATGACTATTTACAAAATTCTGCGTCAGTGGTCAGATCTGATCTACAATCCTCTGACTGGAGCGATGGGTCTAAAAAGAGATTACGTTGGGCAAATGATTGTTTCTATTTTTAACAAGCAAGGGGACGTCTTCCGTCGTTTAACTTTCAATAATTGTTTTTTGGTCAACCCCCTAACTACCATGGCCCTCAGCTACGAGACCGGTGATGGTCTCTACGAGCTTGAAACAACCTGGAAGTCTGACTATTGGCAAGATCAGTTTTTATAAGAAACTTTTCTCTTTTTCTTTCTATGAATTGGAATATTGGATCGTTGTGTTTTATAATTAGCGAATTCATAAAAAATAATTGCATTCATGGATTTATCAAACTTGTCTCCTGAAAACATACTCAAACAAAAGGAACTAGCCCACGGGATTGTTTATGATGATCCCATCCCAGAACCACAAAATTCTCCTCAATTAACGGCGGAGGATAAAATTGATAGGGAGATCGAATCTCTTAAGGTCAAAAAGGAAGAGGTTCTGATGGAATCTTCTTTGACCAAGCAAATCAAAAAAGCTCCCGACAGCAATCCTGCAATCCCAGAGAACGGACCACCTCTTCAAACGGGCTGGAAAAACCTACCGATTGCTATTTTACCATCTGAAGGTTTTTTCTATCCTCCTAATACCCAAATTGCAATCAGATCAGCAGAAGTGAAGGAGATCCGGCATTTTTCTTCTATTGATGAAAGTGATGTCTTAGATATCAACAGCAAGTTAAATATGATTTTATCAACTTGCTCCGTTGTTAAATTTGGAAATCAGGGTGTGGTCTCTTACAAAGAATTAAAACAAGAGGATAGATTCTTTATAGTTATGGCTATTAGAGATTTGACCTTTATTAAAGGGGAAAACAGAATTATTTTGAAACCCCAAACTGAATGTGGAGGACAGAAAGATTGTCCATTTTCTCAAGGGGTCGAACTCAGAACCGGCGTTTTATCTAGATATAAGATCCCGGATAAGTTGATGCAGTATTATTCCCCAGCCGATAGAAAATTCATTTTCCAAATTCCTAAAGTAGGTAAAAAGCTAAGCATCACAATTCCCTCCATTGGAGTCATGGAAATATTTTCCAATTACACAAGTCAAAAAATTCAATCTGGGCAGGAAGTAGACGATAGTTTCATTAAGATAGCCCCATATATCTACGAAAGCTGGAAAGATCTAGACTTCAAGAAAATAGAGCAACTAGAAAAAGAATCTAGCAATTGGTCTAAGGAAGAGTTTTCGGTTTATTTTGAAGTAGTTGATCAACTAAAAATTGGAACTAAGCTGGAAGTCAGTTTGCCATGTTCAAAATGCGGTGCAGAGGAGGTCACCGCCAGAATCTCCTTTCCCCGAGGGTTCAGATCTCTTTTCGTTATTTCAGATATCTTTGGAGAACTTCTTTGATATTAAATTCAGGCTTTGGAGAGAACACCGTTTGGATCCAGTCTGGATTGAATCTTTGCCTTATTACGAATATCAAATTTGGTTAGAAAAGTTGAACCAATCCATCGAAAAGGAAAACGCAGATAGAATGAGTGAGTCTGGTCAAGTCCAAGTTTTCAACTTTACCAAATAATTCCTATCCTTTTCTTTTGGAATATATAGTCTAAAAGAGACCTAAATTATGGCAGACGATTCTCAAAAGATCTTGAAAGAATTATCCAGTTTGTCTTCTAACTTGGATGTTTTGAGTCGAGAGCTGAGACAGAACAATAAGCTCTTGTCAGACCAAAAACATGTTCAAACAAAAATTCTAGAGGACAAAGCAGACGAAAAAACGGAAGAAAAAGGAGATGCCAAACAACCCTTCGATCAAAAATTTTTCGAAAATTTTGCAAAATCTTTAGCCGATAATTTTCTGAAAGGTCAGGGTAATTTGACCAGCTCTATTACTCAAACCCTAGGCAAAGAACTGTCTGGAATCCTGCAGAAAAAAGAAAATAAGCCTGCCCAGATCAAGCCTTTACCTGCCGATGCTAAAGAAACTAATCCCATCAATTTTTTATTGAATAGTCTTAAGTCACTCCCTAAAATGCAGGATGGGGGTAAAGTCACTTCTTCAGGAACTGCCATTGTGGGAGAAAAAGGACCAGAAGTGGTAAACCTGGTCCAAGGTAGTAAAGTCAGTCCTACTAAGAATCCTACTTCTCCGACTAAGAAACCAGTTGATCCTGAAAAGAAAAAGTTAGAAGAAGAAGAGCTTAGAATGTTTCTGGCAAGTATGTCAGAGAATGATATGGAGAGAAAAATGGCCTATACGCTAGGAAATTTGGACATAGTAAATTCAGTGAAAAAAGAAGATCTCCCATCAACAGGTCAAAATACGAAAGCTCAAAGTCAGCTTTCTGCAGTCGAGAGTTCTATCCAAAAAAATGGTCCTCCCCCGATTAAAGACGTGGAAAAATTCAAAAATTTCAAAAACGTTTGGGGGATACAAGTTCCAATGGATGTGTTAAACGAATACCGAAACAAATTATACAAAGAAGACCCGGATTATTACACCGAATTTGATGATTTAGATTCTGACACTTTAAGTCATTTCAAATACAATAGGAACTATCCTGAATATCTCCCAGCCTATATGAAACCTGGTGAGATTGAGGAAACTCTAAAAAAAGGGATTGAGGATGATCCTGAATTAATGACTCCACAAGATGTGGCTAAACTAGCAACCCCAGTTAAAACTCCTTCTCCCACTCCTAATATTGATATGCAGTCACCTTCTTCTAGTTCCTCTAACAAGAAAGAAAAAAAAGGTGCTAAAGAAACGGTAGAGAGCGAGTTAGAAAAAAAGAAGAAGGAAGGGAAAAAATTCTCGGAAACTAAATTCGGTAAGACTGTTACCAATTCTGCAAAATTGGTAGGTGAAGTTGGAAAAGAAGTAGGGAAGAATTTTATCAATAATAAAATACAATCCTTTACTGGGGTTTCCCCTACTTTTTTGAAAGGAAAGGTCAAAGAATTTCAGGATAGACAGCAGGGAACTTCAGAGATCTCAAATGAGCAGCAGCAGTTAAAAGTCATGGAAAGACCCAAAGTGGAAAATAAAGGGACACAGCCTAATCCTGTCCCTCCACCAGCCCAAAAAACACAGGGAACAACTCCAGATCAGACCGAAACAAAAACATCAACTAATTCTATACAATCACCCCAGACACAGAATCAATCTAAAAGTAACGGTAATCAGGAACCTATGGACTTAACGAAGGATATGAAAGATTTAAAGGGTTTACTAGCGGGAATCTACAAATCACTGCAATCCCATTTAGATATTTCAAACAGTTCTCCCTATAGACCAAACTCTAATATCATTTAATTTTTTTTGAAAGGTTAAACACACATCAGGTGATGTATATTTGCATCTCTCTCCCAATCAATCCTTATGTCAGAATTTTCCAAAATCGTCGGATTCGATGAAGTCTTCTCAGTCCTCCAAAGTCTTCCTCTTCAGGTTTCTGATCATCCCTTGTTTTCTCATTCCTGGATAGCTAAATCCAATCCTTTTGAATTGATTTTCTTCAATGAAATTAACAACGAGACTGACGAAACTTTTTATCACCCTAAAAATATTAAGACAGATCCGGTATATTTAACTATGGCAGAAGTGTGGTCTAAAAATTCTCATTGTCAAAGAATGAAAGTCGGAGCACTCATAGTTAAAAATAAATCTATTATCTCAGATGGTTATAATGGGTCTCCCACAGGATTTCCCAATCCCTGCGAAGGTGCGGATAATGTCACTTTGCCCTATGTTTTACATGCCGAAGCCAACGCCATTACTAAACTAGCAAAAAGCACCCAAAGCTGTGAAGGATCAACTCTTTTTGTAACAGTTTCTCCTTGTTACGATTGCTCTAAACTGATAGTTCAGGCCGGAGTAAAAAGATTGGTTTTCAGAGATCTATACCGCAAAACAGAATCCTTGAGTTTCCTTTATCAGGGAGGATTAGAAATTATTCGTCTTAAAAACCCAACTCTCCCCCAATGACCAAAGAAAAAAACATTCAAGTTCTGGCCGAAAATTTTATCTCTCATAGAGATAACAAATCATTCAAATGCCTTTATGACAGGGTCAGACCTGGTGTTTTGAATCACTGTTACACTATCTTAAAAGATGTCGAGCTGGCGGAGGATGCCTTCATGAACTCTATGGCCAAAGTTTGGGAAAAAATTGAACAGTATGATTTATCAAGAGGTAATTTTTCTACCTGGTGCTACAATATAGCCAGAAACGAATCTCTTCTTCTGCTCAAAAGTAGAAAAAAGTATGTTTCCAAATCTTCAGAGGATCTGGAACTAGATTCCACTCAAAATGGAGAAACAACGGGTTTTCATGATGTCGAGACGGATCCGTTATGGCAGTTCTTCTTCCAAAGTCCGAATATTGATGAACTCTATGATCAGATTGTTGATGAAATCAGGGAACTACCTGTACTCTATAAAGACATCATGATAGATAGAGAGATCAATGGCATGAAATACAAAGATATAGCAGACAAATACGACATTAAAAAAAGATCTATTGCCACGAGAATAAGAAGAGCTCGAACAAAAATCAAGAACAAGATCGAAAAGTTCAACAAAATGAAGAAATAGTTCAATGAAACACCTATCAAAAATTTTTGTTTTTTTCAGACTCTTTGGAGTGCTGAAGGACCTGAAACTTTATTCAGATTATCTCACCATAGTGAAAACTGAATCCCTTAATTCCCCCCAGTGGAGTAGACTGAAACTCAGAAGAGATTGGATCGGAAGAATTTACACCGTTGTTAACCTGCCACCCGAAGTAACAATGTCTAGAGATTTTCCTAAAGAGGCCAGACCTGCTTTTGTGTTCGAGGAGATCCGCCCTATCAACGAATACCTGACAAAATTGAATCTTCAAGAAATTATCACCCCTCTGTTAAAACCAATTCCTGAGACAAATGATGACTCTTTTCTCATCATTTATTCTTTTGTGTTCAGAGAACTAAGTTGGTTTTGGCTCATTAGATTCTTCCTCGAAATTTTTCTATTTACCCGTATTTTCAACAACCTAGACCAAATAACCCAAATTTTCAACCTTAATGCAATTGGATAAACTGAAGGAAGAGTACCAGCAAAAATTAAATTTTTTCAAAGATCCTAATTTTCTATTCGAGGAAAAAGCCCACGTCTATTCTTACGAGGGCTCCAAATTCGATTCCGTTACAACTTTTTTAAGAAGATTTAAAACCCCATTCGAAAGAAATTATTGGATTCAAAGAAAAGCACAGGAAAGAGGGGTAGATCCGTCAGTCATAGATGTAGAATGGACTCAGCTGGCCACCCATGCTGCTGCTCTTGGTACCAGAGTGCATAAATGGATTGAGGATTTTTGGTCCGGACTGGAACCAGAGTTACCCGAAAACCCAGAAGAATTACAGAGGGTCAATTCTTTTTTAGAACTATACGAGGCCAGATTATCAAAACTAGTTCCCCTAGAATCTGAATTGAAAATTTTTTCCAAAAAATGGAGATTAGCTGGAACGATAGATCAACCTTTTTTAATGTGGGACGAAAAGTCGGGTAAGCCTCTTTTTTTGCTTGGGGACTGGAAAACGAACAAGGATTTCAAAGATGATAATCACCCCAAGGGCAGGTACAAGAAATTACTCCATCCCTTTGTGGATCTTTTTGAAAATTCTTTGAATGAATATTCTATTCAGATTAGTCTCTACCGTCTGATTCTAGAAGAAGAGCTAGGTATAGAAACACACAGTGGTTTTTTGGTACACCTAGGACCAGAAGGGTCAAAAATCTATCCAGTCAAAGATCTCAGAGAGAGACTTAAGATTTACCTGCAGCACAATAGAGAAAACGTGGATATTTTCGATATTTGATTGAAACAAATCCAAACCCAATCGTAAAATAAAAAAACAAAAAATGGCAAAGAAAAAATCAGAGCCTCTAAAAGGCACAGTGGTTCAATTACAATCTGAAGATTTAGGGGAAACCATCTTGAATTCCCTCGATCAAAAGAGAATAGAAACATGTCAAAAAAATCTAGACGAGACAAAAGAAAGAATTTCAAAAAAAGTCTATGCAGTTAAATTTGAGGCTCAGGAGGATTTAAATAGATTTATTGATTTTATTCATAATGAAGCTCAGTGGAAAGAAAAAGAAGCTTTGGGTGTCATTGAAATCAATAAGGTTTTAGAAAAAGCTCAGCGAGAAGGAATTCAACAAAACGCTCTTTATCTCCAAGCCCTACCGCTAGAAGCCAGCTATTATTTCTTGAGCAAAATTACGGGATCTGGTCTGGAAGAAGCCAAAAAATATATTGCTATGCTTAAACCTTTTGATGTAGCTCTTAGTTCGGTCAAAGCTGACGCCACAGAAATACAGAATTTAGAGAAAGAGTTAGCCGCAGCTCAACAAGGAATAGAAATATCCTAGAAAGGGTAAATCTATTCTTCGTCAAAAGTCCAGTTCCCAACTGGACTTTTTTTGTGAGAAAAAATGTGGATATATAAACAAACTAAAAAACATTTATGATGCAAAAATTAAAAGAACATTCCTGGCTTATCACGATGTGTCTTTTGCTCTTTGTTTTTTTTAAACAATGTGGCGTTTCTTCCACTTTGAAAAAGACAAACAAGAGGCTGGAATATTTGACTGAAGAGGTGTCAAAATTGAAGGACACCGTTGCCACTAAACAAGATCTAGAAATCGAAGGACTCAAAGCAGAGAAAAGAATGATTCAATCAACAGATCGAAGAATGATGGATGTGAACAGACAATCTGAAATAGATTCAAAACTCAAAAATTTAGAAAATAGATGAACCAATTCTGGGTCCGAGGATTTATTATCACAACTTTTGTCTCTTTGTATCTAGTTGTGTCAATCATCTCGACCATACACGTGGTAGATTTTTTCAGACTCTCCAATCCTAATTGGCTGGCAGTTTCGTTGGCTATTGCTTTTGAATTGGGAGCAGCTGCTTCTTTGGCTTCATTGATTGCTCTAGATAAAATGAACAAAGCCTTGATTTTGTTTCTTTTTATTCTCTTAACTGCCATGCAGATGATGGGAAATACCTACTATGCCTTTACCCATTTGAGTGACTATCAAGGCTGGGTTGATCTCTTTGGGCTGAATGAAGAGGACGTTCTTTATCAAAAGCGGTTTCTTTCTATCATTAGTGGTGCTATCCTTCCCATCGTGGCTTTAGGCTTTATCAAATCTCTGGTCGATTATATTCGTCCATCCGAAATAGAAGAAGCAAAAGAAAAGAAAGAGCCAGTGTACACTTCCGAAGAAATTATTCAAGAAAAAGAAGATCTTGAACCCTCCTTAGAAAAAGTAGAAACAGAGACCCCCGAAGAAGTGGTCGAAGAAAAAATTCAAAAACCTGACGATATTGTTTTTGACGGAGGCGGTTCTATTTTTGAAAAACCAACACCTCCTGAGCCAGAACCAGGATCCCAAGAAGAGGTAAAAACAGAGGTTGTTGAAGAGGAACCAGAACCAGGTGGAGTTACTTTTATAGAAAATTCTCCAACTTCAAGTAGGTATTCTAAAGCACAATCATCACACCGATCGGTCTACATCGATCCTACAAAAATAATGTAACATGTCTCAAAACTCAATCACCGGCGGGGATCTTGATATTTATGGAGGTTCTTCTACCAACGAATCGTCTCAACCTCTTTTTGGAGAAGGTACAGCTATTTCAGGTTTAGATCCCGGACCTAGCGCTACCTTTGAAACCCGCTATACTTTAATAGCTCTGAACCCTAGCGGTCTTGAGAGAGTTAATTTGACATTTTCTGACGTCAATGACCCTAACAACATTCGGTTTTATAACACCTCTATGAATGTTGCATGGCAGGATGTCACCGAGCAAAAATTGAATCTAAGCGATTTCTTCTATCCTCTACAAGATTTTTCCGGCTATCAGCAACAGACTTTTGTCATTTCGCCTAATACATCTGTTAACTTGGATCAAGGTGATTTCGACACTACCCTTGGGGAGATAGGTCTTTTGATGGCCAGAGCCCAATTTCATGCGGATGCAGACCCAGAACAGCGTCTTCTATATTGGCAATATGGGGGAGACGATCGGTATATCATGGCAGATTTTATGATGCTAACAGGCCAAGTTAAAAACGGATATCCTTGGAAAGGTTGGCAAACAAGCAACAACGTCAGCCAAGAAATAGGCTATACAGGAGCCGCTACTGGTGGATTTATTTTTTCGAATCCAACCGAGTATTCTGTAAAATTAACAATATTGACAGCAAGCTAATGGCAACTAGACCTATCCCTTGTCCTCCGGCAGTTCCTAATGGCTGGGTTTTTTTTAAGGACCAATTTGTGTTGGAACAAGACTACCAATACACCACTTTTTTTAATTTCAAAGATTTGGCTTTTGGAGTTGTAGCATATTCCAGACTTAGAATCAGTTTAAAAAGGGGCAGATCTGTTAAATTAAGTCAATCCAACATTGGAACTGAAGGCTTTGTTAGATGGATAGCAGTAAAAGTCCAGTACCCGGCTCCTAAGAACACTATCCTTTATGCCTCTCAAACCCCAATTATTCCAGGTGTGCCAACTCCTACCAACGGCACACCCCAAATTCAGAAATACATCACTTGGACCTACCAAGGTAGAACTTTAAATCTGGGCGATATGATGGTGCTTACTGGTAATCCTTTAGGATCAACAGATTCTGAAGTTACGGGCTGGAATCTGAGTGAAGATGATTTTCTGTTTGCCGGAGGGGGAATTACTTTCACAAATCCGCATTCAGATTTCGATGTTAAATTAGAAATTTTAGTTTCAAAATGAATATATACTAAACAAATTTTCAAGTTTGTCTTTAGATATATAAAACGTAAAAAAACAAAATAAATCAAAATGGATTTACTCACACAACTCAAAACCCTCAAAGAAAATTCTCAGAATCCTGAGGTTGTTCTTTTTTGCGAAAATAGCATCAGGGAGATACAGCAGGGACACAGCAACCTAAATGAAGCAATGCTGCTTGATCAGGTTCAGTCCCTGCAAAACACACAGCAGTCAACGGAGAAAAATCCTTTGCAGCTAATCAGGGAACAGGAAATGTCAACCTCTAAAACAGCCGCCTCTAGAATTCTCGAATCTTGGGGCGGTGTAGGTTCTAGAACTTTCAAAAGTGCTGGTAGCTATGTCGATGGTGTTGAGGAGCAAAAACCGGTCTCACACCAAAACATCAATGAGGGCATCTCTTCCTTTGCCGACCAGGACGCAGGAGTAGCTTCTCTGATGAAATCTCAAGAAGTTCATAATCTTGGAATTTTGGAATCCATTTTGGGTCTTAAGGATGCAGGAATCTTTGAGCATCCCTCCGTTAAGATCCTAGCAGAAAGATACTACCATTTATTGAAAGGAAAAAATCTGCCTGAATTTATCATAGCAGAATCATTTCTTGGAGAACTTGGTAACTTTAACTGGGATCGGGATGTTAAACAAATGTACGAAGGTATTTCGAACAGAATTTCCAATTTAAGACCTGAAATCGAGGTGGCTAAGGCTTTGTATGCAATCAGTCAAAACGGGGCATCTGATTTTTACTCTCCAGTAACAGAATCCTTGAATAAGTGGCTGGTGTCTGAAAACAAATCAATTACCCTGCTTTCCCAAGAGATTTCTAGATGGCAGTTCAATCCCATTGTTAAAAATCTTTTGAACAATCTTTCTCTAATGGAAAGTTCAAGCCGTCAGCTTCATGTTCCTATTAGTTCTGGTAACATCGAAGTGAGTAAAGTTTATTCACCCGTTTTTGTCGAAGGAGGAAAAACTCTGTTTGTGCTGGGTAAAAATGTTTTCGAGGCAACTACAAATGGAATTTCAAAGCTCAGACAAGGTCAAATAGCTTCTCTGCCAAACAGATATCTGTCTTTGTTAGAGTCTTATGCTAATCTGAACACCAAAATAGATGAAAACGGACTTTCTATCTACTTAGGCAAAAGTAGAATCCTTTTGGTAGAAGAGAACGAAAAAACTTCGGTTTACTACGGTGGTAAGAGATTGAACTTCTCCGATTATAATCAATTTGCCAGAATCTTGTCGATTGAGATGAGCAAAACTTTAGGTCTGAATGAGAACAAAATTATCAGAGACGTTATCAACATCTACGAGAATTTCAGTAACATTGTAGAACTTGATTTTGCCAAAACTATCTCCTCCAAATTATATGAAGGAGCCGCAGTGCATTTAATGAAATGGGACGGCAAGATCTATTTGAACAAGATCAACGAGTCAATGAGAGAGGATTCTTTCTACGTTGTGAATGGCAATCAAGCCACCTCAATGGTGAAAGAATTTTTGAAATATGATATTTCGGAGGGTCTCACTCAGTTTTTAGATGGGGAGAATAGAGTTAAATCCGTTATGATGAACGATAGAAAAGTTCTGATGGAGAATATCGCTCTTGTGGAAGCCCAGATTCAAAAGATCGAGAGTCAGATGTCAAAAAGTCCTTTGTTTGCAAATTCTCAAGAAATGCAAAATGCCAAATATCTCTTGGAAAGAGAGCTTGGAATACTAAGACAGAAATGGTCGGTGGTGAACGAAGAAATTAAGAAAATTGGATCTGCTCCGGATGAAATTCGCAACATGAACGAGGATGATGATTTTAATGTGGGGGAATACGTAAAGGTGAAAGAATCGGGTAACACTGGTAAGATTGTTTCTATTAACGGCTCATCTGGTTCCTATACAGTCCTAATGGACAACGGTAGAACTGGAGAATTCAGATTGGATGAAATTATCAATTTAGACGATGCCTTGGCTGCCGCCGGTGACGAGAACGAAGCCGAAGCAGAAACTCAAGAAGAATTAAAAGAGGGAACGCAACCTTTAGCTTCGGCTCCGGGGTCGGCAAAAGCGGGTAAATTGGACA
>Ga0194121_10010102_pt1 | contig 11533 bp, 11 predicted proteins | sample TA2MahCa50mmetaG_FD_148609 | JGI IMG/M metagenome (GOLD analysis project Ga0194121, IMG submission 148609) | Freshwater microbial communities from Lake Tanganyika, Tanzania - TA2015020 Mahale Deep Cast 50m | ecosystem: Environmental > Aquatic > Freshwater > Lake | place: Tanzania: Lake...
CATGGGGGGCATCTGCCGTTCAATTTGCAGACTTACGTGATCGAAGAGATGAATCGGCTTGCCGATGCGGAGCTGCCTCGATACCTCTTCTATCGCTATCGGTATGATACTTTTCCGCAACGCAGACGCTTGGACCGCTACCCACCGTGCATTCAAATCGAGCCGACCTCGACCTGTAATTATCGATGTGTGTTCTGTTACCAGATCGATGATGACTTCACCAGGAAGAACAGCGGGCACATGGGGTTTATGTCTCTGGATACGTTCAGGCGGATCGTTGATCAAGCCGTCGGTCATTGTGAAGCGGTCACGCTGGCGTCACGGGGAGAACCGCTGATTTGCCCAAGGATCGAGGAGATGTTGCGCTACGCGGGGGAAGGAAAATTCTTGGCCCTCAAGATCAACACCAACGCGTGGTTTCTGAGCGAGGCCAAGAGCCACGCCATTTTACAGGCCGACGTCAATACAGTCGTCTTCTCTGCCGATGCCGCCTCTGAACCGCAGTACAGCCAATTGCGAGTCGGAGGCAATCTGAGGCGCGTGGTGGAGAACATCAAGCAATTTCGAGATATTCGAGAGAAGCATTATCCCCGGTCGCGCACGATCACTCGGATTTCCGGAGTTCGAGTGCCGGGGACGCCGGACCTGGATGAGATGGAAGAGTTCTGGGGGGATTTGGTGGATCAGGTCGCCTTTGTGCGGTATAACCCCTGGGAAAACACGTATGAGCGCCCGGTAAACGATATTGCCGCTCCGTGCTCGGATTTGTGGCGGCGGATGTTCATCTGGTGGGATGGGACGGTCAATCCCTGTGATGTGGATTACAAATCGACCCTGGCCGTCGGCAACGCCATGCGGCAGGGGTTGGACGACCTTTGGCTGTCGGATGCCTACATGGAACTCAGAAACAGGCATTCGGACGGGCAGCGCTCGAACTGTTCCCCCTGCAACCGGTGCACGGTTGTGTGATGCGGCAGGGATAACAACGCGGAGCCTACGGTGATTGCAGCGTTGCTGCTGGGGAGAGAGGGCAGCTCAGGGTTCCCCGGTAAAAATATTGTTCCGGTGCTCGGCCGACCTCTGATGGTCTATCCTCTCCTGGCTGCGGTCCGGGCCAAGGACGTGGATGAAGTGTACGTTTCGACGGATTCGCCGAAAATCTGCGAGATCGCCAAGGATTACGGCGCCTTGATTATCGACCGTCCTCCGGAGCTCTGCACGGCGGCGGCGTTGGGAGAAGATGCCTTCGCCCACGGCTATCACCATCTCCGGGACGTGCTGAGGAGGGACATCGAACTCATGGTGTTGCTCTTTTGTAATGCACCGACGATTCTGGCCGAGACTATTGAAAACGGCATTGAAGCGTTGCGTAAAGATCCGGCGCTTGATTCGGCCGTCACCGTTTCACGCTACAATATGTGGAGCCCCTTGCGGGCTCGCAAGCTCGGCGAGAACGGGCTGATCGAGCCCTTCGTGCCGTTCGAGACGTTCGGAGACCCCAGGACGCTCAACTGCGATCGGGACTCACAGGGCGACGTGTGGTTCGCGGACATGGGCGTCTCGGTCGTGCGTCCGCGCTGCCTCGAAGCTGTCCAAGACGGCCTGCTCCCGCAGCGATGGATGGGACGACGGATCCATCCGCTCAAGCAGTGGGGCGGGCTCGATGTCGACTACGAGTGGCAGGTGCCGCAGGTGGAATTTTGGCTGCGGAAGCACGGGTTCTCCGAAACTCGCACTCCGTATGATGGCTGAGAGCCAGTTGCGCGGGAAGCGGGTTCTGGTGACCGGCGCCAGTTCCGGGATCGGAGCGGCCACGGCCGCACTCCTCGCGTCTGAAGGCGCAGCCGTGGGCGTGCACTATCATCGGAGCAAGGAGCAGGCGCTGGCGCTGATCGAGACGATCCGAGCCGGCGGCGGGCAGGCCGAAGGCTTCGAGGCCGATCTCCTGAACCGCGAGGCACGGGCGCGACTTGTCCCGGAGGCTGCCGATCGGCTGGGTGGGCTCGATGGGCTCGTCAACAATGCGGGGGGTGCGATCGGGGCTGCCGAGGTGCTGGACCTCGACGAGGCGGCGTGGCGGCCAACCCTGATGCTGAATCTGGAATCGCCGTTCTTTCTGGCTCAAGCCGCGATGCGCCACATGCTTCAGCAGGGCGCCGGCAAGATCGTCAACATCAGCTCCGTGGGAGTGAAGTTCGGCGGGTCCTCTCGAACGCTGCACTATGCGGCAGCGAAGGCCGCGCTTGAAACCGTCACGCTCGGGCTCTCGAAGCTGGGCGCCCCGCGCGGGGTGCTGGTGAACGCCATCCGCGCCGGAGTGATCGAGACGGCGTTCCACAAGGAGAAGTCGCGTGAAGAGTGGCAGGCGCGCGTGGCGCTGATACCCCTCAAACGGGCCGGAGTTCCCCTCGACGTAGCCCGGCTGGTTCTCTACCTGCTCTCACCGGCCGGTGACTTCATCACCGGCCAGGTGTTTTCGGTCAGCGGTGGCGAATGAAGGAGCGGAACATGGACGGACTCCGAGAGACGACCCACTTCGAGGTGCTCAACAAAGTGGTGGCTCCGTCCCTTCCCCGGGATCCCACCCCAAAGAGCTTCAAGGTGCTCCTCGTCTACCCGAACTATTCGATGGTCAATCTGCTTCCGACCAACATCGGCATCCTCACCGGCTGCCTTCGTCAAAACGGATTCGAAGTGGCCCTCTTCGATACGACCTTCTACCGGACCACCGAGAAGACGATCGACGAGATCCGCGTGGAGAATCTCCAGGTCAGGAAGTTCAACCTCGAGGATTTCGGCGTGCGCTTCAAGCCCGGCGATTACCTGGAGGATTTCCGGAAGAAGGTGGCCGAGTTCCAGCCGGATCTGATCGGAGTCTCGCTGGTGGAGGATACGTGGCCGCAGGGCAAGCGACTGATCGAGGCGGTCCGCGACTATCCGGCCCCGGTGATCGTTGGGGGCGTGTTTCCCACTCTGGCGCCTGAGATCCCTTTGCGCAGCCCGGACGTGGACATGATCTGTGTCGGCGAGGGGGAGTATGCGATCGTGGAGTTGGCCACGCGGCTCTGGAAGGGAGAAGACCATACGGGGGTCAAGAATCTGTGGGTCAAGACGGGCCACGACATCGTCAAGAATCCGATGAATCCTCCGATCCCGATGGACGAGGTCCCGTTCGGCGATTTCGACCTGTTCGAGCCCGAGCGCTTCTACCGACCCATGCAGGGCAAGATCATGCGCATGGCGCCGGTCGAGACCGACCGGGGATGCCCCTACAAATGCCGTTTCTGTGAGGCGCCGTCGCTGGTGAACATCTACCGGGAGAGAACCGGGCAGTATTACTTCCGCCGCCGCTCCTGGAGCAAGGTTCGGGAGGAGATCGAAGAGTACATCCGCAAGTACGACATCAACTACATCTACTTCAACTCGGAGACCTTCCTCGCGATGGGCGAGGATGAATTCGACGAGTTCGTCGAGATGTACCGGACGAGCAGGCTGCCGTTCTGGATGCAGACGCGCATCGAGACGCTGAACGAGAAGCGCATCCGAGCGCTGGAGGAGGTCAACTGCAATCGGATCTCGATCGGCTTGGAGCATGGGAATGAATTCTTCCGCAACAAAATCGTCGGCAAGGGCTTCTCGAACGAGCGAATCGTGGAAGTGTTCCAATTGTTTCAGAACTCGTCGATCCCGATCACGGTCAACAACATCCTGGGCTTCCCCGGGGAAACCCGCGAGCTCATCTTCGACACGATCGAGCTGAATCGCCGGCTCGGCGCCGACAGTTACAATGCCTATTACTTCACGCCCTATCGCGGGACGGCGATGCGTCAGGACGCCGTGGAGAAGGGGTACGTCACCGAAGACGCGGAAACCGGGACGCTGATGACGGGATCGATCCTGAACATGCCGACCATCAGCCGCGAGGAGATCATGGGCCTGGTGCGCACCTTCAGCCTCTACGTCAGGCTTCCGAAAGAGGAGTGGCCCGAGATCGCTCTTGCGGAGCTATTCACTCCCGAAGGAGACGCCAAATTCGCAGAGCTGTCTACACGCTACTACGAGCGGTTCTTCGACCATGACTTCAAGCAGACACGGAAGGCTTGCTTCTCGACGCGCATCTACGATCGAGTCAAAGCGGCCACAGAGGACATTACGAACTGAGCGCCGGAGCGGGATCTGAGCGTGCTGGGAGCGATCGTATTCGATCTTGACGGGGTCATTCTCGAATCTGTCGAGATCAAGACGCGGGCGTTTCGTACGCTGTTCAAGGCCTATCCCGAGCATCTGGAACGCATTGTTCACCTGCACCGCGAGAACGGGGGAGTGTCCCGGTACGAGAAGTTCGAGGTCATCTACAGGGACTACCTGAAGCGGTCCCTCACGGATGCGGAGAAGGCCAGGTTGGGCTGTGAATTTTCCGCGCTGGTGGGAGAAGAAATGGCGACCTGCCCCTACGTGCCGGGTGCACTTGAATTCCTTGCCGAACAATCGGAGCGAGTGCCGCTCTTCGTCGTCTCCGGGACCCCGGAGGCGGAGTTGGGCGCAATTCTCAAGAAAAGAGATCTGCAGCGGTATCTGCGGGCTTACTTCGGTTCACCACGGTACAAGGACGCCTTGCTTCGAGAGATCATGAAGCTGGAGAAGATCGGGGCCTCCGAAGTGGTCTTCGTCGGCGATTCGATAACCGATTTTGCGGCGTCCTCATCGGTGGGCGTGCATTTTATCGGGCGAGTCCCGCCCGGTGAAAGCAACCCCTTCCCGGAGTCGGTCCGGTGGGTCGTCCCCGACCTCTCCGATCTCTCTAGGCGCTGGCCTGCCATCCGTGCCCACATATCGTAGCTGATGCTCTTTCGCGTACGCACCCTCGTCTCGCTTGCTGTAGCCAGGCCTCCAAGTAACCAGGATCAGGTCTTGAGCATAACCGGACAACTGTTTTAATGGATCCATATTTTGGTCCCGGGTTTTACCCGTATTTCGAGCAGCACCCTCCTGTCCTGATTGATATCGGGGCGGGGGGGGGTACGGCCGCTGTGGCGGCGGGCACGGCCTTATTTATGGGCGGTCGGGATTGAGCCGGATTCCGTGGCCTGTCGTGCCTTACAGGCTCAAGGCGACTATCAGTTGCTCTTAAATGTTGCCTTGTCCAACAGGCAGGAAAAGGCGAATCTCTATGTCACCCAAACGCCGGCTCGCTCCTCGCTCTTACGTCCGAATCGGGATCTTATCCAGAAATTTTATGACCCTCGGGAATTCCAGATTGTTGACACGCAATCCGTGTGTGTAGAGACCCTCGATCACGTTCTCGCTGAGCATCACCTGGCTGCAGATTTTCTCAAAGTTGACGTCCAAGGGACGGGATTCGAAGTTCTGCAGGGAGCCGGCCATGCACTCACGCAGAGTGTCCTTGGGGTCGAGGTAGAGGTCGAGTTTGCCCCACGGTATGAGAGCCAAACGCTGTTTCCGGGCGTCCATCAGTTTCTTCACGAGCGCGGATTCTCCCTCTTCGGGCTCACACCCCGCCATTTCAGATGCAGGAGCGGAGCCCGGTACGGGACGACGAATGGCCGGCTCGTATATGCGAACGCCCTATATTTTCGGGAGCTGACGGGATCGGAGGAGAAAGGCCGGATACTCAAAGCTCTCATGCTGTACCAGCTCTACGGCTATGTGGATTATGCCGCAGGGCTTTTTGAGCTGGCTAAATCGTCTTTTACAGAGGTGGAAGTCTCAGAATTTTCCGCGAATCTCCAAGCAAGCATACCGCTCTACCGTCGCCTGCCGTCTTTTCCTGGTCGTCATCGACTCGCTGCCGCGTTAGTCGCGGTGCGGAAATCCTTCAAGAAGCCCGGCTTTGGTCCGGAGTGAAGCATCTAGCGAGAGTCCAGGCCAGGAAGCAAGGAAGAAACATCCCCATGGACGCCTTGAGCAATGGTCGATCGCATCTGCGCGTGATCGTCTGCACCGCTGGGGATCTGGAACGAGGCGGCACTGCGTTTTCCGGCCGCACGGCTTGGGTCTATCTGGGCAAAGACCTGGAGAGACGAGAAGCCGCCGGCCGGCTGCTGGGCGGGAAGCCCCTGCTGCACCTGAACGGTCGTCTGCACGCGGTCGCGGACCGGCTGCGGCAGCCCTTCCTGGACTTCATCGCATCCCTGGGACAGCGGCAGACCGACCAGCTCGGCTGGTGGTCGAGCTCCTGCTCCTGGAAGGATTTCGAGGTTTCAAGCCTTTTCCGGCTCATCTGCTACGAGCACCTGGTAGGCTTGCTTGTGCAGGAGCAGGAAACAGAAGGTGGACTGCTTGTGGTCGTGATCGAGGACCCATGGCTCTTCTGCCAAGTGAGAGACGCGTACAGCGGAAGGCCCGGCATCCGGTTTCATGGAGCACCCTCCCTGTGGCCTGCGCGCGCCAGGGCCATGGCGCGAGGACTCGCAGCTCGAGCGATCTGGGCGGCGCGGCTGGTAGAGAATTATCTCCGGCAAAGGTGGCGCTGGAAAGCTGCTTCCTTGCGCGCAGACACGAAGTCTTTGATCGCTCTGTACAGTTACCCTCAGGCTCGTTGTCTCAAGGAGAACGACGGCTGGGCCGACCCCTCCCTCGGTGAGCTGGACAACTTCCTCGAAGAAGCCGGGTACGCGGTGTGTCGGTTCTCTCCACCGGAGGCCGGCGGATTTGAAGAGGCACTCCGGAGGCGATCCAGGTATTTCCGGCCGTTAATCCTCTACGCGAGCCTGCCAGCCCTGATGCGCGCAGCGACCGCATCGTGGACGCCTGTCTGGCCTGGTGCTCCCCAAATTGATGGACTGCCGATCGACTGGTTGCTTCGTCGGGAATGGCATCTGGATCGATGGCGACAGTCCTACCTGAATTTCCGGTTCTTTTTCGAGTGCCTGTTGAGGATGCTCGAAACCGAGCCGGTGGCGCTGCTGATCTATCCTTATGAGAACCAACCGTGGGAAAGGATGCTGGTCATCGCGGCCAGGCAGCGCGGAGTCCCCATCATCGGGTATCAGCACGGCGGGGGCCTGGCTCGGTATATGTTGCCCTACTTTCATGGCGCCGGTGAAGCGGGGTTCGCGCCGCTTCCGGACCGGATCATCACCTCCGGCTCCTATGCCCACGAACTGCTGGCAACAGGCGGCACTCCTCCGGAGCGTCTGGTGATGGGCGGCAGCCTCCGGTATCAGTATCTGCGGAAGAACGGCGCCGCCGCCATGTCGCTTTCTCCCGGGATGCCCATCCGTATCCTTGTGTCGCTCCCGATTGAGCGCGACCTGGGTATGCACCTCATCCATGCGCTCAGGCGGGCCTTCCCCGATGGAGGCGGGGCAGAAGGGCTAGAGTTCGCCGTCAAACCGCATCCTTCGTTTCCCATCACTGAAAAGTCATTGAACTGGCCGGTCTCTATCGTGAATGGGCTATTTGATGAGGCGATCCGCCCGTGCGCGGCTCTGATCTATACGGGGACCACGACCGGTCTGGAGGCGCTGGCAATGGGTCGAAAGGTCGTCCGGTACCGGCCCGAGCTCCTGCTGGACATGGACAGAGGAGAGTTTCTCACGCGGGACGAGGTCGTGACTTGCGGAGATCATGACATTAGGGAGGCACTACGGTCGGTCCTCAGGACGCTGGAGGCGCCGGATCCGCCTCGCCATGAATGGCAGAAGCTACTCGACTGTGTGTTCACGCCGATGAGGCAGGACGTGTGGCTTGAGGCCGTCGGCCGGTTCTGCCGACGCGGGAGTAACGGTGAGATGGACCAAGGGTCAGAGAGGAGCGATCCTTGATAAAACAACGTATAGAGGACGCTCAGAGGATGCTCTTCCTGTTCGGCATTAGCAGCCGGCAGGCCTTCTACCTCGTTCTGCTTGGCGTGATCTATGCTGGGCTTGAAGGTCTGGGGGTCGGCATGTTGGTGCCGCTTCTTCACTACGTGGAGCAGGGAGCGGTCATTCTCCAACAGACCGGCGTTTCGCAGATTGTCACGATGGTTGTGCGGGCCAGCGAGATCCTAGGCCTTCCCTACCTTCTGACCCTGGTGTTGTTCGCGTTCCTGCCGATCCTGGCTCGGCAGGTCTTCCGGTATTTTCATCAGGTCTATGCGGAAACCGTTCGGCTTCGAGCAAGAGAGCGACTGCGCGCTGAAGGGTTCTCCGCTTTCTTGAAGGCCCCATTACAGTTTTATGTCTTGAGAGGGCAGGGCCGTCTGGTGAGTGCCCTGACTACAGAGATCGAGCATGCTTTCTTTGCCGTGCCCTGGTTCCTCCAGCTCTTCGAAGCCCTTCTGCTGATAACCGTCTATCTGGTCTTATTGCTGATCATCGCCCCATGGTTGATTCCCATGGCCGCGCTCGGGATGGGTGCGGGCGCGTGGGTAGTGCGGGCGAGGGTTCGGCGTTCGCGAACCTATGGGGGGCAAGTATCGGCCAGCAATGAAGCATTGCATGTGACGATCGCAGAAAGGCTCGCGGGGATCCGGCTTGTCAAGATGAAGGGGCAAGAATCTCAGGAAACTGAAGGGTTGCGCGCCATCGACAGAGCCTTGACGAGCCTGTTGGTAAAACTGACGCGCGAAAAACAAGTGTTGGAAGTCTCGGTCGAGCCGATCATGATCTTGGGGGCATTTGCGGCCCTGTATGTCGCTGTCACCGCGTTCCACATGACGCTGGCGGATCTCGGAGTCTTCATGGTCGTCTTGCTTCGGGTCGTCCCTCTGCTCAGACAGGTGAACGTCGCTCTCCAGGCGGTTAGCTCGAGGCTCGTTGGTCTGGAAAATGTGCACAGACTCATCCAAACAGCTCAGGCAGCCAGGGATGTGGCGGACGGGGGCGTCATTTTCACGGGTCTGCAACGAGAAATCCGGTTCGACCGCGTGGGTTTTTCCTATGACGGCGAAGAGAGGTGGGCGCTCTGCAACATCACGTTCACGGCGAAGAAGGGTAGTCTGACCGCGCTTGTCGGACGTTCAGGCTCAGGAAAATCCACCCTCCTGGACCTGATACCGCGCTTGCAAGACGTTTCGAGCGGCGATATCACCATAGACGGCATCTCGACCAGGAGATTTGACTTGCGCAGTCTACGGTCGGCCATAGGCATCGTGGATCAAGAAGGGTTCCTCTTTGACGATACGATGGCGAACAATATCGCGTATGGAATGAGTGGAGTCGCGCGCGAAGACCTCGTCGCGGCGGCCAAGAAAGCGCATGCGCATCATTTCATCGAAGAGCTTCCGAAAGGGTATGACACGGCCGTCGGTGAAAGAGGCGTGCGGCTTTCTGTTGGACAACGTCAGCGAATCTGTCTCGCCAGGGTCTTTCTCCAGAATCCCGACATCTTGTTGCTTGATGAGCCGACCAGCGCCTTGGACTCTGAGTCCGAGCAATATATTCAGATAGCGTTGGACAGCCTTCGTGAAAGCAAGGTCATTATCGTGGTGGCGCACCGTTTATCAACGATCAAGAGAGCAGATCAGATTATTGTGTTAGACAAGGGAATAATCATCGAGCGCGGTGAACACGAGACCTTGTTGAAACATTGGGGAACATACCAGCAGTTGTTTGAACTCCAAATCCAAGCGTAAGTAGCGTTAGGTAAACTAAGGACACGGTAGGAATTTTATATGCAGGGCTTGTCTACAGGACAATCTATTGTTTTCTGCAATCTGTCGGATCTTCGGAAGACGGGACATATTACCAAATGGGTAGATGAACTACGGGATGAGATAACAGCAGTCTATTTTGATGGCCACATTGTCGTGTTTTCTTCAGTTTGTCCTCATTTTGGCGGAGAAATGGAAGTTGATTTTAAAAATCGTTGTTTTAAGTGCAAGTGGCATGCATGGAAATTCTGTCTCAATTCGGGTGAATGTAAATCCCACGGATTCAGCGCCAGACTTAGAAAATACTCGTATTTAGCCAACAACGATGACTTGATACTACTAGCCTAGTGCGAATCATTGAACAGACCCATACGCGTGAGTTAGCGGTTTCGGCCGCTGTGGCTATGTGGAACTATTGGGACCACGAGCATTTGACGGTCGTACATCGCAACTATACCAATGCGAAGATCCTTTATGAAAATGAAAGGGTCGTGCTCATTTGGCTGACATTTCGCCTCCCGATACTGTCCTTTATTAAATCCACTAGCTTGAATGTGATGATTCAAGAAGACGCAGAAACAATTCGAGCGATTAATTTGGGGCTTTTGGGTGTTCCCGCGGAAACTATTGTGACAGTCAAGGAAATCAGAAAGGACCATTGTGTTCTGACCATGCGGTATAGATTTTTCTTGAAGGGATGGAAAATATTCTTGGCTCCATTCATTATGCGGATGATCCCAAAATGGAACGAACAAGTCTGGTTGGAGGATCTTCCACTGAAGCTCAGGAGACAAAAAGTCTTGAGGATGGGTTTTAAAGATTTTGTTGGGCTTCCGGAACGTCTTGAAGACCGTGTTTATGAAGGCGATATAAAGCTTCAATTGCCAATTGCACGTTTCAAGACTTCGCCAGTGAACCTCGACTCTTTAATGGTCAAGTGACGTCTCCCCGGAAAATGACGGCAGCTCAAAACTAGAACCTATCTCAAAATTGCTTGAGCAGCATGGTGATGGATGCGAGCTGCACAAAACCCAGGAAGTTTGAGACGTAATATTCCCAACGAACAAGTAACCGTCGCTTCCACTGCAACCAGGCAAAGAACCGCTCGACGAGCCAGCGGCGTTGATACCGCCGCAGGTGACGTCCGTCCTGGGTTTTCAGTTTTCGGGTAGACCGGTGTGGGGCAATCATATTCACCCCATCCTGCTTAAGGTCGGCATCGAGCCCATCACTGTCATAGGCGCGATCACCGATAAGATGCTCGGGCTTAGCCTCCAGCATGTAGAAGTCGAAACTCAGTTGCACCAACGTGACTTCATGATGATTCGCGGCGTGCGTACTCACGGAGAGTGGCAGTCCATGGCGATCCACAATCGCGAGGATCTTCACGCCTTTGCCCCGGCGGGTTGGGCCGATTCCCTCGCCGCCGCCCTTGGCCATGGCAAACGTCGCATCGATGAAGCTCTCGCGCTCGTCGAGCGCCCCGGCCTCACGCAACGTATTCGCCAGCTGTGTGAGAATCTCGCGCAGCACCTCCCGTTCGCACCACTGCTGAAATCGGCGATGCACCGTTTTGTAGTTGGGATAGCACTGGGGCAGCATGTGCCACTGCACCCCCGTGTTCAAAATCCAGAGCACCGCCTCCAAGATGTCGCGTGCGGGCACGGGTTTGCGCCCCGGGCGGCTTTCCGGAATGTGTTCTTCGGGAAAATGTTCCCGAATCCGTTCCCATTGGTCGTCGCGCAGTCGCAGCATGCGGGCGCATTATAGGGACTTTTTTCAGCGGCACAAGTATTTTGAGATAGGTTCTAGCCTACCAACGCTGAGTGATGAGTGATGAATTTGCAGATGGGTACGTCCGCGGCCTCACCGGACGGCCTTTTTGAACAGCCCGTAACTTCTAATGCTGAATGATGACCGCTGAGTGCTGAACGG
>Ga0194121_10010103_pt1 | contig 11533 bp, 10 predicted proteins | sample TA2MahCa50mmetaG_FD_148609 | JGI IMG/M metagenome (GOLD analysis project Ga0194121, IMG submission 148609) | Freshwater microbial communities from Lake Tanganyika, Tanzania - TA2015020 Mahale Deep Cast 50m | ecosystem: Environmental > Aquatic > Freshwater > Lake | place: Tanzania: Lake...
AACCAAACGGCTATCACAGAGAAGATTTTGTTTATGGCAACCGACCCCGAGTCAGACAGCATACAATTCGAGGCAACCCACGCACGCTTATTTTTAGAATCGGGTTCGCTTAGCCTTTTCGGAATCGATCACATTCCCTGTGCCGACGCTTGGATATACCCACCAAATGGAACGGTACAGATCGGAAGAAAATCAAAAATTCAACCCATGTTGGGTGCTCGCCTTGTTTGGGACTCATTAACCCGAGCACATGAAGCCATAGATGTTCAGGTGAGCATTAACAGCCGTGTGAACTACCAAGCGACCGGTTATTACAATTATTTGGTTAGAGGGGAAATGCCACAGAAAATTAGACTTAAAGAAATCGGTGTAGATTCATTTGGAATTAGTCGTGCCAATGCCCGTGTTTACCGCGATTCGGGCTTTGTGATGGCACCCGGTATAGGCTTTGGTGGCACATTGGATATTAGGGGAGATTCTGTCGGCATTCATTTTACAGGGGTAGGTGGTTTAAAGCATGTTCATCGAGCCACATTTACCTCATTCTTTAAAATAGACTCCCGATACAACCCACGAACGGATGCGGGGGTTCAGCTCTCATCATGGGTCGACGGGAGCGGGAAGCCGCTCTATACCGGTCTATTTTTGAACGCGTCACGCGCGCTTATTTATCCATTATTGGTTGGAAAAAAACGCAATCCCACCGATTCAGCCCTTGCATTCATCGAATCTGGGACCATTCAATTTGATAGCATTACCTCGAATTATCAAATTTTTGATTTGGAAAACAAAGAAATCAACAGCCAAGAAGTACATACCTTTCAATTTTCGCCTCAAGACAGCTCATTTAAAGCTGAAGGTCGCCTTTGGTGTTTAAGTCAGTTATCATCAGGAAATTGGCTGTCTTTAGCGGGTGTAATGAACCATAAAATGAACGAACAAGAGACCAAAGTCGATGCCCTTATGTACGTTCGTGATGTTCTTCCACAAAACGGGTTTAACTACTTTGGCGGCTTGTTATCTGGAAATTACTTTAGAATGACGCGGAATGTAACTTCATCAGACTGGTTTGAAAGCGCCCTTGCCTGCCTTTCGCCCAACGAACTAGTCAGTGAATTGACGCTGAACTACAGACTATCGAAGCAACTGCCCCAAGATCCCATTTCGGTGCACACCTGGTGCTTTGCACTACAACCCATGCGTTGGGATTCTGATGAAAGATCCTTTTCAGCCTCCAAAAATATGGGGGTAATTAGGGCTGGAGGCGAACTCATTAATAAGTATTATCCCGCATTCGTTGAATTTCGAAGACTACCCAAATCAGAAATTTTCAACCTTCTGGTGATGCCTGAGCGAGATAAAGACCTACTGATACAATTTAGAAACGGTTCATTTTACACCTATTCGAATGACTCCGATTATCAAAAACTATTCGAAGAGGAACGTTCGCTAGCGAAAAAGAACCAGCGTGAGCGCTATAAGGAATCTGATGAATCTACTTTTTATCAGGTGATGAGCAGAAAAGAAGCACTTGATGCAACATTTATAGAACCCTAGCCGAAGAGGGTTAAATAGGCCAGCTCATTTGAACTTTTATTACCCTAATTTGTTTATGAGATATCTCTTAACAAATGAACGATTGCACAACCAACCTTCAGTAATTCAGCGATGAACTTAAAGTTTCTGCGACGAATCGAATGGAATTGAACGGATATCCTCATCACACACTATGGAAATGATCAACAGATACTACCACAGAACCCAATCATCGGAAAATACTGAGACACTAGAAAGTGTTGAAGTATCAGAGGAAACCGAATCAACCCGATCTCTCATCCTTCACAACGACGATGTACATTCATTTACTGAGGTCATCTCATTGCTTGTTCAATATTGCAACCACACCGAAGAACAAGCCGAACAGTGCGCCTGGATCACCCATTTTAGAGGAAAATGTACGGTCAAACAGGGGAGAAGAAGCGAATTAACTCCTCCCTACAAAAGTCTTCAAAAGGAAGGGCTATCCGTGAGCATTGAGTGAATGTAAGTCAGCACATCGAGAGCCAAATGTTCAGGATGAACAAACGATATAAATTCTTGCGTCTTCGGATGCTTTCGCTTTGTTTGTGCCTATTACTATTGTCGTCGACCTGCGATAAGGTTCCGTACACCGGAAGAAGTCGATTGACACTCGTAAGCGAAACAACCCTCGTGGATCTGGCCAAGAAGGAGTACAAAACGATGCTTTCTCAATCTAAAATCGTTCGGGGCACAACGGATGCCCGTCGGGTTGAAGAAATTGGAAGAAAATTAGCTTCAGTTGTAGAGCGAATGCAAAAATTTCACAAAACATCTGGTTCCATACCATTTGAATGGGAATTTTCTTTAGTGAATGATCCACAAGTCAATGCTTGGTGTATGCCGGGAGGAAAAGTGTGCTTTTATACAGGAATTATGCCATTTTGCCAATCAGACGATGCCTTGGCTACCGTAATGGGCCATGAAATTGCCCATGCTTTGGCACGACATGGAAATGAACGCCTGTCGCAGTCGCTGTTGGCCCAAGCGGGTGGACTCATCACCGCATTCGTCTTGGATCTTGAGACGGCCGAACAACGCGAGCTCTTCGGCCAAGCTTTCGGATTAGCGGTAAACGTAGGTGCCCTACTGCCATTCAACAGAAGCCACGAATCAGAGGCCGATCGACTCGGACAGATCATTATGGCAGCAGGAGGATACGATCCCGCTCAATCCTACAAATTGTGGGAAAATATGGCCAAAGAAACCAAGGGTTCAAACATTCCAATGATGCTCAGCAGCCATCCCTCACATGCTCAGCGGATAGAGGAATTGAAGGCACACGCCCCGGTTGCCCGGCGCGTCGCGCTTCAATACCCATCATCACCTTGATCGAGCTATTTTTTGTATATTTAGGGGTGTATTTGAAAAACAAAACTTTTTGGGCATGTTAACGGGTATCGTATTGTTGTTGCTCGTTGGTCTACTGCTTTTGATGGCCGAGGTTTTTCTGGTACCTGGGGTCACTTTCGTGGGAATAGCTGGTGTTCTGCTTATGGTTATTGGTGTTTGGATGGCTTATGCAGAATACGGACAAACAACGGGACATTATGTTCTTTTGGCTTCCCTCACAATCAGCAGTTATTTACTCATTCGTGCCTTTCGATCAGGTTTTTGGGGGACGTTTGCGCTTAAAAGCACCTTAGAAGACGCTCATTCGCCCGAGCCCGGTCAAACCGATACAAGAAAACCGATCATGATCGGAATGTCGGCGCGCGCTGTTAGTCGACTCCGCCCCATGGGTTTGGCAGATTTTAATGGAGAAATTCGTGAAGTAGAGCTCAGTGATGGTTGGGCAGAACCCGGCGAAGACTTGATCGTAACCCATATTGATTTCCACAAGATATTTGTTCAATTAAAACCCACAAACCCCTCCACCCATGTCTGACGTTGGCGCACTCTTCCTTGGTTTAGGCGGCATTTTGCTGCTCATATTTATGTTTTTGTACTTTGTCCCCATAAACCTGTGGATCACCGCAGTTTTTTCAGGGGTCAAAATCAGCATATTGGATCTTGTTCTGATGCGGATACGGAAAGTGCCACCCGGAGTGGTCGTGAATGCACTTATTACATCCACCAAGGCAGGTTTACGAACGAATGCCAATGAGATTGAAACACATTACCTCGCAGGAGGGCACGTGAACAACGTGATACGGGCATTGATTTCTGCCGAAAAGGCCAATATTGCGCTCGATTTCAAAGCCGCTACGGCCATCGACCTTGCGGGTAGAGATGTTTTTGAGGCGGTCCAGATGTCGGTTAATCCCCGTGTCATTGATACCCCACCGGTGGCAGCTGTGGCCAAAGATGGCATTCAACTCATTGCCAAGGCAAGGGTAACTGTTCGTGCGAACATCAAGCAACTCGTTGGTGGAGCAGGCGAGGAGACCATTTTGGCCAGGGTAGGAGAGGGGGTAGTTTCTTCGATCGGGTCTGCAGTTAACCACAAAGAGGTGTTGGAGAATCCAGATAAAATATCTAAGGTTGTTCTGAGCAAAGGTCTTGATGCAGGGACAGCATTTGAAATCTTATCCATTGATATTGCCGATGTAGATGTCGGAAAGAATATTGGGGCTGTACTACAAACAGACCAAGCGGAAGCCGACAAGAAAATCGCGCAGGCACGCGCAGAAGAACGACGAGCCATGGCTGTTGCTCTCGAACAAGAACACGTGGCGCTTGCTCAGGAGGCCCGTGCCAAAGTAATCGAAGCCGAAGCCCAGATACCGATTGCTATGGCCGATGCATTTAGAAATGGTCAACTTGGGGTGATGGACTACTACAGAATGCAGAACCTAAAATCAGACACAGACATGCGCGAGTCTATTGCCCGGCCGGGAGGTGGTACGAAAAAATAGGTTCCTCAGTAACTAAAATAGGTGAAATAGGATCTTCGACCACTTTGGTCGACTCCCTCAACCGTTACCTGACCCCGGCTGTGTTTGAGTAGATCAATACACTGCTCAATTTCTGTAACGGGCGTTCGATTTATTTGAACGATGATCAGACCATCTCTCAGGCCCATTCTCCTTAAACTACCTTGACCGGCTTGACTGATTTTAACGCCTCCTGATATACCCAAACGGTCTTTTTCTAATTTGCTGACTGTTTCAAAATGCGCGCCTAGTTCAGCAGAGAAATACTTTTCAGATTTAACCGCACCCAGACCACCTTCCGTATTGGTCAGTTTAATGTGTACCGTTTGTCGTTTGCCCGATCGCTCATAAACGAGAGAAACTTCATCGCCAGGCCTGTGGTAGCTCAGCAATTCATCGAAAGTTGACTTGCCATCAATGGTATGGCCATCAAATGCTGTGATCACATCGCCCTCCTTGATCCCTGCATCCTTGGCGGGTCCATAACTCGACATACTGCCCACCATAACTCCTGCATTTGATGTGAGACCCGCTTGCTTTCGTACACGCGCATCGATTTCTATAACATCCGCTCCAAAAAATGCCCGCTGAACAGATCCAAACTCGCGCAAATCGCGGATTACCTTCTGAACAATATTAGAGGGAATGGCGAATCCATAGCCGTTATAGGCTCCGGTACGCGAAATAATAGCCGTGTTGATCCCCACCAATTCGCCTTGCGTGTTCACCAATGCCCCGCCCGAATTTCCTGGGTTGATGGCAGCGTCCGTTTGAATAAAACTTTCTATGGGAAAGAGATTATTCACCAAATTTAAATTTCTTCCTTTGGCACTCACGATGCCCGCCGTTACCGTGGAAGTCAAGTTAAATGGATTTCCCACGGCCAATACCCATTCACCGACGCTCAACCGATTGCTGTTGGAGAAGGAAATGACAGGCAATCGCTCGCCATCAATTTTCAAAAGGGCCAAATCCGTTGAGGGGTCTGTTCCAACAATCTTAGCTATATATGAATCTTTGTTGGTGAGTACGACCTCTACCTGAGACGCCTTTTCAACTACATGGTTGTTGGTGACGATGTATCCATCGGCTGATACAATAACCCCCGAACCAGAATTTACCACCGCTTCTTGTCGCTGGTTGAAAAAATCCCCAAAAAACCAGTCATTGAACGAACGCTGCGCCGCTGTACCCGTTGTTTTAAGGTACACAACCGCAGAAGTACTTTGTTCAGAAGCCAAAACAAAATCTGGAAGTGTACCCGATGCTCCCGCTAAAATACTATTGTAGCGCCTGGATGATGAACCAATTTGTTCAGAAGCAGCGAACCACGGAGTAGCGTCAACATCAGTGGGCTCATGAATGCCCAACTTCAACCCGTTCAGTTGCCACCTCCAATGGGCTAAAGATCCACCAATATAGCCGGCTAAAGAAGCGAGAAACATAAATGCCAGGATTGCACCGATTAAAAACGTCTTTTTCATTAGGATTGGATTTCATTCAGCCCCAAAACGAATAAACCCTAAATTTTGTTCGCCACCCACGAAAATTCCTGTCGATTATCTCGCCCATGCCCTGCATGGTTTATTTTTGCGCGCATGAAAAACCACCAAAGTCTTATTCCGATTACTGTGGCCCACGGCGATGGCATTGGCCCCGAAATTATGCGTGCTGCCCTTCGGATGCTCGAAGCATCAGGTGCACCTATAGCTATCGAAACCATAGAGATTGGTGAAAAATTATATTTATCTGGCAACACTTCAGGAATTGGATCGGAAGCATGGGAATCGCTTTTTCGAACAAAAGTTTTCTTAAAGGGTCCCATCACCACGCCATTTGGCGGGGGCTACAAATCACTGAATGTTACAGCCCGGAAAACCTTGGGTTTGTTTGCCAATATTCGTCCGTGCATTTCCTATTCTCCTTTTGTATTCACCCGATTTCCCCAGATGGATGTGGTAATAATCAGGGAGAACGAAGAGGATCTATATGCCGGTATCGAATACCGACAGACCAGACAAGTTTATCAGACCTTGAAATTGGTGTCCGAACCAGGTTCTGAGAAGATTGTTCGATATGCCTTTGAATATGCCCGAAACAACGGACGCAAGAAGGTGACCTGTTTGATTAAAGACAACATCATGAAGGTGACCGATGGCCTCTTTCATAGGGTATTCGATCGTGTGGCGGCTGAATTTCCTGAAATTAAATCGGACAGCATGATCATAGACATCGGCACGGCCCGCCTTGCCGATAGCCCGGAAATCTTTGATGTCATCGTAACCCAGAATTTATACGGCGACATTATTTCGGATGTGGCCGCCCAATTAAGTGGGTCTGTGGGAATTGGTGGAAGTGCCAATGTGGGCGATAAATGTGCCATGTTTGAAGCGATTCACGGCTCTGCTCCAGATTTAGCGGGTAAAGACCTTGCCAATCCTTCAGGTTTACTCCTCTCCGCGATCATGATGTTGGTGCACATTAACCTGCCCGAACCCGCTGCCGCCCTTCACAATGCATGGTTAAAAACACTAGAAGATGGCATTCATACGGGCGACATATATAAATCAGGAATGAGCCGCATTCGGGTTGGAACACAGGGATTCGCAGATGCCGTGATTGAGCGACTGGGTACCATACCAACCCAAGGAGAGGCGGTAACCTACACCCAGCAAATAAAACCGATACAACCATCGAGTTGGAACCTTAAGATGGCATCTGAAACCAAAACACTGACAGGGGTCGATATTTTTTTAGATTATCCCAACATTAAACCCAATGATTTAGGTGCCCTCTTGGATTCATTAACCGTTCAGGGTTTAAAATTGGTGGTGGTTTCCAACCGCGGAGTGAAGGTTTATCCCGATGGCTTTGCCGATACGTTTTGTACGGATCATTGGCGCTGTCGGTTCGAAGCCATTGAAAAGGGATCTACGATCGAATTTGGGAAGGTTCTGGCCCAAATGGAAGCTTTTCATGTTGCCGGACTCGACTGCATCAAAAGCGAAAACCTATATTTGTTTGATGGGCATGTGGGGTATTCCCTCGCTCAAGGTCAATAATCGATGAGGTCGCGTTTGCTTTGCGGTCTGATTCGTTCAAATGGTTATTAGATGAATCGCATTCAAATCAGGAACATCGGCCGAATAGGAGGTATATCGGAAGGGGAGGCATGTACACACGGTGGAAATTTATTTACAAACGGTGGAAGTTTATTTACACACGGTGGAAGTTTATTTACACACGGTAGAAATGAAGGATCGATTTGGTCGTCAACAGAAAATGCATGGCTCCTTGTGGAAGGAAAACACATCATCGATTGGGGGCCGATGTCCGATGAGCCCAGCCTTCCACCCCATACAGAAGTCTGGGACGCCAACGGCGCCTGGGTCATGCCCGCATTTGTTGACCCCCACACCCATTTGGTGCACAGCGGAACGCGTGAACAAGAATGGAAAGCCCGACTTCAAGGAGCAAGTTACCAAGAAATAGCAGCGGCTGGCGGTGGAATCATGCATTCTGTTCGCAGCCTGAGGAAAGCCGAATTTTCGGCCTTGTTGGATGAGAGCCGAATTCGGCTGGAGTCTATTCGTTCCATGGGTGTGGGGAGTCTAGAAATCAAAAGCGGCTACGGTTTAGATTTTGATTCAGAAAGCAAGATGCTGCGAACAACGCGGATGCTCGCGCATGAGTACCCCGATATGAATATCCATTCGACTTGTCTTGCACTGCATGCCATACCGCCTGAATATAGAGAAGATGCAAACTCCTATGTAAGAAAAGTCACACAAGAATGGATTCCCGTTTGGGCGGAAGAAGGGCTCATTGATTTTGTTGATATTTTTTGCGAGCGCGGTTATTTTGGACTTGAACATTTAGATGCCTTGTTGGAATGTGCCCATCGATTGGGTTTGCCTGTACGGGCTCATGTGAATCAATTTTCTGTGATGGGCGCGGTGAAAAGGGCTGTTGAAGGTGGTGCGCTCAGTGTCGATCATTTGGAGGAATTGGATGACGCTGATTTGGAGGCCTTAAAAAATGGGGAAACATACCCCATTCTTCTGCCAGGTTGTTCTTTTTTCTTAGGAATTCCCTATGCCCCTGGTCGAAAATTGGCGGATGCCGGGTTGCCTGTGGTGGTGGGGAGTGATTACAACCCCGGATCGGCACCTGGATTTAACCCATTCTTGACACTTAGCCTGTCTTGCCTAAAGTTGGGATTGATGCCGGAGGAGGCCTTGAATGCCATGACCATACACGCTGCGGGTTCACTCCAACTTTCTGATCGTGTGGGCTCGATTGGAAGAGGGAAAGAAGCCAGTTTATTGTTCCTATCCGGTCTAAAAGACTGGTCGACTTTAGCCTACCATTTTGGTCAAATTCCCCCTTTGCGCGTCATGCTTAAGGGGCGTTTCCTTTAAGAAAAACGATACAAAAAACTGAATCTGTCGGGTTTTTGTCTACTCGAGTCATGCGACCGTCTATTGAAATCGAGATCGGTCAGTCTTTTGTCAATGCTCACTTTACAGATGTGTAAAGTCATGTGGATAAATTGGGATAAGTTGTGTTCACAACATTTTGTGCGAAAGATCGAAGGTATGAAATTGGCTGTTCCATTCACTTAAATCCCATACCCCATGAAACTCAACTCCATTTACATTGCAGAGTCACACGATTCCTTTCGCGGCATTTTGGCGGAGCATCTGCGCTCAAATTATTATGTCCGTGATTTTTCGCGTTTTTCCACAGCGGTTCGCATGATGGAAGAATCGGAGCCTGATTTGTTCATTTTTTCCCTTCCCGACGACATCCATAGATCGGTAGAATCGCTGCAAGAATATAAAAGAAGCCAGAAATTTCAGCACATTCCCCTTCTAGTATTGGCTGGTCAACCATTTCGTGAAATACAAACAGCCTGTTATGCAGCAGGCGCTGATGCTTGTCTCGAACGTCCTTTCGGTCTTGCACAGTTAAACCCGTTGGTGGCCGCTCTTCTGCGCAATCGGGAGGCCTCATACGCCCACGCTCGTCGGCGGAGCTTATTGCCCGCTTCCTATTCAAGTATGGTCATGGAGGATGAATTTTTCATGCAGAAGGTCAATCGATTCTTGGGAAACAACATTCGAGAAATCAACTTGTATGTGAGCAATGTAGCCGATGAGATGGCGATGAGCATCAGTCAGTTCGACCGCCGCGTAACACGCCTAACCGGACAAACGCCGAATCAATATATACGAGAATATCGGATGCAGGTGGCTTATGAACTACTGGCGAGTAAAAGAGGCAATGTTTCCGAAATCGCTATGATGACAGGATTCAAGAGTATTTCTTATTTCAGCTCACGTTTTCGCGAACGATTCGGCTTTGCTCCTTCTTTTGTCCGATCCGGTCGACACGAGGAAGAAATGAAGGAAATCGGGACCGGAGGACCACAGCAAGCAGCCTAATCATTCAATCAAACAAACTGCTCTGTACGCCGTATCCACCTGGCCGCAGTGATTTATTGAAACCGAATCCGTTTACGATCCATGATTGTTCGACCTTCGTTTGCTCAAGCGGATACAACATCGGCCCAACAGCCCTCATAAGCCCAGCAGCGTGTTGGCCAGGGCTTTTCACGCGCGAATCGATTGGGTAGGCGTTCCACTCACGGGAATCGCTGCTGTACATCATCTCGGCAAGTTGCTGTATGCTGCTGTTGGGATTAAGCCAATCACGGTAATGGGCCGGATTCAATACGATAGGTGCGCGATGATGTCCGATTTCAGCAACAAGGCCGCGTGCGCTTGTGGTAATCAGGGCAAACCCCAATCGAGAAAATCTTCCTCCTTCTTCGGGCGGGAATTCTTGCCAAACCGCAGCCATAGCAAATATTCCAAGAGGATCGGTGGGGAAGATGCAGTAGGGTCTGTTGAGCCGTTCAATTTTAGGCCCTTCTATAAAAGCATCAGCAGGCACCAAACAGCGGCGATTTCGAATCGCTGAGCGAAAACTGGGCTTAGAAAAAATACCGAGGGCACCGTTGTAGCGCGGGTCATCCTCTAAATTGTGATCACCCTCTGATCGTGCATTGAATAATAAGCGTCGCGAAGAACCAGACCATTGGGTTTCAAAGCCGAAATTCATCAGGGTGAGTCGATCGGGATTTCCACTACTCAAAACAGGCATAAGCGAACCGGGACCAGCGTTCACACCTTCAAAATGCGACAAAGCCCCGCCTTCAGGCAGTTGGAAATGCTCTTCTACAACCCGTATGGAACTCACCAGTGTATAACGACCACACATAAGGCTAAATTCGCCAGAATTTGCTTTGATTGGTTCTTTCTCATACAGATAAAGTCAATATTTGCTATCTTTGCGCTTCTATTGGTTTCGTAGCTCAATTGGATAGAGCATCTGACTACGGATCAGAAGGTTTGGGGTTCGAATCCCTACGAGACCGCTTGATAATAAAGGAGTTACCGATAAAAATCGGTGGCTCCTTTTTTTATGTGCATACAATTTGCATACAGAAGGCGTCAAAACCGCATCGCCTTACACGAACGAACAGATAGAACAATAACCGATCACAGGCCGTGATCGCTGCCATCATCAGCGGCCGTAAACTGAATGGACACTCGTCAATTGGCGTACGTTGCCTCAAAGGACCTGCAGACCGCGCCCCACCGCACAAAGCCAAAAAAGTCAAGAGTCAAGGTTCAATCCCGGGCGCAGCGAACCGAAAAACCATAACGGTGGTTGAAGTTGAAGCGGTTCGCATAGGCATCGTCGTAAATCAGATCACGGATCCAGGCAACGCCCGACCCAGCATCCGAAGAACTCCACCAGATTCCGTTGCTGCCCAAATCGTAGAACCCGCCACCAGAGCCGCGGGAGCCACCAGGCAGGCCCGTGAAACCGCTCGAATTCGTGGCGCCTCTGTTTGGAGAATTCCAACCTCCAGCGGCGGGCTGAGTGGCGGTGCTCTTCATCTTACCGCCTGCTACGGGTTCTCCGCCTAAGAAGGTGGTGAGGGTCGTCCATTCCGCATCCGATGGCACATGCCAGCCCGTAGGACATAATCCCCTTGAATCATTCAC
>Ga0194121_10010109_pt1 | contig 11526 bp, 10 predicted proteins | sample TA2MahCa50mmetaG_FD_148609 | JGI IMG/M metagenome (GOLD analysis project Ga0194121, IMG submission 148609) | Freshwater microbial communities from Lake Tanganyika, Tanzania - TA2015020 Mahale Deep Cast 50m | ecosystem: Environmental > Aquatic > Freshwater > Lake | place: Tanzania: Lake...
GAGGCGGCGCGCCGCGCCGATCGAGCGGCCGTCGATGACGCGCGCGAGCAACAGCGCGACCACGCCGATCAGCGGCACGCCGACCGCGGCGGCGAACCACTCGCCGGCGCCGAGCGCCATCCCGGCGACCACGGCGAAGATCACGAACGCCGTGTCGCGGGTGTCCTCGACGATGGTGCGGAAGCGGACGATCGACAGCGCGCCGACCAGCCCGAACGCACGCGCGAGGTTCGACCCGATCACCAGCGTCGTCAGCGCGACCAGCACGGTCAGCAGCACCAGCGTCGTCGCGAACGGCGCGGTGGCGCGCCCGTTGCCACCGCGCGCGGCGCGGTGGACGCCGGCGATGGCGATGCCGGCAAGCGTCGCCGCGGCGAGCCGCACCAGGACCAGCGTGGCGCCGTTCATCACCGTCGCGGCCGTCGCGTCACTGCCGCTCGCATCGAACCACTGGGTCATCGCCGCGAGCATCCCCTATGCCGCCCCCCGCATCCCCGCCGGTCGCGTCCCCGGACGGTCCGAGGAGGGTCGCGAGCAGGCGGCGGTACTTGGAGACGCCGGTCGGGACGAGACGATAGTCGGAGACGAGCGACTTGAAACGGTCAGGCGGCGCGCCGACGAACTTGAGCTCGAGGATCGCGGAATCCGCCAGCAGCGGCGTGCCGTCGGCGACCGGCTCGACGCGCGGCCGCGGGCAGAGCTCGCCGCGGATGGCGCGGTCGAGCGTCAGGCGGTGGGCGCCGTCCTGGTTCTGGGCGAAGAACGCCGTCCGCAGGTAGGTCGCCCGCGCGCTCGGCACGAAACCGCCGCCGGCCACCTCCGCCGCGAACTCGCGCAGGAACGCGCCGGCCGCGGCCGCCGTCGCGACGTCCGCCTCCGCGGCGAAGAAAGCGGCCAGCGAGGGCGCCGCATGCAGCCGCGCCACCCCGCCCGCGAGCGCCGCCCGCTGCTTGCTCACCTGGTCGCCGCGGCGCACCTTGCGTTCGACGTGGAGATCCTGGCCGTCGTCGTAGCGGCGCAGCCGCAGCTTGCGGGCGCCCGCGCCGCGTGTCCGGTGGTAGAGGTCGAGCGCCGCGGTGTCGAGGTGGAGCGTCGTGACGCGGTAGCGGCCGGCCGCCGCGCCGACGCCCGCGCCGTGCGGGTCGGGTGTCAGCTCCCGGCGCGCCCACGCCTCGACGGCGGCGGCGACGTCGAGCGCGAGCAGGAACTTCCACTCGAAGGCGCCCCGCGCCGCCGTCGCGAGCAGCGACGGCGAGCGCGCCGCCTCACGCCCGGTCGGGTCGTCGGACATGGGCGAAGACTGCGTCATGGAGCGCCGTTCCGTTGCTGGCCAGCACGTCGCCCCGCCGCAGCATCGCGTCGCCGCCGGCGAGGTCGGTCACCCGGCCGCCGGCCTCGCGCACCAGCAGCGTCCCGGCAGCGATGTCCCAGGAGTTGAGCCACGGCTCCCAGTAGGCGTCGTAGTGGCCCGCGGCAACCAGCGCGAGGTCGAGCGCGGCGCTGCCCAGCCGGCGGACGTCGCGGCAACGCAGCACCAGCTCCGCGAACTCGCGCACGTTGTTCTCGGCCACCTCGTTGCGCTGGTAGCAGAATCCGGTGGCGAGGAGCGCCTCCTTCAGCTCGGCGCGCCGGCTGGCGGCCAGGCGGACGCCGTTGCGCCACGCCCCGCCGCCGCGCACGGCGTGGTACGTCTCGCGCAGCGCCGCGGCATGGACCACCGCCACCAGCGGCAGGTCGCCCCGCCAGGCGGCGATGGAGACGCAGAAGAGCGGCAGGCCGTGGGCGAAGTTGACCGTCCCGTCGAGCGGATCGACGTGCCAGGTGATGGCCGCGTCGCCGGCGCGGCCGCCCTCCTCCTCGGCGACGATGCGATGGCCGGGAAAGCGCCGCGCGAGCCCGTCGACGATCGTCCGCTCGGCGGCGAGGTCGGCGTCGGTGACCGGGTTGCGGCGGCTCTTCAGGCGGACGTCGGCGGCGTCGAAGGTGCGCCAGAGCCCGAGGTGGATCGCGCCCGCGGCCTGCGCCAGTTCCTGCGCGGCCGCCAGCAGCGGTGCCAGCTGCGCGGGATCGTCCACGGCGGCGCTCATCGCGCGGCCGCGCCGACCAGGGCGCGGCAGAGATCGTCCTGCACCTTCTTCATCTCGGCGTTGCTGCCCTTGAATCCGTTGATGAGGATGGAGAAGGCGCAGGTCTCGGCCGCCTCGACCGGCCCCACCAGCGCATAACCCGACAATCCCGAGACGCGAGCGATGTAGCCCGTCTTCGCCCGCACCCGGTACTGCATCGCCGGTTCGGTCATCCGGCGGTCGAGCGAGCCGTCGACGCCGCTGATCGGCCAGCAGCGCACGAAGTCGTCGCGCCAGGGCTGGCTCCACGCCTTGCACAGCACCGCGGAGAGGAACGCGGGCGGGATGCGGTTGTCGCGCGAGAGGCCGGAGCCGTCGGCGATCTCGATCGCGGCCGGGTCGACGCCGCATTCGCGCGCCAGCTCCACCACCAGGCGCGCGCCGTTCGCGATCGTGCCGCGGCCGAACCGGACCAGCGCGCAGGTCTTGAGCAGATGCTCCGCGATCTGGTTGTCGCTCTCCTTGCCGCACAGGAGGAGCGCCGGCAGCAGCGGGCTGCGGCGCGTGTAGAGCGACTGCGCCCGCTCCGGCAGCCGTTCGCCCCCGTCCGGGCCGTCGGCCGGCCGGCGCACCTGGCCGCCGATGGCGATCCCGGCGCGGTCGAGCGCGGCGCGCAGGGCGCGACCGAACCAGTCGGGCGGATCGGTGACGTTGGTCTCGACGTTGGCGGCGGCGATCCCGGCGCCCGCCATCCCGCGCACCTTGATCACGCCGCGCGGATCGGGCGGCAGGAGGTTGACCGTGAACTCGTCCCGATCGGCCGCGCGCGCGACCTCGGTCGACACCGACCAGCCCCACGCGCCCGGCCGGAGCTCGCCGCCGAGCCGGCCGTCGGCCCGCGGCGTCAACCGGACGCGGACGCGATTGCGATTGAGCGAGAGCGCCGCGACCGGCGCCGCATAGTCGGTCGAGAGCTGGTCGGCCGGCCAGCCGCGCGGCACCCACTCCTCGTCGAAGGCGCGGGCATCGACGATCAGGTCGCCGCTGATCCGCTTCACGCCGTGCAGCGCCAGCGCCTGCACGAACGGCTGGAGCGCGGCCCACTCGTCCTCGCTCTCGAAGAAGCACGGCTGGAGCGTCGGGTCGCCGCTCCCACGCAGCCAGAGATTGCCGGCCACCACGCCGTCGGCGCCGATCGGCGCGTCGATCAGCAGCGGCGTCTCCCAATGGAAGCGCGGCCCGAGCGTGGCCAGCGCGAGATGGATGGTGACCACCTTCAGGTTCGAGGCCGGCGCCAGCGCGAGCTCCGGCGCGCGCGCCCACACCCGCTCGCCGCCCGGCACCGAGCGCACGTCGATGCCGACGGAGGCGCCTTCCAGCTCCTTGCGCGCCAGCACGCGGGCGGCGGCGCCGGTGAGGCGCTCGGCGACGGTCTCCGCGCCGGTCGCGGCGATCGCGCTGGCGGGCGCTGCACCGTTGGCGGCGACGTCGCGACCGAGCGCGAGAATCGCGACCAGCGTCAGCCACGCCGCCGCCCGCCGACCGCCGCTCCCGCGCCGGCCCGCCCCGAGTCCGTGCCTCCGCGCCACGCTGCCCTCCCGAAGTGCCAACCCATCCGCGCGGACGGCGACCGCCGCGTCCGCTCGCACCCGCCGTCTACGGCGGGATGTTCTTCTGCACCGGCCGCTCGTCCGCCTCGCCGAGCAGCCAGCTGAGCGTCGTCACCACCTTCGCCGTCTCGGCGATCTTGCCGAACACGATCTTGTCCATCGTGTCGGTGACCTGGTGGTAGTCGGGATGCTCCTCCGGCTCCATGAAGAAGAGCACCGGGATGCCGAGCTTCCAGAACTCGAACTGGTCGCTGCGCTTGAAGTACTGCATGCCGCCGTCGCCGACCTTGATCCGCGCGCCCGACAGGCTGATCGACTTGCGCATCATCGCCTGGAAGTCGACCGAGTAGCCGAGCCCGGCGGCGTCGATCTCCTTCGGCCGGCCGCGCCCGACCATGTCCATGTTCAGCATCGCGATCGTCTTGTCCGCCGCGTAGGTCGGATTGCGGCAGTACGCCGCGGCGCCGAGCAGCCCGTGCTCCTCGCCCGAGAAGTGGATCAGCAGCACGCTGCGTCGCAGCTCCACGTCCTGCCGCGCCAGCGCCTGTCCGACCTCGAGCAGGCAGCTGGTGCCCGAGCCGTTGTCGTCGGCGCCGTGGAAGATGCGGCCGAAGTCGTCGGTGCCGACATGGTCGTAGTGGGCGCCGAGCACGATCCACTCGTCCTGGCGCAGCGGATCGGTCCCCTTCTTGGCAGCGACCACGTTGTGCGTCTTCGCCTGCACGCTCTTCAGCGTCACCTCGAGCCGCACCTTGACCCCGGGCAGCGCCTTCGGCGCGCCGTTCAGCTTCGAGTCGAGCGCCTTCTGCCACTCGAGCAGCTTGCCCGCCCCGAACAGCCGGTCGCCGATGGCGCCGCTGCAGTGGACCACCGGGATCGGCGCGTCGTTGCGCGCGTCGATGCCGCCGTAGCGGGGCAGCTCGCCCTTCAGCACCGACAGGTCCTTGTGGTTCACCGGATCGGTGAAGAGCAGCACCGCCTTGGCGCCGCGCTCGTGAGCGGCGCGCCACTTCCGGCTGATGCGCGCGTGGTCGGTCCACTCCTCGCCCTTGAACGGGCGGCCCTTCTTGGTTTCGCGCGGCTCGTGCAGCAGCAGCGCGACGACCTTGTCCTTGACGTCGGCGCCCTTGAAGTCGTCGTACTTCTCGGCCGGATCGACGATGCCGTAGCCGCAGAACACCACTTCGGCGTCGACCTTGCCGCTGCCGGAGTGGCGCACCGGCACGAAGTCGACGCCAGGGAGGAATGCGTCGAGGTCGCCGCCGGTGGTCGGCTTGCCGCTGATGGCGAGGAAGTCGCCGTCGCTCCACGTCACCGCCGGCACCTCGAACTCGTAGAGGAAGCTGCCGTCGGGATGACCGCTCGCGAGCCCGTTCGACTTGTGCTGTTCCACCAGCCAGTCGCGCGCCTTCTCGAGCCCCTTCTGCGGCGTGTCGCGGCCGGCGCACTCCTCGGAAGTGAGGAACGCCTCGTACTTCTTCAGATCGTCGATCTCGATGGTGTCGAGCGCCGCCTTGAGCGCGGCGGCCAGCGTCGTCTCGGTCGCTGGCGACCGGGCCGGCGCGGCCGGCGCGATGGCGAGGGAAGCCAGCCACGGCAGCGACCCGAAGCCGAGAGCGAGGAGCGGCGCTCCGGCGCAGCGTGCCGATCGGCTCATCGGACCTCCTTGCGCTCCCCGGCCGGACCGGACGTCCGGCACGGCCGCCCCGTCATAGCGGCAGGCGCAGCCCGTCGTAGCCCAGCACCAGCGTGCCGAGGAAGTGCTCGCGCGCCACCGCCCGGACGTCGCTGCGCTCGGTGTCGGGATAGAAGTGGGTCAGCACCAGCTCCTTCACCCCGGCGGCGGCGGCGATGCGGGCGGCCGCCGAGGGCGTCAGGTGGCGTTCGGTCGTGCTGCCCTCGGTCAGTGCCGCCTCCAGCACGTAGAGGTCGGCGCCGCGTCCCAGCGCGATCGGCGCCTCCGCCAGCGGCCCGCCGGCGCCGGTCCCGGTGTCGCCGGAGTACGCGATCGTCTTCGCGTGGCCGCGGAAGCGATACCCCAGGCTGTGGTCGAGGTGCGGCATCGACAGCGCCGTCGCCTCGATCCGCTGCTGCTCGAGCTCCAGCGTGAACGGCCCGGGCGGGAGTTCCACCACCTCGAGCCGCTCCGGCGCGATCGTCGCCCACTTGCCGAAGGCGGCGCGGCCGCGCTCGAGCAGCGCGGCGGTCCCGACCGGCCCGGCGACGGTGAGGCGGCAGTGCGAGAGCGATGCGTGCCGCAGCCCGAACAGGAGCGCGAAGAGGTCGAGGCAGTGGTCGGGATGGAAGTGAGTCAGCACCACCGCCCGCAGCGAGGGCAGCAGCACGCCCTGCCTCGCCGCGGCGCGCACGCTGCCCGGCCCCGGATCGACCAGCACCCCGCGACCGTCGGCCATCCGCAACAGGTGGCCGGGACTGCCGCGCGTCGCCGTCGGCAGCGCCGTGCCCGAGCCGAGCACGATCCACTCGACCGGGCGGGCGACGTTCGGGTGCATTTCAGCTCGCGTAGCCGCGCGGATGGGCCGCGAGCCAGTTCCACGCGTGGCGCACCGTCTCCTCGATGTCGACGTGGCGCGCCGTCCAGCCGAGCCAGCGCTTCGCCTTGTCGACGCCGCCGACCAGCGCCGGCGGATCGCCCTCCCGGCGCGGCTTCACCAGGTACGGGACTTCCGCGCCGGTGACCTTGCGCGCGGCCGCGATCACCTCGAGCACGCTGTTGCCGCGGCCGCTGCCGAGGTTCACCGGCTCGAAGACGCCCGGCTTCATCACGCCGAGCGCGAGGCGATGCGCGGTGGCGAGGTCGGCGACATGGACGTAGTCGCGGATGCAGGTGCCGTCGGGGGTCGGGTAGTCGGTGCCGAACACCTCGAGCGGCTTCGCGCCGCCCGAGAGGATCGAGCGCAGCACCGCCGGAATGAGGTGGGTCTCCGGCTCGTGCCATTCGCCGAGCCGCCCCTCGGGATCGGCGCCGGCGGCGTTGAAGTAGCGCGGCGCGACCACCGCGAACCCGTACGCGCGGCAGTACATCTCGAGCTCTTCCTCGCAGAAGCGCTTGGTGATGCCGTACGGGCTGATCGGCTGGCGCGGGAACTCCTCGGTGATCGGCACCCTGGCCGGCACGCCGTAGACGGCGCAGGTCGAGGAGAAGACGATCCGCTTCACCTCGCAGGCGCGCATCGCCTCGAGCAGCTCGAACAGGCCGCGCGCGTTGTCGCGGATGTACTTGGCCGGCTGGGTGACCGATTCGCCGACGTAGCAGCGGGCGGCGAAGTGCATCACCGCCTCGACCTTGTTGCGCCGAATCGTGTCGATCAGCAGGTCGCGGTCGCAGAGGTCGCCCTGCACGAGCGGCGTGCCGAGGGCGGCGGCGCGGTGCCCCTCCTTCAGGTCGTCGAAGATCACCACCGGATGACCGCTGCGGCGCAGCTCGAGGACCGCGTGGCTGCCGATGTAGCCGGCACCGCCCGTGACGAGGATCATGCGCGAGGCTCTCCTGACGCCGCGGTTCGCGCCGACGTTCCACGACTCGTCCACTGCGGCGAGCGCGGTGGCGCGCGCGGCGTGCACCCCTCGATCGACCGGGCGGGGCGGCATCCTACAATCCCGCGCTCGCGCACGCGGCGCGGCGCGGCACGGCGACCCCGGCGCGCGACGCGGCGTGAACCACCCCCTCTCCTCTTCCCCACGGACCTCTGCGGACCATGACCATGCCCGCCCCTGCCCGCGCCCCGCTGCGTGAAGCGTCGATCGCGGGCCTCACGCTCAAGCATCGCGGCAAGGTGCGCGACCTGTTCGAGGTCGGCGACGCGCTGCTGCTGGTCGCGACCGATCGCGTCTCGGCCTTCGACGTGATCCTCGACGACCTGCTGCCCGACAAGGGCGAGGTGCTGACCCGCATCAGCGAGTTCTGGTTCCACCGCTTCGAGAGCAAGGTCCGCCACCACCTGCTCACCACCGACGTCCGCCGGATGCCGGCGCCGCTGCCGCAGCATCCCGAGCTGGCCGGCCGCGCCATGCTCGGCAAGAAGGTGAAGCCGCTGCTGGCCGAGCTGGTGGTGCGCGGCTACCTCGTCGGCTCGGGGTGGGCCGACTACCAGAAGACCGGCAGCGTCTGCGGCATCAAGCTGCCGCCCGGGCTCAAGGAGGCGAGCAAGCTGCCGGAGCCGCTGTTCACGCCGTCGACCAAGGCGCCGAAGGGGCAGCACGACGAGAACATCAGCTACGAGCAGCTCTGCCGGATCATCGGCGCCGACAAGGCGCAGAAGTCGCGCGACCTGGTGATGTCGATGTACCTCGAGGCGACGAAGTACGCCGAGAGCCGCGGCATCATCCTGGCCGACACCAAGATCGAGCTCGGCGAGGACGCGCAGGGGCTCCTCGTCATCGACGAGCTCTTCACGCCCGACAGCTCGCGCTTCTGGGCGGCCGAGAAGTGGCAGCCCGGCAAGAGCCCGCCGAGCTTCGACAAGCAGATCATCCGCGACGCGCTGGTGGCGATGGGCTTCAACAAGCAGCCCCCGGCCCCGCGCCTGTCGGCCGAGGTGCTGCAGCGCGCCACCGCCGCGTACCACGAGATCTTCGAGCGGCTCACCGGGCAGAAGTTCAGCTCGCTCGCCGGTTGAGCCGGTCCCCCGGCCGCCGCCTCACGGCAGTCGCGCGGCGGCCGCCGCCGGGTTCGGTGCGCCCGACGCCGGGAGCGCCGGATCGGGCGGGCGCGGCTGCCCACGCGCGATCCAGCGCGCGATCAGCAGCAGCGCCACGCCTCCCGCCGCGAGCGCCAGCAACTGGTGGCGCCAGCCGCGGTCGCGCTTCCAGCGGACCTTCCATGCCGAGATCGTTTCGCCGCGCTCGCAGCCGGCGGCGGCCAGCAGCTCCTGCAGCGCCGCTGCGGGCGCGAGCCGCCGGCCGGCGACGACGCTCGCCATCAGGCCCGACAGCCGCGCGGCGCTGAACGACGTGCCGGTCTCGATCGACGTGTGCAGCAGCCGCTCGCCCGGCGTCGCCGACGGCAGCTCGCGCACGGTCGTCGTGAAGTAGCCGTCGAGGTAGCAGTCGACCCAGTCGCCGAAGTTGGACGACTTGACCCGCCCCAGCCGGTGCACGTTGCCGACCGCCAGCACCTCCGGCAGCGCCGCCGGGAAGAACGGCGCGTCGCTGCCCTCGTTCCCCGCCGCCGCCACCAGCACGACGCCGGCCGCCGCCAGCGCGCGGAACCGGTCGCGCTCAACCGCGCTCGCGCGGCCGCCGCCGAAGCTCATGTTCACCACGATCGGCAGCGTCGGCTCGCGCTGCGCGAACTCGAGCAACGCCGAGAGCGCGTTCTCGACGCTGCGATCGGTGATCGTCTCGCCGAGGTCGACCCGTGCCACGGCGACGTCGGCGGGGCAGGTCCCGAGCAGCGCCTGCGCCATCAGGTCGCCGTGCGCGCGCGGCCAGCCCGACCAGGTGTCGAGCAGGAACACGACCGCCGCCGACTCCGCCACGTCGACCGCCAGCAGGTTGGCGGTCACGTCCTGCACCCGTCGGTCGATCTCGTCGCGCGCCGGCGCGACGAAATCTCCCGCCTCGACCGCGAGGAACAGCACCAGCGCCAGCAGCGCGAGCAGCTTGAGCGGCCCCGCCAGCGGGTCGCGCCGCAGCGGCTCGACCCTCGGCTCGGCGACCGGTTCCGTCACGCCGCTGCTCCTGCCCTGCACCGCGCGTTCTTCCCGTTCGTCGCCGCCGTCGTCCGGCGCACCGCGACAAGCTGGCGCGCTCGCGCCCGGGATTCGCTGCCGCGGGAACGACATCGCAATCCTCACGCCGACGCCGGCGGCGGCAGCAGCGGAAAAAACGTCCGCCGGGGCCGCCCGGCTAACGTCGCCCGCTTGAGATCGACCCCGTCGGCGCCGACATCGGCTCGCGCGTCGGGGCCGGTGTGGCCAGCGGCGCCACCGCGAGGGGAACGCGGGGAGCCGTCTTCGGGGGCTTGCGGCGATGCCAGTGGCGACCATCGAGTGGACGGGCGAACTGCCGGGAGCGGCACGGCTGATCGATCAGACGCTGCTGCCCGGCGAAGTGCGCCACCTCGACCTCGATCGCGCCGAGCCGATGTGGGAGGCGATCCGCGCGCTGCGCGTGCGCGGCGCGCCCGCGATCGGCATCGCGGCGGCCTTCGGCCTGGTCGCCGGCGTCCAGCACTTCACCGGTGGCGATCGCACCGCCTTCGCCGCCGAAGTCGCGCGCGTCGCCGCCTACCTGCGCACCAGCCGGCCGACCGCGGTGAACCTCTTCTGGGCGCTCGACCGCATGGAGCGCCGCCGCGCCGCCGACGCCGCGCACGACGTCGGGAGCCAGCTGCGCGGGCTGCTCGCCGAGGCGCGCGCGATCGAGGCCGAGGACAAGGCGATGTGCCGCGCCATCGGTCGCCACGGCCTCGCGCTGGTCCGCGACGGCACCGTGGCGCTGACCCACTGCAACGCCGGCGGCCTCGCCACCGCCGACTATGGCACCGCGCTGGCGCCGTTCTTCGCCGCCCACGCCGCCGGCCGGCGCTTCCGCGTCTTCGCCGACGAGACTCGCCCGCTGCTGCAGGGCGCCCGCCTCACCGCCTGGGAGCTGCAGCAGGCCGGCATCGACGTCACGCTGATCTGCGACGGCATGGCCGCCGCCGCGATGCGCGAGCGGCAGGTCGACCTCGTGCTGGTCGGTGCCGATCGCATCGCCGCCAACGGCGACACCGCCAACAAGATCGGCACCTACGGCGTCGCCGTGCTGGCGCGCCACCATGGCGTGCCGTTCTACGTCGCCGCGCCGACCTCGACCTTCGACCTCACGCTCGCGAACGGGTCGCAGATCCCGATCGAGGAGCGCGCCGGCGCCGAGATCACGCACGGCTTCGGCCGGCCCACGGCGCCAGCCGGCGTCAAGACCTGGAATCCCGCGTTCGACGTGACCCCGCGCGAGCTGATCGCCGGGATCATCACCGAGCACGGGATCCTCGAGCGGCCCGACGCGCGCCGCATCACCGACCACTTTGCACGACACCATGCGGGCGCGCGGACGGCCGCCGCCCATCATCAGGGAGCCGCACCATGACGCCGCGAAGCGAGTCGATCCACGGCAAGGTGAGCAACGAGGAGGTCGATGCCGCGCTGGCCGAGAAGGGCCCGCGCAAGCGCCGGCGCCGCAACGAGCGCAACGCCGCCGCCTACGACGACGAGGTGTGCGAGCTGCTGAAGGCGATCGATCTCTGGCGGCAGAAGAGCGGCCACTCGTTCCCGGCGTGGAGCGAGGTGCTCGCGCTGCTGAAGGGGCTCGGCTGGCGCAAGGTCGGCGCGAACGGGGTCGGCGGCCCGATCGAGCCGCTGCCGGAGGTCGCGCCGCAGCCGTGACGTCCGCCCGGGTGGCGGCAGCGCTACGCTGCCGCGGATGAACGCGATCGCAATCGCCGCGCTGGCCGGCGCACTGGCCGGGCTGGCCGAGGCGGCCGGCTTCGCGCTGGCGCAGCGCCAATACCTGACGAGCCTGGCCGAGTGCCTCGCGGTGCTGGGGACGCCGCTGGCGCTCGGCACGATCGCCGGTGCGCTCGGGGGACTCCTGCTGCGGCGGCTGCTCGCGCCGGCACCGGCACGCACGGTCGTGCCGTTCCTGCTCGCGATCGCGGCGGTGCTGCGCTGGCGACGGACCGACTTCGCCGGCAGCGGCGGCTGGATCGCGACGGTGGCGGTGGCGTTGGCCGCAGCGCTGCTGTTGCGGGTCGTCGCCCGGTTGACCGCTCCGGCCGCGCGGCGACTGCTGGCGGGACTGCTGCTCGGCACGGCCGCGTGGAGCGGCGGCACGGCGCTCGCCCT
>Ga0194121_10010116_pt1 | contig 11519 bp, 10 predicted proteins | sample TA2MahCa50mmetaG_FD_148609 | JGI IMG/M metagenome (GOLD analysis project Ga0194121, IMG submission 148609) | Freshwater microbial communities from Lake Tanganyika, Tanzania - TA2015020 Mahale Deep Cast 50m | ecosystem: Environmental > Aquatic > Freshwater > Lake | place: Tanzania: Lake...
GCGCTCGGCGTGACGGGGCTCGCGCTCGAAGCCCTCGCGCTCTCGCTGTGCCTGTCGATCCGCGGGCTGTGGCGCGCGGCGCGCGAGGTCGGCCGCGCGCTCGAGCAGGGCGATCTGCCGACCGCGCGCGCGGCGCTCGCGTTCCACCTGGTGAGCCGTCCCACCGGCGAGCTCAGCGCCGGGGAAGTGGCCGCGGCGACCGTGGAGTCGGTGGCGGAGAACCTCACGGACAGCGTCGTTGCCCCGGCGCTCCTCTACCTCGCGTTCGGGCTGCCGGGCGCCGCGCTCTACCGCGCGGTGAACACCGCGGACGCGATGCTCGGGTACCGCGACGGCGTGCTCGAGCACTTCGGCAAGCTCGCCGCGCGCGCGGACGACGTGCTCAATCTCGTGCCCGCGCGCCTCGCGGGGCTGGCGATCGTCGTCGCGGCGGCGCTCGCGGGCGGCTCACCCCGCGGTGCGCTCCGCATCATGTGGCGCGACCGCCACCGCACCGCGAGCCCCAACGCGGGATGGACGATGGCCGCGATGGCCGGGGCGCTCGGCGTGCGCGTCACCAAGCGCGGCGCGTACGCGCTCGGTGACGGCGCGCTGCCGGCGCCCGGCGACATCGCGCGCAGCCTGCGCGTGACGGCGATGGCCATCATGGTCGCGCTCGGAGCGCCAGCATTACTGTTGATAATCAATATGTTGTAGATCCACGGATAAGCGAAAGCTTCGCCCGACGATTCGGTGAAACCCGGCGACGTCCGGCCCCCGGCTCGGAGCAGCCGGAGGCGCGCCGACGTCCTCACGCTGACGTCGGGCGAGCAGGACGCGGTGCGCGCGCCGCGAGGCACGCGCACCGCGACAGCGCCGACCGATCGCGCCGGGCGCGACAGCGCGGCCACGGCGCGTCGATGGCGCGCGGAGGCGCGCACGCGCGATCGTCGCGGCGCACGAGCCGTTTTTTTGCGGCCCGTGCGCACGCGGTCGGTATCATGAATTCAATCGCCGCCACCGGGCGGCGATTTGTGTCTATGGCGATCACGACGCGGCTGACCGACGGTGTACGCGCGGCGCTCTCGGCCGCCGGGCTCCCGCTCGTCGACGACTGCGCGTGGGAAGTCCCGCGCCAGGCCGGGCACGGGGACTACGCGACCAACGCCGCCATGCAGCTCGCGAAGGCCGCGAAGCAGCCGCCGCGGAGGATCGCGGAGGCGATCGTCCAGCACTTTCCCGCGATGCCGGAGGTCGATCGGGTCGAGCTCGCCGGCCCCGGGTTCCTCAACGTGTTCCTGTCGCCCGCGTGGTGTGCGGACACGCTGCGCGACGTGCTGGCCGCGGGCGATGCCTACGGGCTGGGCACGGCGGAGGCGGGGCGCCGCGTGCGCGTCGAGTTCGTGTCCGCGAACCCGACCGGGCCGCTCGTGATCGTCAACGCGCGCGCCGCGGCCGTCGGCGACGCGCTCGCGCGCGTGTTGCGGGCGCAGGGCGCGCAGGTGACGACCGAGTTCTACATCAACGACGCGGGCACCCAGTTCGAGGCGCTGGCGGCGTCGTTCGAGGCGCGCGTGCGGCAGGTGCTCGGCGAGGACGCCGCGCTCCCCGAGAACGGCTATCCCGGCGAGTACCTCAGCGAGCTCGCCCTCGTCTATCGCGCGGAAGGCCGGCCCGCGCCGGACGACGTGCCGGCCGCGGATCGGCGCGAGCACTTCGGCCGCTACGCGGTCGACAGGATGGTCGCGGGCCAGCGGCGCGTGCTCGAGGACTACGCGGTGCGCTTCGACCTGTGGTCCTCCGAGCAGCACGACGTGCGCGACGCGGGGCTCGCGGAGTCGGTCCTCGAGGAGCTGCGGGCGCGCGGCCTCACGTACGAGCAGGACGGCGCGGTGTGGTTCCGCTCCACGCAGTTCGGCGACGACAAGGACCGCGTGGTCCGCCGCTCGAACGGCGAGCTCACGTACTTCGGCGTGGACGTCGGCTATCACCACTACCGCAAGTTCGGCGCGGCCGACCGCGTGATCAACCTCCTCGGGCCCGACCATCACGGCTACGTCGAGCGCATGCGCGCCGCCATGCAGGGGCTCGGGCACCCCCCCGAGGCGTTCGACGTGCTGGTGATCCAGCTCGTGACGCTCCTGCGCGACGGGCAGCCCGTGCGGATGTCCAAACGGCGCGGGGAGTTCGTGCTGATGGAGGAGCTGCTCGAAGAGGTGGGGCGCGACGCCGCGCGCTTCACGTTCCTCATGCGGCGCCACGACAGCCCGCTCGAGTTCGACCTCGCGGTGGCGACGCGGCAGAGCGCCGACAACCCCGTCTACTACGTGCAGTACGCGCACGCGCGCATCGCCTCGATCCGCCGGCAGCTCGCCGAGCAGGGGATCGCGGTGCCGGCGTGGAGCGAGATCGACCTGTCGGGGCTGGGGCTGCCCGAGGAGCAGCAGCTCATCAAGCGGCTGCTCGGCTATCCCGACCTCGTCGCGGGCGCGGCCCGCGCGCTGGAGCCGCATCGCATCGCGTTCTGGCTCGCGGAGCTCGCCGGCCTGTTCCACCCGTACTACCGCGCGCACCGCGTGATCCAGGAGGACCGCGCGCTCACCCTCGCGCGGTTCGCGCTGTGCGCCGCGGTCGGGCAGGTCGTGCGCAACGGGCTCGCGCTGCTCGGTGTGCGCGCGCCGGAGAGCATGTGAAGGGCACGGCGCGCCGCGGCGTCCGTTCCGCGCCGAAGAAGAAGCGGCGCCGCCGCCTCGGCACGATGCTCGTGTTCGTGGGGCTGCTCGCGGTGCTCGGCGGCACGTTCACCGCCGGCGCGCTCGCGGGCCGTCTGTCGTTCACGCCCAGCGCGTCGATCGCGCCCGCGCCGAAGGAGCGAGCCGACAGGACGCCGCCGCCGTCGCCGCCGCCGCCCGAGCTGACGTTCTACCGCGAGCTCACCGCGCCGCTCACGCCCCCGCCGGCGGTGCCGAAGCCCGGCGCGACGAAGAAGCCCGCGCCCGAGGCCGCGAAGAGGGCCGACACGTTCGCGACGGAGTCGCCGCGGACGCTCGAGGCGTCGCCCGTGGCCGCCGAGGCGGCGCGCAGGAGCGAGCCGCCGATCACGGAGGCGCCGAAGAGCGACGGGGCGCGCTATACGATCCAGGTCGGCTCGTACAACGCCCGTGCGCACGCCGACGCGCTGCGCGCCCGCCTCGCGGCCGCGGGGCACGAGGCGTACGTCGCGGAAGGCGAGGCGGGCGGGGTGACGCGCTACCGCGTGCGGATCGGCGCGTTCCCGACCGCGGAGGACGCGCGCCAGGCCGCCGTGCGGGTCGCGAGCCAGGCCCAGGTCGCGACGTACGTGACCACGCGCTGATGGGCGACGCGCCCGCCCCCCTCGGCCGCATCCTGATCAGCGAAGAGGAGCTCCGCGGGCGTGTCGGCGAGCTCGGCGCGGCGCTCGCGCGCGACTACGCGCGCGAGAACCCCGTGCTCGTCGGCGTGCTGAAGGGCGCGCTCGTGTTCATGGCCGACCTGGTGCGCGCGATGCCCATCGCGCTGACCATCGACTTCATCGCGCTCTCGAGCTACGGCGGCGCCACGCGCTCGTCCGGGGTGGTGAAGCTCGCCGCCGACCTCTCGATGCCGATCGAGGACCGCCACGTCGTGATCGTCGAGGACATCATCGACACCGGCCGCACCGTGTCCTATCTCAAGCGCAACCTCGAGACGCGCCACCCGCGCTCCGTGCGGCTGTGCGCGCTGCTCGACAAGATCGAGCGGCGCGAGACCGACGTCGAGATCGACTACCTGGGGTTCACGATCCCGAACCTCTTCGTGGTGGGCTACGGGCTCGACCACGGGGGCCTGTACCGGAATCTGCCCCACATCGCCGCGCTGGACTCGCCGCCGCCGGCGTGAGCCGCCGGCGCGCGGTCGTCTTTCGCGCGGTCGCCATCGCGTTCGGCACCCTCGTGCCCGTGGCGCCCGCGGCCGGCTGGCCCGGCTACCACACGCTGACGCTCGAGCCGGCTGGTGCTCGTGGACTACAGTGGGACTGCCACGCGGCGGTGGCTGTTTTCCGGCGCGGGCTTTGCATGAGTGGATTGCACCCGGGTGCTATAATCGGAGCCACATGAACCAGGTCTACAAGAACCTCGCGCTCTGGATGGTGATCGGTCTCATCGTCATCCTCCTCTTCACGGTGTTCCAGGGCGCGCAGCAGGGCGGCCAGGAACAGCCGAACTTCTCCGAGTTCCTGAAGGCCGTCGACCAGGGGCGCGTCGACGCCGTCGTGATTCGCGGCAACCTGGTCAACTACACGCTCAAGGACAGCGCCGCGACTCAGCGCACCTACATCGTCGATTACCCCGACATGATCAAGCAGTTGCGGGATCGTGGGGTGCGCATTGCGGTGAAGCCGCCGGACTCGAACCCCTGGTACACCATCTTCCTGCAGTGGGTGCCGATGCTGCTGTTCATCGGCGTCTGGATCTTCTTCATGCGGCAGATGCAAGGCGGCGGCGCGAAGGCGCTCAGCTTCGGCAAGGCCCGCGCCCGGCTGATCTCGGAGAAGCAGAACAAGATCACGTTCCAGGACGTGGCGGGCGTCGACGAGGCGAAGGAGGAGCTGCGGGAGATCATCGATTTCCTGAAAGACCCGCAGAAGTTCCAGAAGCTCGGCGGCAAGATCCCGAAGGGCGTCCTGCTCGTCGGTCCTCCCGGCACGGGCAAGACGCTGTTGGCCAAAGCCATTGCTGGAGAAGCCAACGTCCCGTTCTTTTCGATTTCGGGGTCGGACTTCGTCGAGATGTTCGTGGGCGTCGGCGCCTCGCGTGTCCGCGACCTCTTCGAACAGGGCAAGAAGAACGCGCCGTGCATCATCTTCATGGACGAGATCGACGCGGTCGGGCGGCATCGCGGGGCCGGGCTCGGCGGCGGTCACGACGAGCGCGAGCAGACGCTCAACCAGCTCCTCGTCGAGATGGACGGCTTCGAGACCAACGAGGGCGTCATCCTCATCGCGGCGACGAACCGGCCGGACGTGCTCGACCCGGCGCTCCTGCGCCCGGGCCGCTTCGACCGCCAGGTCGTGGTGCCGCGGCCGGACGTGAAGGGGCGGGAAGAGATCCTCCGCGTGCACGCGCGCCGGATCCCGCTGGCGCCGAACGTCGAGCTGAAGGTCCTCGCGCGCGGCACCCCGGGCTTCTCCGGCGCGGATCTCGCGAACCTCGTCAACGAGGCCGCGCTGCTCGCCGCTCGCCAGAACAAGAAGCTCGTCGAGATGCCGGACTTCGAGAACGCGAAGGACAAGGTCCTGATGGGGGTGGAGCGGCGCTCCATGATCATCTCGGACAGCGAGAAGCGGACCATCGCCTACCACGAGGCCGGTCACGCGCTGGTGGCGGACTTCCTCCCCGGCGCCGATCCGCTGCACAAGGTGACGATCATTCCGCGCGGCCGCGCGCTCGGCCTCACGATGCAGCTGCCGATGGACGACAAGTACAACTACTCGAAGGACTACCTCGTCAACCGGATCACGATCCTGCTCGGGGGCCGCGCCGCCGAGGAGATCGTGCTGCAGCAGCAGACCACCGGTGCGGGGGACGACCTCGAGAAGGCCACCGAGATGGCGCGCAAGATGGTCTGCGAGTGGGGCATGTCGGACAAGCTCGGCCCGCTGACGTTCGGCAAGAACGAGGAGCACATCTTCCTCGGCCGCGAGGTCGCCCGGCAGAAGGACTACAGCGAGGACACCGCGCTGCTGATCGACTCGGAGATCAAGCGCATCGTGATGGATTGCGCGACGCGCGCGCGCCAGATCCTGGTGGACAATATCGAGAAGCTGCACGCGCTGGCGCGCGCGCTCCTGGAACGCGAGAGCCTCGACAGCGAAGAGATCGCCAGGATCCTTCGGACCCGGCCCTTCACGGAAGCGCCCGCTCCGGCGTAAGCCGGCCGATGGCGCAGCCCGGCGGCCGCGTCCCGACGCTTTGATCTGACATCGGAGGGAGCGTCTTGGCGCTCCCCCCGCTACCCCCATCGCCCGAAGTCGCGGAGTGGAAGCGCGCGCTTCGCGTGCTCGACCGAACATGGCAAGTGCTGCGAGGCGGCCATCACACAGCGCGGCGGTGTACCTTTAAGCATGTCGCCCGATTCCGTCGGCGCAGTGCCCGTGCCGCGGCCTGAAGCCTCGCTCGGGGGCGTGCGGGTCGGGGGCGCCCATCCTGTCGCCGTCATGGGCGCGCTCAACGTCAGTCCTGAGTCCTTCTATGCCGGATCCGTCCATCGCGACCGTGACGCGCTCGTGCGCGCGGGCGTCGCGATGGCGCGCGCCGGCGCCGTGATCCTCGACGTCGGCGCCCGCTCCACGGCGCCGTATCGGGAGACGGAGATCGGCGAGCGTGAGGAAGCCGAGCGTCTCGCCGGCGCGGTGGAGACGCTCGTGGCCAAGGTGGGGCTGCCGGTCTCCGCGGATACCGCCCGCCTCGCCCCCGCGCGCGCCGCGCTGGATGCCGGCGCGACGATCGTGAACGACGTCACCGCGCTCGCCGACCCGGACGTCGGCCGACTGGCCTCCGCGCGCGGCGCGAGCCTGCTCCTGATGGCCTCGCCGGCGGCGCTGGGCGCCACGCCACCGCTCACGGAGCCGGTCGCCGCGGTGGAGGCCATCCTGACCGCGGCACTCGCGCGCGCACGCGCCGGGGGGGTGCCGGACACGCGCGTCGTCCTCGACCCCGGCGTCGGCTTCTTTCGCGCCGAGGCGGTCGCCTGGGACGTCTGGGACACGCAGGTGCTCGCGCGCCTCGACGCGCTCCTCGCGCTCGGACGGCCGCTCTGTGTCGGCGTGTCACGCAAGTCGTTCCTCGGCGCGATCACCGGCCGCCTCGATCCCGCCGACCGGCTCCCGGCTTCGATCGCGGCGACCGCGCTCGCGGTGGCCGGTGGGGCGGCGGTGATCCGGACGCACGACGTCGCCGAGACGGTGGACGCCGTACGGGTGGCCGAGCGCATCCGCGCGGCGCGGGCGGCGGGGCAGGCGCGATGAGCGACGCGCTCGCCGCGTTCCGGTGGCGCGACGCGCTGGACATCGGCCTGGTCGCGGTCGTCGTCTACCGCATCCTGCTGATGTTCCGCGGCACGCGCGCGGTCCAGATGCTCACCGGCCTCGCGTGCCTCGTGGCGGGCTCGCTCGTCGCGCGCCGCCTCGAGCTCTACAGCACCCAGTGGATCCTGGACAACTTCTGGGCGTTCTGGGTGATCGCGCTGGTCGTGCTCTTCCAGCCCGAGCTGCGCCGCGCGCTCGCCCGCATCGGCGAGAGCCGCCTCCTGCCCGGCGTGCTCGGGGCCTCGCGCGCCGAGCGCGCGCACGTCATCGACGAGCTGGTCGACGCGGTCGAGTCGCTCACCGCGCGCCGCATCGGCGCGCTCGTGGTGATCGAGCGCTCGGCGGGCCTGCGGCAGTACGCGGAGCTCGGCGTCGCCGTGGACGCGATCGTCTCCGCCGACCTCCTGGTCAGCGTGTTCCTGCCGTACTCGCCCCTGCACGACGGCGCCGTGTTCATCCAGGGCAGCCGCATCGTCGCCGCGGGCTGCTTCCTGCCGCTCTCGCGGAACCTGCAGATCGCGCGCTCGCTCGGCACGCGCCATCGCGCGGCGCTCGGGATCAGCGAGGAGACGGACGCCGTCGCCGTCTCGGTCTCGGAGGAGACCGGCCGCGTGACCATCGCGGTGGCCGGCCACATCGAGACCGTGCGCGACCTCAGCGCGCTGCGCAGCCGCCTCGGCGACCTCATCGGCGCGTCGGCCCCCGCGCCGCGCCGCGGGCTCGCGCGCGGTGTGCGCCGCCTGCTCTCGCGCGCGCCCGACAGCGTCGCCTGATGCGCGCGCTGGTGACCGCGCAGTGGCAGCTCAAGCTCGTCGCGATCCTGGTCGCGTTCACGCTGTGGTTCTTCGTCGCGACGAGCGAGCAGGCGCAGCTCGCGCTGCCGACGCCGGTCGAGTACGTCGGGCTCAAGCCGGACCTCGTGCTCGTCGCCGGCCAGCGCGAGTCGCTGGACGTCGAGGTGCGCGCGGTCCGCTCGGTCGTCGCGCGGCTCGGCCCGGAGACCGTCCGGGCGCGCGTCGACCTGACGGGGCTCGAGGCCGGAGAGTCGGTGGTGCAGCTCACGCCCTCGGACGTGCAGGTCCCGCCCGGCGCCACGGTGACCCGCATCACGCCGGCGCGCCTGTCGCTGACGGTCGCCCCGGGCGGCTCGCGCGATGTGAATGTGATCGCCCAGGTGCGCGGAGCGCCCGCCGACGGCCACGTAGTCCGCGGCGTGAGCGTCGAGCCTCCGATGGTGAGGATCAAAGGACCCCGGTCTACAATTGACTCACGAGGAGAGGTACCGACTCTCCCCATCGACGTCGCCGGCAGCCGCCGGAACGTCACGCAGAGCGTCGGGCTGATGCTGCCCGCCTCGACGTACTTGACTCGCGAACAGACGGTCCGCGTGACCGTTGAGATAGCGGAGGAGGGCATGTCGCAGCCGCAGCCCGGCGCGCGGGAGCCGCGCAGGAAGGAAACCGCCCGGTGAGCAGGCTCTTCGGCACCGACGGGATCCGCGGGGTCGCCAACGTCGAGCCGCTCACCCCGGAGCTCGCGTTCCGCGTCGGGCGACAGCTCGTGGCCACGCTCGGCGAGCACGGCACCGAGCGCGTCCGGGTGGTGATCGGCCGCGACACGCGCATCTCCGGCCAGCTGCTGGAGTCCGCGATGATCGCCGGCGTGCTGTCGGCGGGCGCCGAGTGCTACGCGGTCGGCGTCCTCCCGACGCCCGGCATCGCGATGCTCACGCGCGGGCTCGAGGCGCAGGGCGGCATCGTGCTCTCGGCTTCGCACAACCCCTACGACGACAACGGCATCAAGCTCTTCTCCGCGCAGGCCACGAAGTTTCCCGACGCGTGGGAGGACGAGATCGAGCGGCGCCTCACCGGCGAGGACGGCGCCCCCCGCGCGCGCGGCAAGCACATCGGCCGCCTGCACGTGTACGAGCGCGCCGAGCAGTACTACGTCGACTACCTCTGCCGCTGCTTCCCGCTCGACCTCGCGGGCATGACGATCGCGATCGACTGCGCGCACGGCGCGACCCATCGCGTGGCGCCGAGCGTCTTCCGCCGGCTGGGCGCGCGGGTCGTGGCGATCGGCGCCAAGCCGGACGGCATCAACATCAACGCCGGCTTCGGCGCGCTCTATCCGCAGACGCTCCAGAAGAAGGTCCGCGCGAGCCAGGCCGACGTCGGGTTCGCGTTCGACGGCGACGGCGACCGGCTCATCGCGGTGGACCACCTCGGCGAGATCCGCGACGGCGACTACGCGCTCGCGATCGCGGCGCGCCACATGGCGGGCGGCCGCCGGCTCAAGGGCCACTGCGTGGTCACCACCGTCATGGCGAACCTCGGCCTCGACGAGTCGCTCGCGGCCGCCGGCATCGACATCGTCAAGACGCAGGTCGGCGACCGGTACGTGCACGAGGAGATGCAGCGCCGCGGCGCCAACGTCGGCGGCGAGCAGTCCGGCCACCTGCTCTTCCTCGATCACGCGCCCACCGGCGACGGCATCCTCTCGGCGCTCGCGCTGCTCAGCGTGGTCCGCGAGTCGGGCGAGCCGCTCGCGTCCCTCGCGAGCTGCATGCGGAAGTTCCCCCAGGTGCTCGTCAACGTGCCGGTCCGCGAGAAGCCGCCGATCGACACCGTGAAGGGGCTCAGCGAGAAGGTCACCGCGTTCGAGCGCGAGATGAACGGCGGGGGGCGCGTGCTCATCCGCTACTCCGGCACCGAGCACCTCGCGCGCGTCATGATCGAAGGCGCCGACGGCGCGCGCATCCAGCTCATGGCGGACGAGCTGGCGGGCGTCATCCGGAGCCAGATCGGCGACGACCGTTGAACATGGGGGCCACATGGCACCGGACCCCCAATCGTCGTTGAACATGGGGGCCACATGGCACAGGACCCCCAATCCCCCATGAGCATGACGACGGCCGTGCGCGGGATCGGGATCGACCTCGTTCCCATCGCGCGCATGCGGCAGGTCCTGGCGCGGTGGCAGGACCGCTTCCTCACGCGGGTCTTCACGGCGGACGAGATCGCGTACTGCCGCTCCCGCAAGGATCCCGTCCCGCATTTCGCGGCGCGCTTCGCGGCGAAGGAGGCCGGCCTCAAGGCGCTGGGCACCGGTCTGCGCCTCGGCGTCACGTGGACCGAGCTCGAGGTGCGGCGCGAGCGCGGCGGGCCGCCGGTCCTCGTGCTGAGCGGGCGCTCCCGCGAGCTCGCGCGCGCGCGGGGCGCGGAGCGCATGCTGCTCGCGCTCAGCCACGACGGCGACTACGCGGTTGCCCAGGCGATGCTCGTGGCGGAGGACGGTGTCCACCGCGCGTGATGCGCTGGGCACGCGCGGCGTGCGTGGCGTCCATTCCGCTGCTCCTCTACGGTTGCGCGCCGCAGGCCGTCGTCGTCGCCCCCCACGTGCCCCCGCCGGGGCCGGCGGTCGCGCGGCCGGGCCGGCCCGGCTTCGTCATCGGCGCGCCGCACGCCACGAGCGACGCGCCGACCGCGGACATCGCGGCGGAGCTCGCGCGCCGCACGGGCTTCGGGCTCGTGGTCGGCGCCCGCGATCCTGACGGCTCGTTCGAGCGGCGCGTGCAGGAGACCGCGCAGGGGCGCCTCACGTTCTACGCCGAGGTGCACGGGGCCACGGGACGCGAGAGCGCGAACCGGATCCAGATCGGCGCGGCCGGCGCCGACCGCGAGCTCGCGAACCGCCTGCGCGCGCTGCTCGAGCTGATCCGCGACGCGCACCTGCGCGGGCGCGCCGGGACGCCGCGGCTCGACGTCGTGGTCGAGACGGGGCGCGACGGCATGCCGCGCGCCTCGGGGCGCGCGCTCCACCTCGAGCTGCCGCGCGCCGCGCGCGTGGAGGCGCGCGAGCCCTACGTCGCGATCCTCGCGGAGTTCCTCGCCCAGGCCGCCACGCTGCCCGCGGGGCGCTGAGCGGTGCGTCCCGTGTTCACGGCGGAGGAGATGCGGCGTGTCGACGAACGCGCGATCGGCGAGCTCGGCATGTCCGGAGGCGCGCTGATGGAAGCGGCCGGGCGCGGCGCGGCCGCGATGATCCTCGACGAGCTGGCCGCGCGGCACCCGCGGCGCGCGCGCCGTGTCGTGATCGTCTGCGGCAAAGGCGGCAACGCCGGCGACGGCTTCGTGGCCGCCCGCTGGCTGCGTCGCCGCGGGGTGCGCTGCACGGTCGTGCTCACGACGCCCGCGGCCGAGATCCGCGGGGAGGCGGCCGGGAAGCTGCGCGAGCTGCAGAAGGGGGGCGGGCGCCCCGTCGTCATCGCCGACGCCGCCGCGCTCGCGCCCATGCTCACGAACGCCGACCTCGTGGTGGACGCGCTGCTCGGCACCGGCACGCGCGGCGCGCCGACGGGCCTGACCGCCGCGGTGATCGACGTGGTGAACGCCGCGGGCCGGCCGGTGCTCGCGCTCGACATTCCGTCGGGGCTGCCCGCGGACGGCGGCGC
>Ga0194121_10010122_pt1 | contig 11515 bp, 9 predicted proteins | sample TA2MahCa50mmetaG_FD_148609 | JGI IMG/M metagenome (GOLD analysis project Ga0194121, IMG submission 148609) | Freshwater microbial communities from Lake Tanganyika, Tanzania - TA2015020 Mahale Deep Cast 50m | ecosystem: Environmental > Aquatic > Freshwater > Lake | place: Tanzania: Lake...
CCGTGCGGTACAGGTCATTGTAGGCACGGATGGACTGCCTTAATCCGTCGGCGGCGGTCTTTTCTGCAGCCCAGGCGGACTGCAGATCAGCCAGTCTTGCTTTAACTCCCTGTGTCACCCTCGGATCTGCCACGTCTACCAGTCCCTTGACATTAAAGAACTCTGCATTCAGTCGGCTGGGCCAGTTGATGACATCCTGCCCATTCTGGATGCGCGCCTCCACGATCCTTGCCTCCCAGGCGTCTATCGCTTTGACAAGCTTTTGTGCCTCTTCGGTCAGTTTTGCTCCGGTCTTCCGTTCCTTGAAGGCATCGAGTTGGCTCTGCAGCTGGCGCTTCACCGCTCTGAAATCATTGACGATGCGATGCATCTCTGAGAGGGCAGTCGTGATCTGTTGTAAGACTTGCTGCTGTTCGGTCCAAGCTGCTGGATCCACCTGGATACTGGGGTTTGCCTGGAGAAGGACCATGCAACTATCGGATTGCAGTCCCGCCCGTAGCACTGCTTTATATTTTCCTGGAGGCACCATATGACCTCGATAGTCGCCATAGATGAAGACACCTTTCACATCAGGAGAGACATTTTCTCTCCGTAGGTTCCAAAGGAAGCGATGATGCCCGGCATCTTTTGGCAGGACAATGGGTGGGGGCGGGCCTCCCGGGTACCGAGAAAAAGTAGCATCCTTCTCAGAACTGTACTGCCGCATTTGCCGGCCGAACTCATCGTAGATGGTGAACGTCAGTGCCACGCTGTCCGGCACGCCTTTAACAAAATAGTCAAAGATGACCCCTTCTGGGGCGTTCTGCCCGGCGGTATATCCCTTCTCGGGCAGTCCGGCAGCCCCACCATAGCGATACGACGTCTTGGGGGCCACCAGCTGCATGCGCAACGACAGATCGTTGAACTGACGGATCGGGGATAAATCGTCGAGGATCCAGAAGGCTCGGCCAGCAGTGGATGCCACCAGGTCGTTGTCCCGCACGATCAGGTCTGTCACAGGCACCACTGGCAGGTTGCGCTGAAAACGCTTCCAGAAAAGCCCACGGTCTGTCGACAGATAAAAGCCGCGCTCACTGCCGGCATAGAGCAAAGCGGGGTTTTCTGGGTCCTCCCGAATCACACGGATGAAGTCGTCGGCCATCACCCCTTGGTCGATCCGCTGCCAGTTGCCGCCACCATCAGTGGTCTTGTAAGTATAAGAGGAAAAGTCATTGAACTTATAGCGGGTGGCTGAGACATAGGCTACAGCCGGGTCGCTGGGACTTAGTTCGATGCTATGGATGAGACATTCCTGCAGGCCAGGGGGTGTTACATTTTTCCAGGTCTTGCCCCCATCTGGTGTCATGTATACCAGTCCGCAGTCGCTGCCCGTCCAAATCAGTCCGGGCTGTCTAGCTGACTCGATGACATAGCTTAGCGTGTTGTAGTTTTCTCCGCCCGCTCCTTCATTGGTGAAGGGCCCGCCACCCGGTCCTTGTTTGGAGGCCTCATTGCGGGTGAGGTCAGGGCTTACGGCAGTCCACGACATCCCGCCATCGCGGCTCCGCAACAACACATTACCACCATGGTAGATCGTCTTCGGATCGTGTGGGGAGGCGATGATCGGCGCATTCCAGTTGAAGCGGTACTTCATATCACGCGGTTGGATGGCCAGATTCAGCGACGGATAGGCCTGGACATCCTTGGACTCACCCGTCTTCGTATTCAATACCTCTATGTACCCCTGGTAGCAGCCTCCATAAACCAAGGTCGGATCGTTGGGGTCGAAAGCTGGGAAGGCCGACTCACAGCCCGGACCGATTATCCAGTCACGCTCCGTGAGCTCCAGGCCGCTGGAGCGGGAGGCGACAATGACAGAGGAGTTATCCTGCTGGCCTGCATAGAGCTTGTACGGAAACTGACGGTCGGCATTGACACGGTAGAACTGGGCCGTCGGCTGGTTCATGATTGGCGACCAGGACCGCGCACGGTCGAAACTGAGCTCAACCCCGCCATCATCTGCCAGGCCTATGATGTTGCCATCCTCGGGGTGGATCCAAAGGTCATGCGTATCGCCATGCTGTACGGTGACCCTGGTGAAGGTCTTTCCGCCGTCGATCGACTGCATCATCGGGGCATTGAGGACATATACGCGGTTGTCGTCGGTCGGATCTGCAAAGACTTCCATATAATACCAGGAACGGGAGCAGATGTCCTGGTTGTTGGAAAGCAGAGCCCAGGTCTTTCCGGCATCATCAGAGCGATAGAGGCCAGACTTCGATTTCTCCGTCTCCACGATCGCATAGACCCGGTTGGGGTTGGCCCTCGACACACTGATGCCCGACTTGCCCATTTCCTTCGGCAAGCCTTCACTCAACCGCTCCCAGGTATCTCCGCCGTCTACACTCTTCCAAAGGGCAGACCCGGGTCCTCCGCTCGAGACCATCCAGGGATGCCGCCGATGCTGCCAGGATGCGGCATACAAGACCCGTGGGTTACGCATGTCCATCGAAAGGGAGGAGATACCGGTGCTGTCGTTGATAAAATGCACCCGCTGCCATTGACGGCCACCGTCGGTCGAGCGGTAGAGGCCCCGGTCAGGGCTGTTCCCATGCACCGCACCCTGGGCAGCAACATAGACGATGTCAGGGTTTCGCGGGTCGATCACCACATCGGAGATGTGACGGGTTCGTTCTAGTCCTACGTGCTTCCAGCTGCGGCCACCGTCGGTCGATTTATAGATGCCGTCGCCGTAGCTCGTCATCACGCCACGCACGGCATGCTCGCCCGTACCGACATACACTACGTTGGGGTCAGATTCAGACACAGCGATGTCGCCTACGGAGCCTACTTTGAAAAAGCCGTCAGAGACATTCTTCCAGCGCAGGCCTCCGTCTTCCGTCATCCAAACGCCGCCACCCGTATAGCCGGCAAAGAATTTGAGGCGCTGGCCGGGCACACCCGCCACCGCATTGGCCCGCCCACCGCGAAATGGTCCGACATTTCGCCAGTCGAGCTGAGAGAAGATAGAGTCGAGTGGCTTAGCTGGCGGCAGCAGGGGGTCTTCTACAGATCGGGCGCGCCGCTGCGCCTGCATGTCGGCCATAGCAAGCATTGACAACAACAAAATGAAGATAGATTTCATACGCGTGGTCTTTTACAAGTGACAATCTATGGGATTCTTGATGAATGAAGAAATCAAGGTATGACTCAGGAAAAAGAACAGATCAAAAGCAGACCGACCGAAACGAATCGAGCGCAGCTATGGAATGTTTGCTGGAGGAGATGCCGACGCATGACTGGCCCAACCCAGTCCCAGCTTGAGGTCTACCCGCCAACGGGCACGCTCCCTGTAAGGGAACAGGTAGAAATCAGAGAAATCCCTGGCCGCATCTCCGGCATAGATGCGGTAATGCCCGATGGACAGGTCAAGGAGCATCCGGTTGCCACGGAAGGCGAACTGTTTTCCCAAGGAAATGCCGAGCGACTGGGAGCGGTAGCCGTAGAAGGGTGCACTGCCTTGGTCAGGGATATGCCGAATCCAGGCCGAACGATGGAAGAGCTCTGCATACAAACGATCGGAAATCCGAGTGTCTGTACGGACATAATACCGTACCGAGGGAATCAAGCGATGATGGAAATACCGATTGTCGCCCAGCACATTATGGTTCTGATAGAGGAGCTGTAACCCCACATGTTGACGAGGAACCACCTCTACCGCCGCCGAATGTTCGAGTACGGGCAGCAAAAAGGCCTTCACCCGATATGTCTGGCCGAGTGTGGGAAAGATGGACATCAGAGACGCGAGGCAGAATGCAAGGGCCTTTTTCATATCTACAGCGGCATATCAAAGCTAGGCCTATCGAAGCGAACCGAGTCGGCATAGGTTCAAGAGATTAGCCTATATTCATTTCACAAACCATCGCTGCGAAAGGAACTTGCAGCGCCCACCACACAATAAAATCTGGTGACCGTGACAACCAACAGAAGGACATTTATCAGGGAAGCAGGCAGTGCCACTGCCGCCATCACCCTCGGTGGCACTCTCCCCGCCTTTAGCGCCGCCTCCTACCGGCGTATCCTCGGAGCGAATGAACGCATCACAGCCGCCGTCATGGGCGTCAACAACCGTGGGCTCTCCGTCAGCACCAACTTCGCCGGACAGCCCGACTGCGAAGTGCAGTATATATGCGATGTCGACAGCCGTGCCATGCAGCGGTGCATAGACGCCATCGAAAAGCGCCAGCAGAAACGCCCCAAAGGAGAGAAGGACTTCCGCAAAGCCCTCGACGACAAACAGCTGGACCTCCTCATCGTCACCGCCCCAGACCACTGGCATGCGCCCGCTGCCCTGCTGGCCGTCGCCGCCGACAAGCACGTCTACCTCGAAAAGCCCTGCAGCCATAATCCCGCCGAAGGCGAAATGCTGGTAGAAGCCGCCAAAAAAACAGGGAAACTCATGCAGATGGGTAACCAACGAAGGTCCTGGCCCAATGTCATGGCAGCCATCCGAGAACTGCATGAAGGTGTCATCGGCAGGCCTTACTATGCCAAAACCTGGTATACCAACAACCGCGAATCCATTGGCTTCGGGAAAACCACTCAAATACCGGATTGGCTTGACTTTGACCTCTGGCAAGGACCCGCCCCCCGTCGACCCTATAAAGACAACCTCATCCATTACAACTGGCACTGGTTCTGGCACTGGGGCACCGGCGAAGCCCTCAACAACGGTACCCATATGGCCGATCTGGCCCGCTGGGGACTGCAGGCCGACTACCCGACAAAGGTCACCTCCGCCGGCGGCCGCTATCGGTTCCAGGACGACTGGGAGACGCCCGACACCCAACACATCGATATCGAATTCGGCAACGGATCCTTACTGACCTGGGAAGGCCGCAGCTGCAATGGCAAATCCATCGAAGGCAGCACCGTCGGCGTCATCTTCTATGGGGAGAAAGGATCGCTGCTGATCGAAAGCGGAAACACCTATAAAATCTTTGACCTGAAAAGCAAACTGCTCAAAGAAGTCAAAAACGACCTTCGGGCCGAAGCAAGAGATACTTCCGGACCCGGGCAAGAACTCGACGCCTTTCATATCCGAAACTTCTTCGACGCCATTCGAAAAGGCACCACGCTGCACTCAGACATCCTCAGCGGCCATAAAAGTACCCTCCTCATGCAACTCGGCAACATCGCCCAGCACGTGGGAAGAACCCTGCATACAGACCCCGCCAATGGCAGGATTCTGCACGACAAGGAGGCGATGGGTCTATGGAAACGTGCATACGAGAAAGGCTGGGAACCCAAAGTCTGACAATCCAAAAAAAGCGCCTGTCGGTCGACCACAGCCATGCGGGAAACGACTATCCCAGCGGACTCGCCCTGCCAGACCCGCCAGCCAGGGCCTGGCAGGAAAGCCCTGCCTATGCACCTTATCGCGATTGGCTCTTCAAAAGGCCTGAATACAAAAATGCCTCCGACCCGGAATAATCTCACCCAAGTCCCAAAATCCTCCTCAGATGCCGAACACGCTTGGCCCACAACGCATCGCCGCCCTCGACGCCCTCCGGGGCTTTGATATGTTCTGGATCATCGGCGCCGAAGAACTCTTCCATACCCTGGCCAAAGCCACCGCATCACCGTTCTGGCAGCAGCTGTCCAATCAGTTCGAACACCCCTACTGGAACGGCTTTACCGCCTACGACCTCATCTTCCCCCTCTTCATCTTCATCAGCGGCATTGCGGCCGCCTATTCGCTTGGTTCCTCGCTGGAGAAGGGTGTGTCGCGCCTGTCGCTGACCCAAAAAGTCTTGTGGCGCGGACTCCTCCTCTTCCTCCTTGGCATCATATACAACAACGGGCTCCAGCTTCGGCCCCTCTATGATGTCCGCCTCATGAGCGTCCTGGGCCGCATCGGCATTGTATATGCATGCTCTTGCCTGATCTTCCTCTACGCCGGACCGCGCGCCCGGTATGCCTGGTTCGCCGGACTCCTGCTTGGCTATTGGGCGATCCTCGCCCTCTGCGCTGCCCCCGGATTCCCTCCCGGCGACCTCACCGAGGCAGGAAATGTCGCCTCCTGGATAGACCGTACCGTCCTGCCGGGTCGACTGTCGCGGGGTATCCATGACACCGTCGGACTCTTCAACAACATCTCCGCCGTCGCCTCCGGGCTGGCCGGCATCCTCACCGGCCAATACCTCCGGACGACCCGCCATCCGCCCGGATGGCCGCCACCGGCATTCTCTCACTCCTCCTCGCACAGGCCTGGAATCCTGTTTTCCCCATCAACAAAAACCTCTGGTCCAGCTCCTTCGTACTGACCACGACCGGATGGAGCCTCCTGCTGATGGCCCTCTTCCATTATCTGATCGATGTCAAAGGATATGTCCGGTGGACCTTCTTTTTCCGGGTCATCGGCCTGAATTCGATTCTGATTTATATGTCGCCCCGGTTCATTGACTGGTCCCATACCAACCTGGCCCTCTTCCAATGGCTCGGCCAACTCATCAGTGACCCCTACCAGGCCTTCGCTCTGGCCACGACCGCCCTGCTGATCAAATGGGCCGCCTGCTGGTTTCTTTACCGACAGCAAGTCTTTGTCAAAATCTGAGCGGATCGTTTGATCAGGGTCAAGCCATCCGCCTATTCCTGAATTATTCCGAACTTGGACAGATGCGCCTGGCAGAGCCCCGTCCCGTCGATAGGCCTCGATGCCCCATATACGAGCAACCATGCACATCCACATCTTCGACAGCGCGCTAGCACTCGGCCAGGCCGCCGGACGCCAGGCCGCCAACAGCCTGCGGAAGGTCCTTCAACAGCAAGGGCTAGCCCACCTGGTCCTTGCCACCGGCACCAGCCAATTCCATACCCTCGAACAACTGATAGCCGAGCAAGAGATCGACTGGTCCCGCGTCATCCTCTTCCACCTCGACGAATACATTGGACTCCCCGACACCCATGGCGCAAGCTTTAGGAGATACCTTCAGGAACGATTCATCCAAAAGGTTCCCAGACTCGCCGCAACCCACCTGATCGACGGGGAGAACGACCCGACCGCCGAATGCCAACGCCTAGCTGGACTCATACGACAGGTGACCATCGACGTGGCCCTCGTCGGCATCGGAGAAAACGGACACCTGGCCTTCAACGACCCGCCGGCAGACTTCAAGACACCAGATCCCTTCCTCGTCGTCGACCTCGACCTCGACTGCCGGAAGCAACAGCTCGGTGAAGGATGGTTCCCAAGCCTGGAAGATGTTCCCCGACAGGCCATCAGCATGTCCATCCGACAGATCATGAGGGCCAACCAGATCCTATGCTCGGTGCCCGACCTCCGCAAGGCACCAGCAGTCCGCGACTGCCTCACGGGATCCATTGACCCAAGACATCCGGCCAGCATCCTGCAGTCGCATCCCCATTGTGAAATCTTCCTTGACCCCGCCTCCGCCAGCCTCCTGCCCTCGGCATCGGCTGCCCCCAAAGACGTTGGATGATGCATATGTTACGCATCATCCAGCTTTTTTCGAACCCTGACTTCTGATGTCTATGCACCAGCGTACTCATAAATGGCAGATCCTTCACGGGCGGCTCCTCATGCCGGACCATATCATCCCGGATGGATCGGTATGGGTGGAAAACGGACGCATCGTCGCCGTCCATACCGGCGAGGTGCGCTGGCCAGGTGCCGACACCTATGATGCTCGCGGCTGTTACGTATCGCCAGGGTTCATCGACATTCATGTTCATGGTGGGGGTGGACATGATTTCATGGACGGAACCCCCGAGGCCTTCCATTCCATTGCCCGCCTCCATGCCCGACATGGCACCACCTCCATGCTACCCACCACCCTGACAGCCGACACCCAGGGCATCCTAGACACCATCGATGCCTATGAGGCGGCCAGCCGACAGCCCACCGGCGGCGCCCGCTTTCTGGGCCTACACCTCGAAGGGCCTTACTTTGCCCTCGCACAGCGCGGCGCCCAAGACCCTAAGCATATCCGCGACCCCGACCCGGCGGAATACCTCCGCATCCTCAGCCATAGCCAGTCCATCCGCCGGTGGAGCGTCGCCCCCGAACGAACTGGCGCCATCGAATTTGGCCGCATCCTCACCGCCAGGGGCATCCTCCCCTCGATGGCCCATACCGACGCGCATTATGACGAAGCCCTGGAAGCCTTTGAGAATGGATACACCCTCCTCACACATTTCTATTCTGCCATGTCGGGCGTCACCCGGCGCAACGCCTTCCGCTATGCCGGCGTCATCGAGGCTGGCTACCTGCACGACGCACTGGATGTGGAGATCATCGCCGACGGCGTCCACCTGCCCGCCCCTTTGCTGAAGCTAATATGTAAGATAAAAGGACCTGACCGCATCGCGCTGGTCACAGATGCAATGCGCGGGGCCGGCATGCCCGAAGGACCCAGCATCCTCGGTCATCGGGAACAGGGACTCCCCGTCATCATTGAAGACGGCGTCGCCAAACTGCCCGACAGGTCATCGTTCGCAGGCAGCGTGGCTACAGCCGACCGGCTCGTACGAACCATGATCCAGCTCGCCGGCTGCCCGCTGGCAGATGCCGTCCGGATGATCACAGCCACCCCAGCCCGCATCCTGGGAGTCGATGACCGAATCGGATACCTGAAGGCTGGCTATGAAGCAGATATCGTGCTTTTCGATGAAGATATCCGAATTCAAGATACCATGATAGAAGGACACATATACACCTGACAGTTGCCGGGCAATGTGATCATAAAGACTTCACTCAGGGAGATGATAAACATTCTTGGTGCAACTGGGACCCAAGGAAAGGGAATGGCCATCCGATGCCTAGGTCAGCTGACATACGCTGGAGGCTCCCGCCTATCTTTGTAAGCGATGCTCAAACCTGTCGTCTGCATCGGGGCCGCCTTCGTGGACGAGCTCTTTCATACCCAGGAGCCCATCCTCCCGGCTACCACCAACCCGGCCAGGGTGAGCCGTACCCCCGGCGGGGTGGCGCGGAATATTGCCCATCAGCTTGCTCAGCTCGACGTACCCGTCCAGCTCATCGCCGCCTTCGGCAACGATGCAGATGGCAGATGGCTGCGGCAGCAATGCCTGGACGCCGGCATCCGCCTCGACGGATCACTCACTGTCGAGGCACCTACAGGCCGGTATACCGGCATCCTCGGCCCCGACGGCTCCTTGTTCACCGCCTTCCTCACCCATAGCCCCGTCCATCATATCTCTCCCGAACACCTGGCGGCGCATTCGGCCCTCCTGTCATCTGCATCCTACGTTCTCGGCTGTGCCAACCTCCTGCCAGCATCACTGTCGTGGCTGCTGAACTTCTCCCGACGGAACGACATCCACTTTGTCATTGAGCCTGTCTCCGTCCCGCCCGCCCGTCGCCTGGCAGAGCTCGACCTTGAAGGCCTCTACCTGGTCACCCCAAATGAAGATGAGCTGCCCGCCCTTTGTCGCAAAGTGGCTGCCAGCACGCGGGCACAGGTCGAAGAACTGCTGGGAAGGGGCATCCGGCAAATATGGCTGCACAGCGGTGCCAAAGGCTCGGTCCTCTACAGCCGCGAAGGTGAAGTTGAACTGCCAGCCAGCCACATCCAGGTGAGAGACTGCACCGGCGCAGGCGATGGCTCCGTGGCCGGATACCTCCTGGGAAAGACGCTTGGCCTCAGCGATGCGGAGGCTCTCCGCATCGCCCATACCCTTTCAGCTGAGATCCTGCAGGTAGAAGGTGCCAACGTGCCTGAGATGACCCGCGACAGCCTCCTGGCACTCACCTCGTACTACTACCCCTGATGCACCCACTACTCGACATATCCCCCGACCTGCAGGATGCCGTAGCAGCCGGGCATCCCATCGTCGCCCTAGAGTCAACCATCATCGCACATGGCATGCCCTGGCCGCGCAACGTCGAGACGGCCCTGGCAGTGGAAAAAACCGTGCGAGAGCATGGCGCCTTGCCCGCCACCATCGCCCTCCTCGATGGCAAATGCCGCGTCGGACTCTCTAGCCGTGAGATCGAACGGCTGGCAAGTACCCCCGATGTATGGAAGGCCAGCGTCCGCGACATCCCCTACGTCATCGCCCGCGGCATCCCGGGCGCCACGACCGTAGCCGCCACCCTGCGCATCGCCGCCATGGCTGGCATCCGTGTCTTCGTGACCGGCGGCATAGGAGGCGTCCACCGCGGTGCGCAGCAGACGATGGATATCTCTGCAGACCTGACCGAGCTGTCGAAATCCTCCGCTACCGTCGTCTCGGCCGGCGTCAAGTCGATCCTTGACATTGGCCTCACACTGGAAGCCCTCGAAACCCTCGGCGTTCCCGTCGTCACGTTGGGACAAAACGATTTTCCCAGCTTTTACTCCACACACAGCGGTCACACCAGCCCCCTACGCGTCGACAGCCTCGAAGAGATCGCCCGCCTCATGCATACCAAATGGAGCCTCGGCATCGAAGGTGCCATCCTCCTCGCCAACCCGCTGCCACCCGAACAGGGAGTGCCCGTCGAAAAGATAGAAAGCCTCCTCACAGAAGCCCTTCGTGAAGCAGATAAGCAACAGATAAAAGGGAAAAAACTCACCCCCTTCCTGCTGAAAAGCATCGCCCAGGGATCCAACGGCGAAAGCCTTGATACCAACATCGCCCTCGTACTGCACAATGCGACGACAGGGGCTCAACTGGCAGGCCAATATGCCGTCTTGGCAAAGAACCTGCCACCCCATCAACGATAAGTGGAGAGCCCCAGAACAGGACATCGGTGGGCCGGAAACAGTTTAACCAGACCCATACGCACACATATGACACGAAGCATCCTGCTATCCCTGCTGCTCACGGCCAGCCGCCTGAACGTCACCATGTGCCAAACAAAGCCCGACAGCCTTGCCATCGCCGGCCTGCACCAACGCGTAGAAGTGTTGCGGGATCGTTGGGGCGTGAACCACATCTATGCCGGCAACGAGCATGACCTCTTCTTTACACAAGGTTATTGCGCCGCCCGGGACCGACTCTTTCAGTTCGAACTCTGGCGCCGCCAGGCCACGGGCACCCTCGCAGAAATACTCGGCCCCAACGAACTGAAACGAGACATCGGAGCCCGCCTCTTCGCCTACCGCGGCGATATGCGCAAAGAGCTCGCGCACTACCATCCCCGCGGGGAATCCATCATCAAATCCTTCGTAGAGGGCGTCAATGCCTGGATAGCAGAATGCCTCCGCGACACCTCCAGGCTTCCCTTCGAATTCCACACCTTGGGTATCCTGCCCGGTCGGTGGACGCCCGAAGTCGTCGTCTCCCGCCACCAGGGCATCCGCTCCAACGTACAGCAGGAACTGAACACGGCCCGGGCCATCGCCCGCATTGGTGCCGACAGCCTGCGGAAGCTCGTCTGGTTTCATCCGCTCCAGCCCGACCTGCGCATCGACAGCAGTATCCGCACCGACTTACTCTTCGAAGACATCCTAGGTCCATACCTCGCCGTCAACCGCGACGTCTCCTTTGCCGCCCGGCAAAGCAGTCG
>Ga0194121_10010126_pt1 | contig 11504 bp, 10 predicted proteins | sample TA2MahCa50mmetaG_FD_148609 | JGI IMG/M metagenome (GOLD analysis project Ga0194121, IMG submission 148609) | Freshwater microbial communities from Lake Tanganyika, Tanzania - TA2015020 Mahale Deep Cast 50m | ecosystem: Environmental > Aquatic > Freshwater > Lake | place: Tanzania: Lake...
CAGAAGAGGCTCCGGCGGGAGCTCGAAGCGGCGGGACTCGTCGTCGTCGACGCGCTGCAGCCGCTCGCGCGCGTTTCACGCGAACGGCCCGGCCGAGACTCGACGTTCTACCCACGCTGGAAGCACCTGACGACGGTCGGCCACCGCGTGATCGCCGACCTCCTCGAGCCGCGCGTCGCACGCCTACTTCAGCGCGAGAAGGACGGGGAGACGCGGCAGCCGCAACACGGCGTCGGCGGCGCCGACGGCCGTGAGGTCGAGATCGATCCGGCACGGTCCCCGGAACCGGACGGCGCGCGCCCGCACGAGGCCGCGGACGCGACACGAGGCATCGCCGAGTCGGAGCGTCCCGGCGACGACGACGGCGCCGTCGAACGCGACGGGCCCGGAGATCTCGAGATCGCCCGCTGACAGGAGGACACCCGCTCCCTCGAGACGCGGCGCCGTGCCGCTTCGCACGAGAAGCGCCGCCGGCGCTTCGCTCGCGCCGAGCGCCGCCGCGAGCGACGCGGGATCGTCGGCCGCGAGGCCGGTCCTCTCCGCGAAGCGCGCGACGTCGAACGAGCGCGCGGCAGACGACGTCCCGCCGTGCAGCGTGACGGTGCCGCGGCTCGCTTCCTCGAGCGCTGCCGCGAGGCTCTCCGGCGACGCCGTCGCGAGCGAGAGCGCGGCGGCGCCCGCGGCCCGCGCGTCGAGCACGACGCTGCCGAGAGCGGCCGCTTCGATCTCGAGCGCTCCGCGATCGACGACGAGCGCCGCGGGCGCGTACGCCTGTGATGCGCGACCGACGACGGCGATGATCTCCCGCCTGGCGCCGCGCACGGCGGTCGCCGAGGAGCGGAGCAACACCGTCTCCGGCGCCGCCGCTTCGGCGTCCTCGATCCTCTCGACGGCGTACGCGAACGGCGGCCCGGGAAACGTCACGCGACCCTCCGCGCCGATCGGCCACGGTCCCGGCTGCGCGGGATCGGCGAGCGCGGCAGGTGAGCCGCCGACGAGCGCGCTCCAGTCGACGTCCGGCGCGAGCACCGCGAGCGCGTGTCGAACGCCCGCCTCCGCCGAGTACGCCGCCTGCACCTCGGCGCGCGCATGACCCGCCGCCCAGAGCTCCGCGCGCGTGAGCCAGAGGCTCGCCCCGGTGGCGAGCGCGAGAAGCGCCAGGATCAGGACGACGCTCAGCAGGACCAGACCGCGCTGCGGTTGCAACGTCATCGCGGCCCCTCGCGCAGGCGCAGCGAAGCTGCGCTCGTCAAACGCACCGCGCTCGAGACCGCGCCGAGCCGCTCGACGACGTCGAGCTCGACGGCGATCCTGCGGATCCGCTCGCGCGTGGCGGCGTCGAGCGGCGCTGCAGCGTCGATCTCGTCCCCGAGCTCGTCGAAGTAGCGAAGCCGAAGCCCGCCGCGCGGCACCGTGCCCGCGACGGCCATCGGCTGCGCGCCGACCTGGCGCACGAGGCGGCCGTTCGAGGAAGCGCTCCACGCGAGACGCACCGTCTCCTCGGAATCGGGATCGGCACGGCCGTCGCCGTCGCGATCGCGGAGGAGGACGACGCTCTCGCGACCTCCCGCGGCCACGGCGGGAAGATTGCGACGCTGCGGATCGCCTCCCGCGAGACGCACGTCGGGGAGCACCACGCGGAGCGCCCACGAGGCACCGCCGGTCGCGCCGAGCGCCGTCTGCACGTCGAGAGCGAGTGCCGCGTGCGTGCGCAGCAACGACACCGCGGCGGCGACGGCGAGCATCCCGACGGTCGAAGCGATCAGAAGCTCGACCGGCGAGCTGCCGCGCTCCCCTCCGGACGCGTCGCGCACGGGCACCACGAGCCTCACGGCGCCACCGCGACGAGCGTCAGGAGCGTCAGCTCGGGAGCCGACCAGCGCGCGGTCACCTCGACCCGCGTCAAGCCGGGCGCCGGGTCGTCGCCGCGCACGCGCCAGACGCGAGCGACGTCGATTCCCGCCTCGGTGATCGCGTCGCTTCCGCCCGCTCGCCGGTCGGCGCGCAGGGAGAGGATCTCCTCGACCTTCGCCTCCGCCGCGGCGAGCCCGGCCGCCTCCGCGCGTGCCGCACGTCCGAGCACGGCGAGCGCATGACCCGCCGCGGTCGAGACCACGCCGACGGAGGCGACGAGGCCGAGCGCCGCGAGAACCTCGATCAACGTGAAGCCGGCGCGCCGGAGACGGCGCCGCCGAGCGCACGCGACCCGCGTCGAAGAGGCCATCACGGCCCGACCTCCTCGCGGAGCGTCACGCGCCCGCGCTGGTTCACGGTGACGGCGCGCTCGCGATCGCCGCGCGCGACCGTGAACGTCGCGTTCTCGGCCCAACCGCTCGGGGCGAAGCGCACCTCGCCCCCCGACGTCGCACGCGCGAAGCGGACCAGACCCGGAAGATCCTCGCGCGTCGCCTCTTCGTCGAGCGGACCGATCTCGATCGTGTGGTCGCCCGCGGTACGTACGACCCACGTCCGCGCCTCCGAAAGTGCCGCGAGCCGCGCCCGCACGAAGGCGGACGAAACGCGCATCGCACCCGCGCGAAGCTCGAGCCCGCCGAGGAGATCGAAGACGCGCGGCGCCGCCGAGGCCGCGATCACCGCGGCGATGCCGAGCGTGACGAGCACGTCGAGAAGCGTCACGCCGCGCTCGAGAGAACGAGCCTCCACACCTGCCCTCCTTCCGTTGGCGCGCCCGAGGCACGCCTCGCATCCGGAGGGTCGTTCGAACCGGGGGTGACTCCGCTCTAACCGCGCCCCGCGGCGCGGACAAGGGAGCGTGGTTCAGTATCCCGCCCAGCCCGCATAGGAAATGTACCAGCGCACAATCGAGTCGCCCCAGAACAGCGTCGCGAGCGCGCCGAGCGAGAGGAACGGCCCGAACGGGATCGCGAGCTTCCGGTCGGCGCCGCGTGCGAGCATCAGCGTCACGCCGATCGCGGAGCCGAGGAGCGACCCGAGGAGGAGCGTCAGGAGAACCCCGCGCCATCCGAGGAACGCGCCGATCAGCGCGAGGAGCTTGACGTCGCCGCCGCCCATCCCTTCGACGCCGGTCAAGCGCTCGTACGTCCACGCGACCGCGAGGAGGATGCCGCCACCGAGCAGCGCACCGGCGAGAGCGTCGGTCATCGCCGGCCAGCCGCCCGTCACCGAGAACGCGAGCCCGACGACGATTCCCGGCAGCGAGATGCGGTCGGGAATGATCTGGTGATCGAGGTCGATGTAGGCGACCGCGAGGAGAGCGCACGCGAACGCGAAGTAGAGCGCGAACGCGAGCGTCAGCCCGAACCGCACGCAAAGCGCGAGCGCGATCATCGCCGTGAAGACCTCGACGAGGAGATAGCGCGGCGAGATCGACACGCCGCAAGCGCGGCAGCGGCCGCGCAGCAGGAGCCAGCTCAAGATCGGCAGGTTGTCGTACCACGCGATCATCGTGTGACACGAAGGACAGCGCGACCGCGGATGGACGACCGATTCACCGAGCGGCAGCCGGTGGATCACGACGTTGAGGAAGCTCCCCACCGCCGCGCCGAGGATCAGCGCGAGGATCCACTCCGGATAGAACGTCACGTCGGGCATCAGGATCGCACGCGAGCGTCGGCCGAGCCAGCCACCCGGCAGCCGATCCACCACGAAGCGTACGCGAGAAGAGCGCCCGCGTAGCCGTCGACCGCGTAGTGCCAGCCGAGCGCGAGCGACCCGGCGAAGGTGACGAGGGTCAGCGCCCACAGCACGGCGGAGATGGGGCGCCAGCGCCAGGTCGCGATCGCGAAGAGCGTGAACATGCCGACGTGCAAGCTCGGGAGCGCCGCGACGCCGTAGTAGAGCTTCACCGCGTAGTATGCCGGGCTGTCGCGGAAAAGCGCGTAGTCTCGGATCAGGAGCCACTGCAGATGCTGGGCGTACGGCGCCTCGTCGAGCCAGACGAAGCGGCTCGGCCAGTAGTAGACCGGGCCGAGCGACGGCCAGAACACGTAGACCGCGCTGCCGAGCATCCAGAGGAGGCAGAACGAGAAGAAGAACGGTCCGCGCATCGGGCGAAGCCGTGCCGCGAAGAGGAAGAGCAGCGGCACGACGACCTGCACCGGAAAGAAGATCAAGTACGCCCGGTCGAGGAGCCCGAGCACGCCCCACGCCGCCGCGGCTTCGGTCGCGACGACCGCGGGATCGAACCCGAAGTGGAGCCACGCGTCGAGCTTCCAGAGCGGCGAGTCGTAGAGGGCCGGCTGGATCGCGGGCACGTACTGCTTCAGGTTGACGAAGACGGTGAGCGTCACGTGCACGGCGAGCATCGCCACGATGAACTCGAAGAAGGTGCGTCCCGAGAGGAGCCGCTCGCGGAGATGCGCGAGCCGCGCCTGGGGCCCGCGGATCCGCTCCACGACGTAGGCGAGGAGAAGCGGCCCGTACGCGACGAGGAAGACGACGTACGCTTGACCGAAGAGGTGATCCAGCGGCCAGTGCAGCGGGAGGCCGAGATGACCCGCGACCGCGTACCCGATCGCCACGTACGCGGCGACGAGCGCGAGACAACGTACCGCCCACACCGAGGATCGGGACGCGACGTCGGACAGCCATTCCTGCGAACCGGCGAAGAGCGGTCCACTCGATCCGGATCCCTCGAAGCCGACGGAGTCGGCGCCGTTCGCGGCGGTCGGCTCCTGCATCGCAAGTCGAGCGTCTCGATTCATCGCTGCACCCTCCCCCTCACCCCACGCGGTACGGCGGAACCCTCGAAGCCGCCGCGGCTTCACCGTCCCGCTTCGCTCGAACCAGGGCGGCCCCCGCCGGCTCCTCGATCTGCACCATCCAGCCCTCCTCGAGAGCGCGTGCAGCGGCCTCACGCGCCGGCGCCGTCGTCGGCGCTTCCGGGATGACGAGCATGCACGTCGCTTCCGCGCAGCCGCGTCCCGCCGCCCAGTCCTCGGTCGCGCAGAGCTCGCCGCGATGGAGCTTTCCCGGCACGCGCCACGCGGCGAGCGGCAGGTAGGCGAGCGGCACGACGGCGGCGCCGTCGCAGGCGTGCTCGTCGGCGATCATCGCGACGCCGCGCTCTGCGATGCGCGCGTGCTTCTCGAACGGCGCAAGCATCAGCGGCTCGCGCCAGCGGAAGTCGTCCCAGCGATCCGCGAGAAGCGCCGCCGCGAAGACCGCGAGAAGTCCGGCTCGCGCAACGCTCGGCACGGGCGCGCGCGAAGCGATCGCGGCGGCGCCGTACGCGGCGAGGATCGTCGCCGCGACCGACAGAATCCAGAGAAAGCGCATGAAGAAGACGAAGGGCTCGAGCGTCGCGAGGCCGACGTACGCCGCCGTCAGGAGAAGCGGGATCGCGAGCACGGCGAGCCAAGCGTCTGCGCTCTCGCCCGCCTCCCGCGCGCGCGTGCGAACCGCGTAGACCGCGGCGCCGATCAGGACGAGGAGCCACGTGCGCGCGAAGAGGAGCTTCCCGAACCAGTCCGAGAAGACGAGCTGTAGCGTGTCGCGCCAGTCGAGCGGCTTGCCCTCCGCGACGCGGACGAACTGCGCGTGCTCGTCGGGAAGCTTCATCGAGAAGATCGCCGCGAGCACGGAGCGTCCGTCGAGACCCGCGTCGAGCGCGACCGCGGCGGGAATCGCGAGGAAGGGGACGAGCACCGCGACGAGACGTCGCGAGAGCGGTACGCCCGGCATCGCGAGCACGACGAAGCCGCACACCGCGGCGAGCGGCTTCGCGAGCGCCGCGACGAGCACCGCCGCGCCGACCGCGAGCGGCGCGCGACGGAGCAGAGCCCACATCGCCGCGAGAAGCGCCACCCCGACGTAGAGGTCGGCGCTCGAGCGCACCGTCAGAACGGAGCGCAGCGGATCGAAGACGTACGCGACGGAAGCGAGCACGGCGGCCACGACGCCGAAGGTCTCCGCTGCGATCGCGAACACGAGCGCGCCGCCGATCCCCGCGACGAGGACGCTCACGACGAACGCCGCCTCCGGGCTCCCGAACGGCCCGAGGAGCATCACCGGCAGCACCTTCGGCACCGTGTAGCCGAACGCGGCCGTCGCGCCGGAGCGCAGATCGCGGAAGTACGAGAGGTACGAGAGCAAATCCGCGTCGAGGTATGCCGCAGGATACCAAGCCGCGAGCCAGAGGCTCTGCAGAACGACGGCGACGGCCGCGGCGAGCGCGCCGCCGATCCGGATCTTCGGGCTCGGCCGCTCCTCGAAGCTCATGGGAAGTAGGTGGCGAGCCTCGGGAAGTCCTGCCGGTTCTCGAGGCGCACGAGCCGGTCGAGCGCTTCCTCCGTGGTCGGCGAGCGGCGCACGAAGACGAGCGAGGCCGGATCCGAGTAGACGTACGTCAGGTCCTTCCGGGCGAAGAGCCGCGGATGGATGTCACGCGAGCGCTGCACGACGACGACGTCGGTGGGATACGCGTCGAGGAGGCGCTCCCATCCCTCCGTGCCGTTCATGAACGCGAAGTAGTCCTCGATGACCTGCTCGGGGTAGACGGCCTCGAAGCGTCCGTCGATGAAGACGCGCGACTCGGGCGCGAGCTTCCAGATCGCGTACGCGCCCCACTCGAAGGGCATGGCGACGTTGCCGGCAAGCTCGTGCTTCCGGAGGAACTCGACCGCGTCCGTCGGGTAGTCCATCCGACCGAAGCGGATCGTGAAACCGTGCTCCGCGATCTGCTTCGTCCAGCCGCCGACCTGATAGAGCGCGACGGCCGCGAACCCCGCCGCGACCGTCGCGCGTACCGGAGGGCGCAGATGGAGGTTCGGCCAGCGTACGAGCACGAGCCGCAGCGCGCGCTCGGCGGCCGGGATCACGAACGGCGTCGCGGCGATCGCGAAGAGGACCGTGTGCCTCTGATGCCGGAGCGCGTACACCGCCGCGAAGGCGAGCAACCCCGTCCGCCACGCGAACGCGCCGAACGCGAGCGGCGCTTCGCCGCGGCGCGGCCGCAAGAGCACCGCCGCCACGGCGTAGAGAAGGACGAGGACCTTGAAGCGAAGGAAGTGATCCGAGAGCAGATCGACCGGGTACGACTCGGAGATCTCGCCGTGCATGTCGAGCGTGCGCGCGAGATAGGTGTAGAGCTCGACGCCGTAGGGATTGACGAGAGGCGCGGCCACCCCCGCGAGCCCCGCGAGCGCGAGCACCGCGACGTCCCTTGCCCAGGGCGCCTCCTCGGCGCGACGGCTCACGACGACACTCGCCGCGGTCGCGACGAGATACAAGCCGAACATCCCGAGCCCGACGAGGAATCCGCCGTGCAGGTTCGCCCAGACGAGGACGAGGAACGGAACTCCGGCGAGCTCCCATCCGTACGTAGGTCCACCGCTCGCGCGACGCGCTTCGGCGCGTCCGAGGATCGCTCCCTCGAGCGCCAGCAGCAGCATCGTGAAGAGCTGCGGCCGGAACGTCGCGCCAGGCTCGATCACCGCGAGCCCGAGGACGAGGACCAGAGCCGACGTCATCGGCCGCGGCGGCTCGGCCGCCGGCAGGACCCGCACGAGCGACCTCGCGCAATCGACCATCGCGAGCAGCATGCCCGCGAGCAGAAGCAGCTTTCCGACCACCAGTCCGGCCGATCCGAAAGCAGCCTGCACGCCGGCAAAGACGAAGTCCGCCAGCCACTCGTGGTCGTAGAACGGCTCTCCCGCCGCCGTGTACGAGAACACGTCGAAGCGGGGGAAGCCCTCGCTCCACATCATGCTGCCGTAGCGAAGGTGCCCCCAGAGATCCGGATCGGCGACGTTGTTGCCGAGGAAGCGCAGCGCGGCGCCGGCGACGAGCAGGACGGCCAGCGCCCTCGCCAAGGCCGAAGTCGGTATCGCGCTCTCCCCTTCAGATGCCAAGTGACTCCTCCCAAGCGAAGATGGCGCCGCCCCGAGAGGCGGCGCCATCTTTCCGTGAGCTACGGCCTGGGTTCAGGCCGTTCGCCACCCCGTCATCACGGAGCGTTCTGGAGACCGCCGTTCGCCGAGTCCCAGTTGAAGGTACGATCGCCGTTCGCGTGGAACGCTTCGGCGGTGAACGTGTTCCCGGACGGCGTGACGACGATCGAGACGCCCGGCGACTGCTTGAATCCAGTCAGATCGCTCAGGGTCGAGGTGTACGCCGCGTTCGCCGCGAAGTACGCCTCTTCCGCCGTCGCCATGTTGCGCAGATCGGACGACGCGCGGGCGTTGAAACCCTGTGCGCGATACTCCGAGAACTGCGGAATCGCGATGGCCGCGAGGATGCCGATGATCGCGACGACCACCAGCAGTTCGATCAGAGTGAAGCCGCCTTCTTCCTTTGCCTTTGCCAACATCTCAGTGGACCTCCTGATCCTACCTCGGTTGAAGCGCCCGCCCCGCGCGGAGCCGCTCGTCGATGCCTTCTTGCCCGCCGCTCGTTGCAACGGAGGTGCCAGCTTCGCGGTGCCGCTCTTCGTCACTGGGCGGAAGCGAGAAACGTCCTGTTCCCGGAGGATCTTGCGAACGCACGCGCTCCGCATGCGCGCTGATGGAGCAAGGTCATTCGCAACGGCCTCACGTTCCCCGCGACGGCGGCGGCAACTTCTTGACGAAGGGTTGCGCGGGAGACGCTTCGTGGCGATTCGGCGTCGAAGGGACCTCGCGAGGCGGAAAGCGCGCGATCGCGGATGGCCCTGCAATGGAGCGCCCTTCGAAGGCGCACGCGCTCTTCCGTCACCGAAACGAATCGCGTCGCCGTAATGCGTCCGCGTACAAGTACGCGTACGGCTGTACGAGATCGCGGACACCCCGGACGAAGCCGGAGCGTGACGGGCGGAGGGCAGCGCGCCGTCCGCCGTCACAGGGAGAGGCGCTCGAGCCCCGCGTTGCCGTTTCCGTCGAGCCCGTACTTCTGAAGACGGTGCCGGAACGAGCGATAGTTGATGCCGAGGAGCGCCGCCGCCTTCTTCTTCACGCCGGAGGCGCGGTCGAGCGCGGCGAGAAGCATCTCCTTCTCGCGCCGGGCGAGCTGGTCATCCAGGCTCGCGCCCTCGCCTTCGTCGATCGGGAGCCGCACCCCGGCTCCGTCGGCGCGGCGCTCCGGATCGGCGGAATCCCACGTCTCCGGACCGGCGGCGTCCGCCATGTCCTGGGCTGCCGGGAGCCCCGAGTCGTCGAGCGCGTACAAGCTGCTCTCGGCCGTGGCGGCGGGCGACGCCGCCCGGATGGGGCTGACGCCGCGGATCGACTCGGGGAGATCGCGCTCGCGGACGATGTCGCCCTCGGCGAGCGTGATCGCGTGCTCGATCACGTTCTCGAGCTCGCGCACGTTGCCTGCGTAGGAGTGTCGCAGAAGCAGCGCGGTCACGCGCGGGCTGAGACCGCGGATCGGCTTCCCGTGCCGCTCGGCCGCCGCGTGGACGAAGTGCGCGATCAGCTGGCTCAGGTCGCTGCCGCGCTCGCGCAGCGGCGGAAGATCGATCGAGATCACCGCGAGGCGGTAGTAGAGATCCTCGCGATAGCGGCCGTCCTTCACGAGCTCGCCGAGCACGCGATTCGTCGCCGTCACGACGCGGACATCGACGTCGATCGGCGTCGTCCCGCCGACCGGCATCACCTTGTGGTCCTGCAGGACGCGGAGGAGCCGAACCTGCAAGCTCGGAGACAGCTCGCCGATCTCGTCGAGGAAGATCGTGCCGCGATGGGCGCGGCGGAAGAGGCCCGGGCGATCCGCGACGGCCCCCGTGAACGCACCGCGCACGTGTCCGAAGAGCTCGCTCTCGATCAGGGTCTCCGGGATCGCGCCGCAGTTCACGACGACGAACGGCCCTGAAGCGCGTGGGCTCCGCCGATGGATCGCGCGCGCGACGAGCTCCTTTCCGGTCCCGCTCTCGCCGGTGATGAGGACGGTAGCGTCCGTTCCGGCGACCTTGTCGATCAAGCGCGACACCGCGCGCATCGGACCGGAGCCGCCGATCAAGCCGTCCTCGGCTCCGGGTCCGCCGTCGGACGAGTCGACGTCGAGGAGATCGCTCGGTTCGCCGCTCTCGTCGACGGCCAGCGGGGACACGGAAGCGTCCGCTTCCGCAAGTCGGGACTCGAGCTCCTCGATCCGCGTGACGTCTTGCAGCACGACGAGCTCGCCGATCGTATTCCCGTAGGTGTCCGAGAGCTGCGTGCGGCCGACGCGCAGATGCCGCGTCTCGCCGCCGCTGACGCGCAGCTCGCACTCGACGTAGAGACCGCCGGGCATGTCCTCGCTGGCGGACGAGAGAAGCGGCACGAGCCACGAGATCTCCCGTCCGAGGATCGAGCCCGCCGGAAGCGAAAGGATCTGCTGCGCCGCCGGATTCGCCGAACGCACGCGCCCGTTGCAGTCCGTGACGAGCACGCCGCACTCGAGGCCGTTCGCGAGCGCACGATGCAGACCCTCGAGCCGCCCGACCTCGTCGCGCCGCGTGTCGAGCTCCTCCTCCGCGGTCTCGAGACGGCGCGAGATGCTGCCGACGCCGAGGGCGGCGAGAAGGAAGCAACCCGCGCCGACGAGCGTACGGAGGAGCAGGCCCTCGACCGGATCGGTCGCTCCGGCGGACGACAGCGCCCACACGAGCGTGCCGTGCGCCAGGCTCGCCGCGACGGCCGCCACGATCGCACCGGGGAGCATCAGAAGTCCCGCTGCGTTCGCGATGGGCAGGACGTAGAGGAGTGCGAGAGGTCCGCTCATCCCGCGGACCGCCGCCAGCGCTCCGGTCAACAGCACGACGTCGAAGAAGATCTGCAGGTACGCGAGCCAGACCGGCCGCCGCACCTTCCGTACGACGAGAGCCGAGGCGAGCGTCCCCGCGTACGCGAGAGCGATCGCGAAGAACGTGAACCGTCCTCCGACGGCGTTCTGCAGCGCCGGCCGGGTGAGCACGAGAGCCCCCGCGCCCGCGAGGAACACGCTGACGATGAGGACCCGCGCGAGCAGCAGGACGCGCAGCCGCTCGCGCAGCGCCCGCTCCCGGAAGTCGACCGACGTCCCGTCCTGGCTCATGACGACAGCAGCGAGCCGAGCTGGAAGATCGGCAGATACATGGCGATCACCAGTCCGCCGATGATCGTACCGAGGATCACGATCACGAGCGGCTCCATCAAAGCGGTCAGGTTCGCGACCGCGTTGTCCACTTCTTCCTCGTAGAAATCCGCGATCTTCTGCAGCATCTGATCGATCGCGCCGGTCATCTCGCCGGCGCCGATCATCTGGCAGACCATCGGCGGAAAGACGCCACTCTGCGTGAGCGGCTCGGCCATCGTCCGGCCCTGGCTGATGCTCTCGCGCACCATGAAGCCGGCGCGCTCGACGACCTTGTTCCCCGCAGTGCGCGAGGTGATCGTCAGCGAATCGAGGATCGGAACGCCCGACGAGACGAGCGTGCCGAGCGTGCGCGAGAAGCGCGCGATCGACGCCTTCAGGAAGAGAGGACCGAGAATCGGAGCCTTGAGCATGAACTTGTCGAGCAGGAAGCGTCCACGCTCGGTTCGGTACGTCTGCCGGACGGCGATCGCGAAGGCGACGACCGTTCCGAT
>Ga0194121_10010129_pt1 | contig 11499 bp, 11 predicted proteins | sample TA2MahCa50mmetaG_FD_148609 | JGI IMG/M metagenome (GOLD analysis project Ga0194121, IMG submission 148609) | Freshwater microbial communities from Lake Tanganyika, Tanzania - TA2015020 Mahale Deep Cast 50m | ecosystem: Environmental > Aquatic > Freshwater > Lake | place: Tanzania: Lake...
ATTTCCTGATCTGCTACGAAGGAAGACTTGTATTGGTACTCTGCAAGCACCAGAACCGCTTCAGGGATGCTAGGAGCGGTTAGGAAGTCATACATGCTGTCGTAGACCTTCCTGAAGATCTCCGTCTGGGAGTTATCTAGGTTCATTACAACCCACTTCCGTACCCCTGCAAAGTCCTTATTACGCATAGAGGTAACAAGTGCTTTCATATCAACTTCTGTAAGATTGACAAGGATGCCCTCGTCAATTATGCCGGAAACTGAATATCTTTGAAGTTCATTCAAAATCCGTCTAAAGTCTGGGAAATGCTTCGCAATTAGATGTGCTAAAACGGCAGAGTCCTTGACTTTTACTTCCTCATTCTCCAAAATATGATTGATCCTGCCGAGCATCTTAAGTGCCATAGCAGGCTTTTCATTTTGGGGAATCTTGAACTCAATACAGGTACAACGAGAGTGAATCGGTTCAATGATTCGACTCTTGTAGTTACAGGTGATAATAAATCTGCAATTGTTAGAAAACTCTTCGATTGCACCACGAAGAGCAGGTTGAATGCTTTGTGCATTTGAATAGTCAAACTCGTCTAAGATAACCGTTTTCTTAGCATCCGATAGAGAGATGGTACTCGCAAACTGCCGAATATCTGTGCGTAAGGTGTCGATGTTACCATTTTCTGAACAGTTGATAACCATCGAATCTACACCAATATCTCTACAAAGTGCCTGGGCAACGGTAGTTTTACCAATACCCGCCGTACCAGACAGAAGTAGATTCTGGGGTTCTCCCCTCTTCACCATATCCATGAAGGTTTTCTTCAATTCGGTGGAAAGAATACAATCTTCAATTGTCTGTGGGCGATATTTCTCCACCCACAGAAACTCATTTTCTTTATACTGCATGATCACTCAGTATAAGTTGAGCCAGATTCCATCGCAAACCAATAAACTAGATCAGTATTAACATTACTGAACTCGGCAACTGTGTTCTTTGCAAAGTTGATTTCATAATCACCAACAAGCAACTTGATATTCTGAATTTGGAAATTAAACTTAAAGTTTGCATCTCCATTATAATCACCGACTTCAACTTCATAATTGTTTGAAGTAGGATCCTTGAGATCGGTAACTGCTGCAATAATTAATCCATTCTTGTTTACAAAGGATAGGTCAGGAAGTTGCATTACTGCTGATGCCTTCTGAATTTGAACAAAGTCAGCACCAGAAAGAGTTGCGGATACCACCGAGTCTGGCATGTTAACCTTCTTGGTTGGTGTGGTCAGCAACTTTGGCTCTGAGTAGTAATACTTAACCTTCTGCGATCCATCACCAGAGATAATAACATACTTATCATGAAATTCAAAATTTGGATTGTTGAACAGACTAATTACACCAAGGAACTTGTTCAAATCCCAAATACCAAATTCAGTATCAAAAGACTCTAATACCTTTACTTCTGCCATACCATTCTTTGATGGAGTAATTGTACGAAGCACATTACCCGGCTTTACAAGAATGTTTGAGTTCAGACTTGCAAAGTTCTTTAGAATAGAAAGAGTTTCCTTAGAAAAATTAATCTTGTTTGTTGTAGTTGTCATTTATTTATCCTCAAATTCATCATCTAACTCGTCATCATACTCACCAGCATTTATGCTGTCAATATACTCCTGCAAATCTTTTTTTATATTTCTCTTGCGGGAAGTATTTTCCTTGTCAATTGAACCACGATCCTTACGTCGAAGTGGCCGTTCATCTCTATCTCTGCCGCGATCTCTTTTCATATTAGAACTCCTCAATAACCGAAATAAGGTTCTTTAACTTGTTATTGATCATATAGGGGAGAACCTTTGACCTATCTGATACAACGGTAGGTTTAGCATATTCATCCAAAATACGAGTCTCGATTTCTGTCGGAATGTTTATGAAATCGATAAGTGTGCTATTCCGTTCCCAATTTCGTAGAAGTTTATCTTCTGTGAAGTTAGGAGCAACCTGTATCATATCTTCCATCTTCTTTGATGTGAGTCGATTCTGTCGCTTTTCATCATTGATAAAAACATCATCATCTGAAAGAATGTTTGGAATTCCATCACCCGAATCTCCACGCATAATATGTTCGGCAAGGAACGAACGTGGATAATAACATTCTAAAAATTCCTTACGCATTGTGCTATATTGCTTTACGCCAGGATAAATTTGTAGTTGTTGAAAATCCTTATCATTTGATACAATGACAATCTTTTCAAAGTGAGTGTAGTTCTTCACAAGAATGGCAATGATATCATCTGCTTCGCAGTTCTCTACCAACATATTCTTATATGGAAAATTGTTTCGGACTTCATCGCGCACGATATTCAATATTCTATAAATCTCATCCCAATTATAATCAGATTTGGCATGACTCTTTGATCGGTTTGCCTTATAATTTGAAAAGAACTTCTTTCTCCAAAAATTTGAAGAGTCTTGACATATAACAAGTTCACCATACTCTTCCTTGAAGAGGCGGCGAATCATGCGGTAAGAATTTAAGACTTGATGCCGAATTAGATCTTCGGAAACATTTGGATTATTCTTTAGACCAACAAAAATACTGGCAAGAACGATCTGATTATTATCTAGCAAAATCATGTAAATAGTATATCACTAATAAATTAAGAAGTCAAGTAGCAACCCACTGAAGTCCATCAGTATCACAAACTCTTGTGTAAAGAATTCCTAGATCTATATTGAACCACCGATCTCCTTCAAAAGATATCTCTGGTTCTGTGGATTGACAATAAAATGTAGAAGTAGACGTTAGTTTTTCCCATCCACTATTTTTTGAAATAGGAGAATTTCCAATTATAGATCTTGTTGCAGTATAGTTAATGCCTTTAAATGTAACAGTATCGCCTTTTTTATATTGTATTAGACGGCCGTATGGATCGTATTTTCTATACTCACCTGCGAATTTTAGTTTGTCAATTTCGCTCATTTGTGTATGCTCAGAAACAGGCAATTTTCATTAATTCTAGCCTTTGGAACGAACTCTTTGGTATTAAGTGAAGAGAAAAGATTTTCTCCGTATTTAAAGTTTATAGATTGAAGATTGTTATTGGACATGAACTTTTCAAATCCTCTGATCTTTTTACCTACAGATTTCTCCTCATCAATATTTAGAAGAGTTGTTCCCTTAAAAGACAAAGTTTCATTTGCTTTTGCTCGATATATAATAAATGCCTTTGTTTTGGTGTTTAGAACCAATACAGAAGAACACCCAACAATTTGTTCCGGTTTCAAGGAAACAATAGAATTGAACTTTTCCTGATACTTTACCTTATTTACAATCTGTTGTGCTGTTTTAACCTTCTTCTTTCTAGGTTTACGGTTCTGTCTATTTTCAACAATCTTAGACTGGTAAAAACTGATCAGTTCTTCCTGTATTTCGATATAAGATAAAAGTTGAGACTTGGTAAAATAAGAATATCCTTCCACCAATTGTTCATCCTTCCTATCTCTCGCCAGATACAGTTCATTCAATTTCTCTTGAATAAAGTAAATAACCTCGGAGTAGTAAGGAGGAGTAATTTCAAATCGCTGACAAGACTTCTTTACATCAATGTCTTTCTTCTTCTTTCTTTGAATAAGAGTAGAACATTCATCGACAAAAATATTGATATCTACCAGATGCTTGCATAGAGTATCGGCAAACCTCTTAGTTCGTTCCTCAATTGACTTTTGCTTTGTCTTCTTATAGTCGTTGTATTTAACTTCTAGTCTGGAAAGAAACTCATCAAATACTTTTCTTTCGGTTGAGGGAATAGATATATTTCGACTGAGCATTCTTGCCCAGATGCCATATGGACTATACTCTTTGGTCTTACCACGAGAATAAATGTTTGGATCTTTTTTTTCCTTAGAAACATACTCGATCACCCACTTCTTGTGATCTTTGGATGTACTAATACCCCTATAAGTATTATAGGCAGTATATACTTCTGACTCGTACTGCTTTTTGTCTACTGAGGGAGCAGGAGTCGGTTCTTCAAATGTTTTTCTCTTCGCCATTAGTCTTTATAGAATACAAAAACTGGTTCATATTTCAAGTATGTACCCTGAACTTTGCAAAAGTTTTTACATTTTGGTTTACCGTCTTCGTCTAATCTATTTTGTCCAGGCATACCTTCCATTGCCATTTTCATTGTTTCAACATATTTCATTCCAAGACTCTCAAGAATATCTCTTGAATCTTTTTCAAGTGGTAGATATTTTCCTGCCACTTGAATATCAGCAATGTTCCAAAGAAGGTAACGGTCATTCTTCAACCACCTAACACAAGTTTCTAATGTCGGTCGTAAGAATCCATCTCTCCAAGTTTCATAACTAGAAAACTTCTTATACGACTGGGTTAGATCGTTTGAGTATGCTTCTCTGTTAAAATATGGAGGAGAAGTAAAAACAAGATCAACTTTTAGATTCATGTGCTTACCTATTTCCTCTGATCCGTGCTGATACATCTCAAAGGTATGAGTATCACTAAAAAAAGAGTTACCCCTATAGGTCTTTGTGTTGTAAAAGTTTGCTAGGTTGTGGTATTTTGACGAACTCTCACCAAACCAGTTTTCGCTGTTTGGATCAGTTCCGATATAATGTATAGGAACACGATCAGACATAGACATGCAACCAAGAAGACGGCCACCCCACCCACTAGAAGGATCGTAAATATTAAGTAGGCCGCTTCCTGTAATGTGAGAAGTATATTTTTCATAAAGAAACTTTGCAGTTAGAGGTGGGAAGTTTACCGCCGGTTGAATATACCCTATTCTAAACGAAGGAAAACACTTGGGAAATACCTTATGTCCCTTTTCATAGACACGAATGTGGAAAACGTCGTCACTTTCAATGTTATTTATTTCAAATGTTGAATAATGACGATACGAAAGTTTAGATTTCCATTTATTAATCAAATCTTTATCAAGTGTTAGTATCTTGGACTGCTCAAGTTGAAAGTAACCACTATTCAATCCACTCTTCTTCTTATTCTTTTCCAGAATGAAATCATATCCATTAAAGATCTCTGGATTGGTAAAGTATGCCTGCATCCACTCGTCTCCACTAGGAACAGATATCACTGAGTATTTTGCGTCGTTCTTAATAGCGGAAAGAGCAAAGTTATAGAAAGAATCTCTACGAATGTGGCGCCGGGCACCCTTTATCATTCTAGGAAGATATATGTCGTCTGCAAACAAATCATAGATGGAATATCCTGTATCATTCTCACTATAATTAATTCGTGTTTTATACATGTTGGAGAAGAACTGATCTGCTTCAGAACCTATTCGACTCTTATTGATTATGACATCTTTTGTGTTTGTGAGTTCATCCGTAAATTCAAACAGGTGGACGGGATAACTTACCATCTTGTTGAACTCGTCAATAATTTCGTCTTCGTTCTTTCCAGTACGCGGAGGACATCCGTGGGTATCCCAGACATTGAGAATTACCTTACGCATCTGAATAACCCACTGCTCAAACTCTAAGTCTGACATAGAAACAATGTCCTCATAGAAAACATTGATTGGATCATTCAAAACATAACTATTTCGTTCATAAAATGGTTTCATGCACCGACATTCCAAAATAGAGCACCCGGTTTTGCGTGTTGTTTCATAAATGCCCATGCTTTAGCGTCATATGTGGGGGCGGAAGGAAAGGGTGGTGCATCTCCCGCCGTAACGGGTTGAAAGAAAGGAATGACACACTTGAACATCGATGCCCGACCCAACTCCTTCGCCCCCATTTTATGACCTACAGAAACACAATTAAACTCAGCATCAGGCCAGGCGGCCTGAAGACCTCTTGTAAGGGTTCCACTTGAACCTACCGTCCAGACCTCTTTCGGTTGAACAGGAAGTTGTCGAGCCAAGTCCCGTATGGAGTCCAATACCTCTGGACAATCAAACCCAATAGGAAACAATTTACGAGTAAAAGGATCTGCGTTGACATAATCTCGTGCTCTTTTCTGAGTTACAGATAACATACCGTTCTCTACCCAGTTCATTGTAGCACCGTAGGATATTGCTTTCAACTGGTAAGGATGAAGATTCTCCATCTTTCTTTTCGCCATGAATAGAATGCACTTCTTATTGAAATGCTTACATACTCTTGCCAAAGATATCTGAGCATACCCAGTTGCAGGAGAGGAACCATAAACAAATTCATCTCCAACAAAATCTTTAACTAAAGGTTGTATAAATCTGGTCTTAGATCCACCATCAATTAGGTCATCACGGACTACCAAGAATCCATCATGTTCCATTATTACTGGTGGTGGATTTAATTCGTCACTCATAGCATTCTACTAAAATTATTCTTCTTCTCAAAAGATATAGTAGTTTGGAACTTATCTACTAACTGATCTGATTTGTGACTGATTACATAAATGTTTGACTTATCGCTGACTGCGTTTAGAAGTTTCATCAGTTCTTCCATTCCAAGACTGTCAAGAGAAGAATCAAAAACTTCGTCTAAAATTAAAAGATTGCAATTCACACTATTTTTTGCTCTGGCAATCTCGCGCCAGGCCAGTAAAAGTGCCAGATCTATTCTCATCTTTTCACCTTCACTAAAATTCATGTAACTCATTTCATCACGATGGCGACTCTTGATTGTCTCATTGAAATCCTCATCAATAATAAACTGAACAAAGAAATCCATAGATGTTAGAAACTTATTGATATACTTATTCATAAAGGGTAAATAATACTTGATAATCTTTGCCTTTACTCCAGTATCTTTCAGAAGATCAAATGCATATTGATAATAATGCTCTTCTGACTTCATTTCTATTTTATTAGACTCCAATTCAGCAAGAGTAGTTTCCATCTCTTGTAGTTTACCCTTCTCTGAAACGATTTCATCAGAAGAGGTCGATGCTTTCTTTAGATCTTCTACAAGAGACTTTAGAAACTTCTTTCCATTATCAATAGAAGTTTTCTTTTGAAGAATCTTCAAATTTGTGTCTTGTAGGGACATAGCAATGTCATTGATTTCTTTAATTCTAGAATCATATTCATCAATAGTATTATCTAGATCTGAAATTGCTTTTTCGTATTCGCTTTTCTTCTTGTTTCTCTTCTGTAGTTCATTTTCCTTTACATCTCTAGTAATAGACTGACAGCAAGAAGGACATGTTTCATTTTCTGTAAAGAAAGTTATGTCCTTTATTAGAGCAGAAAGATTAGTACCAATCTTAGTCTTCAGTATTTTTACTTCTGATTGTTTCTTAGAAACTTTATCTTTGTCTGAAATGCTAGAAGCAATATATTCCATAGATATTTCTAGTTCGGTTATTTCACTTAGAAGTTCAGTTATTTCAGATTCAATCGTTTGAATCTTTTGATTCATGTGTTCGATATCCTTGTTGCTCTTGTTTTCAAGATTGGAAATCAAATCTTTTCTAGACTGAATCTTTTCCCTTTGAATCTCAATAGAAGTGGTGATTTCTTTCAAGGATTCCTTAAGTGCAGACATTTTCCCCTTCAAGATCATATTCATTGAACTGAACACATTGATGTCTAAAATATTTTCAATGACTGCTCTACGATCAGCAGCATTTAACTGCATGAAAGGAATAAAAGACGAACTACCAAGAATCACAACTTGTGTGAATGTCTTATAATTCATCTTAATTATTTGTTCCTCAAGAACTGCCTGATAATCAACGCTCTTCGCATCTTGATTCAGAAGTTCACCGTTTCGATGAATCTCAAATATCTTTGGATTCAATCCTCTACGAATAAGATAACTTTCATTTCCTTTAGCAAACTCAATCTCTACTAAACAATTCTTTGAATTGATTGAGTTTGCTAACTGAGGGATGTTTATCTTTCGAAATGGTTTTCCAAAAAGAGCAAAGGTAATAGAATCCAAGAAAGCAAAGGACTTACCACTCCCATTGCTTCCGCAGATGAGAGTGGTATTATTTTTGTCCAGTACTAGTTCCGTGAAGATATTACCAAAAGAACCAAAGTTCTTAAATCTTACCTTAGAAAACTTAATCATTCAAAATTTTTTCTGGGACAACCATAGATCTAAAAACTGGAGTAGTATTTTCAGACCCATTAGATTCATTAAATGATTGTTGTAAATTATTATTATCAATCGCATCAAAAATTACTGCAACATCATCGTCCTTCATTGTAATATTTGAAGATTGAATATCTGTTAATCTAAAAACAGGTACATTTTCTCCATTTTTAATTCTTTCTTCATATCTTTTAGTTGATGCCTCGGCAGCTTCCCAAAATGTAACATTTTCTTTAATTGCAACTACTTCTACTGCATCTGTTGTTTTATTTTGAACTGCTTTCTTTCTATTCTTACAAGGCAGGCCTAGGCCTGAAAGATGGCCCTCTTCTTTATTCTTACAAGGACAATTCGAAGAAACCCCAGTATTTGGTTGAGAATATACTTGATATCCCAACTTTATCGAATTTATCGCATCTTGCATACCTTCAGGGACGTTGTTTGCATTAGGATTGTTTTTCTCGTTTCTCAATCTTTCTGCATAACCTGCACCATAGTACCAAGTTATCTCTTCGTCCTTCTTTATTGAACTTAATGCATAGAATCTATAGAGTTTCAAATGGTAATCTTGAACAAGGTATGCATTGGGTTTTTCGGAGTGATTATAAAAAAGACCATTTCCACCAAACAACGCTATAGTCTTACCATTTATTCTACATATTTCACAATTACAATCCCAGGTCATTCCATACCTTTGAAGAACCCAATCTTTATTCTTTTGAAAAGTTGTATCTAGTAACAGTGCTGGACATTCTTCGATCAATTCGCCAACATCTATATCTTTAGAAGCAAAAGCTCCATACCCACTTATGGATGATTTACCAATGTAGGTATTAGATAAAAATTTTTCCTTTCTAGGAAATGAATTTGTATTAAAATCAAATTTTCCAAAATAATTACTATGAGATACTCTTACTGGATTCAAATTTTGAGTATCTAATACTTTATTTTCTTCGATTGCAAATATAGGTTGTGAATTTTCCTTTGGTGTTTCATTTGGTGTCATATTGTTAAACTCTCCATATATAAATCTTTAATAATAACTTTCAATTTTGATTTATCTTCAACATGATCAAAATTGTCAATCTCTTTATTTATAAGAGATATTGTATCCTCTGATATGTCAATATCAATAGGATTATTTTTATCTTGATACTCTTCAACAATAGTAAGTTGTTGTGGATTTAAAGAATAAAGAGCATCAATAAATTTATCAAACCCAAAAGGTTTTGATTTGTTTGCTACTACTACTTTGATAAAACCATTTTTATATTGATTAAAATCAATGTTTATAATATTTTTTGATCCCTCTTCAGAAACATCATCATACTTGATTAGATGAAATATTTTGTTAGGATTTTTGACAAATTCTAATTCTCTGGTTTCAGTATCAAGAACATGAAATCCCTTTGGAATATTCATGTCTCCAAAATTTAATTCATATTGAGTGCCGAGGTAATGTATATTACCATTATTTTGTTTTAGGTGAAAATGTCCAGACAATACAAGTTCAAATCTATCAAATATTGACTTGTTTAGTCCCATAGGGTGTATAACCCCATTCATTATTTGAAATCCACTAATTTCAAAGTGGCCACCAATAATTGGACATTTACATTTTCTTATGAATGATAAACAATCTGCTTCATTATCTCTTGCTACCCAAGGAACAATTCCAATACACAACCCATCATAATCTATAGCAGTAGGTTTTTCTACAATCGTGATATATTCGGATTCATTAAAAAACAATTCATTAATTGAATTCAAACTATTGGTATTCTTGTAATAAGTGTCATGATTACCAATAGTAATATATGTCTTGATTTTATTATCAATCAGGGGTTTGAAAAATCTCTTTCGTACTTGAGAAAGAGTATTAAAATTTACAAATTTTCTTCTGTCTAAAAGATCACCCAAGTGAATAACATCTTTAATGTTGTTTTCTTTTAGATAAGGAAAGAATACTTTTTCAAAGAATTCAAGAGACTGATCTAAAAAAAAAGGTGAATCGTTCCTAATTCCAAAATGTGTATCATTTATAACAGCAATCTTCATTAAAATAACCTATTAGACTTACTCTTCTTTTTCTTCTTTCTTTTCTTTCTTTCCTTTGGTTCTAGATTTTTAATATCAGATTCACTTAAGAAAAAAGTCTTTTGAAGAAACTCGCTGTAAGTTGACGATCCTTGGTTTTCCTTCAACCAGTTTACAAATTTACCATCTGGATCATTGAGTTGCAAGGACTTATATTTAATATACGCTTGTTTTTTTTCTTTTTCAATCCTGCGTAGAAAAGCGTAGTATATTATTTGGGTAAAGTAAGAAAAGGGATTCTTTGATTTCTTTGAATCAAAGTTATGAGCATAAAGAAGACAATTCTCAATACCGTCACCTACCATATCCTCACGGAATGGATAGTTAATAAAATTTGGTCTATAGGATAGATGTTCAGCAATCTTTAAGAAACATTCGGCAATATAATCGGTAACGGGAGGACGCTTTTCATCACACTCTTCTGCTTCTTTTACCAACTTCTTCCAATCAATCATTTCTTTACAAAAACGCTGATTATCAACATAATGTTTTAATGATTTAGTAGTTTCTTCTACTTCTACTTCTATTTCTGGTTCTGGTTCTAACTCTTCTTTTTGCTTTGGTTTCTTTTTCTTTCTCATAGTATTACTAGTATATCTTCCATTATATAAAAATCAAGAATCTTCTAAAAAATTGGTTGACAAAGCTTGACAACCTCATTACAATGTCTGTGTAGGTTATGGAAAAGGGTAATAGTAACTATACTCTAAGAGCTCTAAGGTCCTCTGAGTACTCTTCACGCATAATCATCAGAGTTAGGATCCGGATTCCAATCTGAAAACTTGTTACCAAAATCTTTTCTTTCCATTTCATCGCCTGTGAATTTATTTCTCCTCTTAATCTCTTTGATCATCTTTTGAATATCACGAGGATCAAGAATACCAGAAGTTATTAGATTCATGATCATCTCGGGTGGGAAAACCATGCTCATATAGATCATTTGTTTTCCATCCATCCTTTCCATACCAATTTCAGTTTCTTCATTAGCAAATGGAGCAGTTTTTGAATTTAGTTCTTCGCCGTCGTTGCCAAACTTTTCAAATAGTTCATTGAATATTTCTTCCATCTCTTTTTCTACTTCTGCTTTGTCTTTCTCTGTTACCAATTCAGAAGAAACGGCAGAAAGATTAGTAAGTTGTTGAAAATACATTGTTCTGCATTTTTCTGATGGTTCAACAATACTCGCAACATGACTGCGTGGAATGCTGATAGATTTTTTATCGCTATTGTACAACCAATCCTTAAGAGTTGTCATGTCATATGGTCTACCCAGGTGATCCATCAAAGTAGTAGAACGAAATAACATTGGGTTGTCAAGAGTATATTTGCCCTTTGATTC
>Ga0194121_10010131_pt1 | contig 11499 bp, 9 predicted proteins | sample TA2MahCa50mmetaG_FD_148609 | JGI IMG/M metagenome (GOLD analysis project Ga0194121, IMG submission 148609) | Freshwater microbial communities from Lake Tanganyika, Tanzania - TA2015020 Mahale Deep Cast 50m | ecosystem: Environmental > Aquatic > Freshwater > Lake | place: Tanzania: Lake...
TGGGGAGAACGTGTGCGCGGTGGTGGTGGCCCGTCCCGGTGCCACCGTCGACCCCGACGCGCTGGTGGCGGCCGTACGGGCGGAGCTCGCCGGGTTCAAGGCGCCTCGGCACGTCGTGGTCACCGAGGAGCTGCCCAAGAACGGCACCGGGAAGATCGTGAAGTCCGAGATCCGCGCGTGGCTGGCCGGCCGCCCCGAGCTCCTGGAGCACCGCCGATGAGCGTCGACCTCGACGAGCTCGACTCGCGGGCCCGGCGTCGCGCGGAGCGGGCCGGGGAGGGGTAGGTTCCGCGCCCGTGGCGTTCACCGGGCGCGAGCTGCTGATCGGCGACATCTTCCGGGCCGGGGCGACGGCCGCACCCGACCGGGTCGCGGCCGCGCTCGGCGACCGGGCCCTCACCTACCGGGCGCTCGACCGGTCGGCCAACGCGCACGCGGAGGCGCTCGTCGCGCACGGGGTGGGCCACGGCGATCGGGTGGTGATGTGGAGCGCCACCTCGCTCGACGCGGTCCCGCTGTTCGCCGGCCTCGCCAAGCTCGGTGCGGTGTTCGCCCCAGCCAATGCGCTGCTCGGGGTCGGTGAGGCCATCGAGATGGCCGGTCTCGCCCGGCCGACCGTGCTCGTCGTCGACCCGCCCCGGGAAGCGGCGGGCACCGAGGTCGCGGGGCAGTTGGGGTGCCCGCTCCTGGTGCTCGGACGCATCGCCGACCCCACCCGCACCGACGCCCCCGACCCGGCGGTGCCGGGTCTGCGGGAGACCGACCCGCATGTGGTGTTCTTCACCAGCGGGACCACCGGCGCGTCGAAGGGGGTGGTGCTGTCGCACCGGGTCAACTACCTGCGCTCGCATCCCGGGTCGCAGCTCGAGCCCAAGGGCCCGACCGTGTGCATGTACCCGCTGTTCCACATGGGGGCGTGGACCATGGCCCTCGCCGCGTGGCAGCAGCAGGCCACCGCGGTGTTCGTGGAGCAGGCCGACGCCGCGCTGCTGTGCGCGGAGATCGCCCGCTGGCGGGCCGAGCGCTTCAACGCCATCCCGGCGGTATGGCGGCGCATCTTCGAGCACGTCGAGGCCCACCCGGAGGCAGGCGCGGGATTGCAGTCGCTGCGGATCGTGGACTCGGGCACCTCCGCGACCCCACCCGACCTCCTGCGCGGGATCAAGGACGTCGTGCCCGGGGCCACCCGACGGGTGTTCTACGGATCGACCGAGGCCGGTGCGGTGTGCCTGCTGCGCGACGAGGAGATGGAGGCCCGGCCGGGCTCCTGCGGCGCGCCGCAGCACTCGGTGCGGGTCCGGCTGGACCCCGCGACCGGCGAGCTCCAGGTGCAGGGTCCGCTGCTGTTCGACGGCTACTACGACAACCCCGATGCGACGGCCGAGGTCACCACCGCCGACGGCTGGTTCCGCACCGGGGACCTCGCGGCCGTCGATGCCGACGGTCGCTACTCGATCGTGGGGCGGCTCAAGCAGGTGATCCGCACCGGGGGCGAGGCGGTCTCCCCGGCCGAGGTCGAGGGGGCGCTCGTCGACCATCCCGCCCTCGCCGACGTCGCCGTGGTGGGCCTGCCCGACCCGCAGTGGGGCGAGACGGTGTGCGCGGCCGTGGTGGTCCGGCCCGGCCACCCCGCGCCGTCGCTCGACGACCTCCGCGACCACGCGGGCCGCACACTCGCCAAGTTCAAGCTGCCGCGGGCGATCGCGGTGGTCGACGCGATCCCCCGCACGCCGGCCACGGCCCAGGTGCAGCGCACGCTGCTGGTGGAGCAGCTGACCGGCCGATGACCGGCCGCTGACGGGCAACCGACCGGCCGGGCCGGCGGTCCGATCAGGCGACGCCGAGGATCGCGAGGGTCTCGGCGGGCGTGGCCGGCTCCCTCCCGACCGCGGCCGCCATCTCCACCGCCCGGGCCACCAGCTCCGCGTTGGTGGGCCGCGCGCCGTCGGCCTCGACGGGGTTGTCGCCCAGCCCCACCCGGACGTGCGCGCCGCGGGCGAGGGCGAGGCGGGCGATGTCCCAGTGGCTCGGGCCGTAGGTGTACGCCATCCACGTGTACGGGATGTCGTCGGGCACGAGGCCCAGGTAGGTGTCGACGGCGGCCTCCGACGGTGGCAGGCCCCACAGCGCCTGGTCGGCCAGGTTCAGCTTGAACAGCACGGTCCCGGTCATCCAGCCCTTGCGGTGCGCGGCGACCGTGATCCGCACGTGCCCGGGCTCGCGCACCACGACGCTGTACTGGATGCCCTTCTCGCGGGCCAGAGTCAGGAAGTGCTCGAGGTGCGAGTGCGGCACCCCGAACAGGCCGTCGCCCCGGATCTCGAGCGTGTCCTCGTCGAAGAAGCTGAACACGGCCGCCCCCGGATCGATGGTGGCCGACCGCAGGTGCACGGTCGGATCGTCGGCGAGCTCGCCGAGGAAGGCGAAGCGGGCGACCGGGTCGGCGCCACCGGTGTACGTGGGGTACACGAGCAGGTCGGGGCGCTCGGCGTTGATCAGCCGCATCGCCTCGGCGTAGACCTCGGTGCCCGGGCTCAGCAGCGCGCCGGTCTGCGGGTCCCGCGCGTGGAAGTGCACGATCGCCGCGCCCGCCTCGGCCGCAGCGAGGGCGTCGGCCGCGCACTCCTCGGCCGACACCGGCACGTGCGGGTTCTGCGCCTTCGACGACTGCTCGTTGATCGCGGCCTCGATGATCACCTGGTCGGCGGGGACGAACACGGGCACTCCTCCGGCATCAGTAGGACCGGGGCAGCCCGAGGTGCTGCTCGCCGATCCGGTTGCGGACCATCTCGTTGGTGAGCGGCGAGAACGACCACAGCCGCACGTCGCGGAACAGTCGCCCCATCGCCACCGCCCGGGTGTAGCCCAGGCCGCCCATCAGCTGCATGCCCTTCAGGGTGAGGTCGACCGCCGCCTCGCTGGCCACGAGCTTGGCCATGGCGGCGAGCACCCCGGCGTCGCCCCCGGCGACCTCCACCTCGGCGGCCCGCCACATGAGCGAGCGGGCCGACTCCAGCGCGACGGCGCCGTCGACGAGCCCGTGCTGGGGACCCTGGAACCCACCGATCGGCCGGCCGAACACCTCGCGCTCCCGGGCATAGCCGGTGACGAGGTCGAGCGCGGCCCGGCCCACGCCGAGGCACGCAGCGGTGGCGTTGAGTCCCTCGCGGTTGATCGTCGCGAACACCTGGCGCATCCCGCGATCGACCTCGCCGAGCACGGCGTCGGCCGGGAGTGCGACGTCGTCGAGGAACACCTCGCAGGTGGAGCAGCCCCGGATGCCGAAGGTGTCGATCGTGCGCACCTCGACTCCCGGCGCGTCGCGGGGCACGAGGAACATGGTGACCCCGTGCACCGGGCTCGCCTCGATCGGCGCGGTGCGGGCGAGCACGACGATGGCCTCGGCCTCGCGGGCGCCCGAGGTCCACAGCTTCTGCCCCGCGAGCCGCCAGCCGTCGCCGTCGGGCACCGCCCGCGTGCGCATCACCCGGGCCACGTCGGTGCCGCCCGCCGGCTCCGAGAGCGCGAACGCGCACCGGGTGGCGCCGGCGACCAGCCGGTCGACGAGGTCGGCGTGGGCGGGGGTGTGCCCGTACGCGGCGAGCACCTGGGTCACCGCGTAGTGGGCGATCACGAACGCGGCCATCGACGTGGGGCCCGCGCCCAGCTCCTCGACCACCACGAGCTGGTCGCGCCCGTCGCCCGCTCCGCCCGCCGCGGCCGGAGCGCCGATCGCGAGGACCCCCGCGGCGCCGAGGGCCGCGAAGAGGTCGACGTCGAACTCCTCGGCCTCGTCCAGCGCGGCGATGCGCTCCGCGGGCGACACGGTGTCGACGAGGCGACGCAGGGTGTCGCGCAGGGCCGCCCGCTCCGGGGAGTCGAGGACGGGGTCGGGGCCGGGCGCGGGATCCACCTGCATCGGCCGCGGAGCGTAACCTGTGCCCACACCCGAGGGGGTCGACGTCGAAGGGGGTCCGATGACGACGACACTGCAGCCGAACGACCGCTATCTCGTCATCTCGAGCGACGGTCACGCCGGAGCCGACCTGCTCCAGTACCGCGAGTACCTGCCGGCGCGCTGGCACGACGAGTTCGACGCGTGGGCGGCCGCCTACAGCAACCCGTTCGCCGACCTGCTGGAGGCCACCGCCTACCGCAACTGGGACTCGGATCGGCGCCTGGCCGAGCAGGACGCCGACGGAGTGGCGGGGGAGGTGCTGTACCCCAACACGGTGCCGCCGTTCTTCGAGCAGGGCAACCTCGTCGCGCGGCCGCCGACCGAGGCCGACTACGAGCACCGCTGGGCCGGCCTCCAGGCCCACAACCGGTGGATGGTCGACTTCTGCGCGCAGGCGCCCGACCGGCGGGCGGGGATCATCCAGATCTTCCTGAACCGGGTCGAGGACGCGGTCGCCGAGATCCGGGAGCTCGCGCCGCTGATGAAGGTGAACGGCGGCGTCCTGCTGCCCTCGGTGTCGCCCAACTCCGGGCTGCACGAGCTGTGGGACCCCTACTACGAGCCGCTGTGGGAGGTCTGCGAGGAGCTCGACCTGCCCCTCGACATCCACTCGGGAAGCGGCCTGCCCGACTACGGCGACCTGCCCGCGGCGCGGGCGGTGATGCTCGTGGAGATCCCGTGGTTCGCCCACCGGGCGCTGTGGCACCTCATGTTCGGCGGGGTGTTCGACGCCCATCCGGGGCTGCGGGTCGCCCAGACCGAGCAGGGGGTCGCCTGGGTGCCCCGGGGCCTCGATACCCTCGACTGGTTCTACAAGCGGATGACCACCGGAGGCGCGGCCGAGGCGGTGTTCTTCGGTGCGGTCGCCGAGAGCATGCAGATGCTGCCGAGCGAGTACTTCGCGCAGCACGTGTGGATCGGCGCCAGCTTCCTGCGGCCGAGCGAGGCCCCCCTGGTGGCCGACATCGGCGTCGACCGCATCATGTGGGGCCACGACTACCCGCACAGCGAGGGCACCTACCCGTACACCACAGAGGGCCTGCGGGTCGCGTTCGCCGGGATGCCGTCCGACGACGTCGCCCGCATGGTCGGACTCACGACTGCGGAGTTCTACGGCTTCGACGTCGACGCGCTGCGGCCGATCGCCGACCGCATCGGTCCCACCGTGGCCGACGTCGACCGTCCCCTCCCGCCGTCCGAGTACCCGACCGACTCCACCTGCAACGCGTTCGAGCGCGAAGCCGCGATCAAGGCCTGGTGAGCATGTTCACGATGCGATTCGACCTCCGGGTGCCCGGGATGACCCCGGCCCAGGTCGCCGACGAGTACGCCACCGCGATCGAGATGGCCGAGTGGGCCGAGGACAAGGGGTGCGTCGCCGCGGTGATCTCCGAGCACCACGCCTCGCCCGACGGCTACCTCCCTGCGCCGTTGATCCTCGCGACGGCGATGGCCGCCCGCACGAAGACGCTGGCGATCGCGGTCGGCGCGGCGTTGCTGCCGCTGTACGACCCGGTGAAGCTGGCCGAGGAGATGATCGTCCTCGACCACATCAGCCGGGGCCGGGTCTCCTACGTGTTCGGGATCGGGTACCGCGAGGACGAGTACGACCTGTTCGGGGTCGACTACGCCGCCCGTGGCCGCGTCGCCGACGAGAAGCTCGACAAGATCCTCGCGGTGCTCGACGCCGCGTCGGTGGCCACCGACCGGGTGCGCATCACGCCGGCGCCCTACACGTCGCCTCGCCCCGCGATCGCGTGGGGTGGCGCGTCGAAGGCCGCGGCCCGGCGGGCGGGCAGCCGGGGCCTCGACCTGTTCGGGTCGGGCACCTGCGACGGCATCGAGGAGGCCTACGCCGAAGCGGCGCGGGCCGCGGGGCACGAGCCCGGCCAGTGCACGGTCCCGCAGCCGGGCGTGCCGATGACGGTGTTCGTCAACGACGACCAGGACGCCGGCTGGGCCGACGTCGGGCCGTACCTGATGAACGACGTGCTCTCCTACGCCGAGTGGAACGAGGACTCGAGGAACGTCGCGAGCCTGTCGTACTCCAAGACCGTCGACGATCTGCGGGCCGAGCGCGGCGCGCACCGGGTGATGACCGTCGACGAGGCCGTCGAGTTCGTGGGCACCCACTTCGTGCTGCCGCTGCACCCCCTGTGCGGCGGTACCCCGCCCGACATCGCCTGGCCCTACCTCCGCCGCGTCGTCGACGAGGTCATGCCCCGCACCCACCCATAGATGCGCTTCTCACCGTCGATACCCAGTGCGACGATGCGCTTCTCACCGTCGATACGAGTCGGTCGATCGACGGTGAGAAACGCATCGGGGGTGGGTCAGGCGGGGGCGGAGGCGAGGCGGCCGTCGGCGATCGCCTGCACGAACGCGGCGTGGTCGGCCTCGTTGCGGTCGGCGTAGTCCTGGGCGAACGCGGTGAGCGAGCGGTCGAGCCGGTCGCTGGTGCCGACGTACGCGTCGATCGCGACCGCGTCGCCCGAGCGCGCATGGCCGCGCGCCAGGGTCCACGCGCACGTGGCCGCGTGGTTGCGCAGCTGGCTGGGCGTGACGGTGCCGAGGTCGACGCTGAACTTCCAGTCGCGCAGCTGGCGCACGTAGAAGTGGGTGCCCGCGGGGCCGACGGTCCACCCGAGGAAGATGTCGCTGACCGCCTGCGCGAGCCGCTGCCCCTCCACGACCCGTCGTCCGTGGTGGTCGTAGTGGCTGGGGGCGAGGACGTCCTCGTAGACCGACCGCGTCGCCTCCTTCACCTGGAGGAAGAGCGGGTCGTCGCGGTCGTGTCCCTCGAGGAGCACGACGAGGCAGCGGGTGCCGACGCTGCCGACGCCGACCACCTTCAGGCCGACGTCGAGTGGGCGGTAGCGCTCGAGCACCGAGCGCCGGTCGTCGTAGAGCGTGTCCTTGTAGGCGTCGAACGTGGCCCACGCGGCCTCGATCAGCTCGTTGCCGTCGACGTCGCCGTAGCCGTGGTCGCCCAGATCGTGGAGCGAGTGCAGCAGTGGCGGCGAGTTCCGGAAGCGGAGCGTGCCGTCGACCTCCTCCGTCAGCTTCCGCACCGCATGCAGGTGGTCGTGCGTGTAGGCCGTGTGGGCGACGCGATCGAGCTCGCGACGCGTTCGCTTGACGACGGGCACGTAGTCGCCCCGGCCGAGCGCGTCGATCGACAGGTAGCGGTACCAGAGCTCGAGCACGGGCATCGTGGCGAAGCGGGCCATGCCCGCCCGGTACGTGGCCACCGCGAACGTGGTCATCTCCATGACGTCGCGCCGGGGCATGCCGCGGTCACGTCCGCAGATCGCGATGCTCGCCGTCAGCCGCTTCAGGTCCCACTCGAACGGTCCGGGCAGGGTCTCGTCGAAGTCGTTGGCGTCGAACACCAGCTGGCGCTCCGGCGACGCGTAGATGCCGAAGTTGGCGAGGTGCGCGTCGCCGTCCATCTGCACCGTGAGGTCGGTACGGGGCGCGTCAGCAAGGTCGACCGCCATCACCCGCGCCGCTCCCCGGAAGAAGGCGAACGGGGAGGCCTCCATGCGGGCGTGGCGGATGGGGACCAGCCAGGGGATCCGGGCGGCGTTCTGCTGCTCGATCAGGGCCACCGGGTCCGGACGGTCGGCCGCCGGGCTCCAGTCGCCGTGGGCCGACCGCGGCACCGCGGCCCGGGAGGCGCGGCCGCGCTCCGACCGTTCGGCGATGCTGCGCCGGGGACCGCCGTGGGGAGCGGTGGGGAACGTGGGCTCGGCGATCGGATCCTCCTCCGCTCGGACGGGCCAGGATGCCACCGCGACCGATCCGGGCGCACCTCCTCCGTCGCCTCCGATCCCGCGGGCGTCGTATCCCGGGTGCGACCGCCGGCCGGGTCGTCCCGTCGCCCGGCGCGGTTCGCTAGCGTGCGCTGCTCGACGCCTCCGAAGGGAAGGGAGCACCATGGCGAACGAAGAGTGGGGCCGCTGGCCGCGCTGATCGGCGACTGGCAGGGTGAGGGCGGCCTCGACACCGCGTTCTCGCACTCGAAGCAGAAGGTGCTCGACACGCCCTTCAGCGAGAAGGTCGCGATGAAGCCCTTCGGGCCGGTCGACAACGGCCGTCAGCACCTCTACGGCCTCGACTACAAGACCGCCATGTGGCGGGGCGACGAGGAGGACCCCTTCCACACCGAGGTGGGCTACTGGCTCTGGGACGCCGCCACCGGGGAGGTCCTCCGTGGCTTCGTGGTGCCCCGCGGCATCACCGTCCTCGCCGGCGCGATCGGCGTCGCGGCCGACGCCACCGAGTTCACCCTGAGTGCCACCACCGGCGGCGAGCTGTACTCGATCGCGGAGAACCAGTACCTCCGGGCCAACGCCAGCACGGTGAGCTACGAGGTCACGATCACCTCGGGTGACGACACGTGGTCGTACCACGAGACGACCATGCTGCGGATGAAGGAGTTCCCCGAGCTCTTCCCGCACGTCGACCACAACACCCTGACGCGCGCCTAGGCACGCGACGCGCAACCGGGGGGGACGGTCGTGCACCGTCCCCCCGGTGCCGCGCTCACCGTGCGGCCGTGAGGAGTGCCGCGAGGAACGCTTCGGCCGCGGCGGCATCGGGCGCGAGGAACGCCCCGGCGATGCCGCCGGCCACCCAGACGTACAGGACGAGCTCGCCGCTCCTGAACCGCCGCACGTCGACGCCGCCCACGGTGACGGGCTGGCTGCTCCCGTACCCGCGGAGCGCGCCGGCATACGAGTCGGCCGTGGTCCCGACCGGCGCCTGCGCGAGCACCAGCCCACCGATCTGTCCGTCCCGGTCGGCGACCCGGTGGAGCGACGACGCGACGGCGCCGAACGGCGCGGTGACGAACTCGTCGGTGACCTCCGGGGAGGCGTAGTCGGCGAACAGGTACCCCGGAACCGGCACCAACCAGCGTGAGATCGGCTCGGTCTCGCCCGGGGCGAGATCGGGTGCCGCGAGGTACCGCCGCAGCCAGCGCTCCATGGCCGGCCGGGTGGCCCCGTCGAAGCCGCCCTGCACCCCGTGCCGGAGCCAGGCATACGTGTAGCGGCTGTCACGCGAGGACGGGTCGGTGAAGAGGTAGACCGTCTGACCGGCGATCTCCAGGGTCTTCGGCCGTCCGCGTCCGGCATGGCCCAACGTGGCGACCTCCCGGTCCATCCCGGCCGGCGGGACCTCGACGAAGGTGTGCAGCTGGAGGAGCCCGACCTCCCGCCCCGTCTTGGTGCGGGCGGTGTTCTGCGACGCCTTGTCCGCGACCACGCTGTGCAGCGCCACCGACGAGAAGAAGTCGCTCCCGAGCTGGCCTTCCGCCCGGTCGAGGATGTCGAGCGCTGCCTCCACCTCGGCTTCGGGCACGTCGACGTAGCAGTAGCCGGGAACCTCCACGAGCTCGGCCGCGATCTCGCGGGTCTCGCCGGCGGCGAGGGCGGTGGCGTGGTCGGAGGCGCGACAGGCGCCCGACGGGCCCGCGGCCGCGTGCGCGGCCGCCGGAGCTGCGAGCACCACGGCGGCGCACAGCACAGCGGAACAGAGCCGGGGTCGGGACATGACCACCCTCCTGGCGTCCTGGGTGGGACACGGCCTGTCCTGAGTGTCCCGAGCGCGCGGGACGGGCGGCAGGGCCGGACTTCCCGGTTCGAAGGGGCTTCTTCCCGGTCGGGCGTGCCGCGGGCGGCTCAGAGGCGCGCGTCGCGCAGGGCCGAGCGGCGCACCTTGCCCGCGTCGTCGCGCAGCGGCGCGTCGACCAGCTCGACCGTGCGGGGCACCTTGTAGGCGGCGATCCGGTCGCGCAGGTGGGCCCGGAGCGCCTCGCTGGTCGCCTCGACCGCGACGGGGTCGGTCGTATCCACGCCGGGTAGGTCGACGATCGCGTGCACGCGCTGGCCCAGATCGTCGTCGGGGAGGCCGATCACCGCGCACGAGCGCACGCCGGGGTACTGGTCGATCGCGGCCTCGACCTCGGCGGGGAAGACGTTCGCGCCGCCGCTCACCACCATGTCGGTGCGGCGGTCGACCAGGTAGAGGTAGCCGTCGGCGTCGAGGTACCCAAGGTCGCCGATGGTCTCCCAGCCGTCGTGCGACCGGGCCTCCGCGCCAAGGTAGCGGTACGTGGATCCGGGTCCGCCGGCGGGCATGAAGTAGATCTCGCCCACCTCGCCGGTCGGCACGTCGTCGCCGAGCTCGTCGAGGATCCGCACCGCGCACCCGCCCTGGGGCAGTCCCACCGAGCCGGGATGGGTGAGCGACTCGGTGCCGGTGATCGAGGTGCCGCCCTGACTCTCGGTGCCGCCGTACCCCTCGCGGATGCGCTCGGGCCCGAGCCACCGGATCCACTGTTCCTTCAGCCACACGGGCCACGGCGCGCCGGTGCTGAAGACCTGCCGGAGCGAGGAGAGGTCGTAGGACTCCCGGTCGGGCAGGTTCCAGATGCGATGCATCATCGTCGGGACGAAGAAGACCCAGGTCACCCGGTGCTCCTGGATCCGCCGCAGCGCCTCGGCCGCGTCGAACCGTTCCATCACCACGAGCGTGGAGCCCACGAACAGGCCCGACACCGAGAAGCTGAACGGGCCGTTGTGGTACAGCGGACCCGGCACGAGCTGCACGTCGCCGTGGCGCATCTGCACGACGGGGACGTCGGGGTCGAACTCCGACGGGCTCTTCGCCACGATCAGCTTCGGACGCCCGGTCGAGCCCCCCGAGGCCAGCGCCTTGAAGGAGGCGCCCACCACCGCGGGGACCGGATCGACCGGCGTATGGAGGTCGGGCAACGAGTCCTGGTCGACCACCACGGCCGGTCGCCCGAGCTCGATCAGAGCCGCCCGCTCGGGCTCGGGGAGCCGATAGGGGAGCGGCTGGGGGGTGGCACCCAGCTTCCAGGCCCCGAAGGTGGCGGCGTAGAAGTCGACCGAGTTGGGCAGGGCGATCGTCACGAGGTCGTCGACGGAGACCCCGTGGTCGCGGTAGTGGTGGGCCAGCCGGTTCGCCCGGGCATCGAGCTCGGCGAAGGTGACCGTCTCGTCGCCGCAGATCACGGCCGTCCGCCCGGGGAGCCGATCGGCCCAGTACGCGAGCAGGTCCCCCATCGGCACGGCCGTCACGCGCGTAACCTACGCCGCATGGACCTGAGGACGCTGCACATCATCGACGTCGATGCTCACATCACCGAGCCCCACGACCTGTGGACGCGCAACGCCCCGAAGGGCTTCGAGGACCGGGTGCCGCGCGTCGTCGCCGTCGACGGCACCGACCAGTGGGTGGTCGACGGCGTGCCGATCGGCCGGGCCATGGGGGCCAGTGTCATCAAGCCCGACGGCGTGAAGCATCCCGGCTTCGACTTCATCACCTGGGGGGCCGACGACATCGCGGCGGCGTCGTACGACATGACGGCGCGCGTCGAGGTCATGGACGAGCTCGGTCTCTACGCCCAGATCCTCTACCCCAACACTGCAGGCTTCGGAGCGCAGAAGTTCGGTGAGGTCGAGGACCCCGAGCTCCGCCGGCTGTGCGCGACCCTCTACAACGACGCC
>Ga0194121_10010132_pt1 | contig 11498 bp, 11 predicted proteins | sample TA2MahCa50mmetaG_FD_148609 | JGI IMG/M metagenome (GOLD analysis project Ga0194121, IMG submission 148609) | Freshwater microbial communities from Lake Tanganyika, Tanzania - TA2015020 Mahale Deep Cast 50m | ecosystem: Environmental > Aquatic > Freshwater > Lake | place: Tanzania: Lake...
ATGCGGCGTGATCTGGATCATGAGCGGCGGCGGACAAACGCTTGGACAATCGCCAGCAGCTCCTTGGGGCGGGCCTTAGGCAGTCGCAGCGTCAATCGGCCCCAGCTCTGCACCAATTCCAGCGTGCTCTGTTGGCCCACGGCCGCGGCCACGGGTGCCGCCGCCTCGACGAAGCGTGGCGTGGGTTTTGAACGACGCCGGATCCTTGCGCCGCCACCAAGCCGATCCTGCAGATCGTAGTAGTTGAGCTTCAACTCCGCGGCGGCCCGGTTCAATCCGTGGACGCGCGCCAGCTCGGCGGCCGCTTGCCACAGTTCTTCGGGAATACCTCTACGGCGGGTGCTGTGCGCTCGCCAAGCTTTCAAGCGTTGGGCCAGAGGTTCAAACGGGGGGGATTGGGTTCGCGCTTTGGTCGATGTCGTTGCCATAGTTCGGCACCGACCTTAGCGCCAACGACTGCCGGTGTTGAGCACGCTTGCCGAAGCGACACGGAATGTCCCGAACAAAATGCTAACCTTCGTATCGGCAATCCGCTATTGCGGAGAAAAGCCGCGCCCTATGGCGAATCAGCTATTTTCAGCTATTTTGCTTATGAACCCGGTCCGCCAGCGCGTTCCGCCTGTTGCTGCGCTTGGTATCCACAAATGCAGGACAGGCGGGACCCCTGTCCTGCCGCACCGCAGTACGTTCTTGCGCTGCCCTCCGTTTCGTGGAGGATGTTCCTATGATTCTCGCAGGCGATATCGGCGGCACTAATACGCGTCTCGGCCTTTTCGAACTGGAGCAAGATCGTCCGAAACCAATCACGATCGAAATCTTTCCGAGCGGCCAATATTCGAGCTTGGAACAGATCATCCAGGAGTTTCTGGGGCAGCATCCGCAGTCGGTCACCGACGCGTGCGTTGGCATTGCTGGGCCTATCAAAGGCCACATCTGCGAAACGCCGAACCTTCCTTGGAAAATCGACTCACGAAACCTCGCGCAATTGCTTGGCTTGCCCAAGGTCGAACTCCTGAATGATCTCGAAGCAAACGCGCACGGCATCTCGGTCCTCTCCAAGAGCGATCTGGTAATGCTACATCCCGGCCGGCCCGATGAAAATGGAAATGCCGGATTGATTTCCGCGGGCACCGGCCTCGGAGAAGCAGGACTGCACTGGGTGGACGAATATTACAAGCCGTTCGCCTCCGAAGGCGGTCACGTTGATTTCGCGCCGCGCAATCAACTTGAAATCGACTTGCTCTCTTACCTGTTGAAAACATTCGGCCACGTCAGCTACGAGCGCGTTCTGTCGGGGCCGGGCTTGCACAACATTTACAAGTTTCTCGTCGAAACGGGACGCGGCCAGGAACCGGACTGGCTGCGGGATGAATTGCAAAAAAAGAATCCTGGAGCAGTGATCTCCAAAGTGGCAATGGAACGGCGCGCGCCCGTTTGCGAACAAGCGCACGACATCTTTGTTTCCATCTACGGCGCTGAAGCCGGCAACCTTGCGCTCAAAGTGCTCGCGACGGGTGGCATTTTCCTCGGCGGCGGCATTGCGCCGAAAATTCTGCCGAAACTCCAAGAACCGGGCTTCCTCGAAGCATTTTGGTCCAAAGGGCGGATGACCGACCTGCTGAAGGCGGTTCCCGTCCATGTCATTGTGAATGACAAAACCGCGTTGCTCGGCGCCGCGCGCGTCGCGTTCTTCGGCGCTTGAGGGGCAGAGTGGTCAGACCACGAAAAGAAAAAGAACGCCTGAGCACATTCCTGGGATTCTGACCACGTGGTCAGCACGTGTTTGCCGCGCGTGCCTTTGTCGTAGCGCAGCCTTTCAGTCTGCTGTATCGCAAAATTGTATTCTGCGGATCGCCCGCAAATTCGAGCGTCCTGGCGCCTCTTGGCAACGGCTCTTCCAAAGTCACATCAATCATGAACGTCTCTTGCTGGGCGGCTGGATCAATCCGCGCGACTTTGCCCGGGATGATCCCATTCCGCGTGTCGAGGTAAGCGACCTGTCCAAATTCGACGTCTTTGATTTGGGTCTCGGCAATCTTTAGCTCGGCCTTGAGGCGGGCCGGATTGGCCAACTGTGCCGCGGCTGACTGGTGAAGTCCTTTCCGGGCCCGCGGAGGAACAGTTGGGAAAAGCAGGGCGCTAACTCGAGGCCAGCCATTCGTGTCTAACGCAAAGCCGCAACGGCTCAAAGGCGCGGAGTCCAGAACTCACCTGACTCGGTTGGTGTGCCTTGCGACTTTGATTCTTGGCGCCTTCGCGTTCAATCCCGTCCGAACTAATGCCGGCGCAACAGCAGACGATGGTCGATCCGCTTTGTTTGGTGGTAATCCAGCGGCGGCAATTCCGTCAGCGTGGGAGATTCCGTTTCGTTTAGCACTGACCTCGCCAAGTCCTGCAATTCCGTCCATCGCGGCCAATCGAGTTCCGGAGAGTGCGCGATGCGGCGCATCAAACTGCGCCACTCGATAATGATACGATCAATATCTCCGGCGCCCAACAATTCCGTCACCCAACCATGTTTGGTCAGCGGATTCTTATGGACGCCCGCGACGATCACCTCCGCGCCCGATCCATACTTCGGCGGCAAACCGTTTTCCAAGTAGCCCGGAATCGATTGCAAGCCATAAACTCGATGACAAGCAATCGCGAGGCGGCCGGCCCACCGGTTTTCATCGCCACAAAATCGGAAGCCAGCGTCCAGGTTCGCCAAATCATAAATCAATTCCGAGGTTGGATACGATTCATCTTCCAACGCGGCGGCAACGGCCAGACCATCGCCCTGGGAAAAGAAGCTCACAATCTGTCCGCGGTGCGTCGGAAGGCCGCGTCCGTCAACCAAGCCGAGACGACGCCAAAGCAAAGCCACTCCCGTCGCCGTCGGCAATTGTCTGCAGACCGGCACTAATTCACACTGGGCGCAGTCGGGCGGCAACACCTCTCGTTCCACGGGTCGCCAAAGCGCAACACCATGAGAGTCCACCGGAACCCGCATCGTGTGCTCCGCCAAGCTGGCCAACGCGATGATTTTATGCGCCAGAGATTTGAATTCGACGACCAGCATTCGCTGCGCGGCCAGTCTTTCTTCCACCAATGGAGCGATTCTTTCGTTCCAGAGCGCGAGCGGCGCTTGCCGGCTATTCCAATTGATCAAGCGGCGAATCCATTTGGCAATCAGGATACGGTCCCCATTGAGCCGGTCCGCCACCGTGATCGTGCGGCCATAGGTTTTCGTCCCATCGCTTTCGGACAAAACGGTCAGCTGACCCGATCCAATCTTTTCCAACGCCGCCGGTTCACTGAGCACGGGCCGAAGTGGAACCAATTCGCCATTGCCACCCGTTAGCCCTTGATCCTTGACACCTGACACCTGATCCCTGACGCCTGGCGCCTGGTCCTTCGCCCTAGGCTGTTGAACCCAAATTTCGCGCAATGGCTTTTCTGTCGGCTGAGGGTGCGCCTCCCACTCTCCTCGGCTGTTCAGCATTTGACGCACCCGTTTTCGCACGTGGCGCGCGCGTTCCGCGTCGGTTTTCAAACCGCACGGCGCCTCGGGATGCTTGAGCGATTCTTCGACGCCGAGGAAAATCGGTTTCGTTGTGAAAAGCCGCTCTTGAATGCGGACGGCTTCGCTGAACGGATCGCGTCCCGCCTGAGCTGCCGCTGTCATCAAACTGAGCAATGCGCTCCAGTCGACGAGGCCGCCGCGCGAAAGCTGGCCTGCATGTGCATCGAGCAGCCTGATTTCATTCGCCGTAATCAGTACGAAACCTGTTTCATCCAGACTGCGGCGGCCCGCGCGGCCGAACATCTGCAAGATTTCGTCCGACCGCAACGGTTGTTCGATGTTGTCACGACGATAAGAAGCGCCCGCCAGCGCCACACTGCGCAGAGAAAAATTAATCCCGGCCGCCAGTCCCATCGTAGCCACGACTACGCGGAGCTGGCCCGCTTTGGCCAATGGTTCGATCACACCGGCTCGTGCGGCGTAGCTCAATCCGCTGTGATGATAACAAATCCGCGCCTTCAGCATTTTGGCCAGCGGTTCATCAATTAACAATTTCTGTTCGGTGCTCAACGCGAGCGGATTGGGCACCGGCAAATAGCGAACCAATTCGCTTGCCATAGCTTCGGCCGCCTGTCGGCGCGGCGCAAAAATCAAAATCGGTCCCAAATCTTCTGCCAATGCCTTCGCGACTAAACGCGGCCAATAACCGCGAATCTCCGACGGCACATGGTAGCTCAGATTGTTGGCATGAACTTCTTCCAACGGAACGGGCCGGTGATCGTGCCGAATCAGAGCTGCGTCACGGCCCAAGCGCCGCAGCCATTTCACGACATCTTGCGGGTTTGCCACACTGCCGCTCAAAAGAAGCAACTGCGTTTGCGGCGGCGCCAAGGCGATCGCGAGCTCGTAATTCAATCCACGATCCTCGTCACCCAACATTTGATATTCGTCCACAACCAGCAGAGACGGTCCGTGTCCTTGGATCAAACGGTTCTTCTGCGTCTCGAGCGTTGCGACCAAAACGGGCGCCTCTAGGTTCTCGGAGAGATCACCGGTAGCAATTCCGACGTCCCATCCCCGCCCGCGCCACTCAGCGAGTTTGTCGTTGGCCAGCGCGCGCGTCGGCACCGTATAAATCGCTTGACCGCGGCTCTTGCCCTGGTTTGACCAGAGTTCGAAAATAAGCGTTTTGCCTGCCCCAGTTGGAGCGTGTACGACGACATCGCGACCCTGACGCAAAGCATTAACGGCCTGCTGTTGCCAGAGATCAGGGACCGTTACCTGGTTTAGCGGGGAAAAACTTTCGAGCTGCGCCGCGATCGTATTCACGAAGTGAACATAATCGAAGAGGCGAAATGTGAAATCGGAATCTTTGAGGCGGTTCGCGCGGCCGTTGCCGCGCGGATATGGGCATCCGCGCGCCAGCGGCCGCGCGAACCGCCCCAAAAACTAGGCTTTCGCATATCCGTTGGCTCGAAACCATTCGATCGCATCCATGAATGCTTGCTTGGGCGGCGTCTGCGGCAAGCCGAGTTCCCGCACCGCTTTGGCCGGATCGAAAAACATTTTGTACCGCGCCATGCGGACTCCTGCGAGCGGGGCTTTCGGAGCTTTGCCCGTGACACGCGCGCATGCTTCGTCCACGTGCGCGGCCGCAAGCGCGATCCAATAGGGCACCTTAAACCTGGGTGCAGGCACGCCCGTGATTTCCTCCAAGGCGGCCAGCGTTTCTCGCATCGTCCAATTTCCCGTTGAGTTTCCCAGAATGTAGCGTTCACCGATGCGGCCTTTTTCTGCCGCCAGGATATGGCCTCGAGCGACGTCCCGCACGTGCACCCAGTTGAGGCCCGTATCCAAAAATGCCGGCATCTTGCGATTCAGGAAATCAACAATCACTTGGCCGGTGGGCGTTGGTTTCGCATCGCGTGGCCCAATTGGCGCGGAGGGATTGACAATGACGATTGGCAAACCCTGTGCCGCCAACTGACGGGCGACTTCTTCCGCCCGCCATTTGGAACGCTTGTAATGGTTGCTCATTTGCGCTTCGGACACCGGTGTTCGTTCGTCGGTCGGTATGAAGGCGCCATCGATTGCCGTGGGCAGGCCAATGCAGCCTACCGTGCTCGTATAGACAATGCGCGAACAACCAGCGGACGCGGCAATTTCAAGGACCGTGCGGGTGCCTTCGACATTGGCGGCGTACATCGGCGCGTAGTTGGGCAGCCACAAATAGTAGCTGGCCGCGACGTGGAAACACCAATCACACCCCCGCATTGCCTGCGTCAGAAAGCGCGCATCGGCCAAATCTCCTTCCACGCGCTCAAAATCAGCCCCTGCCAAGCCTCGTGTATCGCTTGCCGGCCGGATCAATCCTCGGACCCGATGCCCCTTGGCATTCAATTCGTGGACGAGGTTAGCGCCCACGAAGCCGGAGACACCTGTGACAAAACAATTCATTTAACTCTTAACTCGATACAAACGTAGTCGCCTCTGCAACTCGTCGCTCTGCTCTCTAAGGTTATTGGATGGGGCAGGGGACCTTTCAATCCAATTCTGCCTTTGATGCCTCTGATGGATTCCCTGATGGCCGAATTGGTAAATCATCCGATCATCCGATGCCACTACTTGACTTGACAATAAGTTGTGGGATTATCCCGCCACAGTGTATGCCGAAAAAATCTTCCACGCGTAAGCGGCTGAGTCGTCAAGAGAAACATAATTTGGACATCGAAATCGGTTTTATCGAGGGGGTAGTCAAACGCGATCCTAATTATGTCGAGGCGCTGCAGATTCTAGGTGACGATTATACGCGACGCGGACGATTTATTGAAGGTCTGCGTGTGGACGAACGTTTGGCCGAGCTCCGGCCGCAAGATTCTCTGGTGCAATACAACTTGGCTTGCAGCTACTCTTTGACTGACCGCGTCGAGCTCGCGATGCAAGCGCTCGAACGGGCGCTAAACCTCGGATATCGCGACTTCAAGTGGCTGGGCCAAGATCCCGATCTCCAGAATTTACGCCAGCATCCCCTCTACCGAAAAATCCGCGCCAAAATTCGGACCCTTCAAATCAAAATCCGCTGAGATTGGATTTGCGGACGGGGCAATGCAGCTTCCGAGTCAAGAACGATTGAGCGCGTAGGAACTTTACTCCAAATGTGATTTGCCGTGAAACCATCGGCGGCTTCTGAACGGAATAAAGGCGAATAAAGGCTTGCGCCCAAGGCAAACTCAACTAATTTTCGATGTCATTTAGGGCGGGGTAGCCAAGTGGTAAGGCAGGGCTCTGCAAAAGCCTTATGCGTCGGTTCGATTCCGACCCTCGCCTCCAGTTCCTAAGCGCGAGTGCGCCAGTGGGTTACAAGATTCGAGGGGTGCTAACTCCAGTAAAATCTCCAGTGTTTTTACTGGAGGCCAGAACGCGACCACTGGCTGCAACAAGGCACCCACTAATCATTAAGGGGCCGGGGCGGACATCGGGTAGGCTCAGTTTCAATGAGTCACCCTATGAAACTACGCTATCGAATGTTTCGCCGCCGAAACGGTTGTTTCTTCCTGGAAGATTCAGTCACTCGCAAACAGGAAAGCCTTCGCACGAAGAATAAAGCACAAGCCTCAGCGTTATTTGCCGAGCGAAATAAGGCCCATGAGAATCCTGAACTCTGCCGTCATATGGCCAAGACCTGGCTCGCGGCGGCCAGTCCCGGTCTTGCGAACCGAACTTGGGAGGATGTTGTCGAGCAGATCATCAAATCCAAAACCGGAGAAACTGCCGTGCGATGGCAGCGAGCCTGGAAAGACTGCGCTCTCAACTCGCTCTCCAAACTCAAGCTCATGGAAACGTCGGCGGAGCATTTTTTATCCATCCTCGAAAAGGGAACCGTCTCCACGAATGTTTTTCTGCGCCGTATGCACAACTTTGCTCTGGACATGGGCTGGCTCCTAGCGGCTGTCCTTCCGAAGAGGCAATGGCCGGCGGTTCACTATAAAGAAAAGAGAGCCATCACCTGGGAAGAGCATCTTAAAATTATCGACCGCGAAGGCAACGCCGAAAGAAAGTCTTTTTATGAATTGCTCTGGGATTTAGGTGGCTCTCAAGGCGACATTGCACGTTTGCACGCCAAAGACATCGACTGGCAGGAGCGCGTTGTCTGTTTCGAGCGCCAGAAAATGCGAACTCGCGGAGGTGCTCCCGTCCAAATCTCCTTTGGCAGCTACGTTGAAGGAATTCTCCAGAAGCTGCCCAAATCAGGCCCGCTGTTTCCATACTTGGCGCAGGTGCGTGCCTCAGATCGCGCCACAGAATTCAAGCAGCGGTGTCGCGGCCTTGGAATCGAGGGAGTCACTCTGCATTCTTATCGCTATGCCTGGGCCGAAAGAGCCAAACGTGCGGGAATGTCAGAGCGCTATGCGATGCAAGCGCTGGGACATAATTCGAAGGCTGTCCACCGAGCCTACGCCCGAAAAGTCGAATTGCGGATTCCCTCAATTGAGGAACTTGAGCGCGGCAACCAAAAAGTTACGGGACTACCCCTACGGCCCAAGCTCAAGACATTGCTGGATTGCGAACGCTCAAAGGCGGCGTAATTTTACATGCAACCTTCTGAATTGAGCACGCAAGTTGAAAAGTTCGCCTGACTTATTTGCTCCATCGATTCGGCGGCCCAATGAGTCCAGGATGAGTCCAGGAATGGGCGAAAGTCGCGTTCTAATTGCTGAAGCGCACGTTACGAAATCAGCTACATTTTCTACTTCGCGGAGCATTTGGGGCTGCTAAGTTATCCAACGTATGCCTGATCCTTTGAGTTTAGTCGCGCTTGGCGCTGCCGTTGGCGGCGCGGCGGGTAAGTTGGTTGAAAAAGCCTACGACTCTGGAGAGAGATGGCTTCAGAATTTCTTTAGAGATCACCAGCCAAAGGCCCTGGAAGTCGCAACAGAAAATGCACGTGATTTTTTGTCGAGCTTCGCTTGCAGAGTGAGGCTGCTTGAAGAACAAAACACCGTGCCTAAGGAGAGAATTGAAGACGCCCAGAATTGGCCAGAGTTTTTGGTGTTGATTCAGAAAGCTCTCCTCAGCGCCGCTCAAACCAACAACCAGGTAAAGCATCAAGTCCTGGCTGAACTAGTAGCGACAAAGTTAGAGAGACCGCCTGAAGACACACTTTCCTTAGCAACTCAAAGAGCTTGTGAAACCGTCGCATCACTCACGATCAATCAGCTGAATATCCTCGGACTTCAAGCGACGGCTCTATTCAATCGTCCCGAATCGAAGCTGGACGAACTTGCTTACCACGAATGGTTGGTCGAGGCGCTCGCCCCGTTTTTGGACGTTGAAATAGGCCACATGGACATCCCTCATCTAGAGGCCCTTTCCTGCCTTCAGCGTCAAACATTCCTGGCTTTGGACTTTACAACAGCCAGGAAGCATTTGAACGGCGGGGATTTTGACTGGATCAAATTCAAGGAATGCGAAACTGGCAGAAAGTTTTCGAAGCTTTGGGATGGTCGTCACGGACTCGCTTCAGTAAAGCTAACCTCCATTGGTTATTTAATCGGTCAAACAATAATCAAGATTTGTGACGGTTCACCGAATCGCACCGAAATGATCTCTGCTGACGGCATTGAGACGCTTGGTTAAGGAACGAACCCGGTCTAATTTCGGAAAGCTCCATTTGGAGTTAACGATTCAGCAGGATTCTTTGGCTTGCACGAACTTCCTCATTCATCTAAAACCAAAGCAGTATCAGGAACGACTCATCCGTAGGGCCGAGTCTGCCAACCGAGTCCGGAGAACAACGGTGGCTTTGAAATCACTTGTCGGTGATTTCAGATGCGCGAGAGCAAAGATGCTCTTGAACAAATTCTCCAGCGGCAAAACCGTCCTGAGCGACGGTTAATTTTTTGCCGCGATTCCTGATGCGTAAAACAAAACGCATCGATGAAATCAAATCAATCGAGAGAGAAGCAGCGCCGCCCCCGGCGTCAGGTCTCAGCAAATCGTCCCCGTCGTTTCACTCAATTCACGAAAGGCGCTGTCCAGAGCGCCGACCAAGACACCTTCATTAAGGGAGTAGTTTTCGACCTGCCTCAGCACTCAAATGCCGATCAAGAGGCGTTTGACGCTGCGCAAGCAAGACTGTCCAGAAAAGAAAGAAGCGCCAGGATTCGCCGTTTAGCTTCGTTCATTAAGCGGGCTTACCGCGAGAGGCAATCGGAAGAGTAATGAAACTCGACGACAGATACGCCCTTAACATCCCCGCTAAGCGCGGTCTCCCGCCGCCCGAAGCATTTTGGCCGCCGCGTCCGCTGAAACTAATGGCGGGATACGATGTCAAGGTTGTTGGATGCACTCCGCCGACAGGTTGTATTGATCAGTTCTACTACGGAGCCTGGAGCGTAAATAAACAACTCGTTCGGCGCACTTACAAAAAGATTGCTATGACGTTTGGTGAGTCAACAGCCGTTGCTGATCTGGCGGACCAGGTTGACTGGTCTAATGGAATTCCGACCTTCGTTCTCGACGTTCGGTTCGAAGAGGCGTTGTTCTCCGAGTATATCGGTCCGCGTGGCGTCGCATGGGAATGGCGGCGACGCAGCATGCTGGTCGAAGACGTTTCGCCTCCTAGTTTGGTCAGCACGAAAGCAGTTATTCTCAATAGCGAAAAGGGGTGTCGTGAAGTGTATTACTTTAATCACGTGACGCTGTTCTTGGGCTTCCAGGGAAAAATCCCGCTTCTTCTCTCGCGCGCGGCATGCGCAGTGATTAGCGCCGGGCGCATTGGCTCACGCGCGGTGCTAAGCTCTGAACCCGCGAATTCAACAAGCGCTCTGCCTAAATCTTATGAACACTGAGAAGCACGAACCAAAATCTGACCCGAACCCTATCGCCTATCCATGTTTAATGGTCGATCACGATCACAATGCTGTGATTTATGCGAACGCCTATGGAGTTGGCATTGTTTTAAGGGCGGGAACCCTGCGTATGGTCCATAAAGGCGACATCATCGCTTACGGTCAAAGCCGATTTGCACATCAGTTCACCGACTTTATCCCGGCCCCAGTTGGCTTCACATTCACGATCGGAAACTATGATGTCTAGCCTCAGCAACGTCCCGCGACTAAATGTAATTAGCCAAGCCGTTCTCGGCTTTACCAAGCGGTAGAGGAGCGAGCGGTTTACCAGCACTGAGTGTTCTGGTTTTCCAATTTGCCCGAAAGTTTCCAACCATTACAGTGCTTGGGTTGCCAACGCCTCAAGCGGCGAGCCGATCAACCTTGTCGTTCGTTACGCAAATCTTATGCACTCCCTAAACAAGATCGCCATGTTTCAGATGGGACCTGTCGATTCAGTTGCCAAGAACGGCATGTCCAAACGCGCTTCAAATCGAACCAGCGTGCGGAAGCGTTCCGACGGTTACGTTACTTGCGCAAGCCCGCATCTAGCGGCCTGTGAATAAGTTTTTCTGGACCCGCCATCAAGGAAAGAGTTAAAAGAACACTCGCAAGGTCAGCTTTCACCAAAACACTTTCCGGCTCGGTCCGGCATGCTCTTCAGTCGGCATCACCTGCCGCACCTCCTTGGCAATGTCGGGCCGGGCTGTTACTTGACGGTTAGTGCTGCCGGATTTGTCGTTGATTCTCTGAATCGCCGGGCAAACATCTGGGCAGCTTTCAAGAGGTTCAAAATCCAAATTCAATTCAATGAACTCGAAATCTATTTTTTCGGCGTGGGTTGGTATTTCGGTCCTACTGCTCGGCGGAGTCTGTTCGCGTGCTCAGGCACCAGTCGATCTTTTCTCGAATCGTCCCAAACTCGGTTCGGGCTTCGTGCGGATTGGCGCTTGGAACCTGCGACATCTAAATCTGGAAGGCACCGCCGCGTCGTGCTGCCGGGCAACACACGCGACGAGGACTTTGAGAGTCTCGTGTCAACGTTTGCCATGGCCATATCCGACCTCGCCCTGGACATTGCTGTCCTTGTCGAACATCAGCCG
>Ga0194121_10010143_pt1 | contig 11489 bp, 13 predicted proteins | sample TA2MahCa50mmetaG_FD_148609 | JGI IMG/M metagenome (GOLD analysis project Ga0194121, IMG submission 148609) | Freshwater microbial communities from Lake Tanganyika, Tanzania - TA2015020 Mahale Deep Cast 50m | ecosystem: Environmental > Aquatic > Freshwater > Lake | place: Tanzania: Lake...
CGCTCACGCTGCTGCTGCTGCTGGCCGCGGTCTGGGCCGCGGTGTTCTCGTGGCTCTCGGTGGCCCGCCACGACGCCTGGTGGACCGGCCGGTTCGACCTCGGCAACATGGTGCAGGCCATCTGGAACACCGCGCACGGCGACCTGCTCATGGCCACCAACGCGGCGGGCGAGCAGGTGTCGCGGCTGGGATCTCACGTGGACCCGCTGCTGCTGGTGCTGGTGCCCCTCCAGTGGTTCAGCGAATCGGCCGTGCCCCTGCTGGTGGCGCAGTCGGTGGCCGTGGCCGCCGGGGCGATTCCGGCCTTCCTGCTGGGCCGTCGCTGGCTTGGCGACGACCGCCTCGCGGTGGCGTCCGCGGTGGCATGGCTGCTGTACGCGCCGCTGCAGTGGGCCGTGGTCGCCGACCTCCACGCGGTCACGCTGGCCGCCCCGCTCATCATGCTGGCCATCTGGGCCGCCGAGGCGCGCCGCGACTGGGTGCTGGGAATCGCGGTGGGCCTGGCCCTCCTGGGCAAGGAGCAGGTGGGGCTCGCGCTGGCGATCCTCGGCGTCTGGATCATCGTGCGCCAGCGGCGCTACCTGGCGGGCGCGATCGTGTCGGTGACGTCCATCGCCTGGTCGGCCCTCTGCGTGCTGGTGATCATCCCGGCCATGGGCAGCGGGGTGCCCGAGCCGTTCGGCGAGCGCTTCGGGCGCTTCGGCGATACGCCGTCCGAGGCCCTGGTCGGGGCGCTCACCAACCCCATCGACGTCATCACCACGGTCGGCGGGTGGTCGCGCCTTTCGTACCTGCTCGCGCTGCTGCTGCCGCTGCTGCTGCTGCCCCTGTTCGCGCCGCTGCTGGCCGCCGCCGCCCTGCCCGACCTGCTGCTCAACATGCTGGCCGACTGGTGGCCCAACTACTCGATCGAGTTCCACTACGCGGCCGTGGTGAGCCCATTCCTGGTGGCGGCCGCCATCCTCGGGCTGGCCGGCCTGCGCCGCCGGGCGCGCCCCGAGTGGCTCGCGCGCCTGCTGCGCCCGGCGGGGGCGGTGGCGATCGCCCTGGTGGTGGCCGGCCTCCTCGGCACTCTCATCGCCGGTCCAGTGCCATTCGGGGGGTCGCTGTCGCGTGTCACGCCCTCGCGCATCGACCAGTACCGACCGATTCCCGTCCACGCGCAGGCGCTCGCCGAGGGCGCGGCGCTGATCCCCGGCGACGCGGTGGTGTCGGTGGGCAACAATGCGGGTGGTCACCTGTCGGCGCGCCGCCGGGTTCTGGTGTTCCCCGTCATCCGCGAGGCCGAGTGGGTCATGGTTGATCGCACGCGCCCCAACATGCTCGACCGCCTCGACCCGCTGGGCTTCCGCCTGGCGCTCGAGGATCTGCAGGCGCGCACGGACCTCCGCCTGGTGTACGACCGAGACGGGGTGATGGTGTTCCGGCGGGTTGGCGGCACAGCGCCGTGACCGGCCGCACCCGCGCGCTGGGCATCGCCATCATGGCCTGCGGGGTGCTGCTGATGGCCCTGCCCGCCCTGCCGTGGTACGGGGCCTCGGTGCCCACCGGAAGCGCATGGCTCACCGGCTACGGGGCCGGTGGGGCCTCGTGGATCCTGCCCGTCGTCGGCGTGGCGCTCGTGGTGATGGGCGTGCTCGTGCTGTGGTGGTCGGTGCCGCCCGGCACCCGCGGCGCCCGCGTGATCGGCAGCCTCACCATTCTCTGGGCCGTGCTGGGCGTGGCGTGGTCGGCACTCGTGGCGCTCTCGCCACGCGTGGAGGTGGTGGCCGAGCGCGCCAGGCTGGCGGATGCCGTCCTCGCCGGTGAGTGGGCGGTGAGCGTGCTGCCCGCGGCCTGGGCGTGCCTGGCCGCCGCCGCGCTTGCGGGCATGGCGGGGATCCTGCTCATGACGCCACGCACGGGCGACGGCGCCCCCGACGATGACGAGGCGCTGCAGCCGCCCGACGCCCCCTAGGGGGTCGGCGGAGTGGGTGCCGGCGGCGTGATGGGAGCGGGCTCGGGAGCCGGGGCCGGCGCGGGCTCGGGCGCCGGGGCCGGCGCGGGCTCGGGCGCCGGGGCCGGCGGGGGCTCGGGCGCCGGCACCACGGTGGTCGGGCCCCTGGTGGGCGCGGGCCTCGGCACCGCGGTGGTGGTGCGCGGCTTGGTGTCGGTCTTCGTGGTCTTGGCGGTGCTGGTGCTCTTCGCCGAGCTCACCATGTAGGAGCCGGCCGACTCGGTGAAGTCGGACGAGAACGCCGACCACTCCACGGGGTTCTTCGGCAGCGGGAACTCCAGGGCGTCGTCGTTCTTCGCGGCGATCCGCATGAAGTCGCCCCAGATCTGCGCCGGGAAGGTGCCGCCGGCCACCGTGATGCCGTGCACGCTGGTCATCGACCGGCGCACGCCATCGTCGTTCGGGTAGCCCACCCACACCGCGCACACGTAGCGGGGCGTGTAGCCCACGAACCAGGCATCGGTGTGGTCGTCGGTGGTGCCGGTCTTGCCGGCCACGTTGGGCGCGATATTGGCGGCGGTGCCGGTGCCGCTGGTCACGTTGTCGCGCAGGATGCGCGTAACCTCATAGGCCACGCCGTCCTGGAACACCCGGGTGCGCTTGGGCGTGGCGAGGTCGCCCTTGGGAATCCCCTTGCCCAGGTCGGTCATGGCGACGGGCTCCACGCGGAACCCGCCGTTGGCCAGCGGGGCGTAGGCGGCGGCCATCTCGAGCGGGGTCACCTCGCCCGAGCCCAGCCCGACGGAGGGCACCACGGGCAGTTTGCTTCGGACACCCATCTTCCTCGCGATGTCCACCACGCGCTCCGGGCCCACGTCGAGGGTCATCTGGATGTACACGGTGTTGTCCGACGCCAGCGTGGCCTGCGAGATGGGCACCGCGCCCCGGTAGGAGTTCGAGTAGGTGGCCACCTCGATCGGGCCCCACGTGGGGTCGTCGATGTCGATGGGCCGGCTGTCGTAGACGGTGGAGTAGGGGTTGATGCCGTCGGCGATGGCGCGGGTGAGCACGAAGGTCTTGAAGGTGGACCCCGGCTGTCGACGGGCCTGCGCGGCGTAGTTGAACTGGCTGTCCTTGCCGTACTCGCGGCTGGTGGACATGGCGCGGATGTATCCGGTGCGGGCGTCGAGCAGCACCACCGCCGCCGCCGGGTCGCCCTCCTGCCCGAGGTTGCTCGCGATCGCCTGCTCGGCCGCGCGCTGCAGCTTGGGGTCGATGGTCGTGCGCACCGCGAGCCCGCCGTTCTGCACGCGCTGCTCGCCGTAGCGATCGATGAGCTCCTGGCGCACGTAGTCGAAGAAGTACCCCTCTCGCTTGCGCTCGTAGGTTCTGCCGCGCTTCAGCTGCAGGTCGGCCGCCTTGGCCTCGTCGGCCTCGGCCTGCGTGATGTACCCCTGGTTCGCCATCTCCTGCAGCACCACGTTGCGGCGGGCGGTGGCGTCCTTCGGGTTGATGAAGGGGTTGTACGCCGACGGGGCCTGCGGCAGGCCCGCCAGCAGGGCGGCCTGCGGTAGGTTGATGGCCCACACCGGCGTGTCGAAGTAGGTGAGCGATGCCGCCTGCACGCCCACCGAGTTCTGGCCGTAGAAGACCCCGTTGAGGTACTTCGCGAGGATCTGGTCCTTGGTGAAGCGCCGCTCCACCTCCTGCGCGAGGTGGGCCTCCTTGATCTTCTGCGAGAAGTCACGCGGGGCGTCGGGGTCGTAGAGGTTCTTGACCAGCTGCATCGTGATGGTGCTGCCGCCCTGGCGAAGGCCGCCGCTGTCCATGGCATTGCGCACCGCGGCGCCGACGATGCGCATCCAGTCCACCCCGTCGTGCTCGTAGAACCGCTTGTCCTCGATGGCCACGGTGGCCTCGCGCAGGCTGATGGGGATGCGCGCGAGGGGGATCTCCGTGCGGTTGGTGACCCCCGTGATGTAGCCGAGGATCTTCCCGCTGCGGTCGTAGATGCGCGAGTTCTGCCCCAGGCCCACCGGCTGCATCTCGTCGATGTCCGGGAGGTCCGCGGTGACCGACTGGTAGGTGGTGGCCAGCGCCACGCCCAGCACGGTGCCGAGTACCAGGAGGGCCATGAGGATCACCCTGCCGAGGCCGATGCGGCCGTGGCGGGCCCGCCCCTCGCGGCGCCTGCGCAGGCGGCCGATCTTCATCGCCCGGCCCCCGCCAGCGGGCGGATGTCCCACTTCACCCGGCCGGTGCGGTAGTCGAGCAGGCCGATCACCTGCTCGGGGCCGCCCATCACGTGCCCGGACACCACCCAGTTGAGCTCGTCATCGGGGCGCGCACCGGACCGTGCGGCAGCGGGTGCCACCCCGCCCGGCGGCACGGGCACCGTCCATTCATCGGGGATCGCCCTGAGTGACACGCCGCTCGCCACCGCCGGCGCGCCCGCCCACACCTGCGAGGCCTGCTGCAAGGCGGCGTCCGACGTGCCCAGGCGCGGGTTGCGCGACGCCGTGACGGCCTCCCACAGGAACGCCCACCCCTCAGCCGGGTTGGCCAGGTACTCCGGCGCAGGCTCCTCGGCGTATGCGGTGGCGATGAATGAGGGGACCCACGCCACCACCACGGCCCCGGCCACGATCAGGGCAACGGTGGCCGATCGGGGCATGCGTCGCGGGCTCTTTGAAGGCTGGGTCGTCATGGCGGCAACAACGGGCACGTCCGCCGAGTATAGGACCGCCCCGTAGGCGTTCCCTTCGCCCCGGTTGCCGCTTACCCTGCCCTGCAATGGTGCCCTCGCCGCCCGATCTCGTGTTGCTCGACGCCTTCGGGACCCTCGTGGCCATGGAGCCCCCCGGGCCCGTCCTCCATGCGGCGCTCGTGGACGCCGGGTACGACATCGACCCGCACGTGGTTGAGAAGGCGCTGCGCGTGGAGATCGCCCACTACCGGTCGCGCCTCCACATCGCGGCCGACCCGCCGGGCTTGCGTGTGCTTCGAGCCGAGTGCGGGGCGGTGCTGGCCGATGCCCTCGGGCAGGGCGCGCCGCCCGCGCCTCTTGCCACCGAGCTGCTGGTGGCATCGTTGCGCTTCCGCCTGCACGACGACGCCCTCGGCGCCATTGACGCCATCGAACGCCAGGGCGTGCGCCTCGGCGTGGTGAGCAACTGGGACTGCGCGCTGCCCGACCACCTCGAGGCTCTTGGCGTGGCGGACCGGTTCGCGGTGATCGCCGTGAGCGCCACCGTCGGCGCGGCCAAGCCCGACCCGGCGATCTTCCGCCACGCCACCGACGCGGCGGGGGTGGACGCCTCCCGCGCCCTGCACGTGGGCGATCGCCTGGCCGAGGACTACCAGGGCGCGCGCCGCGCAGGGCTGCGCGCCCTTCTGCTCGACCGGACGGGAGCCGCCGCCGGGCCCCGTGCCACGGGCCCCGAGGTAATCACCACGCTCGCCGAGGTTCCTGAGATCATTGCGCGGTGAGGCGCACCGTCTGGACATACGCCCTCGCGGCGGTGACCGTGGCCTCGCTCATCGCGATGTACGTCGTCGCGTTCATCGTCGGCGCGGAGCCGCTGCCGCTGTCGATCGTGGTGATCGCCATCATCCTGGCCACCATCGGGGCCGTCGTCGCGGTGCGCGATTCGCTTCGGGTTCCGCGTCCGCGGGTGGCCGACGTGGCCGCGGGCGTGGCGGGCACGGCCCTCTCGCTGCTGCTCACCCGCGAGATGGGCATGCCCGCGCTGGTCGCGGTGTCGATCACCGCGATCATCATCGGCATGATGGTTGCGCCGCACGGGCCGCTCGACGTGCGGTCGGAGTGCTCGGCCTACACCGGCGCCTTCGTCGGCCTCCTGGCGCCCACCATCACCGTGCCCTTCGGCTGGGTGCTGCTGGCGGGTGCGCTGGCCGGGCTGCTCTGGTCGGTGATTGGCCCGTACGTGCTGCCGGGAGTGGGTGGGCGCCTCGGCCTGGTCGCCCTTATGGGATCGTCGTTCATCTACTGGCTTGCGTCGGTGTTCGGGTACGAGCACAACGCCGTGCCGCTGCCCGAGGTGCAGGGCATGGCCCACATGGCGATTATCCCCATCGGCGGCGTGGCGGCCGTGCTCACCTGGCTGCTCATCCAGCGGCTGGGCTGGGATCTTGCGCTGGCCTCGGGGTCGACGTCCCTCATCGTGTGCAGCGCCGTGCACCTTGCCGACATGGGCGCGCTCGAGCCGGTGCTCGCCACGGCGTGGTTCGGGGGCACCATGGTGGGGCTGTCGGCGCCGGCCCGGCTCCCGAACGCCGCATGGGTGACCCTCGCAGGGTTGATGTACGGCGCGTACATGCTGCATTTCGAGGGCCCCCTCACCGGTCACGTGGGCGTGATCGGCGCCACGGGCACCATCGCGGTGTTCGTGGCCATGGGCGCGCTGCGCGCGAGTACGTGGGTGATGCCGCGGCTGCGCGGCACCGCCCCGCGCCGGGGAAGGCAGGCCCCGGCATGAAGCCCAATGCGGGCACCTATGTGCTGGCCACCGCGATGTTCATCGGCATGCTCGTGGTGTACGTCACCTCCTTCACGCTCGCGCCGAACCTCTACATGCGGGGGGCTCGCGGCCCTCCTCGGTCTGGTCGCGCTGGTGGGCATCTGGCTCGCCGTGGCCTCGTCGCATCCGCCCGCCCGCGTGCGGGCGATGGATGTCGCGACCGGGGTGGTGGGGACGATAGCCACCTTCCTGCTCGCCCGTGACCCGGGCGTGCAGCCCGTGCTCGCCGCGTCGCTGGTGCTGGTGTCGCTGGGCGTCGCGCAGTCGCTTCGCATCATCGACTTCCGCGCCACCTGCGCGGGCTTCTCCGGCGGGCTCATCGGGCTCATCGGTCCGAGCATCACCGTCTCGTGGTGGTGGGTGGCCCTCTCGGGCGCCATCGCCGGGACGCTGTGGAGCATGGTCGGCCCGTCGGTGATGCCCGCCTTCGGCGGGCGCATCGGCCTCATGGCCTTCATGGCGTCGGCCGTCTCGTATCAGATCGCCGACTTCCTCGGAGGTCGCGGCAACGCCGCCCTGCTGCCGCCCACCGGAGGGTTGCCCACCTGGGTGGTGGTGCCTGTGGGGTGCCGGGCGCCCTCGTGACGTGGGCGCTGTGCAACCGCACCAATCTCAACTACATGGCATGCGTTGGCCTCCCCTCGCTCGTCGTGAGCATCGGCATCGGCCTCTCGCCGGGCCTCGGCCATCAGGGGGCGGTGATGGCCACCGCGTGGCTGGGCGGCGCGGCGCTGGCCGGCACCGCGCTCACGCGCCTGCCGAACGCCGGCTGGATTATTCTCGCCGCCCTGCTCTACGGCGGGCTCATGGTGTGCCTCACCGGCCCCTGCGAAGGGCATGCCGGGGTGATCGGCGTGCTGGCGTTCATCGGCGAGCTCGGCACCTTCGGGCTGCGCCGCGCCCTGCAGCGGGTGTCCCCGTGGCTACCGGGAAAGCCGCGTGTGGCGTAGCAGGGTCGACAGGCCCTGCTCGAGCTCCTCGGAGCACATCGTGCCGTCCGCCTGCTGGCACTGGCGCAGGCGCTCGCCGATGAGGTGAAGCCCCACCTGGTCGAGGGCGGCGGTCACGGCCGCCAGCTGCACCAGCACGTCCTCGCAGGCGGCGTTCTTGTCGAGCATGCGCTGCACGCCCCGCAACTGTCCCTCGGCGCGGCGCAGGCGCACCATGATCTGCTCGCGGGTGGGCGGCGTGGACGCCGTGGTGGCCACCGGCTAGTGGCCCCCGCAGCCGCAGCCGCCGTGCCCGCACCCGCCGGCCGGGGCAGCAGGTGCCGGGGCCGACCCGCCCGCCACGACGCCGGCCATCTGCGTGCTCGAGCGCGCGGCCACGAACCCGGTGAACAACTGCTTGGCGCGCTGCCCGCACGACGGGCATGCGCGGTCCTCGTCGCGCAGGAAGCCCTGCCGGAACACCTCGAACCCGGCGTCGCACGATGCGCACCGGAGGTCGTAGGTGGGCACCGGGTCAGCCCCCCAGGCCCAGGGCCTGCTCGATGCCGGCGCGCGGCATGGCGCCCACGGCGTTGCGCACCAGCTGGCCGTTCTCGAACAGCCCGATGAACGGGATGCCCTGGATGCCGTAGCGCTGCGCGATGTCCGGCGCGTCGTCCACGTTCACCTTGCCCACCACGACGTCCTCGCGATCGGCGGCGATCTCGTCGATCACCGGGGCGATCATGCGGCACGGGCCGCACCACGGTGCCCAGAAGTCCACCACCACCGGCTTCTCGCTCTCGAGCACGAGCCCCCGGAAGGTGCCGCTGCTGATCTCGATGACCTCGCCCATCTCGTCTCCTCGTCAGTCGGCGGACGCGCTCGCGCCCGCGTGGTCCCCGGCTCCGGCCTCCTGGGCCTCGAGCCATCTCTCGGCGTCGATCGCCGCCATGCAGCCGCTGCCCGCGGCGGTGACCGCCTGGCGGTAGACGGTGTCCTGGACGTCGCCGCATGCGAAGACGCCGTCGATGCTGGTGTAGGTGCCGCCCGGCGTGGCGCGTAGGTAGCCCTCGTCGTCCATGTCGAGCAGGCCCTCGAACAGCGAGGTGTTGGGCAAGTGCCCGATGGCCACGAACATCGCCGCGGCCGGGATGACGTCCTCCTCGCCGGTCCCGACGTCGCGCACCTTCACGCCGGTCACGACGGTGTCGCCCTCGACATCCTCCACCACGGCGTTCCAGCGCACGGTGATCTTCGGGTTCTCGAGCACGCGCTTCGCCATGATCGCCGAGGCGCGGAACTCATTGCGCCGGTGCACGATGGTGACGCTCTCGCACATGCGGGTGAGGAAGAGGGCCTCCTCCATGGCGGTGTCGCCGCCGCCCACCACGACCACGGGCCTGTCCTTGAAGAAGAAGCCGTCGCAGGTGGCGCAGGCGCTCACGCCGCGTCCCATCATGCGCGTCTCCCCCTCGATGCCCAGCCAGCGAGCCGAGGCCCCGGTGGACACGATGACCGCCCGGGCCGCGTGCTCCTCATCGCCCACCCACGCGCGGAAGGGCCGCCCCGAGAAGTCCACGCGGCTGACATCGGCCGTGATGAACCGCGTGCCGAATCGCTCTGCCTGATCGCGGAACATCTGCATCATCTCGGGGCCCTGCACGCCGTCCGGGAACCCCGGGTAGTTCTCGACGTCGGTGGTGATCATCAACTGGCCGCCGGCCCCGTAGCCCTCGATCACCAGGGGCTCCAGGCCAGCCCGCGCGGCGTAGATGGCGGCGGTCAGCCCCGCCGGCCCGCTGCCGATGATGATCACCTCGTTCACGTCACCCACCTATACCCCCTCCGGTATCCGAGGAAACCGTACCACGCGATGCCGTCGTCGCCCGGACGGCGGGTGCACGACGTGGTATCGCCTCGGGCAACGCCCGGGACGGGCGATGGGGATTCCCGCGCAAGGTCCGTCGTTGGCAGGTGGGCGCGACGTCTCGCCATCCGCTCTAGAAAATAGGTCAACTGATCGCCACTCCCCGGCCCCGTGAAAAATATGTCCGTGCGCCGTTTTTCCTTCGTCGTCGCCTTGGCACTCGCCGGTGCATGCGCGCTCGCACCCGCAGCCCTGGCCTATCGGGGCGTCGCCATCACGGTCGAGAACAAGACCTCGGACACGCTCATCGCGTGCGGGTGGAACGGGCAGGCGCCGGTCGAGCGCGGTCAGGGGGTGCCGACCTGCGGTAGCGGCCCCGCAGACATCGCCCCCCAGCAGTCAATGCGATTCACGGGCGACTTCCACGCGAGCCTGCACGCATGGGACACGGTGGTGCAGGTGCGGCTGCGCCAGTCGGCAACGCAGAGGTGGGCCGATGCCCTGCCGGTGGTGTGTGGCGCCGGGAGGAATCCCGCCGCGGGCAGGCCCGACTTCCAGGTATCGGGCCGGTGGGCCTTCGACCCCATCTACGCGCGCCGGCCGGGCGTGATCTGGGACGACCCGCCTGCCGCGTACAGGCGCTGCCGGAACCCGTGGTGGACGACGACGATGAGCGAGCCCGACAGCCGGGACTTCTCGAGGCCGGCATTCGCCACCGGGACAGTGCGTCGCAATGACGACTCATCCTGGTATGAGGAGTTCGTCGTCAGCATCACCGCAACGGGCGCGGCGTCGACGGAACGCACGCAGGCCGATGGTGCATGGATGACCCAGTTGGCCAACGCCAGCGACGCCAATGGGAACCGTGTGGGCGACTTGGCGAAGGTTGGCCAGGTCCCTCATGCCCGGCAGCCACGACGCCGGCACATGGAACAGCATCGGTTGGCTTGACAGGGCTTGTGCCGACAGCGGCATCCTCGTGGATCTCGGGAACATCGCGGCATTCGGTTCGCCCGCGTGGAACACCATCGCGAAGTGGGCCTACGCGCAGTACGACGAGCCCTATTACCAGGCGCGTGGTGGCGCCCGGTACTTCGACCTGCGCGCGATTCGCGACAAGAGCCCGGGCGATGACGGCTATTTCCTGAGGACCTGCCACAGCACGATCGGCGCAGGGCTCGGCTCGTTCTTCAACCCGAACAATCCGGGATCGCTGGCGGCATATGCAGCGGAGCACCCGCAGGAAGTGCTCGTGGTCGACTGGCAGAAGGTCATTGACGAGCAGGCCGGCACACCTCTGTCCGCCGATGGCCTCAAGCAGTTCCGGGAGTACATCACCACCAAGGTGTGTCCCAACCGCGCCCTCACCAACGACGACGTCTACAGTGGCAAGGTCGATCCCGGTCTCACGCGCGAGGCGGATATCCCACGGCTCTCCATCTCCGCGATCGCGAAGACCGGACACAACATCATCAACCTGATGGATTCCCGGGCGGACAGGGCGCTCTACCAATCGCTCGACAAGAGCAAGAAGTCATCGTGGTGCATCTGGGACCGCGGTGTCACCCTCGCGAGCTACTGGGACACCAACGCCGATGCGACGCCGTGGAAGAACGGCTTCGCGTACGGCAGGGCGCGGGTTGCCCTGTTCGCGGACGAGGCGGCCTGACTCGCCAGCGACACGCTGAAGGACGGCATGTTCCACGTGGCCCAGAACATCTGGAACATCGATCCGGGCAGTGACGTCATCAACCTCACCGCCAGGGCAGGGCTCCGCGACTGGACCGAGACCGAACTGCGGCCGTACCAGAAGCCGGATTTCATCGACAAGTACATCGCGGGTGATGCGGCGCTCAACGCCAGGCGGCGCGCCAGGGCGAACGTCCTGATGGTCGACTTCGTCGGCAGCGACTCGTCGGGGGCGGCGTGGAACCAGCTCAGCCGCCCGTGGATCGCACTCAACTGCGCCAAGTTCAATCTCCCCTCGTGTCCCTGGAACTGACGGGACGATGCGAAAGGCCTCCTCAGTCAAGAGAACAACGCTCCGGCGCCTGGCGCTGCTGTTCGCCGCCGCCGCCGCCGCCGCCGTCGTTCGGCACGATCCAGGGCTACATCTTCGGGAACGGACCGTTCAACTCGGAACACGAGATGATCACGCGCGCAGCGCTCTCGTGTGCCGTGCCCGACAAGGTGCCCAATTGCTTCGAGCCCCG